>Ga0247727_10000292_pt1 | contig 120460 bp, 115 predicted proteins | sample WisWelCaveWW1625_FD_202498 | JGI IMG/M metagenome (GOLD analysis project Ga0247727, IMG submission 202498) | Biofilm microbial communities from Wishing Well Cave, Virginia, United States - WW16-25 | ecosystem: Environmental > Aquatic > Deep subsurface > Groundwater > Cave microbial mat...
GGCTTCCGGATCGAGCTGGGCGAGATCGAGGCGGCGCTGGGCGGCATCGCGGGCGTGCGCGAGTGCTCGGTGATCGTGCGCGAGGACCTCCCCGGCGACAAGCGCATCGTCGCCTACGTCGTGGCCGGCGCGGGCGGGCTGGAGGTCCACGAGCTGCAGCGGATCCTGGCGGAGAAGCTGCCGCAGTACATGGTGCCGGCGCACTTCGTCGCGCTCGAGGCGCTGCCGCTCTCCCCCAACGGCAAGGTGGATCGCAAGCGCCTGCCGGCCCCGGACTGGACGAGCGCTTCCAGCGCGCGCTACGAACCGCCACGCAACGAGATCGAGCGGCGGATCGCGGAGATCTGGAGCGAAGTGCTGGGCGTCGAACGCGTCGGGATCCACGACAACTTCTTCGAGCTCGGCGGGAACTCCCTGCTCTCGACCCAGGCCGTGTCGCGCCTCCGCAAGGCCTTCGGCGTCGAGCTGCCTCTGCGCGAGCTGTTCCAGGAACCGACCGTGGCGGGGCTCGCGAACTGCGTGAGCGACTCGGGAACGGACGAGGTCTCGCGGCGACGGTACGACTCGGCGGTCGACGCCTGCTTGATCCCGCTCCAGCCGCGCGGGTGGAAGCCGCCGCTGTTCCTGGTTTCGGGCGCCCACGCCCACGAAGACGACTTCCTGCGTTTCGTGGGCAGCATCCTGCCGCACCTGGACCGCGATCAGCCGATCTACGGATTCAGGGCGCGCGGGCTGGACGGCGTCCGGCCGCCCCACTCCTGCGCCGAGGAGATGGCGGCGGACTACGTCCGCGAGATGCGCGCCTTCCGCCCGCAGGGTCCCTATCTCCTGGCCGGGAACTGCGTCGGCGGCATCGTGGCCTACGAGATGGCCCAGCAGCTGCGTCGGGCGGGAGAGGAGGTGGGGCTCGTCGCCCTGCTGGACACGACCTGTCCGCTCGACGACTATCAGGCTTTCGTCGACCACCACTACCGCTTCTGGAAGCTCGAGCGCTTCATCGGTCACTGGCGCAAGATGAACGAGCTCTCCGGTGGTCATCGCCTGCGCTACATGGCCGAGAAGTTCGCCAAGAAGGTGCGTCGGCTCCTGCCGTTGTCGGTCGAGCAACGGCGCAGGAACCACGTCGAGAGCGTCGAGCGCCAGTACTCGACGATCCTCGCTCGCTATCGACCGGCGCCGTATGCCGGACAGGTGACGTTGATCGTCAACGAGGCGCTGCAGGCGATGCTGCCGGACGCCGGATGGCGCCCCTACTGCAGCGGCGGGCTCGAGACCCACGTCGTGGCGGGGGACCACGTGACTCGGCTCTCGCTCAACGCCGGCCTCTCGGCCGAGATCCTCGAGCGCGCCATCGCGAAGGCCCTGCCCGGATCGGGAGCGTCGAGCGTCTCGCTCGTCCGCAACGCCGCGGGCTAGTCGAACGATGGAGTTGCACATGCCGTCCTCGGGAGACTTCGGCTCCCCGAAGCTGTGCCTGTTCGGCGCGGCGGGAGACACGGGGAACCACGGCGTGTCGGCGCTCCTGCACTCGACGCTCGCGGCCGTGGCGCGCTACGCGCCCACGGGCCGCGTCACGGTCTTCGACAACGGCTGGGGGATGCGCGAGGCACGGGCCGCCTACGGCGGCAAGCCCTTCGAGTACCACCTGTGCGGGGCGCGGCTGTCCCGGCGTTTCCACCGGCCCGAGAGCTTCTTCCACATGCGCGTCGCGAGCCTCGTCGGAGGGATCGGGAACCCCGGCACGCGCGCGATCCTGGAGGCGGATGCGGTGTGGGACATCACCGGAGGCGACAGCTTCGCGGACCTGTACGGTGAGCGCCACCTGCGTGCCATGCTGGCGCCCAAGCGGCTGACGCTCGCGTGCGGCGTGCCGCTGGTCCTCCTGCCCCAGACCTACGGCCCCTTCACGAGATCCGCCTCGCGTCGGGCCGCCGCGTCGATCCTGCGCTCCTGCCGGCTCGCATGGGCGCGCGACGAGGGGAGCCTCTCCGTGCTGCACGATCTGCTCGGGAGCGAGTTCGATCCGGCGCGTCACCGTTCGGGCGTGGACGTCGCCTTCGGTCTGGAGGTCCGCGCTCCGTCCCGGACGCTTCCCGAGCCGCTCACGGATTGGATCGACGAGCGCAGGGGATCGCCCGCGGTCGGGATCAACGTGAGCGGCCTGCTCTTCAACGACCCGGAAGCCCCGCGCAAGTATGGCCTCGGCGCCGACTATGCGCGCGCCATGCGGCTCTTGCTGGCGGAGTTCCTGCGCCGCACGGACGCGCGCGTCGTCCTCGTTCCGCACGTCTTGCCTCCCTCGGGTTCCCTGGAGTCGGATGGGGTGGCCTGCCGGGCGTTGCGCGAATCGCTCACGGCGGACGAGCGCGTGCGCGTGGCCACCCTCCCGGAGGGACTCGACGCGAGCGAGACCAAGTTCGTCGTCTCCAAGCTCGACTGGTTCTCCGGAGCGCGCATGCACGCTTGCATCGGAGCCCTCTCCTCGGGCGTTCCGACCGGCGGCGTCGCCTACAGCCCGAAGATGCGCGGCGTCTTCGAGACCTGCGGCCAAGGGAAGTACGTGGCCGATCTGCGCCGGACGGGGACCGAGGACCTGGTGGCGGAGCTGTGGCGCGCCTGGGAGGAGCGAACCCAGGCTCGCGCCGAGCTCTCCGAGCGGCTCCCCGCCGTCCTGGATCGAGCGCGGTCCCAGATGCGAGAGACCCTGGAGGCGAGCGCACTGAGTCGCGCGGGGAGCCGGTGAGCGGATCCATCCGGAACATCCGCGACGTCGCGGAGAAGCACCTCTGCACGGGCTGCGGAGTCTGTTCCTATCTCGCTCCGGGGGCGATCGAGATGGTGGACGACCTCGACCGCGGGCGGCGGCCGCTCGTGCGCGACGATGGCGGCGCGAGCGCCCCTGAACTCCTGCTCGCCTGTCCGGGGCACGCGCTCGGACACGACGATCCGCCGCCCTCCGGAGCGATCCCCGAGCTCCTTCCCGAGTGGGGGCCGATCCTCGAGGTCTGGGAAGGGTTCGCGGGCGACGCAGAGCTGCGCTTCGCCGCCTCGAGCGGCGGAGCGGCGAGCGCGCTGGCGCTCCACGGCATCGAGCGAGGAGGAATGCACGGCGTGCTCCACATCGCCGCGCGCGAGGACGTTCCCTGGCTCAATCGGACGGTCCTCTCGCGTTCCCGCGCCGAGCTCCTGGCGGCGACGGGCTCGCGCTACGCGCCGGCGAGCCCCTGCGACCGCCTCGACCTGGTCGAGAAGGCTCCGGCCCCCTGCGTCTTCATCGGGAAGCCCTGCGACGTCGCGGCGGTGCGCGAGGCCGCGCGCCAGCGGCCGGCGCTGGCCGAGAAGCTCGGGCTCACGATCGCGATCTTCTGCGCCGGGACGCCCTCGACGCGTGGAACGCTGGAGCTCTTCCGGCGCCTGGGGATCGCCGATCCGAGTCGCGTGCGTTCCGTGCGCTACCGAGGGAACGGCTGGCCGGGCCGCTGGACCGTCGAGTTCGAGGACGGAGAGATGCGCGTCGAGACGCTCTCCTACGACGAGTCCTGGGGCGAGCTGCAGAAGTTCCGGCAATGGCGCTGCTACGTCTGCGCGGATCACACCGGCGAGTTCGCGGACATCGCCGTGGCGGATCCCTGGTACCGCGAGATCCCGCCCGGCGAGCCGGGACGTTCGCTCGTGCTGGCGCGAACCGAGCGCGGGCGAGCGTTCCTGGCCCAGGCGATCGCTTCCGGTCATCTCGTGCTGGAGCGCAAGGGGCCCGAGATCGTCGCCGCCTCGCAGCCGAACCTGCTCAAGACGCGCGGCGCGGTGTGGGGGCGCGTCCTCGTCACGCGCCTGTTCGGGGCTGCCGCGCCGCGCTATCACGGCATGGCGCTCTTCCCGACCTGGTGGAAGCGCCTGACCCCGCGCGAGAAGCTCTCCTCGCTCCTGGGTACCGTCAAGCGCACCTTCAAGAAGGGCCTGCGCCGGGCGGTACCGGTCCGGCCCTGGCGCGGAGGGGGCTGAGAGAAAGGGCACGAGTCAACACTTGACCGCATCACCACTTGACCGCATCACCCGCGGCGGCCTCGCGCTCCTCGCGCGGCTCGACGCCCACGTGGATCGCAAGGACGAGGAAGTTCTGGCGATGCTCTCCCAGGCGGAGATCCGCTCGCTGATCGATCTCCTGAACCGGGTTCGAGCCGGTCGGGGTTGACCTTCCCAACCGAGGCCTCTGGCCGTGTTCATCATCCTGCTCGAGTTCTTCGGGCCGATCTTGCTCTTGCTCGGCCTGCTCACGCGTCCCGTGGCGCTCTCCGTCATCGGCCTCATGATCGGGGCGATCGCGACGGTGCACGCGCCCCACGGCTTCTTCATGAACTGGTCGGGCGCCCAGGCGGGCGAGGGATTCGAGTACCACCTGCTCGTGATCGGGATGGGTCTGGCCCTCCTCGTCCAAGGCGCCGGGTGGGGATCGATCGACGTCCGCCTCTGCGGAGCGTGCGCGCGATCGAGCCAGGGCTGAGGCGGCCATGATCATGCTTCGACGTGCAGGGGATCGCGGGCACGCGAACCACGGCTGGCTCGACACGTACCACACGTTCAGCTTCGCCGACTACCACGATCCCGACTTCATGGGGTTCGGAGTGTTGCGCGTGTTGAACCAGGATCGCGTGGCGCCCGGTGGGGGATTCCCGAGGCACGGTCACCGCGACATGGAGATCGTCACCTACGTCCTCGAGGGCGTGCTGGAGCACCGGGACAGCCTGGGGAACGGTTCCCGCATGGAGCACGGCGACGTGCAACTCATGTCGGCCGGCACCGGGGTCCTGCACAGTGAGTTCAACGCCTCGGCGAACGAAGAGCTGCACTTCCTGCAGATGTGGGTGATCCCCTCGCACGGGGGAACGACACCGCGCTACGAGCAGCGCCGCTTCGAGACCGAGGATCTGCCGGGCGCGCTGCGTTTGCTCGTCTCGCCGGAGGGTCGCGATGGTTCGCTCACGATCGGGCAGGACGCGCGGCTCTTCGGCGGCGTCGTAGGCGGGTTTGGATCGATCCGTCACGTCCTTCCCCACGGACGCAGCGCTTGGCTCCATGTCGCTCGCGGCGAGCTGCGCCTCGGGGAGCTCGAGTTCGGACCCGGCGACGGCGCGGCGATCCGCGGAGAACGCGAGATCGCGCTCACCAGCCGCGAGGAAGCCGAGGTCGTGCTCTGGGAGTTGCCCGAGTAGGGTCGCCGTCAATCCCGGACGAACCACACCACGACGTCCCGGGCGTTCGCGCTCAAACGGCCTCCGCGCAGGTGATCCGAGCCCGCCAGGTGCCAGCCGGGAGCGGAACACACGATCTCGGCCGGTTCCTGGGCGAGTTCGAGCAGGACGATCCCGTTCTCGTCGCTCCGGGCCGCGAGTTCCCCGTCGATCCAGAGCTCGGCGCCCGCCACCCCCGGGCGCGCCAGGACCGCGACGCTCCCCTGGGGATCCTCGGGATCGAAACCGGGGCCGAAGTCCTTCATCTGGAAACGCGCGCTGAAGCCGCGTTCGAGCCGCGGAGAGGCCGTGCGCAGCGCCGCGTTCGCCGAGAAGTCCTCGTCCCCACCGTAGGCGGTACGGTAGCCGTCGGCCCAGACCGTGAACCGGAACGGGGCGCCGTCGGGTACGCGCGCGAAGGGCTCGTCGCGCAATACGGAGAGCGAGGCGGACTCCCAGCGAGCGCCGATCTGGAGCTGGACCTGGAATTCCTCGATCGCCGCGTCGGTCGCCGCATCGCGCGGCCCGAGTGCCAGGTCCGAGAGCGGGACGTCGTCCTCGCGCAGGAAGACGAGCTCTTCCTCCGGCGGACCGGCGCGCAGGGCCTCGGGTGTCCACGCGAATCCGTCGCCGTCGAGCACCGTAGCCTCGTACTCGCCCTCGGGCAGGTCCTCGATGGCGAACCGGGGCGCGGAGCAGCGAGCCAGGATGGGCGTCGATCGACCGTCCGCGCTGCGCAGCCGCAGCAGGAATTCGCCCTGCAGGTCTCCGCTGCGTCCCTCGAGCCGTCCGCGGAGGGTCCAGGCGCCGGCCTCGATGTCCAGGGCGAAGTCGTCCAGCGGGACCTCGCCCGGCGGCAGGAACAGGCGCCGGCTCACCGAACGTGTCCCGCGCGGGGAGCGCACGAGGATGTCGTAGAGATCGGGGACGAGGCCGCCGAGGACGAAGCGTCCTCCTTCGCCGGTCTCGGCGGCCGGCCAGGCGCCGTTCCCCGCGTCCTGGGCTCGCGGCGAAACGGCCGCCACGAGCGCTCCGGGCACGGGATTCCCGAGCAGGTCGAGCACGCGCCCGGTCAGGCGTGCGAACTCCCGGTCCGGTCGCACGAAGACTCGCCCGGGGAAGACGCCGCGCGCCGAGCCCAGGCGCTCGCTCGACCCGGCACGCGTGCCCAGGACGTTCCGCACCTCGATGCGGAACCCGCTCCCCGCTTCGTTCGGATCCCAGGGGTCGTCGTAGCGCAGGAACGGGGGATTGCCGGCGTGCAGCGCGAGGAAGTCTCCCGCGGTCTCCCGTCCATCGGAGCGGATCTCCACCAGTCGTGCGCGCCAGTCCGCGAGCTCGCCTTGGGTCACGTTCGCCAGATCGAGACGGTACGTCGGACCGATGGCGATGCGCGCGAGCCAACCTTCGGACGTGGATTCGAGCGTGGAGCGAGCGATCGTCCGGACGCGTGTGCCGTGCGCGTCGTCGAAGACTTGGATCTCGTCGACCTCCGGCGCGAGGGGGCCCTGGGCAAGGAAGCGGCCGGTCGCATCGGTGGTCGCTTCGGCCGACCCGGCGACGAGGCGTACGGAACCGACGGGGTCACCGGTCGCGGCGTCGATCAACCGTCCGCGGAAGGGCCGCTCGACGCTCCCGGAATCGGGCGCAGGAACCGACATGTAGGCGGGTGAGGCCGGCGCGTCGGAGGCGCCCCCGAGCGGGGACGGCTCGTCGGCCGTCGACTCCACGCCGGTGTTCTCGCCGAGGTACGCGAAGAGCAGCCACGCTCCGGCCGCGATCGAGAGGAGACCGAAGAGGAAACGGAGCGAAGCGCTTCGTGGCTCCATCTCGCATCACGTCGCGGACGCCGGAGGGAGAGCTGCTCCCTTGGCGAGAGCGGCTCCGAGTTCCTGCGAGGTGAAGGGCTTGCGCAGGAGCTCCCCCGCGGTCGCGCCCGGGGCGTCCTCGGCGTGACCGGTCATCAAGAGCACGGGTGCGCCGGGGAGCTCCGCCCGGATTCGTTCACGGGTCTCGAGCCCGTTCCAGTCCGGCATGGTGAGATCGACCAGGGTGCAGGCGACTTGCGTTGCGTGCTCGCGCAGGAGCTCCAGGCCCTCCGGCCCGTTCGCGGCCAGGAGCGGCGAGAAGCCCAGTCGCCGGACCATCGCTCCGAGCACGAAGCGCACCCCAGGGTCGTCGTCGATCACGAGTACGTGCATGGGACCGGGTCGGGTGTCTCCCGCCGGACGTCGGATCACGAAGTGGCCGAGGGGAACGCGGGCATTGTACCCAGGGGCCTCCCGCGCGCCGAGCGAGCCTCAGGTCCATCCGAGGAGCCGTCCACCCTGGACGACCCCGAAGCTCGCGACCCACGCCAGGGCCGTCATGTAGACGAACAGGAAGACCGGCCAGCGCCAGGTCGCCGTCTCGCGCCGCACGGCGGCGAGCGTGCTCATGCACTGGCAGGCGAGTGCGAAGAACACCATCAGCGAGAAGCACACGAGAGGCGTGAAGACCGGACGGCCGTCGGGCCAGCGCTCCGACCGGACGCGCGCGCGCAGGGCCTCCGAGGACTCGCTCTCGCCCTCGAGGCCATAGACCACGGCCATCGTGCTGACGAACACCTCGCGCGCCGCGAAGGCGCCGATCAGGCCGATGCCGATCTTCCAATCGAACCCCAGGGGTTCGATCGTCGGCTCGAGCAGGCGCCCCAGGCGACCTCCGAAGCTCGCGCGCAGGTCGGCGCCCTTCTGCTGGCGTTCGAGGAGCGCGAGAGCGTGTTCGCGCTCCTCGCCGGAGAGGCTCGCGCGCACTTCTTCGCGCCTCTCCTCGGACGCACGCGCGGCCGCTTCGTCCTTGGGGAACGAGAGCAGGGCCCACATGGCCACCGTGCAGACCAGGATCACCGTCCCGGCCTCGCGCAGGAAGATCGAACCTTTCTCCCACATCAGGCGCAGCACGCTCTTCAGGTGCGGGAGTCGGTAGGGGGGCATCTCGATCAGGAGCGGCTGGCGCTCTCCCCGCAGGACCGTGCGACCGAGGACGGCCGCCGCCAGCAGCGCCACCAGGGTCGAGAAGAGATACATGGCCGCGAGCAGGAGGCCTTGCGTCAGGGAGCGTCCCTGTCCCGCAGGCACGAGGGCGGCGATCAGGAGGCCGTACACCGGGAGGCGCGCCGAACAGGTCATGAGCGGCACGACCATCATGGTGAGCAGCCGGTCGCGTCTGCGTTCCATGGTGCGCGTGGCGAGGATCGCCGGCACGGCGCAGGCGTAACCGGAGAGCATCGGGACGAAGGCCCGGCCATGGAGGCCGAGGCTCTTCATGACGCGGTCCATCAGATAGGCGACGCGCGCCATGTAGCCTGTGTCCTCCATCAACCCGAGGAACAGGAACAGGAGCAGGATCTGGGGCAGGAAGACCAGCACGGCTCCGACTCCCGCGACGATCCCGTTGGCGAGCAAGTCGGTGAGGAGGCTGTTCGGTAGGCTTCGTTCCAGGGTTCCGCCGAGCCAGGTGAACGAGGCTTCGATCCAGCCGATCACGGGGTCGGCCCAGGTGAAGAGCGCCTGGAAGACGACCGTCATGGCCGCGAGGAAGATCGCGAACCCCAGGGCCGGATGGAGCAACCAGCGGTCGATGCGATCGGTGCGGGTGGGGGCGCGCTTCGCTTCCCGCAGGAAGAGCGGCGCGCGCGCGTCGAGCCAGTCGTACCGACCGCGGATGATCTCCTCCTCGATGCAGCGGCCCGAAGCCTCGGCCAGGCGTCGGCGCCGTTCGACGATCTCCCGTAGGCCGCCGGGCATGCTGCGCAGCTCGTCGTGCTCGTCGACGGAGAGCAGAGCCCACAGGGCGAAGGCCCGACGGCGTGCGTCGCTCCCGGCGCTCCATTCGGCGGGGACCGCCCGCACGACGTTGGCGAGGTCCGCCATGAGCAAGGGCTGATCAGGGACCCAGAGCGCCCCGGGGGTTGCGCACGCCGGATCCTCCAGGATCCGTTCGATCTCGCGTTTCAGTTCCTCGATCCCGCGCTTGCGCGCCGCCGCGACCGCCACCACCGGGAGCCGTAGCTCGCGCGAGAGGGCCTCCACGTCCACGGCCTGCCCCGTCTCCTCCAGGCGATCGGTCATGTTGAGCGCCACGACCACCGGGACACCGAGCTCCACGAGCTGCAGGACGAGGTAGAGGTTGCGGACGAGCTGCGTGGCGTCGACCACGGCCACCACGGCATCCGGACGCTCGAGCGGGTGGAGTCCGGCGATGGCCTGGATCGCGATCTCCTCCTCGAGACTGCGCGCCGCCAGGCTGTAGGTGCCGGGGACGTCGACGAGCTCGACCCGGGAGCCCCCCGCGAGGGAGAGCTCGCCCACGTGGCGGTCCACGGTGACTCCGGGGTAGTTCCCGACTTTCGCGCGGCTCCCGGTGAGCTCGTTGAAGAGCGTCGTCTTGCCCGTGTTGGGATTCCCGGCGATCGCGACGCGGCGGATCCCGACGACGGTCCCCATCGAGGCTGGGCTAGGAGGCCACCACGTACACTTCGCTCGCTTCTCCGATCCGGACCGAGAGACGCGAGCGACGCACCTCGAGCTCCAGCACCCCTCCGATGTCGGCACGGCGGACGATGCGCACCTGCGTTCCCGGGAGGAGGCCGAGCTCCATCAGCCTCCTGCGGAACGAACGCTCACCCCCGAGGGAGACGAGGCGTCCGACGGTACCGTCGGCCAAGGTGTTCAGGCGAACCATGGGGGCGGGGCGCAGGGACCCCTTCATTGAGATCGAATCTCAACTAGGCGAAAGGATAGCACCCGTTTCGGTCCCCCGGAAGTGCGATCTTGAGCCCGGAGGACGGGCCGCGAAGGGAGTAGCGTGCTTGCGGGGGGGGCGGCTCGGGCGGAAGAATCCTCCGCGGACCGGAGGACGGGGAAGCACCATGAGCCGAGCCAAGGAAGTCGCGGGCCGTCGAGGCGCCCAATTCATCGAGGACGGGATGACGGTGGGCCTGGGGACCGGCTCCACGGTCTATTTCACCCTGCTCGAGCTCGCCGTCCGGATCCGCGCCGAGAAGCTCTCCCTACGCGGCGTGCCGACCTCGCTCGACACCGAGCGCAAGGCACGCGAGCTCGAGATCCCGCTCGTGGGGCTCGCCGACGTCGCTTCGATCGACGTCACGATCGACGGCGCCGACGAGATCGACGCGGGCTTCCACATGATCAAGGGGGGCGGAGGGGCTCTGTTGCGCGAGAAGGTCGTCGCCTCGGTCTCCAAGAAGGAAGTGATCGTCGCCGATCGTTCGAAGGTCGTCGAGCGGCTCGGCGCGCGCTTCCTCCTGCCGATCGAGGTCGTGCCGTTCGCCCGCCCGGCCGTCGCCCGCCGGCTCCAGGACCTCGGCGCCACCACGCACGTGAGGGTACGCGATGGGGGTGAGGTCTACTTCACGGACAACGGCAACGAGGTCCTCGACTGCAAGTTCGCCGGAGGCATTCCCGACCCGGCGGATCTCGAGAGTCGTTTGAACGGGATCCCGGGCATCGTCGCGAACGGGTTGTTCGTGGGCCTTGCGCAGGTGCTCGTCCTCGGCGGAGACGACGGATCCGTCGAGATCCGAGAGCGAGGTCAGCGCCACCGCTGAGGATTTCGCTCCGGAGAGCGAAAGGACGGACGAGAAGGTTTCGCGCGGCCCGGAAGAAACCGACCGCCCCGGGGAGGGCCGAGGAGTGCGCGCGAAGCACGCCGGCCTCCCTGGGACTTGGCACCTGCCTTGCGAAACGAGAGGCGATGCCGATCGTCCGCCACGTCCTCCACTCTCCCCTCGACGGGAGCGCGCCCGTGCCAGGCCTTCCCGGGGGATCCGGTCCGGCCGCCGGAGGGACCCTCTTCCAGCGCGAGCTCGAGTCGGCGGTCGAACGCGCGGGAGGCGAGTGCGTCCTGGATCAGCGCGCCCAGGAACTCTCGGACGCTCGGCGTGATCGACGACAGGCGGGGTTCGAGCGCTACCACGACCGCGTGAGCGACGACCGTCGCCGAGCGGACGCCGCGGATCCCCGTCCCGCGAGCGATCCCTCGAGGGTCGCGCGGGACGAGTCGCCTGCGAGCCTCAGCCGTCCGACGGATCGAGCGAACGATCCGCTTCCGTCCGGGCCGACCGGGAAGGAAGGCGTGGCTTCCACGGCTCCTTCCCCGCAGTCCCCCACATCCCCGGGGAGCGCATCCGAAGGCTCTTCTCCGCTCCAGGGCGCGACCCGCGAGGTTGCTTCGCTCGTTCCCGGTGCGGTTCCAGGCGCGGTGAACGCGGGGCCGACGACGGCCGCGATGCCCTCACCGGGCGGCTCCGGGCCGAAGGGGGCGACACCCGCGAGCCCCGTCGCCGCGAGTGCGCGCGCGGGAGAGCGGCTCGAGATCCCCCGCCCCGAACGCGGCGGACCGGCGGGTGCCGCGACCCTGGAGCGAGCGGAGGAGATCCTGAGGCAGATCCGCCTGGCGATCCAACCGCACGCCAAACGCGTGGTGCTCGAGCTCGCCCCGGACGACCTCGGACGGCTCTCGATCCGCATGACGCTGCGCCGCGGCGAGCTCGCGACCGTGGTGCGCGTGGAATCGCCCGAAACGCTCCGGCTCCTGGAGCAGCGCTCGACCGAGCTTCGCGCGCTCCTCGCCGAGCGCGGCTTCGACGCGCGGGAGCTCGCCTTCGAGCCCGGTTTCGGGGCCGAGCGTCACGACTTCCGCGGGGGATCCGGCCAGGGAGCCGGATCCTTTGCCGACGAGCGCCCGCGAGCCGGTGCGCTCCACGACCGAAGGCGCGCGGATCCGCTTCCGACGCCGTGCTTCCGCTCCGACGGCGTCGACACCTACGCCTGACCACCCAAGACGAGAGAAACCATGGACATCCCCGGCATCAGTGCTTCCGATCCCCTGAGCCCGTTCGGCGGTTCGAATCCGTTCGGAGCGCAGGGACTCGACCGCGACGCCTTCATGCGCCTGCTGGTCACGCAGCTGCAGCACCAGGACCCGCTCGAGCCTCTGCAGAACGAGGAGTTCGTGGCCCAGCTCGCGAACTTCTCCTCGCTGGAGCAGCTCGAGACGCTCAACCAGAACGTCGTGGGCATGATCGCGCTGAACCAGTCGAATGCCCTGCTCTCGCAGCTCACCCAATCGAGCGCCCTGATCGGGAAGGAAGTTTCCTGGTTGGATCCGGAGACCAACACCACCTCCACCGGGACCGTCGAGCGGGTGAAGATCCTGGATGGACTCGCGGTGCTCGAGGTGAGCGGCACGGACGTCCCGCTGGCGGCCGTGACCGAAGTGCTCGGAGAAGCGGTTCCCGCCGGTGAAGGGGAGGGAGCGTAGTCGCCATGGCTTCCTCCTTCATCGCCGCCCTCGGGGCGCTGCGGGCGCACCAGAGCTGGATCGACGTGATCGGCAACAACCTCGCGAACACGAACACGCCGGGCTTCAAGTCTTCGCGCGCTCTCTTCGCGGACCTCCTGAGCCTCACCTACAAGCCAGGGACGGGCCCCACGGGCAACATCGGCGGCACGAATCCGTTCCAGGTCGGTCTCGGTACCCGGCTCGCGTCGGTGGATCGCCTCATGGGTCAGGGCGCGTTGGACACGACCGGCCGGACCTTCGACCTCGCCTTCCTGGGTCGCGGGTTCTTCGCCGTTTCCGACGGCAACCAGACGCTCTACAGCCGCGTCGGAGCCTTCGGCCTCGACTCCGATGGGAACATGATCGATCTGCGCTCAGGCTTCCGCGTCCTGGACGCCAACGGGTCGGTTTTCCAGATCGACACGCGGGCGGTCCTGCCTCCGAAGGCGACCACCCAGATGGGCTTCACGGGCAACCTGCCCGCCCAGGTCACCGGCCCGCTCGCGGAGGAACTGACCTCCACCTCGTCCTTCCTGGAAGGAACCGCGGCGCAGATGACCGGAACGGCAGCGGAGCCCTTCACGGTGCCCGCCGGCGAGACGTGGACGCTCGAACTGATCGTCAACGGCGGGGCGCCCCAGACGGTCTCGATCGCGGGCACAGGTGCGGCGCTCTCCGTGCAGGACGTGGTCGACGAGATCAACAACCAGGTCGAGGACGTGGTGGCCTCCGCCGGCGCCGGAGGCACGATCGAGCTGACGAGCGAGCGCTCGGGGCTCGCCAGCACGATCGAAGTCGACGCCGGAACCTCCGGCAAGGACCTGAAGAGCCTGCTCGGACTCGGGGACTACGTCCAAGGCGGCCAGTCCCTGGCTACGGCCTCGACCGACCTGAACGATCTCACGATCAATCTCTCCGACTACTCGGCGGGAGACGAGGTCGAGGTCTCCGGCACGGACGCCGACGGGTCCGCGGTGGTCGCTTCCTTCTCCTACGGGATCGATGGCACGACCCTCGGGGACCTCGTCGCCTATCTCGACGCGAACTTCACGGGCTCCACGGTGAATCTCGATCCCGCGAGTGGTCGCATCCTCATGACCGCGGACGCGCCCGGCGAGGCGAGTCTGTCGCTCGCGCTCACGGATGGACCCAACCAGGCCGGGAAGAACGACTGGGCTCAGGGCTACTTTGCCGTCACCACGAACGGAACCGGACCCGACACGGTGACCACGTCGGCCGAAGTGTTCGACTCCAGCGGTACGGCGCACGTCCTGACCTTCGACTACGTGAGACAGAGCGACGGTTCCTGGAACCTGGACGTGAGCGTTCCTCCCGCCGAGGGCACGGTGGTCTCGGGTTCGATCACCGGGATCCGATTCAATCCGGACGGCTCGATCCTCACGCCCACGACCGCGCCGATCACGGTGCAATTCGGCGCGCTCGGCCCGCAGACCATCACCCTGGATCTGGGGGTCTCGGGACAGTTCGCGGGTCTGACCCAGTTCGGCAATCCCTCCAGCGTGGTGGTCGACGACCAGGACGGCTTCGGGGCGGGAGACCTCGCCAACCTCGAGGTGCTTTCCGACGGCTCGATCGAAGGCTTCTACACCAACGGACAGACGCAGACCCTGGGCAGCTTCGGCGTGGCGACCTTCGTCAACGAACAGGGACTGGAGGAGGTCGGGAACAGCTACTTCCGGTCGTCGGCGAACACCGGAGCGCGCGTCTTCGGAGCGGCGGACGCCAACGGAGCGGGCGAGGTCGTAGGCGGAGCGCTCGAGACGTCGAACGTCGATACCGCGCAGGAATTCGTGCGCTTGATCCAGGCGCAGCGGGGCTTCCAGGCGAACGCGCGCGTCATCACGGTCCAAGACGACCTCCTGGCCGAGGTCGTGAACGTGATCTAGGCATGACCCGCCATCCGGAACGAGGAGGAGAGTCGCTGAATCAGCAAATCACCCATTGTCGTGGGCGGACGGGAAAGGCACGTCCCGCGCCGCCGCCGTTTCCGAACGGCCTCAGCGATCAGCCGTCAGGCTGATGGAAGGGCCCGGAACTCCGGGCCCTTCCTGTTTCCCCCCGACTCGGCAAGAATACTCCAGCTCGCATGGCCGCCCCGGGCTCCGATCGATCCCCAGGTCTTTCGAACCCGTCTCGCACGGGTTCGTGGCTCCCTTTCGCGCTCGCCGGCATCGTCGTGTCGGGCCTCGCCCTCGGGATCGATCCGCTCCTCGGCCGCCCGTTCCTCTTCGGATCGCGCGCGGGGCTCTCGCTCCTGCTCGCGGCGCTGGTCCTTTTCGCGGGCGCCCTCCTGCGCCCGGGGCGGCTCCAACGCCTCGCCTCGGGATTCTGCTGCTCGTTCTTGGGCTTCGTCATCGCCTTGGGCTCGGCCGAGATCCTCTTCCGCGCGGCGGGACACGATTTCCTCTCCTGGGAAGAGCGGAAGAAACTCATCCCGCCCTTCTTCCGGCTGCCGGACGAACCCTTCGCCGAAGGGCTCTTCAAGCGCCGCGGGCCCGACCGCTGGAGCGGTCAAGTCCTGCGCGAGCGAGTCCGGCAACTGGGCATCGTTCCCGATCCCTACGCCGACGAGGAACCGATCACGGTCACCTACGACGCGGACGGTTTCCGGAACCCCGACGGTCTCGTCGACTGGGACGTGGTCGTCGCCGGCGATTCCTTCACCGAGCTCGGCTACTTGCCCTACGAGGCCCTCTCGACCTCCGTGCTCGCTCGCGAGCTGGGCCTGCGGGTCAAGAACCTCGGGGTGTGCGCCACTTCGACCCTGTCCCAGCTCGCGTTCCTCGAGCGTTTCGGGGTCGCGAAGAGCACCCGGCACGCCTTCGTGGTGTTCTTCGAGGGCAACGATCTGCTCGAACTGCACAAGGAATTCGCCGTGGTCGACGGCTGGCGAGCCACCGGCACTTCCTCCGTCGTGCGGCCCGGACCCAACACGTCCTTGATCCGATTCCTTGCGAAGAAGCTGCCGCAGTTCGTGTGGCGAGGCTCCGTCGATGTCATGGACGCGGTCTTCGTCGGCTCCAGCGGGGACGTGCCGCTCACCGTCATGCAGGCGCCGCCCGATCCCGACTCGATGCCCGGGGAATGGAAGGCCGAGCTCCAGGAAGCTCTCGACCGCTACGTGGCTCTCGCCCGAGGCCACGGGCTCGAGCCCTGGCTGGCCTACGTTCCGTGCAAGCTGCACGTGCACCGCGAACGCCTGCGCTTCAACGATCGGGCCGAGCCGAACGTCAAGCGCTGGAAACCGAACGACTTACCAGGCTTCGTGACAGCGCTCTGCGCCGCGCGCGGGATCGGCTGCGTCGACACGACTCCGGGACTGCGTGCCGAGGCCGAAGCCAGCGGCGGGCTCTTGTACAACACGATCTACGACACTCACTTGAACGCACGCGGGGCAGAGATCGTGGGGAAGGAGCTCGCCCGAGCCCTGCGCGAGGACTAGCGGCCCTCAGGGCCCTACGAGGACCGCCGGTCGTGAGTTCCACGACCTCTGGACCGATCCCTTCGAGCAGACGAACCTGGTCGGATCGCTGAGCGAGGAACAAGCCGCGACCTTCAATTCTCTCCAGGTACAGATACTGTCGCTGCTGAGGAATCCCTGACCGCATCGTCCGAGAAACGGAGCGGGCGGCCCCGATCACGATCGGAGCCGCCCGCGGAGCAAGGCCGTTGGAGGCGGGTCAGTTGCCGACGACGAGGTCGAGACCGTTGGTCACGATGAAACCCGTGCCGGGCCCGTTGTCGAGCTTCACTTGGGAGAAGACCACGAGTCCGCAGGTGCTCGGCAGGTTGACCTGGGTCATCGCGTTCGGACCGGCGATCGGGCCGACCTTGAAGACGATCGGGCTGTCGGGGTTGATCAGCGCGGTCGTCCCCGAATCGAGCTGGCGCTTGTCGGGCAGCGCGACGCCGAAGAACGTGGCGAACTGGAAGCCCGAGGTGTTGACCGAGAGCGTCACCGGCTGGCCGAGCACCGGCGAGGTTGCCGTGTAGACCAGCGGGTTCCCGGCGTTGCGGTTGAGGACCTGGGCCGGCTGGCATCCCGCCGCCGGCGGAGTCACGCCCGTCACCACGAGGGCGTAGTCCACGTCGACCGCGGGCGTCTCGACGTGCGAGTCCTGGTTCACGTCCCGGGCGTACACGAGCACGCGCCACAGGCCGGCCTGGGGATTCGCGACGTAGACGTTCTCGACCGTGTCCACCTGGTTGGGCGTGCCCCCGGTCGTGCTCGTCATGGCGGCGAGCAATCCGTTGTTGCCGTAGTAGATGTCGTTGCTGGGCGCGACCACGATCAGGTCGAGGTCGTTGATGCGGTGCAGCGTGGAGGACGTCGTTCCCGGAGGATCGCGATAGTCCAGCGTCGCTCGCAGCTCGGAGGTGCCGGACGGGACGGTCAAGAGGTGCGTGCGCGCGTTGGTCTGCACCATCACGTCCGTTTCGTCGACGAAGTACGTCTGGTTGCGGAGGTCGTACATCCTCTGCACGTCGGCGTGTCCCCAGCCCTGGTGGACGCGGGTCAGGTTCGCCGTCGAACCCGAGAAGGTCCACTGGGTCGCCGTGTTGATCACGAACGCCTTGGCGGTCGTGTTGTAGGGCGCGTTCTCGAACACCGAGGCACCCGGCGTAGGATTGCCGAAGATGCCGGCATCCCACATGTCGTAGAAGAGACCCAGGTGACCACCGGTGATCGGCGTCGCCCCGCTCGTGCCGCCGAAGTTGCTGAAATAGTTGCCCGCCGCGTAGCCGGCGTTCCCGACCTGGTCCGTGCACAGGATCAGGTCGTAGAAGCTCGCGAGGTCGGGCTTGATGCGGCCGTCGGCCGCCGGACCGATGCTCGCGCCGCCCCAGAAGTCGTCGTTCATGGTCAGCGTGTTCTGGTGGTTGATGCCGCCGACTGCGATGATGTTCTTGGCCCAGGCTTCCGGACGCGAGTTCTGATTGTTCAGGTTGCTCTGCGACTGCGTGATGCTGAGCTTCTGGAAGTCGAACAGGATCAGGTCCATGTTCTGGGAAACCGACGTGTACTGCGTCGTCTGGTTGCTGCCCCAGCTGTTCGACTGGAAGACGCACTTGTAGGGCAGGGCGTTGTTCACGAGCTCGCCGCTGTGGTTGTAGCGGCTGCCGCCGGCGAAGGAGCTGGAGTAGGCCGTGACGATCGTCGCGACCGGCAAGCAGCCCGTGGCCGAGGCGTTCCCAGCACCGCTGCCGAAGACGATGCCCGTGGTGCAGGTGCCGTGGGCGCCGATCGGAACGGTCGGGCTGTGCTGCAGGACGCGGCCCGCGAAGTCGGGGTGGGTCTGCTCCGTCCCGACGTCCATGACCTCGCCGCGCACGTCCCCGCCGTTGAAGCCCGCCTGTGCCTGCACGTACACCGCACCGTGCAGCTGACGGGCGATGTCCATGTCGGCACCCGGCGCACTCCAGCGGTCGATCCACTGCACGCTGTTCAGGCGCGCGAGGCCGGGGAGCTGCTCCGCGTCGACCGTCACGGTCAAGAGGTGGGTTTCCTTCGAGATCTCCTCGACCGTTCCGCCGTTCGTCCGCACCCACTGCGCCACGGGGGCCTGGCCTCCACGACGCGTGGTGAGCACGTTGACCTTCACCGGGCCGGAAGCCTGGTCCTGGATCGCGTTCAGCAGTTCCTCCTCGAGCTTGAAGGCGGGATGGAACGGAACCACCGTGCGCACGAAGGAGAGCCCCCGCACGGAGTCGACGGCCGAGGAGGGGAGCTCCACGACGTTGGCGTGGTTAGCGAGGAAGAGATGGATCTCGCCGCCCAGGTCGCGGATGGCCTCCCGATAGTCCTCGATGCCTTGCGTCCAGTACTGGACGATCATCAGCCGGTTGTCGGAGTTGGCCTGGAGCTGCGCGGGGATGCTCGGCCGGTCGGCGACCGGATCGAAGCGCTGGTAGCGCAGCAAGAGGTCGTAGTTCGCGTTCTTGACGGTGGCGGTGATCTTCCCGTCCAGGCTGAGCGTGTAGTTCGTCTCCGGGCCGTTCGAACCGGGCACGGTCCAAACGCGGGCGAACGAGGGCTTGCCTGGAATGCGGATGTCCCTCACACCCTGGGACTGCTGGGCGAAGGCGACGCCCGTCAGGAGCGCGGCCGCTGAAAAGGCGCTGGCGGAGAAGAAAACTCTCATGTCGTGAAATCTCCTGAGGTGGTGAGAGACGCCTGGGAGGAACCCGAGGCCGAAGGGGAGCGGTATCCTATCAGCCTTCCCGGGGCCGTGGTGAGGCGGCCCGGCGCCTCGCGGGGCTTCGATGGATTCCCCGTAGAAAGGGACGTCCAAGCGATGGACTCCCCAGGCCCCAGATTCCCCCTTCTTGACCTTCCCGCCTTGGGAACCCCGGCTAGAATTCGCTCGTCGAACGGCCTCGCAATCATGAATGGGCTGTCCATTCGCCCGGGCACCCGGGCACCCGCGAGCCATCACCCCGATTCGAGGGTGAGCTCCCCAAGTTCTGAAAGAGTCTGACATCATGTCTTCACGGGAAACCCTGCTCCGAGCGCTGCTCATCTCCTGGTTTGTGCTGGCGGTCCCCGCCTGGGCCCACCATGACGAGGAACAGAAGCTGCTTCCCTCCGACGGCGTGGCCGGTGACCAGTTCGGCTGGTCGGTCGCGATCTTCGACGAGACCATCGTCGTCGGAGCCCCTTTGCGCGGCGGAATCGGGGCGGTCTATGTCTTCGTCCACAACGGCACGGTCTTCGTCGAACAGGCCATCCTCGTTCCCAGCGACGGCGCTGCAGGAGATCGATTCGGCAACTCCGTGGCGATCAACGGAGACAGCATCATCGTCGGGGCGCCCCTGGCCGACGCCAGCGCCACGAATTCGGGAGCGGCCTATGTGTTCTGCTGGGACGGGGTCTCGTGGTTCGAGGAACAGAAACTCCAGGGCTCGACCCTCTCCACGAACGACTTCTTCGGCCGCTCGGTCTCCATCTCCGGGAGCACGGCCCTCGTGGGCGCCCCGGATGGTAGTGGAAGCCCCGGAGCGGCCTACGTCTTCGTCCGTTCCGGGACTTGGTCCGAGGAAGCCAAGCTGACGGCGGGTGACAGCACTCCCGGAAACCTCTTCGGTCACTCGGTGTCGGTCGACGGGAATCGGCTGATCGCCGGCGCCTACGCCGCCAACGGCAACGTGTCTTCCACTGGCGCCGGCTACGTTTTCGTCCGCAGCGGCACGACCTGGAGCCAGGAGCAGAAGATCTTCGCGAACGACGGTTTCGTCAACGACAATTTCGGCATCTCGGTGTCGATGTTCGCCGAGTCCACCGTGGCGATCGGGGCCTCGGGAGACGACGACAAGGGGATCAGCTCCGGAACGGCCTACGTATGGAAGCGCAGCGGCACGGTTTGGAGCCAGTCCCGCAAATTCCAGGGCACGTCGGCGGGCGATCTGTTCGGAGGCTCCGTGTCCTTCAGCTATCGTTCGACGCTGATCGGCGCCCGGGGCGACGACGACCAAGCGCAGGACGCCGGCACGGCCCCGGTGTACGGTGACCTGGGGAGCACGGCCGTCCTCGCGAACATCTTCATCGCCAGCGACGCCATGCCCGGCGACAACCTGGGCAACTCCGTGGCGGCGGGCTCCTGCTTCATGATCGCCGGCGCCCCCAAGAACGACGAGCTCGGTACCGATGCCGGCGCCGCCTACGTGTACGTGCTCGCCGTGCCCTTGGTCACCGTTCGGAACGGCACGGGGGTGAACCCACTCTGCATGTCGACGACGGTCGCGCCTATCATCGGGCAGAACTGGGATATCCAGGTCGACGCGAGCGCGTTCCCGACGGCTGGGTTCACCCAGATCCTGGCCTGCGTGGCGCCGCTCGCCAACCCTCTCTCGACCCAGTGGGGCGAGATCCTGGTCAGCCGCCCGAGCGGACTCCTGTTCTCCTCGACCGTGGCGGGATCCGGCCTCAACCTGCATTCGATCCCGGTCCCCAACGATCCCTTCATCACCGGGCTCACGGCATATCAGCAGGGGATCGTCCGCAACACGGCGTTCGGGCTCATCCAGCTCTGCAACGCCGAGGACGTGAGGATCGGCTGCCACCCGGACGACTAGTGTTCCTTCCCCGAAGTAGCGCCAACAAGGCGCCGTGATGGATCGTCGCTGGCAAGGCGCGCCGACGACGCGTATTCGCTGCAATACTCGGAGGAGGCGCAACGCCGCCAGCGGCGATTCAGTGCGGCGGATTGTTGGCGATACTTCGGGGAAGGGACACTAGCAAGGATCCGACGCCCAGCAGGAGCGTCACATCTAGCGCCCAACCCGTTCGACGGGTTGGGCGCTGTCGTCTCGGGGCCCAGTGCACTCCGTTTTCCTGTCGAGAAGGTGGACTCTCCTCTTATCCTGACTCCGCATGAGCTGCACCCGCTGGTTCCTCCTGGCGCCCCTCGCCGCGTGCTCCTCGCTCGCGGAAACCGTCCCGGCGAGGTTGCCGGCGACCGGGACCCCGACGGAGGCACCCGCGAGCCCTCCGGACGGTGCAGGTTTCCGCGGAGGGATGTCGAGCCGGGAGGCCCTCGAGGCTTTCGACGCTGTCTGGCAGACGGTGAACGACTGCCATTTCGACCCGACCTTCAACGGGGTCGACTGGGTGGCCGTGCGCGACGAATTCCGACCCAGGGCCGAGGCGGCGCGCTCCCGAGACGAGCTACGCGCCGTGATCGACGAGACGCTCGGCCGACTCGGGCAGTCGCACTTCGTCCTGCTGCCGGCTGAAGCCCTCGCCGACGAGGAAGCCGCATCCCCCGGACACGATCTGGGGACCTTCGGGTTCGACGTTCGGCTCCGGGACGGGAGCGCACTCGTGAGCACGGTCGACCCCGCGGGGCCTGCCGCGCGCGGCGGGGTGCGGCCGGGCTGGGTCCTGGAGCGCATCGGAGACTTCGCGGTGGACGAGACCCCGAGCGTCGAATCGGGCGAACCGCGCCGCGTGGCGCTCGTCCTCCGGCAATCGATGCAGGCACGGATCCGCGGGCGGGTGGGGAGTCGGGAGGAGGTCCTGTTCCGCGACGGAGAGGACCGGGAGGTGGTGCTCGAGCTCGAACGCTCGAAGCTCGACGCCGTGGCTCACGATTTCGGCACGACCCTGCCCACCTTCCAGCTCGAGTTCCAGAGCGAGACGATCGAGCGGGACGGGAAACGCATCGGCCGCATCCACTTCACGAACTGGTTCGTGCCCATGCTGGAGCCGATCCACTCCGCCATCGACCAGATGCGAACGCACGCGGGCATCGTGATCGATCTGCGCGGCAACACCGGCGGCGTGGGCGGCATGGTGATGGGCGTCGCCGGGAACTTCTTCACCGAGATGACCGAGCTCGGAGTCACCCACATGCGCGAGGGGACGCTGCGTTTCGTCGCCGTTCCGCGCAAGACCGATCTCTCCGGCCAGCTCGTCGCCCCCTTCGCTGGCCTCGTCGCGATCTTGATCGACGAGACGACGGCCAGTTCGTCCGAGGTGTTCGCGGGCGGCATGCAATCCGTCGACCGCGCGCGCGTCTTCGGCGAGGTCTCGGTCGGAGCGGTGCTCCCCGCCACGACGACGCCGCTGCCGAACGGGGACGTCGTGCTGCACGCCTTGGGAGATTTCAAGACCGCCCAGGGGACGAGCCTCGAAGGACGCGGGGTGATCCCCGACGAGATCGTGCCGCTCACCCGCGAGGATCTCCTCGCGGGCCGTGATCCGCAGCTCGAGGCGGCCGTGGTCTGGATCGCCGCTCACGGGCATCCCTGAGATCCTTTTCCCCCACGACCCCGAATCCTTCCATGAAGATCCGTCTTCGCAACGCGTTCGCCCTGCTCCTCGTTCCCTGGGTCGGCGTCGGGATCGCCGCTCCCCTGCGGGCCGTCCAGGACGCCGCCGTGGCGACCCCGCGGACGGATCTGCCGTCCGCGCGCGAGGTCGTCGATCGGTTCCTGCAGGTGACGAACGCGCGCGCGATCCTGGAGAAGACCTCGAACGTGCGGGTCAAAGGGAAGCTCACCCTGCCCGCTTTCCGCATCGAGGGTCCGCTCGAGATCCTGGGCGCCAAGCCGGATCGCTTCCTCGTTCGCTCGGCGCTCGCCCAGGTCGGGGAGACCGTCCAGGGCTTCGACGGACAGGTGGGTTGGAGCTCGGACATGACGGGCACGAGGCTGCTGGAGGGAAACGAACTCCTCCAGGCCCGCCTGAAGAGCGATTGGGAGGCACCGCTCAAGAAGGACGAGGACTACGAGAAACTCGAACTCCTCGGCAAGGAGACCGTCGAAGGCGTCGAGTGCTACGAGCTCGAGGTCGTGGCGCGCCCGCTCGAGGGGATGGATCGGGATGCGACCCTGAAGGTCCGCTCCTCGACCGAGTACTACGCCGTCGATTCGGGGCTCCTCGTCGGCGGCGTCTCGACGCAGTCCTCTCCCCTGGGGGAGATCCCGATCCATGTCTCCATCTCGGACTACAAGGAGTTCGCGGGAAGCCTCATGGCCACGAAGATGAAACAGAGTGCGATGGGGCAGTCGTTCGAGTTCACGCTGGAGTCCGTCGAGTACGACGTCGTTCCCGCCGACGCCTTCGCCGTTCCCAAGGAGATCCAGGCGCTGATCGAAGAGAAGAAGGCGCGAGAGGGATCGAGCGCGGGGAAGTAGCGCTGCCGCCGAGGGCTCTCTAGAGCACTCCGTTCGCCTTCAGAAACTCCACGATCCTCGTCGTCGCTTCGGCGCTCCCGGCGGCGTTCCAGTGACCCTTGTCGTAGAGCGAGCGCGCGGGATCGGCCCGTTCCGGCTCCTGGAGTGGGTCGGTCAGATCGAGCACGGGGAAGCCCGCTGCCTTCGCGGCCTCCTCGAGCACGTGCAGGATGCGCTCGTGGTCCTCGTAGCGACGAAACTCGTGGTGCGGGATCGCGATCAGGGCGAAGCGAGCGCCCGAGGCGCGCACCTCCGAGTCGAAGTGCTGCAGGATCGCGCGCGCGAGGTCGGCCTTGGCCTGGAAGGCCTGCTCGTCGGTGCTCCGTATGTTCTCGCGCCAGGCCCAGCCCAGGAGGTCCCCGAGCCGGCTCGGAGAACGGCACTCGCTCACGCGCTCGCGCACGAAGTCCTTCGGCGACTTGACCGGCACGTTCTGGACGCGGAACTCTCCGGCCGCCAGATCGAGACGCGGCTTGGGCGCGCCGCGCACGCTGAACGCGTTGCGATGGAAGTCGGGTAGATAGAAGGCGAGCAGCACGACGTCGGGCCGGGTGCGCAAGCCGCGCGCGCGCCAGTACAGGTACTGCTGATCCGTGCCGTAGCCGTTGACCCCGAAGTTCAGGACCTCGGCGGGCGCGAGTGCGGCGCGCATCCGCGCACAGAAGGTCTCCTCGTCCCGCAGGGCGAGCCCGTAGGTGAAGGAATCGCCGAACACGGCGATGCGCATCCGGCCGGGATTCTTCGAGTCGGAGAACTCGGGCGTGCCCCGCAGGCCGCGGGAGTTCGTGGTCAACCCGACACCGGAGTCGAAGGAGCGCTTGGGGCTCCATCCCAGTTCTTCGTCGAGCTCCATGTCCACGAACTCGCTCGGGTCGTGCTTCCGGACCCGTTCCTCGAGTTCCAGCACCCAGTAGCAGTCGCTGTTCGGATCCCGGAAGCGATGCGGAGGGAACGCGAGTCGCAAGCCGAGCTCGACGAGGCCGAACGCGGCGAGGAACCCGAGACTCACACCCGCAAGGCGGCGGCGCCTGGAGGTCTCCTGGGCCATGGCTGGCCCCACGTTCTACTCGAAGGGGGGGATTCGAGGTCAAAGAGAGCGCAACCCTTCACGCCATCCGCGGTCGTAGGCAGAGCCCGACCCCATGCCCTCGCCCGCAACCCCTCGTCACACCGTCCTGGCCTTGCTCCTCGTCGGCCGCCTCGCCGCGACGAGTCTCGGGTTCTTCGGGTGCGTCGCCGGGGTCCGAAGCCTGGTCGGGGATCCCGACGCCGGAAGGGCGCGCGCCCTGGCACGAGCCGCGCTCGAAGAATCCAGGCGCATCGTCCTGCGGGGCGGGAACGGGGCCATCGGGACCCCGGAGGATCCGGTTCGGCTGGAGCTGGGAGCGTTCTGCGTCCTCGCGATTCCGATCGATGCCCGGAGGACGCGGCTCGTCTCGAGGGCCGCCGTGGGGGTGGAACGCGAGGAGTTCGAGAGCGTGGTCGAGCAGCGCTGAAGGGAGCCGTGGAGACTCCTTCCGGGAAGGTCCTTCCACGTCCGGAAGACCTCGCTCGGCTCCGAGGCGCGCCCCCGCATTCGCCGGGCGCCGGGGATGCCCGCAGGGCCTCCGGTCACTTGGCACCGACCTTGCGCCTTCCAGGGGCATGAGCGTCGGACTCCATCGAAGCGCCATGGCCCTGGTGGGACTCGAGCGGGAGCTCGACGGACTCTCGACCAACCTCGCCAACCTCGGGACGGTGGGCTACAAGCGCGGCCGCTCGGCCTTTCATGAATTCAGCGTGCCGCGCCAGAGCGGGGACGTGCGCGGCGTCGTCATTCGCACGAACGTCGACTTCTCCCAAGGGGATCTCGAGCGCACCGGCCGCGATCTCGACCTGGCGCTCCTCGGCGAGGGCTTCTTCGCAGTCGAAGGACCCGCCGGCGAGGTGTACACGCGCGTCGGCGACTTCCACCTGACGCCCCAGGGGGTGCTGGTGGCCGAGGATGGCCGTCCCGTGAACTGGCAGCGCAGACCCGTGGCCATCGACCCGGAGGGGGAGCGGCTCACGATCGAGTCCGACGGCACCGTGCGCCAGGGGAGCACCGAGCTCGGCCGCCTGCGCATCGTCGACTTCGCCGACCGCCAGCGACTCACGCGCGACGCTGCGGGCTACTGGGTCGCGCCGCCGGAGGCCCGGCAGGCGGTTCCCACCGCGGCCGTGCACCAGTACGCCCTCGAGGGTTCCAACGGGAACGGCATCGAGGAGATGGTCGCCATGATCGGAGTCCAGCGCGCCTTCGAGTCGGTGGCGCGCGTCGTCTCGTCCATCGAGGAGAGCTATCGCCGCCTCACGCGGCCCTTCTAGTCGGAGCCCCACGAATGATCCGTGCCATGCGCAGCGCCGCCTCGGGCATGCTCGCCCAGCAGACCCAGGTCGACACGATCGCGAACAACATCGCGAACGTGAACACGGCCGGCTTCAAGCGCAACCGCGTCAACTTCCGCTCGCTGCTCTACACGACCCTGCGCGAGCCCGGAGCCTCGACCACGGCCACGCAGCGCAACCCCACGGGACTGCAGATCGGCACGGGCACGGAGGTCTCGAGCTCGATCAAGCTGCACGTCCAGGGGGACCTCGAGCCGACCGGCAACGAGCTCGACCTCGCGATCCAGGGCGACGGCTTCTTCAAGATCAGCCTGGGGAACGGGGAGTTCCGCTACTCGCGCGACGGTTCCTTCCGGCGCGACGCCAACGGCGACCTCGTGACGGTCGACGGATTCAAGCTCGAGCCGGGGATCACGATTCCCCAGGAAGCGCTCAACCTGATCGTCGGCCAGGACGGGACCGTCCAGGCGCGCGTGGCGGGCAGCGAGACCCTGCAGACCATCGGGCAGATCCGGCTGATCCGCTTCGCGAACCCCTCGGGCCTGCGCGCGGAGGGCCAGAACTTCTTCAGCGTGACCGGCAGCTCGGGTCAGCCGATCGAGCAGACCCCGGGTCTGCAAGGCGCGGGCTTCCTGCGCCAGGGCTTCCTCGAGCGCTCGAACGTGGCGGTCGTCGACGAGCTGATCAACCTGATCCAGGCCCAGCGCAACTACGAAGTGAACAGCCGCACGATCCAGGTGGCGGACGAGATGCTCCAGCAGGTCTCGAACCTGATCTGACGCGATGATCCTCTTCCTCGCATGGCTCCTGCTCGCGGACGGTCCTTCGCCCGAGGTCACGGTCTTCCTGCGCGCGGAGGCGCAGGTACACGGGACCGAGGTCGAGCTCGGCGAGATCGCCGCCATCCAGGCCTCCGATCCCGAGAGCGTTCGCCGTCTGCAGGACTTCGAGCTCGGGAGCGCGCCGGCTCCGGGCTACAGCCGCCTGTTCCTGGCCGAGCGCGTGCGCGAGGAGCTCGAGCGCCGCTTGCAGGGGCTGTCGGTGCGCATGGCGGGCGAGCGCGCCTGCCGCGTGGTTCCGGCGGTCGAGGTCCTCGCCGCGCAGGAGATCGAGGAGGTCGCGCGCGGCGAGATCGCGCAGGCCTTCGCCGGTCGCGACGTGAAGCTCGAGCTGCACGGGGAGATCCCGACGGTCGAGATCCCGGTCGGGACCGAGGGGCGCTCCCTGCGCGCGCAATCCCTCTCCCTGCCGGTGACCACGGGCGTCCTCAGCCTGCCGGTCGACGTCCTCGTCGACGGCGTGCGCTACCGGACGGTGTGGACCTCCTGGAACGTCGAGCTCTTCGAGACGCGCGCCGTGCTGGCCAAGTCGGTGCGTGCCGGCGAAGCGCTGACCGAAAAGTCCTTCACCTCCGCGCGCGTGCTCGTGCGCCCCGGAGCTGGTGATCCCCTCGCGCGCGAAGCCCTCGTGGGGGCGGTCGCCGTGCGCGACCTCGCCCCGGGCGAGGACGTCACCGCCCAGGACGTTCACCGCCCGCGAGTCCTCGACACGGGGGAGACGGTGTTCCTGTGCGTCCGCAAGGGCGCGATCGAGGCGCGCGTGAGCGCCCTGGTGATCGAGGGCGGAGCCGTCGGCGACCGGATCCGCGTGCGCGCGGCCGGTTCGACCCAGGAGCTCCTGGCGACGGTGAAGAGCCGCGACCTGTGCGAGATCGACCTGGGCCCCTAGGACCGAGAACCCCATGAACCGACGAACGTCCCTGCGGATCTTCCTCCTCTTCGGCGCGGCCTTCCTGTCGCGGGCCGAAGCGCTCGCCCAGGCGCGTCCGGGCTCGATCTACGATCCCGCCCACGGGCCCATCAGTCCGATCGCCGACAAGACCGCGCGGCGCCCCGGCGACCTCCTGACGGTCCTGATCGCCGAGACCCAGGGCATCAAGAACGAGGAGACCTCGCAGCTCCAGCGCCAGACCACGCTCGACTACGCGCTGACCTCCTTCGACATCAAGCCCAACGCCTTCAATCCCTTGCCGGGCGTGGCCGCGACGTCGCAGGACGATTTCAACGGCCGCGCGAATTACGAGAAGAAGGGCCAGTTCACGGCGCGCATCACCGTGCTCGTGGTCGACGTCCTGCCCAACGGCAACCTCGTCATCCAGGGGCGGCGCGAGATCCGCATCGATCGCGAGACCAAGGTGATCGAGTTCGGCGGCGTGGTGCGGCGCGAGGACATCAAGCCCGACAACACGGTGACCTCCGAGCTCGTCGCCGACGCGCACATCTCCTACACCGGCGAGGGCGACCTCACCGAGGCCACGAATCGCGGCGGTCTCGGCGGATGGATCCATCGCGCGATCGTGTGGCTGTGGCCCTTCTGAGCGTGAACCCGTTGCTCGCTTCCTTCCTCTTGATCCTCGCGCAGAACTCGGCGACCTCGCCGAGCGGCGACCCGCTCCGCATCCATTCGGGGGGCGTCGCGGCGCCGGCGCAACCGACCGGGCGCTCGGAGAGCTCGGTCGTGCGCACGCCGCGCCTGGAGCCGGAGCCGGCCCCCGGGAATCCCGGCGCGATCCGCGTGCGCATCGGCGATCTGGCCGAGGTGCGCGGCCAGGAAGAAAACGTCGTGCAGGGCATCGGTCTGGTGACCGGTCTCTCCGGCACGGGCGACACGGCGAGCGCGGCGCGGCAGGCGATCCTGAACCTCCTGCGTACCCAGAACATCAACCTGAGCTTGCAGAACGTCACGTCCGCCAACGTCGCGATCGTGCTGGTGCAGGCCACGCTCCCGCCGGGGATCAAACCCGGCCGCCGGCTCGACGCGCGCGTGGCGTCGATCTACGACTGCGAGAGCCTGGTGGGGGGTACGTTGCTCGCCTGCGAGCTCTCGGACATGACCGGTCAGCTCGTCTACGGCACCGCCTCGGGTCCCGTCTCGACCGGAGCCTTCTCGGCCGAGGGCGACGGAGCCAAGGCCGTGCGAAACCACCTGACCGTGGGAACGATCCCGCTGGGCGGCAAGGTGGAGCGCGAGGTCACGAGCCGCATCGTCAGCGACAACGGCTTCATCTACCTCGATCTGCGCGGACTCAAGGGTTCCTTCGCCAACGTCATGCGCATCACGGCGGCGGTGAACGAGCTCTATCCGGGGGTGGCCACGGCCGAGGACGCGATGACGGTGGAGGTACGCGTACCCGACGACCTGCCCCAGGCCTCGCACGTGGCCTACCTTTCCTCGATCCTCGAGCGCGAGGTCGAGCCCGCCTCCTTCGCGCGCGTCGTGATCAACGAGCGCACGGGCGTGATCGTCATGGGAGAAGGCGTGCGCATCACGCGCGGCGCGATCACCAAGGGGAACCTCACCGTGACCATCGCCGAGACTCCCGAGGCGAGCCAACCCGGCCCCCTTTCCCGGGGCCAGACGCGCGTCCTGCCGCGCACGTCGCTCCTGCTGGAGGAGGAGGACCGCGCGCTCACGATCGTGAACGGCGCGGTGACGCTGCAGGAGGTCGTCGAGGTGCTGAACGTGCTCGGCGTGACGCCGCGCGACATGATCCAGATCCTGCAGTCGATGGCCCAGTCCGGCATGCTGCACGCCGAGATCGTGCTGATGTGACCATGGAGATCCGCGGCACGAACGACGGGAGCGGAGCCCTGGAGGCGGCCGGCGCGGCGCGCGCGGCGCGCGCCGCGGAAGCCGTGCGTCGGGGCAAGGACGAAGAGGCGGGCCAGGCCTTCGAGAGCTTCTTCGCCCAGATGTTCGTGCGCGAGATGCGCCGGGGGCTCTCCACGGGCTTCTTCGGCGGCACGGGAGCGGACGTCTATTCGTCGTGGCTCGATCAACACCTGGGGGATGCCCTGGCCTCGCACGACGCGCTCGGTCTCGCCGGCATCGTGCGCACGGCACTGGCGCGCGATCGGCGCGCGGCCGGGGGCGCTCCCGGGGTTCCCGGGGGCCTCGATCCAGAGAGAGGCGCGCGATGAACGCGAACGCCCTCGTGCAACACCTGGTGGCCTGGGTGCAGGAGGAGAGCGCCGCCCAGGGGCGACTCTCCCAGGCGCTCGAGGGACTCGAGCGCGCCCTGCGCGCGGGGGAACGCGCCGCACTCGAGGAGTGCCTGCGCGAGCTCGAGCAGGGGCTCGGCGCCCTCGACGAGCGCGCCTCCCGTCAGCGGCAGATCCACCTCGCGTGCCAGAGGCTCACGGCTCTCCCCGCCGGGGAGGTCACGCTGGCGCGCGTCGTCGAACACGCCGCCGCACAGGGGGCGGACGTGGAAGTCCTGAAGCGCCTGCGCCTCGAGCTGCGGGCGCGCCTCCAGACCCGGGCCTCCCGCGCGCGCAGCCTGGCCGTCCTCGTGCGCCACCACCGCGGCGTGCTGGGCGAGCTGCTCGGGATCCTGGGCGCCAGGATCGAGGCCGACGGCGCGACGCCCGGCGGGATCCTGATGGACGCTCGCGCCTGATCCCATGTCGAACATCGGACTCAACACCGGTCTCAAGGCCCTGCTCGCGTCGCGCTTCGCGCTCGACACGGTCGGGCACAACATCGCGAACGCCAACACGCCCGGCTACTCGCGCCAGCGCGTCGATCTGTCGGCGAGCCTGCCGATCGGCCTGCGCGGCCTCTTGGTGGGGACGGGCGTCGACGCCGGAGCGATCCAGCGCAACGTCGACCAGCTGCTCGGGCGCCGGATCCTGTTCCAGCGCGGCGTGCTCGGTCACCTCTCGACGCGCTCCGACGTGCTCTCGGAGATCGAGTCCTTCGTGGGCGACGGCCGGACGACGGGGCTCGGTGGGTTCCTGGACGGATTCTTCGGCTCCGTCTCCGACCTCTCCGCGGCGCCGGACGATCCGATCCTCGGCGCGAGCCTGGTCCAGTCGGCGGAAACCCTGACGGCGCGCTTCCAGGAGGCTTCCGGAACCCTGGCGCGACGCAGCGCGGACGCCATGGCCGAGCTCGCTCAGCGCGTGGAACAGGTGAACCGCGCCGCCGACGAAGTCGCAGCGCTCAACGTCGAGATCGGGAAGATCGAGGCCAACGGGGTGACGGCCAACGACCTGCGCGATCGGCGCGACCGCCTCCTGGGCGAGCTGTCGGCCCTGATCGGCGTCACCACGATCGACGGCCCGAACGGTTCCGTGAGGGTCCTCGTGGCCGGCAACACCCTGGTGGGTTCCTCGCGCGCCAATCTCCTGACGACCGAGACCGATCCGAGCGGGAACCCGCAGGTCCGGATCGAGGGAGCCCAGGGCTACGTGCCCGTCACCGGAGGCGTGATCCGGGCACTGCTCGACGTCGGGCAGGATCTGGCGCCCGACCTCCGCTCGCGCTTCGACCTGCTGGCACGCGAGCTCGTCCTGGCGACGAATCGCGTGCACTCGACGGGCCTCCCCACGAGCGGATCCTTCTCGGTCCTCAGCGGCGAGAACCGCGTGCAGGACTTCGACGGAGACGGCAAGGCGCAGGACGAGCTCCTCGCGAACGCCGGGCTGCCGTTCGACGTCGTCTCGGGCGCTCTCTGGGTGAACGTGGTCGACTCGTCCACGGGGGACCTCGCGCGTCATCGCATCGACGTCTCCGCCACGCGCACCACCGTGCAGGACTTCCTCGACGAGCTGAACGACATCCCGAACCTGTCGGCGGACCTGGATGCTTCCGGTCGCGTGCGCATCCTGGCCGACGCCGGATTCGGCTTCGACTTCAGCACACGCCTCGACGGGAACCCCGATCCCGTGGGAGCCTTCGGAGGTGCCCGCGCGTCCCTGGGAGCCTTCACCAGCGAGCCGATCGCGCTCGCCGACGGCGACACGCTCGACCTCTCCGTCTCCACGGGTGCCTCGACCGTCTCGTTCCAGGTGACCTTCTCCCAGGGCGACTTCTTCGAGATCTCGAGCGCCAGCGCCCAGGAGATCGCGGACGCGATCAACGCCGACCCGAACGCCCAGGCGAACGGCATCGTCGCTTCGAGCGTGGCCGGAACGCTCGTGCTCCAGACGCTCGCCGAGGGAGCGGGCGCGAGTCTCACCGTGGACGGCGGCAACGCGGCCGCCGCCCTGGGCTGGAACGGCCTCGTCGGGACGCCGATCGTCGGGCAGGCGAACGACGTGGATCCGCGCATCGGCGGCGCCTACACGGGGGAGAACGAGGAACGTTTCGTCTTCCGTCCGCGCTCGGACGGGGTGGTCGGGACGACGCCGAGCCTCCTGGTGGACGTCTTCGACTCCGGCGGCGACCTCGTGACGACGCTCGACGTCGGCGCGGGCTACGTCCCCGGCACGGAGATCCCCGTGGCCGACGGGGTCACGGCGAGCTTCGGTCTCGGTGAGCTCTCGGCCTCGCAGGGAGATCTCTTCGCGCTCGACCTCGTCCCCGACTCCGACACGAGCGACGTGCTCGTCGCGCTCGGCATCAACGGCTTCTTCACGGGATCCAGCGCTTCCGACATCGCGGTTCGCGCGGACCTCGCCGGCGATCCCGCGCGCATCGCCACCTCCGCGAGCGGCGAGCCGGGCGACGGATCGCTCCTCCTGGAGCTCCTGGGCACCGAGAGCGCGCCCCGTTCGGACCTCGGGGGCGCCTCGCTCTCGGAGTTCTTCGGCGCCCTGGTGGGCGACCTCGGTTTCCAGACGGCGAGCGCCTCGAACGCGCGCGACGCCAGCGAGGGGGTGATCCAGAGCCTGGAGGCGCGGCGGGACCAAGTCTCCGGGGTGGACGTCGACGAGGAACTCGTCGACCTGGTCGCCTTCGAGCAGTCCTTCGCGGCGGCCGCGCAGTACATCCAGACGATCCAAGAACTGGGCGACGAGCTCCTTTCCCTGATCTGATGCCATGAGGATCGGAACCTTCTCCACCTTCTCGCGGGTTCTCTTCGGCATCCGCAAGAACCACGCGGACCTGCTGCGGGCCCAGGAACAGCTCTCGTCGGGGCTGCGGATCCTGCGGCCGTCCGACGATCCCGCGGGGGCCGCGCGTTCGATCCAGCTCGAGCGCAGCCTGGCCGACGTCGGACGCTTCCAGCGCGCGGCGGCCTCCGCCAGGACCGCGGTCGACGGCGCCGCGAGCACCCTGCAGGACGGATCCACCCTGTTCGCGGATGCGCGCGAGCTCGTGCTGCAAGGCATGAACGGGACCCTGTCGGCCACCGACCGCCGCGCCCTGGCCGAGGAGGTCGATCTGATCCGCACCCAGCTGCTCGAACTCGCCAACCAGGAACAGGCGGGCCGTTATCTCTTCGGCGGCACCGAGACGGACCGCGCCCCTTTCGTAGAAGTCGTGGTCGGCGGACGCACGCGCGTCGTCTACCGCGGCAGCGACCAGAGCGGCGCGGTTCGCGCCGGGGAGGGGTTCGAGGTCGCCCTCTCGCTCCCGGGCAGCGAGATCTTCTCCAAGTTCGCCCCGAGCGGGACGCGCTTCGCCGGCCTGACCGGCGTCGCGAGCGGGACCACGGCGGACGAGGGCACGGGCTGGACCGAGCTCGTATTCCGTCACGACTCGACCGATCCCGGGTCGCTCGCCTCGCTGGGCATCGCGCTGGTGAACGGCGGCGCGGACGACACGCTGCTCGGATCGAACGTGGTCACCATCGATCCGGTCGCGGGCACGATCCAGCTCGGCTCGGGTCCGGCGGTCGTCCTGCCGGCCGCCGGCAGCGCCGCCTCCGCCGACCTCGTGGTGCGCAACGAACGGGGCGGCGAGCTGCACCTGGACTTCAGCGGCTACGCCGGCGCGGCCTTCACCGGCACCGTGCTCGGCAACGGCTCGGTTTCCCTGGACGGATCCAACTACGTCGCGCTGTCCTTCGCGGAAACCGACCTCGAGCTCTCCGACCCGGCGACGGGAAGCGTGCTCCACGTCGACACGACCGGCGTGAAGCGCGCCGGGGACGAGCTGGTCACCTTCGGCGGGCGGACGAACGCCTTCGACGTCCTGGCCGGGATCGCCGAGGACCTGCGCAACGAGGACGATCTCGTGCAGAGCGAGCTCGTCTCGCGCCTGAACGAGCGCCTGAGCGACCTCGACCGGCACGCCGAGGACCTGCTCGTGGGCCTGGGGATCCTGGGCTCGCGCAGCCAGCGGCTGCAGGTGTCGGACGAGCGCGCCACCGAACTCCAGGCAGAGCTCCAGGGGAGCCTGTCCGACGTACGCGACGCCGACTTCGCCGGCGTGGCGCTGGACCTCGCTCGGGCCGATCACATCCTCCAGGTGGCCCAGGCCGCGGGGGCGCGCCTGATCCAGACCTCTCTGCTCAACTTCCTCGGATGACCCGAAAGGGGCCTCGATGAACGAAGCGAACCTCGAACCGACCGGACCCCGATCGATCCAGTCCCGGGCTTCCGGCTCCGCGCCGGCGCGCGCGCGCGCGTCCGATGTTGCTGGGGTTGCTGGGGCTTCCGGGCCCTCCGGGGGGAGCGCCTTCCGCGCGCTGCTCGAGCGCCTGCAGGCCCAGGCGGACGAGCTGGATCGCAAGAGCCAGAACGTCGCCGATGCTCGCGAGCTCGCCGGGGCCCTGGACATCGCACGCGCTTCGCTCACGGACGCTTTCTCCCTCAGCGATCGACTCCTGGAAGCGTTCCGCGAAGCGCACCTTCAATCCGCGCCGCCTCCGGCGCGAGAAGGAGGGCTCCGATGACCCTCCTCGCCGATCCGCGCAAGGAATCCGCGCGTTCCCTGATGGAGCGCGTCCTCGGCAGCGCTCGGCTCGCGTCGGAGCAGCCGCTCCTCTTCGACGAGCGCTTTCCGGGCCGCATCCTCGCCCTGCACGAGGGGAGCGAGGTCCGCTCGGCCTGCGCGCTCCTGACGCGCGACTTCTTGGCGGATGGATCGCGGGTGCGCGGCGGTCTCATCGGATCGGTGGCCACGGATCCAGAGTGGCGCAGCCGGGGCTTCGCGACGCGCGTCCTGATCGGGGCGGAGGCCCGCCTCCAACGCCAGGGCTGCGCGTTCGTTCTGCTCTGGGCCGACGATCCCGACTTCTACCTGCGGCGCGGCTACGGTCCGATCGGACGCGAGCAGGACTTCGTCGTGGACATGGATCTCGCCGCGCGCCTGCCCGAGCCGCGCGGAGCGCGACCGATGCGCCCGGAGGACGCGCGCGCGATCCATGCGCTCTACGCGGTCCACCCCGAGCGCGTCGAGCGCTCGGCGAAGGAGACCGCGGCGCTGCTCGCGTGCCCGGGGATGTCGACGCTCGTCCGCGAGCACGCGGGCGAGGTCGTCGCCTATGCGTGCCTCGGGCGCGGCGCGGACCTCGCCGACGCGATCCACGAGTGGGGCGGACGCGAGGAGGACGTCCTCGCGCTCCTGCGCGCGCACCTCGAGGCGCGGCGCGTCGCGGGGGCGAGCCCGGGGATCTTCTTCATGACTCCACCCTCCGCGCGAGGCCTCTGCCAGAGGCTGACCGCGCTGGGCGCGATCTCGCGCCTCGGGATGCTCGGTCTGGGCAAGATCCTCGATCGCGAGGCGGCGTTCGCCTTGCTACGCGAGCGCATCGGTCCGCGCGGGACGGTCGCGCTCGACCGCTCCGTCGCCGGACGTCCGTTCCACTTCCGCGGCCCGAGAGCCGAGGCCACTCTGGACGACGAGGGATGCCTGGCGCTGCTCTTCGGCGTGGAAGGCGTGCGCGCGGACGTCGCGGGATTCCTTGCGAACCTCGGTCTGGAGGAGGCCCGCCTACCGCTCGATCTCTTCGCCTGGGGCCTCGACTCGATCTAGGAGCGCAGGGATGACCCACCACTCCGAACCCGCGGACTCGTCCAAGGAACCCCGCACGATCGCCGACCTTCGCGGCATCCGCGAACTCTCGCTCGCGGACCCCGCCTCGAAGCGTGCGCTCGCTCCTGCGCCGTCCGCGCCCGCGGAATCGCGCAAGTCCGTCCCGCTCCCGGGGAACGCGGAGGCGCGTCCCCCGGCCCCGAAACTCCGCACGGCGCCCGCGTCCGCGCCGGGAGCCGAGTCCAGGTCCGGGGTCCGTCCCCCGATCACGGACGAGGAGTATCGCAAGATTCGCGCGAGGCTGCGCGAGGACTTCATCGTGCTGCCCAGACGCTCCGTGCGGCACTGGGGCGCGCTCGTGGGGGGGATCCTGCTCGCGATCGCGCTCGTCGGTTTCGTCACCGCGCGGCACGCGGGACGCGCCGCGGCGCTCGCCTTCATGCAGAGTCAGCTCGGCGACATGGTGAAGCGCAATTCGGAGGACCTCGACCTCGAGACCCGCGAGGCCCTGGCGCGCTCGCGGGAGGCGACCGAGGCCGCCCTCGACGCTCACGGGCAGATCGAGCTCCTGCTCGACTCGCTGCGCAAGGAGCTCGGCGCCGTGGAGTCCTTCTCCACTCGCCTGACGAAGGTCGAGAAGGCGCTGCAGAGTCCCGCGAAGTAGGCCGCCCGAAGGAACGGGGATCGCCTCGATCCAGCGACCTAGGGACCCCTGAGCGGAGGTCCCGCGACGGCGGCGATCTTCGTCTTGTCCTTGAAGACGAAGATGTCGTGTTTGGCGTTCGTGTCGCCGGTCACGAGGTTGCTCGCGAGGCTGGCGTAGGCGACCAGGCGTCTGTGCGTGGCGACCACGGGCAAGATGCTGTACGAGTTCCCCTGGGCTCCAGCCGAGTCCGTGCTCACGAGGACCGTGCGGCCGGTCTCGCGCTCGTGGACGAAGACGTCGGCCGAACCGTTCGCGTCGGGCGTCACGAGGTTGGTCGCGTCGCTCTGGAACGCGACGTAGCGTCCGTCGGGAGACAGAGCGGGGTTGCCGCTGATGCCGTTTCCCTGCGCGCCCGAGGAGCTGACGCTGACCCGGGTCGTCAGACCGGTCCGGAGGTCGCGCAGGAAGGCGTCGCCCACCCCGTTGGAGTCCCCCGGGACCAGGTTGTTCGCGACGCTGTAGAACACGACGAAGCGTCCGTCCGCCGAGATCGACGGCGAGCTGCAGTCCCCGTTGCCCGAGGCTCCCGAGGAGGCCACGCTGACCAGGTTCGTCAGGCCCGTCGCTCGGTCGTGCCGGAAGACGTCGTCGTAGTCGTTCGCGTCCCCCGGATCGAGATTGGGCGCTCCGCTCACGAAGGCGACGTAGCGTCCGTCGGCGGAGATCGAGGGCGTGGAGCTGTTGCGGTTGGCCTGGATGCCGGCGGAATCGACGCTCACGAGGCTCAGCGCGCCCGTCGCCGCCTCGAAGACGAAGACGTCGGAGGAGGCGTTGGCGTCGCCGGCAACGAGGTCGCTGGCGAAGCTGTAGAAGGCCACGAAACGCCCGTCCGCGGAGAGCGACGGATTGTCGCTGCGCGAGTTGCCCGCAGTCCCTGCGGCGGTCGCGCTCACGAGGAGCGTGAGGCCCGTCCCGCGGTCGCGCAGGAACACGTCCGACAGACCGTTCGCGTCCCCCGGGACCAGATTGGAAGCGAAGCTCTCGAAGGCGACGAGGCGTCCGTCGGCGGAGAGCGAGGGGCCGAAGCTGAATCCATTGCCCTGCGCGCCGAAGGAATCGACGCTGACGAGCGACGTCGTGCGATCCAGACGGTCGTGGACGAAGACGTCGCCCGTGAGGTTCGCGTCTCCCGGGACGAGGTCGGGCGCGTCGCTGTCGAAGGCGACGAAGCGGCCGTCGGGGGTGAGCGCGGGATCCAGGCTCGTGCCCTGTGCCTGCTGGCCCGTCGAGCTCACGCTCACGCGGGCCGTGAAACCCTGCTGGGAGGCGAGGAGTGGAAGCGGGGCGCCGCTCGGCGGCGGCCCGAGAACCATCAGGAATTGGGCGAACATGCCAACCTTCATCGATCCAACGGAGGATTCGGGTTCCAGCGCGGCGAGCCCGCAGATCAAAATCTATCGAGGCGTACCCCAGGCGCAATCCGGGGAGGGGAAACCATTCCCCGACTTCGTGGTCCTGGACCGGCGACCAGGGTCCACGGCACCCCGCCGGCTCGGGACCTCGGCCTCGCAGCTCTACCGCCTGCTCGATCCGACGAACTACAAGAAGTCCGTCGACCAGATGCTGGCGCTCCTCCTGGTCCTCGGCTGCGACGTGGACGTGAGGGCCCGTCCGAGGAAGCGCACGGCCTGAGCCGTCAGCCGCGGTAGTTCTCCGGGAAGAGCTCGCGCTCCACGGCCTCGATCACGATGTGGAGGATCTTGATGTGGACCTCCTGGATGCGATCCGAGGAGGTCGCGCGCGGGACGACGATCGGGAGGTCCACGTGCTCTTTCATCATGCCGCCGCCCATGCCGAGCAGCCCCACGCTCAGGATGCCCTTCTCGCGCGCGGCTTCGACGGCGCGCAGGACGTTGGGCGAATTGCCGCTGGTGGAGAGCACGACCAGGAGGTCGCCCTCCTGGCCCAGCGCCTCGACCGAGCGCGCGAACACTTCCTCGTAGCCGAAGTCGTTCGCGATGCAGGTGAGCTGGCTCGGATCGGAGAAGGCGATGGCCGGGAGCGCCGCCCGATCGCCGCGGAAGCGGCCGGTCCACTCCTCGGCGAAGTGCATGGCGTCGCACATGCTGCCGCCGTTGCCGCAGGCGAGGAGCTTCCTCCTCGCGCGCAGGGTCTTGGTGGCCGCCTCCGCGAAGCGGCGCACGTTCGGGAGACCGTCGGGGCTCGCCAGGAAGTCCTGCAACGTCGCCGCGGCTTCCTCGAAGCTCGCGCGGATCGGATCGGGTCCGGCCATGGCCCCATTGTCGAGAGCGGAGCGGGTCCTCACAAGCGGCCCGGCCGTCAGGCGCTCGCTCGAGCCGGCGCACGAGCTCGCGCGCCTCGGTGAGCGAGAGCCCCCGATCCTCGCGCGCGCGATCGACCGCATCGAGGACCTGGGCGGCCCGGATCCCGGGCGCGCCGGAGTTCGTCGAAGGCGCCCGCGCGGGGCTCCTGGACGGCCTCGGGCTCGCTGGATGGCGAGCGGCGGGCGATCGCGGACGCGCGAGCCCTCGATGCTTGACGCGGTCGAGCTCGGCGGGGGAGCATGGTCCGCTCCATGAAGCGCACAGGACTCCTCGTGCTCGCCGCCGCCGGGCTCGTCCTCGGCTGGATCGCCTGGCGGGCGCAGGAACCGACCTGGTCGGCGCAGCCCGTCGAGGTGCTCCCCGACACCGTCCCCGCCGCGCTCTCGGGCGAGGTCCCGGCCGGTTGCGTCGTGCGTCGCTTCGAGGTCGAGGGGATCTGCTGCGCAGGCTGCCCGAAGAAGCTCTACGCCCACCTCGCGCAGGTCGAAGGCGTGCGCGAGGTCGCCGTCGATCCGATCCTGAAGCGGGCATCGGCGATCGTGCCGGCGGGGCTCGACGTGGTGACGCTCGAGTCCGCGCTCACCTTCGACAAGTACTCCGCCAAGCTCGAGCGCGACGGCTAGAGGTCGAGCGGGCCGGAGGGTCAGCCCTCGAGGCTCGTTTGACCGCTCTCGATCCGAGCGGCCTAATGGGTCCATCGTGCAACCGCGCAAGGTCGTCGGTCGGGTTCGGGAGTCGAACCCACTTCGCCGGCTCGAACGGCTCAATGCCTTCGTGCGCCGGCTCCGACCGGACCACGCTCGACTTCCCAACCCCCTGAAGGATGGATCCTGGCCCGTTCGAAAGCGTGTTGGCCGCCCTCAGCCGAGGTGAGGTCCGCTACCTCGTGGTCGGCGGCATCGCCTGCGTCCTGAACGGTCTCGTGCGCACCACGGAGGACGTCGACATCCTGGTCGACGCGGAGCCGGAGAACGTCCGGCGGCTGCTCGCGGTGCTCGAGACCCAGGGGGAAGGGCACGCCCGCGAGCTGCACCCCCAGGATTTCACGGACGAAGAGGGAGCGATCCGACTCGTGGAGGAATTCCCGATCGACATCTTCACGCGCATGGGGGGGAGGAGGTACGCAGACCTCCTGCCCTACCGTAGGATGAACAGCGAAGGCGCGGCTCCCATTCCCTATGTCGACGCCGAAGGGTTGATCCTCCTGAAGTCGAGCAGCTCGCGTGGCCAGGATCGGGCGGATGTCGAGGCGCTGCGCCAGATCGTGAAGGGGCGCTAGAGCTAGAGCTCCGCGCCCGTCTCAGCGGCTCATCTTGGCCAGGAGCTCGTCGACCTTCTTCGCGAGCTCCGCCCCGCGCAGGTCCTTGGCGGCGATCTTGCCGTCGGGGCCGAGGACGTAGATCGTCGGGTAGCCCGACACCCGGTAGAGCTCTGCGATCGGCGTCGCTTCGCCCTGGTAGGCGACGAGCCAAGAGAGGCCGTGCTCGTCGACTCCCTTCCGGAAGGTCTCGGGATCGTCCCGGGTGTCCACGCCGATCAACTGGAAGGGCTTCCCCGCCAGGCGCTCCACGAGCGCCTTCATGGCCGGCATCTCCTGCCGGCAGGGGGGTCACCAGAAGCCGAAGAACTCGAGCACGACCACCTTGCCGCGGAAGTCGGAGAGCTCGAAGGCCTTCCCGTCGATCGTGCGGCCCTCGAAGTCGGGCGCCACGGCGCCGACCACCAGGTTCTTCTCGACGAAGAGCCTGTCGCCGGCGGTCCGGCCCATGCGCGTCTCGGGCAGTTCCTTGGCGACCCGTTCGAGGAGCGCCGCCCCTCGATTCCGTTCGGCCTCGTCCTTCGACTTCATGAGGAGCTCGCCCAGGAAGACCATGGCGGCGGCGCGCGTCTCGGACGACTTCGCCTTTTCTGCGGCCTCGGAGAGGCGCGACTCGACGAACGGGAGTCCGAGCTTGCGCTTCTCTTCGACGACGAGGCGCAGGACCTCCTGGAACCACGCTTCCTCGAGGTGCTTCTCGAAGAGTCGCGTCACGAGCCTCTGGCGCGTCGCGGAGAGCTCTTCTTCGGGCAGGCCGGCGTCCTGCGCGTTGCGGGCCATCCAGAGCAGCGCGCGTCCCTCGCCCGCGTCGGCGAGCGGCTGGAAGCGCGGCCAGAAGCGTGCCGCGGGCTTCTCGCTCCGCAGCTTGCGCCGCGCCTCGACGTCTTCCGCCGCGCGGATGGACTCGCGCCACTCCTGGACCGTCGCGGCGAACTCGGCCTCCAGGGCCGCGACGTCGTCGGTTCGGGAGAACGGGGGCGGCGGGGCCACCGTCAGGAGCAGCACGAGCGAGAGCAGCATGGGGGTCCTCGATGATCCGTTCGCGGGAGGATTCTACGCCACGGGAGGTGGAATCGGGTCCGCGCCGCCTATCCCTTGAGCTCGGACCGCAGGGGCGCCTTCGAGAGGGCCGCGGCCGCGCGCTCGAGCAAGAGGTCGAGCTCCTGGCGCGAGATCCAGCGCCCGTCGAGCACGACCCCTGCGATCTTCGTCGTGTTGCGGATGTCCTCGAGCGGGTTCGCACCGAGCAAGAGGAGGTCGGCGCGTCTCCCGACCGAGACCGTGCCGTCCTCGCCGAGGACGCCGAGCCACTCGGCGGGATTGCGGGTCGCCGCCTCGAGGGCCTGGTAGGGCGTGAGTCCCGCTCCGACCAACCGCTCGAGCTCGCGATGCAGCGTGAAGCCGTAGAGCAGGAGCCACTCCGGGGCATCCGAGCCGGCCAAGAGCTTGCCGCCGGCGATCTCGAGCTGGCGCACGATCTCGCGGCGCAGGTGGACGAAGCGCGCGCGCTGCTCGGGACTTGGCGCCACCTGGGTCCAGAAGAGATCGCGGTTCGAGAGCAACTCGGCACGTACCTCGGGGGAGACGAAGCGCGCGTCGGGAGAGAGGTCGACCTCCGCGTCGCTGCGTCCCTCGCCGAAGCAGGTGTCGATGAAGGCGAGCGTCGGCGTGCTCCACACCCCGGCCTCGACGACCGCCCGCACGAGTCCGGGAATGCGCGCCTCGTCGAGCTCGTCCAGCGTGTCCCAGTTCGTCCACACGCCCATGCCCGAGAGGCTCTCGCGCTTCTCCGCGCTCTCCGGCAAGAGCGCCTCGAGGTATTGGTCGAGGTGCTCGATCTGCATGCGCGCGGCGAGGGCCGCCTCGAGCCCCACCTCGGGTCCGACGTGCCCGAACACGGGCATCCCGAGCTCCCCGGCGCTCTTCACCACCGCGTCGAACACCGGACGCGAGACGAAGAAGGTGAGCTTGACGAAGTCGTAGCCCTGGTCGTGGAAGCGGCGCACGGCCTCGCTCGCCGCAGACGGGTCCTTCACCTCGACGCCGTTGAAGATCGCGCCGGAGGCGCGCCCGGAGAACTGCGGGCTCGCGACGAAGAGCCGCGGTCCGAGGATCTCAGCGCGCCGCACGCGCTCGCGCAGCGCGAGGTGCTCGCGCTTCCCGATCGGGATGCGGATCGTCGTGACGCCGTTCGCGACGATCACGGCGAGCTCCTCGTCGGCGAGGGCGTCGGCGATGCGGTCGTCCGAGAGCAGGTGGCAGTGCATGTCGACCAGGCCCGGGAGCAGGAACTGCCCGCGGGCGTCGACGCGGCGCGCGCCCTCGGGGATCTCGACCTCTCCCGCGGGCCCGAGGGCCGCGATGCGCCCTTCGCTCACGAGGACCGTGCGGTTCTCGAGCACCGTGCCGGGCGCTTCCCCCTGCGCTGCCCCTTGCGCTTCCATCGTCAGGACGGTGACGCCCTCGAGGGCGAGCGGCGGCTCGGGGCCGGTGCGGGACCCGAGCAGGGACAGCCCCTGGAGGAGGAGCGCTCGGAACGGGAGGAACATGCGCGAGAGCCCCGGGGCTCGGCGTTCCGGCAGACTAGCGCTCCGGGCCGGCGGAAGGAACGCAGCGGCGTTCCCGGCCATTGGGGCTTGCTTCTTCGGGCGTCCTTTCGTACGAGCACGGTTCGAAGCGACGTTCCCACCCATGCAAGGATCCTCGCACGCCCCGCTCGAACGCCTCGAGACGGTCTTCTCCGGCGCGCGCGACGGGCTCTTCGACTGGGACCTCTGCACGGACGCGATCCGCTTCTCCGCGCGCTGGAAGGAGGCGCTCGGCTTCGCGGCGAGCGAGCTCGACGACCGCCCCGAGGAATGGTTCCGGCGCGTCCACCTGCGGGATCTCGACCAGCTCAAGCGTGCCATCGACGCGCACCTCGGGGGGCGCAGCGCGTCGCTCGAGCACGAGTTCCGCATGCTGCACAAGGACGGCGGCTGGCGCTGGTTCCTGGTGCGGGCCGTGAAGCATCCCTCCCGCGCGCTCCTCGGCGGCTCGCTCACCGACGTCACGGCCATCAAGACCACGGAGAACCGCCTGCTGCAGGCGGCCTTCTTCGACCCGCTCACGGGCCTGGCGAACGAGGACCTCTTCCTCGAACGGCTCGAGCTCGCGCTCTCGCGCCAGCGCCGCCGCGGGGGGCAGGCGACCGTGGTGCTCTACCTCGACCTCGATCGCTTCCACAACGTGAACGACAGCCTGGGGGTGAACGCGGGGGACGAGCTCCTGATCGAGATCAAGGACCGACTGCTGCGCCTCCTGCGCCTGGGCGACACGCTGGCGCGCTTCGGGGGCGACAAGTTCGGCTTCCTGCTCGACGGCATCGACGGCGAGCGCGAGGCGCTGCGCTTCGCCGAGGAAGTGATCGGGGCGCTCAAGGCGCCGCTCCACCTGCACGGACTCGAGGTCTTCTCCTCGGCCAGCCTCGGGATCGCGCTGGCGCGCAGCGGCCGCGAGCGCGGCGAGGACCTGCTGCGCGACGCGATCACCGCCATGCATCGCGCCAAGGAGACCGACACGACCTCCTTCGCCCTCTTCGACCGGCGCATGAACGAGCGCGCCAAGGAACGCCTGCGGCTCGAGGCCGACCTGCACCGCGCCCTCGAGCGGCGCGAGTTCCAGCTGCACTACCAGCCAATCGTGTCGTTCCGCTCGGGGACGCTCTCGGCGCTCGAGGCGCTCGTGCGCTGGCGCCACCCGGAGCGCGGCATGATCCGGCCGGACGTGTTCGTGCCGATCGCCGAGGAGACCGGGCTCATCGTGCCGCTCGGCCTGTGGGTGCTCGAGGAGGCCTGCCGGCAGGTGCGGGACTGGCGCGACCGCTTCCCGGCCGCCGAGGAGATCTCGGTGGCGGTGAACCTCTCCGCGCGCCAGTTCGAGGACCCGAACCTGGTGGCGGAGATCCGCGCCTGCCTCGAGCGCGCGCAGCTCGACCCCGGCGCGCTCGAGCTCGAGATGACCGAGAGCGTGGTCATGGCCCGGACGCACCAGAACCGTGCCGTGCTCCAGTCGTTGCGCGACCTCGGGTTGCAGCTCCTGATCGACGACTTCGGCACGGGCTACTCCTCGCTCGCCTGCCTCTCGAGCTTCCCGCTCGACTCGCTCAAGATCGACCGCACCTTCGTGATGGGCATGGAATACGAGGCCGGCAAGGCCGAGATCGTGCGCACGATCCTGGCCCTGGCGCGCACGCTCGGCCTCGACGTGGTCGCCGAGGGCGTCGAGACCGCCGAGGCCCTGGCGATGCTGCGCGAGCTCGAGTGCGGCCACGGGCAGGGCTTCTTCTTCTCGAGCGCGGTCGATCCCGCGGCCGCCACGGCCTGGTTGGAGAACCCTCCCCGCTGGTGATCTCTCCCGCGAGGGGACCTATGCTGGTCCCTCCGGGGGGGGGTGAGCGAGTCTCACCATGGATCTCCTACACGTCGTTCTCGGCCTCCTCACCGGAGGCCTGTCCCTCGTCGCGCTGTGGCTCTTGCGCGATCGCTGGCGGCTCGCGGCCGAACGCGATGTCTCCCGCGCGCGTCTGGCCGACGAGGAAGTGCTGAAGCAGGGCTTCCAGTCGGTCGCGGGCGAGGTCCTGCGCACGGCGAACGCCGAGTTCCTGAAGCTCGCCCAGTCGACGCTCGCCGTCCAGTCGACCCAGGGGGCCGCCGAGCTCGACAAGCGCCGCGAATCCTTCGCGCGCATGATCGAGCCGATCCAGAAGGCGATCGAGAAGACGCACGAGGAGCTGCGGCGGGTCGAGCAGGAGAGTCTCGGGCTGCGCGGCGAGGTCGTGCGCATGGCGCAGGCGAACCAGGAGCTGCGCGCCGAGACCGGCAAGCTCTCCCAGGCGCTCGCCAAGCCCAACGTGCGCGGGCGCTACGGCGAGATCCAGCTCGAGCGCGTGGTCGAGCTCGCGGGCATGAAGAGCTACTGCGACTTCTCGGCCCAGGAGACCGTGCATTCGTCCGACGGAACCCTGAAGCGCCCCGACCTCGTGGTGCGGCTGCCCAACGACCGGGTGGTCGCGATCGACGCCAAGACCAGCTTCGACGCCTACATGGCCGCCCTCGACGCGCCCACGAAGGAGGAACGCGACCGCCAGCTCGAGCGCTACGCGACCCACGTGGTCGATCAGGTGAAGCGCCTCGCGGACAAGCGCTACTGGACCGAGTTCGACGAGTCGCCCGAGTTCGTGGTGCTCTTCATCCCCGGCGACCAGCTGGTCGACGCGGCCCTCGAGCGCCGCCCGGACCTGATCGAGCTCGCGGCCCAGAAGAACGTCGTGCTGGCGAGCCCGGCGACCCTGATCGGGTTGTTGCGCGCGGTGCACATAGGCTGGCGCGAGAAGAACCTCTCCGAGAGCGCGGAGGAGCTCTTCCTGCTCGGGAAGGAGCTGCACGAGCGCGCCGGCGTCGTGCTCGAGAAGGCGACCCGGGTCGGCGAGTCGCTCGAGTCGGCGCGCAAGAGCTACAACCAGTTCGTCGGCTCGGTGCAGGGGCGCCTCCTCCCGACCCTGCGCAAGTTCGAGGAGCGCGACGCGCGCTCGGCGCGCGATCTGCTCGTCCCCCGCCCCCTCGAGGGCGAGACCCGCCGCCTCGACGCCGGCCTCCTCTTCGACGACGTCGAGGAACCGGAAGAACCGGTGCGGCGGGCGGAGTGACCGTAGCACCGGGCCTGGTGCCAAGGCCCCCTCGTTCGAGGTCGCCAACGCTGTGCCCTGGACCGACGGCCCTGGCCCTTCTCCCAGACGGGACCCCGCCGCGCGCCACCTGAGAAAGCGGTGGCGACCCCCTTGACGGAATCGATAGGGGGGGGTAGCGCTGAAGGTGGTTTGGAAGGGCAGGCCCCTTGTGCCAGGTTCCTTCGCGGAGGAAGATCATGAAGGCGCGAGTCGGTGCGGTCGTGGGCTCGGTCGTCTTTTCAATGGTCGCAGGTACGAGCACCAACGGGATTGCCCAGCAGGGCGGCCAACCCCCGCCCTCCTGTCCGCCGGGGAGCACGAGTCTCCAGTGCATCGGTCAGTGGATGGGGCCGTACGACATCGGGGTGAGCTGCGTCGCGGGAGGAAACTGCGGGTCGTGCTCGACGCCTCCACCTGGAAAGAACGTCCCCTATGACGAGATCGGGCACGCCGCGTTGATCCCCGTCCCGCCGCACGCCGGGAAGGTGCTCGTCTGGACCCGAGCTGTTCGTCGTGGGAGGCACCGATTTCTCGACCATATGCGAGGACAGACCTCCCACCGGCCCGGGTGGAAACGACTCTTTCTGCGGTCTCTCGAGGGCATACTGGTTCGACCCCGTGACGGCAACGTGGTCCGACACCCCAACCGACATGCCCGCACAGGTCTGGTATCCGGGCGCGATCACCTATCCCGTTGCCGATCGTTTCAGGCCGATCGTTCTCGGAGGGGGACCCGTCCAAGGCCCTGGGTGTGGCCTCAGCACGAGTGGGCTCCCCTTTCAGTATCAAGAGTGGTGGACGCTTCCAGTTTCCTATTCCTCGGGTTGGACCACGTACTACGACTCGTATCTCTGGCACGAGTACGACCGAGCCTTCCTGCTGGAAGACGGCAACATCATCACCGTGGGCCATGAGATCGTCTGCGAGCAGGGCTTGGACAACCTTCCCTCTTCGGCACACCCGTACGGTGACAATCCCGTCCAGAAGTTGACGATCACGCCGACGTCGCAACAGCACGACCCTGGCCCCGACCCCAACTTCCAGACGTCACCCTCGCCGCCCTTCCCGCTCGCGGTCGGAGGTTGGAACTACTCCAACGCGGTCATCCTCCACACACTCAAGAACAAGACGCTGTGGGATCCGTCCTCGACCTGGAGCAACAACTACGACCTGGATCGGATCATCGTGACGGGTGGAACCTATGAGAGGGAGGATGCCTCCGGGTCGCAGTCCCAGCCCGCGATGTTCCACACCCTCGAGCTGAAGAACGCGCCCAACGGTCCGTGGGTGAAGAAGAGCAGCCCTGACTACAATCGGGTCTTTGCCGGGTCCGTGCCGCTTCCCGACGGCACCATCCTCGCGGTGGGAGGTCAAGACAACCTGACCGTTCCTCCTTCCATTACTACCGCCCCGGTGTACCAAGACGCGGTCCAACGCTTCGATCCTCAGGGGCCCAACGCTCCAGGAGTCTGGAAGACCATGGCCACGAGAACCCCCGTGGTCACCGATCCCGTCTTGGGACCGCTTGCTGTGGCTCGCGGCTATCACCATGTCGCGTTGCTGATCAAGGATGGGACCGTGGCGCTCATGGGCGGCGAACCCTTCGGAAACCCACCCTATTGGAACTCCAATCAACCGGAGCTCTTCGACTCGCCGGACACCGTCGAGATCTTCCAGCCGCCCTACCACTTCAAGACGCAGCGCCTGAGGTTCCTGTCGCCGCCAACCCAAGAGATGCACTACGGCGAGCCCTACGCCCTCAGCGTCAACGATCCCGACAAGGCGTCCTACGCCTGTCTTCTCGGGATCGCTGCCGTGACCCACCATTTCGATTACGGCGCACGATACGTCGAGCTCATGGCGCAGCACCCAACGGGCGGCGGTCTCAACGTGCTTCCACCGCCCGGCCCTTCGATGGCTCCGGAGGGCTACTACATGCTCTTCGTCGTCGAGCTACGGCTCGACGGGAACCAACTGATCCCCATTCCCAGCAAGGGCGAGTTCGTGAAACTGAAGTTGCCGTAGGAGGAGAGTGTTCCATGCGTTACCAATCCAAGTGCCTGGCCAAGTACCTGGGAGTCATTGGGCTCCTCATCGGGATCCAGGCAGGAGTCGCGGCCCAGACACCCATTCGCAGTTGGAATCCGTTGGGCTTCGGCGCCGCGGACTCGATCCCAGACCTGGACGGCGATGGCTTCCGAGAGCTGGTCGTCGGTCAGATAGCCAAATTCACGCCGAAGAATGCCGGCAGCGTGTTCGCCCTCTCGAGCCTCACGGGCCAGAAGCTGTATTCCTATTCTGGATCCCCAGGCGAATACCTGGGAATCCCGCTGATCACGGTGGGCGACGCCACCGGCGATGGCTTCCCCGACATCGCGAGCGGTAGCATCTTCACGAGCACCATGGCCTTGGACGGCCGGAATGGATCCGCGCTCTTCCAGCGCGGGCGGGCGGTCACTTCGATCGCGTCTCTCGGGGATCTGAACGGAGACGGGCTCGATGACGTGCTCTTCGCCACGGGGGTTGCGTCCTTGGGGTTCGGCGGCAGCGCCTCCGTCTATCTGGGCGGTAGCTTCGAGCTCGCCTACGAGATCCGCGCTCCACCGCCGGCGAGCGTGTTCGGGGAGTCGTCCACGGCGATGGGTGATGTGGACGGGGATGGCGTGCCCGACTTCGCGATCGGGGCACCCGCGGACTACAACTTCGCTCCCGCTACTGGACAGGTCTACGTGTACTCCGGGAAGGACGGCAGCCTGATCTGGGAACACGCAGGGGGGTACCTTTGGGCATTCGGCAGGGGGTTGGCTTCGCCGGGAGACCTGAATGGCGATGGGATCAACGATCTCGTGGTGAGCGAGGGAGGCTGTTGTGCCTACCCGTCCGGTCCTGGCCGTCTGTACTTCTTCGATGGACCAACGGGTGCGCCCATTGCCATGCTCGATCCGCCGCCAATGCACTGGGCATTCGGAAACCAAGTTGTTTCCGCGGGGGACGTCGACGGGAATGGCTTCGGAGACATCCTGGTGACCATCGTCGACAATGCGACTCCTCGATCCGAAGTGTGGCTGATCGACGGCGGAACGCGGGAGACGATCTATGACCTTCCCTACAGGCTTGGTCCGCTGAAGGGCGGTGGTTTGGATTGGGACGGCGACGACTTCCCGGACTTCTTGAACAGTCCGTACTGGTTGGAGCTCTGGTCCGGGGCTCCCGTCGGTGTCAGAGTGCTGGGCCAGGCCTGCCCACTCGCATCCGATCGTCCTCCTCGCATCGGCGCTACGGGAGTGGCCGAGATAGGGGAGGACTACCCGATTCATCTCTCGCGCGTGCGCCCGAACGTCGCGGCGTTCCTGGCCACCGGCGCGGCGCCCGTGAGCCGGTCGTTCCTTCCGCTGGTCTCGGGGAGAGGGTCCGCTTGTCCGCTGCTCGTGGCCTCCTCCGCGATCTATGCGGCACGGACGCGCGAGATCCGTCCCGGCGAGGGCGTGGCGACGGTCGAGGTCCCGATCTCGAACGATCCCTCGCTCCAGGGCACGATCTTCTACGCCCAGTGGCTCGTGATGGACGAGGCGGACGAGTCGAAGGTCGCCGCGTCCACTCGCATGCTCGAGATCCAGATCCAGTGAAAGGCTAGGATCGGGTGGTGAGGCGCTCGCCAAGCCCAACGTGCGCGGGCGCTACGGCGAGATCCAGCTCCAGCGCGTGGTCGAGCTCGCCGGCATGAAGAGCTACTGCGACTTCTCGGCGCAGGCGTCCGTGCGCGGGGCCGACGGCGGCCTGAAGCGCCCCGACCTCGTCGTGCGGCTCCCGAACGACCGCGTGGTCGCGATCGACGCCAAGACGAGCTTCGACTCCTACATGGCGGCCCTCGATGCGCCCGCGGCGGAGGAGCGCGAGCGCCATCTCGACCGCTACGCGATGCACGTCGTCGAGCAGGTGAAGCGCCTGGCCGACAAGCGCTACTGGAGCGACTTCGACGAGTCGCCCGAGTTCGTCGTGCTGTTCATCCCCGGCGACCAGCTCGTCGACGCGGCCCTCGAGCGCCGCCCGGACCTGATCGAGCTCGCCGCCCAGAAGAACGTCGTGCTGGCCAGCCCGGCCACGCTGATCGGGCTCCTGCGCGCGGTCCACATCGGCTGGCGCGAGAAGAACCTGTCCGAGAGCGCCGAGGAGCTCTTCCAGCTCGGGAAGGAGCTGCACGAGCGCGCCGGAGTCGTGCTCGAGAAGGCGACCCGCGTGGGCGAGTCGCTCGAGACGGCGCGCAAGAGCTACAACCAGTTCGTCGGCTCGGTGCAGGGACGCCTCCTCCCGACCCTGCGCAAGTTCGAGGAGCGCGACGCGCGCTCGACCCGCGACCTGCTCGTGCCGCGGCCCCTGGAGGGCGAGACGCGGCGCCTCGACGCCGGGTTGCTCTTCGACGACGCCGAGGAGCCGCCGGAGCCCCTGCGGCGCGCGGAGTAGGGCTCGGCCCTTCCCGGTGATGGGATCCCGCTAAGTAACCGCCGTGATCGCACAGCGCAAGCGCACCTTCGGCCGCGTCCTGATCGGGATCGGGATCGCCGTCATCCTCGTCGACGTGATCTGGATGCTCGAGGTCGGGAACGGACCAGGCACGGGGCCGAAGACCTTCGCCACGCGCCGCAGCTACGACCAGGTGAAGGATGCGATGCACGAGGTGTTCCCGTACGGCTTCGCGATAGGCCTCGTGGGCCTAGGGATCGCGCTCGTCGGCGGACGGCTCGCGCGCGGTCCGCAGACCACGGAATCGCAGGGCTCCTAAAGCTCCGTGGCGCGGCGTAACGGAGTACGCAGCTATGACCGCTCAGAGACCGTGAATGAATCGCCGGTCGGTCGCCTGGTGGCGGAGTCGAGAGGTCCTCCTCCAGGAGCAGAGCGGCGCGCTCGAACCTCGTGAGCATTCGCCCGCGATATGCCTTCCCCATGATCGGCAGGGGGCGAACGATCTGCTCCGCGAGCATCCTGATCGAGGGCTGCTGTGCATGACGCGCCATGCTGGCGATCAACTGAGAGCGGAGACAGTCCACGAACTGTTCATCGCTGGACTCCTCATGGATGGGTACGTAGGAGGGTGGCGGTCCGGGCACGGGAATTGGGCCGGAGAAGGCCTTCTCGAGGATGTGGCTTGCGAACGGAGCTCCTGTCTTGCGGATCTCGTCTTGCGAGATGAGTATGACGGGCAGGCGAACGCCAGCTACCTGGAGTCCATGAAGCAGCCTCTCCTGATGCTCGGCAAGACCAACGATGCACGCATCGAGGCTTGGTGGGCTCCCGCTCTCTACCTGGATCGCGCCGGATCGGAACACGTCTGCGGGGTCGATGCCTGCTAGAACCCAGGCTTGTTTCTCCTTCACATTCCGCCCGGACTTTGCCTCAGCCGCGAGAAGGTGGTTGCCCCCTTCCTGCTTTGCCACGACATCCAGGACGATCGTTTCTTTGTCGGCTCGAACGGGGATCTCCATTCCCGTCAGAATGAAGCCAGCGTCGGCAAGTCCGGGCGAGCTTGGCATGGCGACGCTCACTGCAGCGTCACGAGCACGCGGATCGTGCCGGTCCCGGCGTCGAGCGCGCCCAGCGCCTTGCCGACGACCGTTCCCGGCGCGGGTCGGTCGGCGCGCATCGCGTGCCCGGGCGTGTTCGAGGTGACGAGCAGGTCGCCGGGGCGGATCGGGCCGTTCTCGGCCGAGACCTTGGCCGGGACGATGCCGATCACCGCCACCGGCACCTCGTCGTAGAGGCGCGCCATGTCGGCGAGGTCGAGCGTCGCGCGCTCGCCGGCCCCCGCGCCGGCCGGGGCCGGGAGGTCCCACTCGCGCTCCGAGCCCACGAAGCCCGGGCGCGTGCTGTAGATCCCGGACACGCGCGTCGAGTGCGAGTACGCCGCGAGCGCGACGCCGCCCCGCGGATCGAGCACGAGCACGTCGCCGGGCTCGACCGAGCTGGCGCCGCCCTCGACGCGCATCATCTCGGCGAAGTCGGCCGGGCCGCCGTAGACGCCGTCGGCGAAGACGTCGCCGTCGGCGTCGACGCGGAACTCGAGATCGGTGCCGCGTTCGGCCTCGATGAGCTGGGCGCCGGCGTTGGAGTTCGTGCCGCAGACGATCTGCAAGACGTCCTCGTTGATGCCGGCGTCGTTCGTGCGCTGAAGGTTCGCCACGCGCGGCTGGGTCGCGACACCCGTCTGGACGTCGAGCGTGTTGCCGGTCGTCGCTCGCGCGACGGCGAGCGTGCCGTCGTGCACCGTGACGCTCTTCGTCTGGACGCCCACGGTCAGCACCGGGAGCGCGTTCGTCTGCTGGAACACGAGCGCATCGGCCGTGTCGTCGACCTTGAGACCCCATTCGGGGAGCGCGGGCGAGTGGGCCAGCACCTGGCGGTTCGCGTTCGCGGTCCCGGAGGCGAACAGGTGGATCATGGGCGAGGTCGATCCGGAGGCCGCGGGGAAGGTGATCGAGTCGTCGTCGTCGCGGAAGCTCACGTCGACGGCGCTGTCGACGCTCTGCCCGAGGTCGATCGTGAGCGTGGGATCCGTGGGCATCATCTGGAACACGAACTTGTCGTCGTCGTCCTCGTAGGCGAGGCCGTAGGTCGGCGCGCCCGGGGAATGGGCGATCACCATGCGATCGGCGTTCGTGATCCCGGAGGCGAACATCTCGATCATCGGCGAGCTCGTGCCCGCGCTGGCCGGGAAGCGCAGCGAGTCGTCGTCGGTGCCGAGCACGACGTCGTGCGCGAAGAGCTCGTTCTGGACGCCGACCTGGCCCTCGACCTGGAACCTCACGAGCGGCGAGGTCGTGCCGATCCCGACGAACCCCGTCGTCGAGTCGACGAAGAGGTTGGAGCTCAGGGGGTAGAGCCGTCCGAGCGTCGCCACGGAGGAGGCCGAGAGACAGTTCCCCGGCGCGCCCTTGTCCTCGATCGTCTTGGCGCAGACCGGGATCGCGGTGGCGTCCGCCGATCCGCCGCTCGCCGATTCCCCAGCGGGGGGAGCGACCGGACGTCGCTCGGAGGAGGACGGGGTGCGCGGCGACTCGCGCGGGGGAGCGTCGATCTTCCCGCGCGGGCGATCGCCGGACTCACCGGTCCCTCCGGTCCCTTCCGGCGCCCGTTCCGGCGTGCGAGGGGTGCTCTCCGCGGGAAGCGCCGTCGGGATCGCACCCAGGTCGACGAGCTCGAACCGTCCGGCTCCCGCGTTGTGATACAGGAGATCGCCCGCCTCCCCGCGCAGGTACAGGTCGGGACGGCCGTCGCGGTCGTAGTCGGTCCAATCGGCCGCGAGATCCCCCGCGACGTGGAAGAGGCCGGCGTCGAGCGTCGCCTCGGCGAAGGTCCCACCGCCTTGACTCGCGAAGAGGCGCGAGCCGTTCGAGGTGCCGAGCAGGAGATCGCCGTCGCCGTCGGCGTCGTAGTCGGACCAGGTCGCGAAGCGCGCGTCACGGATCCCGAGGAGCCCGGCTTCCCGGCTGACGTCGTCGAAGCCGCCGTCGCCGCGGTTGCGCAGCAGCCGGACGGTTCCGGCGCCGGAGAGCACGAGCGCGTCCGCGAGCTCGTCGCCGTCGGCGTCGCCCCAGACGATCGACGGTCGCGCCGGGACGGGGTCGGTCGCGCGAGAGACGCCGAGATCCTGGGGCAGGAAGGTCACGAGGGCGATCGTGGCGGAGAGCAGCATGGGTGGTGTCGAGCCTTCGAAAGAGGAAGGGGCTCACCAGGAGAACTCCCGGGCTCGCATCGCGCGAGGGGGATCCGGTCCTTCTTCGCGCGAGCTGGCTCGGGTGCGCCGCCGAGGTCACGCTAGGATGATCCGATGCCCCGAGCGCGGCGCAGCGCGAGGATCGAGGTCCGGCCCCTCGCGACGGAGGACTGGCCCGCCTTCGCGGAGCTCTTCGGCGAGCGCGGCGCCTGCGGCGGCTGCTGGTGCATGGCCTGGCGTCGGCCGGGGCGCGAATGGGAGGAGCATCGCGGCGCGTCGAACCGGCGCGCGATGAAGGGGCTCGTGGCGAGCGGCGCGCAACCCGGCGTGCTCGCCTTCGCTGGGGGAGAGGCCGTCGGCTGGTGCAGCGTCGCCCCGCGCGCAGAGTTCCACGCGCTCGAGACCAAACGCTCGCTCGCGACCGACTGGGACGGGAGCACGTGGTCGGTCACGTGCTTCTTCGTGCGCAAGGACTGGCGCAAGCAGGGCGTGGGAGAAAAGCTGCTCGCCGCCGCGGTCGCGTTCGCGCGCTCGCGCGGCGCGCGCAGGATCGAGGGCTATCCCGCGCTGCCCACGAAGGGAGCCTTGCCCTCCGCCTTCGCCTGGACCGGTCTGCCGGGGATGTTCGAGCGCGCGGGCTTCGAGCGCCTGGCGAAGACGCCCGGCAAGCGGCCGATCTACGTGATCCGTGGCCGGTTCGGGGATTCCGGACACTGACCGCTCGAGCTCGCGCCGCCACCTCGGGCGCGCTTCTCGGATGTGCCTCCTTGTGCGAGAATTCCCCACCGTTCGCCGGCATGGGCTACTCGTTCGACCGCCGCTCTCTCGCACTCCTCGCGCTCGTCGCTGCCAGCGGCTGCGCCCCGGGGGAGAGCATCGCCCCGGGCGCCGTGTTCCGGGACGTCACCGCCGAGCTGGGTCTGTCCCCTCCGGAAGGTCCTCCGCCCGACGGCGCCTATCACCTGCCCGAGATCATGGCCGGCGGCGTCGGCCTCTTCGACCATGACCTCGACGGAGACCTCGACCTCCTGCACGTGCGCGCACCGCTGCCCGGCAGCGAGGGTGCGTCGGTCTCCAATCGGCTCTACCGGCAGGAAGCGGACGGGCGCTTCGCCGACGTCACCGACGAAGCAGGCTTGACCGAGCCGGGCTACGGACAGGGTATGGCGATCGGAGACGTCGAGAACGACGGGGACCCGGACGTCTACATCGCCAATTACGGCCCGGACGAGTTCTACCTGAACGACGGGGACGGCACGTTCACCAGGTCCACGGGGAACGCGGGCTTTCAGGGGAGCATGTGGAGCACCGCCGCGTCCTTCTTCGACTACGACGGCGACGGGTTCCTCGACCTCTATGTCACGCACTACGTCGGCCTCGATCCCGAGAAGAAGTGCGCGGATCCCCGGGACCGACTGGAGTACTGCGGACCGTGGGCCTACACGGGCCGGCCGGACACGCTCTACCGCAACAACGGCGACCGGACCTTCAAGGACGTCACCGCGGAGGCCGGAATCGTGCTCCCGGATCACGGAGCACGCGCCACCGGCCTGGGGGTCCTCTGCACCGACTTCACGGGCGACGGTCGGCCGGACATCTTCGTCGCGAACGACCTGCAGTGCGACAACCTGTGGGTCAACCAGGGCGATGGGACCTTTACCGAAGAGGGGATCCTGCGCGGCGTCGCGACCGACGAGTTCGGACATCCCGAAGCCAGCATGGGCGTCACCGCCGGCGATGCGGACGGCGACGGGATCCTGGACATCTTCGTGACCCACCTGTGGGGGGAGCACAACCGGCTCTTCCTCGGGGGGCGGGGCCTCCAGTTCGACGACTACACGGTCGAGTCAGAGCTCGCTCGCTACGACCTCGAGCGAACCGGCTGGGGGTGTTGCTTCTTCGACTTCGACAATGACGGCGATCAGGATCTGGCGGTGGCGAACGGGGGAGTCCGGCGTCGACCTCCGCTGGCGGGCGCTCCCGAAGGGATGTGGCGGGAGTACGTGGAGACCAACCAACTCTTCGAGAACGACGGATCCGGGCGCTTCCTCCAGGTGGGCGACAAAGCCGGTTCCTTCGCCTCGAACCTGGAGGTGAGCCGCGGACTGGCCTTCGGGGACATCGACGAGGACGGAGACGTCGACATGATCGTGTCCAGCATCGGCAACAACCTGCGCGTGTTCCGCAACGAAGCGCCCGCGCCCGGCCATCACTGGTTGCTCGTGCGCGCCCTGACGAAGGGCCGCGACGCGCTGGGGGCGCAGGTCCGGGTGACCGCCGGGGATCGCGAGCGCTGCAGTCCGGTGCTGCCCGCGGCCAGCTATCTGTCGAGCAACGATCCGCGAGCGCACTTCGGCCTGGGCCCGATCGACGCGATCGATGCGATCGTCGTCCTGTGGCCCGATGGAGAACGCGAGCGGTTCCCGGGCTCGGACGTCGACCGCGTGATCACGGTGCGGCAGGGCGAGGGGCTGGGACCATGAGCGCCGGGGGCGCCCTTCGTCGGACCCTGGAGGCGGCTCTGGACGTGGTCGCGGTGCTGGGGATCGTCCTCTTCGCCTGTCGCCCCGGATCCTCGGTCGAGGTTCCCCTGCCGTCCTTCGAGGACGTGGACCCCGACGTGGTGCGTGCGGTCCAGGAGGCCCGCGCGGCCGTGGAGGCGAACCCTGAGTCGGGCACGACATGGGGCGAGCTCGGAGATCGCTACGCCGCCCACCATTTCCTGGACGAGGCCATCCGCTGCTATGCGCGAGCCGAGGAGCTCGACCCCAAGAGCGATTTCTGGGCCTATCGCCTGGGCTGGATCACCTTCATGAACGGTTCGGATGCCGCCGCCGTCGCGCCGCTCGAGCGCGCGCTGGAGATCGTGGGCGAGTTCTACGGGCCGGCGCACGATGCCTACGGCCAGGTGCTCTTGCGCCTGGGACGCATCGACGAGGCCGCCGAGCAGTTCACGCTCGCCAGCCGGCTCGATGCGGAGAGCCCGCAGGCCGAGACCGGGCTCGGCCAGATCGCCTTCGAGCGCGGGGATCTCGAAGCCGCTCGCGCGCATCTCGAGGAGGCCATCGCCCGCGACGAGAACCACGGCGAGGCGCACATCGTCCTGGCGCGCGTCTATCACGCCCTCGGCCTCGAAGACGAGGCGCGAGAGCACGCCGAGAAGTCCCGCAGCCTGCCCCAGTTCAGCGACCGCAACGACTGGCTCGTCAACCCCTCCGTGTCTCCGGCGGGAGCGACCGCGCGCACGGACTACGGCATGGAGCTCGAGCAGAAGGGCAAGTTCGACGAGGCGGCGGAGAACTACCGCATCGCCATCGAGAGCAACCCCAGGAGCGCCATGGCGCGCAAGCGCCTGGCCCGGATCCTGGTCAAGCAGAGCCGCCGGGACGAGGCGATCGAGCTCCTGCGCGACGCCGAGCGGCAGGGAGTCTCGACGGCGCTGACCCGCGACTACCTGGCGCGGCTCCTCGGTTCGAAGGAAGTTCCGGAGGAGTAGGGATGAGCGGGTCGAGCCGACACGATCATCCGCGCGCGGCGATCAGGCGGTCGAGCTCCTGCTTCAGCCGCCCCAGGATCTCGTCGTAGCCGAACGCGCCGAGCTCTTCGGGCCCGCGCTTCAGGTTGACGTAGTTCGGGCCGCACCAGAGGCCCAGGTCCGCGTCGTCCGTCTCGCCCGGGCCGTTCACGCGGCAGCCCATGACGGCGATCGTCAGGTCGTGCTCGGCGGCGTACGCGGTCATGCGCTTCACGTCCTGGGCGAGGTCGATGAAGCGCTCGTTCTCGACGCGCGAGCACGACGGGCAGGCGATGATGTTCAGGCCCTCGAAGAAGTTCGGCGGCACCGAGCGGAAGCGGCCGTTGGCGATGTCCTCCACGATCGCGCGCCCGACGCGGATCTCCTCGCCCTTGTCGTCGAAGGGCAGCGTCAGCGAGACGCGGATCGTGTCGCCGATGCCGCGCGAGAGGAGCTGCTCGAAGGCGATGCGCGTCTTGATCACCCCGTCCGGAGGGAGCCCGGCCTCGGTCACGCCCAGGTGCAGCGGCACGTCGGGCCGAGCCTCGGCGAAGCGCCGGTTCGCCTCGATCACCAGGCGCGGGTCGGAGTCCTTGATCGAGACGCAGTAGTCGGCGAAGCCGTGCTCGTCGGCGAGCCGGCAGTGCTCGAGGGCTTCCTCCACGATCGCCGCGAGGTCGTCCTCAGGGTGGCGCGCGCGGAACTCGGGGGCGATCGAGCCCGCGTTGACCCCGATGCGCAGCGCGAGGTCGTGCTCGCGCGCCACGCCGACGAGGAAGCCGACCTTCTCGCGCGTGGGCTTCTCCTTCTCGTGGTGGTGCAGGTGGCCGGGGTTGTAGCGGATCTTGTCCACGAAGGGCGCCACGCCGGCGGCGAGGCGATAGTTCTCCTGCAGATCGACCGAGAGGCGCGCCTTCGTCCGGCGGCGGACCTCGGCGAGCGCCTCGACGTCGGCCTGGCTGTCGATCGCGATCCGCACCAGGTCCGCGCCGGCGTCTTCGAGCAGCTTCACCTGCCGGATGGTGGCCTCCACGTCGCGCGTGCGGGTCGCGGCCATGCTCTGGACGGCGATCGGCGCGTCCCCACCGATGGGGAGGTCGCGCACGTGGATCGTCCGGGTCCGGCGGGGCGGGAGCATGGGAGCCGCCTATGCTACCGTGGCGCCGGCAGGGTTCGGTCCGCATGCACGCGAGGTTCCTGATCGTCGGAGGAGGCGTGATGGGGACCTCCATCGCCCTCGAGCTCGCCCGGCGGACCGATCCCCTCGAGGAGCCGGTCGTGCTCTTCGAGAAGGAATGCCTCGGGGCCGGCTCGTCGGGTCGTTCGGGCGCGATCCTGCGCACCTTCTATTCCGATCGCCCGGTGGCGCGCATGGCGCGCGACTCGCTCCGGGCCTATTCGACCTTCGAGGTGCGCACCGGGCGTGCGCTCGGGTTCCACCGGACGGGCGTGCTCACGATCGCGGGTCCCGAGCAGCCCGAGTGGCAGGCGAAGGTGCAGGCGAACGCCGCGATGATGCGCGAGCTCGGGATCGACGTGCGCGTCGTCGGAGCGGCCGAGATGCGCGAGCTCGCGGCGGGGATCGCCGTGCGCGACGGAACGCTCGCGGCCTACGAACCCGACGGCGGTTTCGTCGATCCCAAGCGCACGGTGGAGGCCTTCGCGGCCCAGGCGCGAGCCTACGGCGCGGTGACGCGCCTGGGCACGGCGGTCGAGCAGATCCACGTGGCCGGCGGGCGGGCCGTCGGCGCGGAGACGGCGGAGGGGCGCTGCGAGGCCGAGACGGTGGTGCTCGTGGCGGGCCCCTGGTCGGGCGCCCTCCTGCGGCAGCTCGGGGTCGAGATCCCGCTGCGCATCCTGCGCCCCGAGAACCACTTCCTGGCGATGCCGGGCCACGAAGCGGCGATTCCGCGCCGCCCCAGCGTGCCCTTCGACGGGCGCGGCGTGTCGCCGGCCAGAGTCGCCGCTCCCGGTCCCCCCGTGCACGGCGTGCTCCACGGAGCCGGCGAGATGGGGCCCGGCTCGTTGGGGTTCGAGGAGGCGACGACGATCCTCTCACCGGGTCCGACCGCGGGCCTGCACCCGGTCCTGATCGACCTCGAGCACGGCTTCTACGCTCGCTGCGAGCCCGAGACCGCGCGCATGCGCGTCGGACACGTCGACTACGACCACGACGCGGTGCTCGCGCGCCCCGAGGACCTCATCGAGGAGGTGAGCGCCGAGACGAAACGCTGGTCGCGCGCGGCGCTCGCGCGCCGCCTGCCGCGCTACGCCGACCGGCCCGACGCGGGCTCGATCGCCGCCTGGTACACGATGACGCCCGACGCGCAGGCCGTGATCGGGCCCGCGCCGGGGATCGAGAATCTCTTCGTTGTCACCGGATTCTCGGGCCACGGGTTCAAGCTCGCGCCGTCGGTGGGCGAAGGCGTGGCGCAGGCCGTGCTCGGCGAGCCGGTGACCGCGTTCGACCCTGGATTCTTCGCGCCCACGCGCTTCCGCGCGGGCGCCCAGTGGGGCGGCCGCTTCGGACTCTGATCCGCGCCCACGGAACCACGCTGCAGGGCTCAACGCCGACGCAGGAGCCGGTAATCGGTCGGCGGCACGGGCTTCCCCACTTCGACGAAGTGCTCCGCGATGTACCGGAGGACATCCGGATTCGTCAGCTCGAACCGGTAGGCTGGATCGTGGTCGTAGTCCTGGAGGCAGAGCAGGATCCACTTCACCTCGCGCTCCTCGAGCTGGCGGATCGTCGCCGCCTGTTCCGCTGCCGTGGCGTGCCAGATGAAGAGGATCCACCAGGTCGGCGAGCGCTTGCCCAGGAAGGGATAGAGGGTTGGAGACGCCGGGACGATGAAGAGGTCCTCTTCTTCCGCCGCCACGTGGTAGTCGACGGCTCGCTTGAGGAGATGGAGTTGACGCGCCTTCGGCAAGAACAGCCAAAGGGGCTCTCCGGCCACCGGGTATTCGACTTTCTCGTGGACGAGCGGGAACTGCGGGTCTGCGGAGAACAACGTCCCCCGGCCCGTCACCAAGAGAGAAGGGATCAGGAGCAGGCCGAGGACGAACCAGGTCCCGAGTCGACGCATTCCCGGAAGGAGGGCCGGGATGCCCAGGGCCAGGAGCCAGAGCGGCGGACTCGCCTGGGCGAAGTGGGGCAGATCGGAGCGCACCGCGTAGTGGTGCACGTAGAGAAGGCCGACGGTCGTCGCGGCGATCGGGAGCGCGCGCGCCGCGAGTTGATCCGAACGCGTCCGCAGCGCGACCAGGATCCCGAGGGGGAAGAGAATCACCGGGAGCAGGAAGGCTGCGTCCAAGGCGAGCTGGACGGCGAGCTCGAAGAGGTCGAGTCCTCCGTGCGGGACGCGCCAGAACCAGGGATAGGGCTCCGGGGTGTTCGCGCCGTGGGCAAGGTCCAGGGAGACGGCCTGGAGGACCGCGTCGGCGTACCCGGGAACGAACAGGAGCATTCCCCAGGCGGGTGCGTAACCGACGAGGACCCCGGCGGCGAGCGCGAGCAGCCGGCGGAACAGCCCCGGTGAGCGCGTCTTCCAACCCTCGAACAGGAGGAGCGCTGAGAAGGCGAGGGCGAGGTAGACGCCGTGGTTGCGACCGAAGAAGGCCGCGAGGCCGACGAAAGCCCCCGAGCAGAAGGCGCACTTCCTGCCCGGGGCTTCCAGGTAGCGAGCCCCCATCCACACCGCGCCGAGAGCGATCGAGTGTTCGAAGAGCTTGAAACGCGGGAACATCCAGAGGAAGACGATCACGGCCGAGACGAGCAGGGTCATCCGGCTCTTCGATAGACGCGCCAGGGCGAGCGAACCGAAGAAGAACCCGAGGGCTTGGAAGGCGGTCGCCGCGGCCCGCACTCCGAGGATTCCCTGCCCGAAGAGCCAGGTGAAGGCCGCGCACCAGTAGTAGCGTCCGGGGTCGTAGCCCTGGAAATCGCGCAGAGGGACTTCGCCTTCCAGCACGCGCAGGACGCCGTACCAGAGGTAGCCCTCCTCGCGCAGATTGAGGCCGTCGCGTCCGAAGGCGAGATGGGAGCCGCCGCACAGGAGTACGGAGAGCGCCGCCGCCCAGGCGATCGAAGTCCCGTGCCGCGGGTTCTCGGATGTGGACGAGACGGATCGGAGCATGGGCGGGCGGGATGGGGGTGGGTAGGCTATCCGACCCGGAGGGACAATCCGAGCGATCGCGGCCCGTGGACATGAGCGCAGATCAAGACGTTCGCGGCTGGGCCGAGCTCCTGCGGGAGAACTGGGATTCGTTCGCGAGGTCGCGCTACCGCGACTTCTTCGTGGCCTCGCATCGCGGATGGGACGACCCGGAGACCTGGAAGGCCCAGGCGGAGTTCGATGCGGCGATCGTCCTGCACGAGCTCGATCCCGAGCGCCTGCGAGGCTTCGACGTCCTCGAGGTCGGCTGCGGCGTCGGCCGGCTCGCGCTCGTCGTCGCTCCGCGCGTGCGCAGCTACACGGGCTTCGACCTCGCGCCCCGCATGGTCGAGGAGGCCCGCGTGCGCTGCTCGCGGCTCGAGCACGCGCGCTTCTTCGTCGGCGACGGACTCTCCGTCCCCTCCCCGGCCGCCGATCGACCCTATGCCCTCGCCTTCGCGCTGGCGGTCTTCATCCACTGTCCGCGCGAGGTGATCCGCTCCATGATCGCGAGCGTCCACGAGATCCTCTCGCCGGGGGGCGAGTTCCGCTTCCAGCTCCGCGCCGATGCCTCCGATCCAACCGGGATCCGGCCGGTCGAGGAGGCGCCGATCGACGTCGAGCCTCCGCGGCGCGAAGAAGGCGCCTTGAGCGCCGCCGAGGTCCGAGCGCTCGGCGAGATCGAGGCCGCGACGAAGGACCGCTACTACATGGGACACGCCTTCCGTCACGCCGAGGTCGAACCCTTCGTGGGCGCCGCCGCCCCCGGCGCGCGCCTGCGCGTGCTGCGCTTCGGCCGCGACGACCTCTACGTGGATCTCGGGCGTCCCGAAACGGCTTCGAGGTGATCCGGCGCGCGGGTCGCCTCGGGTCCCTTGGACGGGCTAGGCTAGCGGTCCCTCCCATGCGACGGACGAAACCCTGGACCCGCGTCGTGCTGAGCGCGCTCGCCGGACTCGCCGGCTGTCGGAACGAGCACGACGAGCCCGGCCCGCGCCTCGTCGTGCTCTACGCCACCTGCACGCTGAACAAGGAGTTCCTCTCGCCCTACGACCCGGAGATCCCCTACACCCCGAATCTCGAGCGTTTCGCGCGCGAGGGGATCGTGTTCCAGCGCCACGTGACCGAGGACGGGCAGTCCGGCGTCGCCTTCGCCTCGCTCTACTCCGCGACCCAGGCCGACCGCCACGGCGTCTACTACCACCCGCGGCCGCTCCCCGAAACGCTCGAGCTCGTCACCGAGGCCTTCGCCGAGCAGGGCTACGAGCCCTTCTTCTGGAGCGGCCAGTCCATGGCCTCCGCCGAGCTCGGCTACGCGCAGGGCGTGCCGTCCGAGAACGTCTTCCAGCACCACGTCATGTTCTCGAAGCACCCGAGGAAGCTCGGCCAGGCGTTCTTCGACGAGGTGACGGCGAACGGCCCGGAGCTCGAAGGCGTCCTGGAACGGCTGCGCGCGGACCCCGGACGCCGCGCCTTCCTATCGATCAACTTCACGATCACCCACGAGCTCTACCATCAATACGCCGACCTGGAGGAGATCGAGGCCTTCCGGCGCGAGTTCCCCTCCCGGGCGACCGACCTCTCGCGCGAGGAGATCGCGCGCACGCTCGAGCTCTTCGAGGAGCAGCGCTTCGGGCTCCAGTTCGACTTCCCGAACACCGCCCGCGAGCTCGGTCTGGGCCCGCAGGACGTCGAGCGCATCGATCGGGTGCTGCGGCTCGCCTACGCGGCCTGCGTGCACCAGCTCGACCGCTACTTCGGCGAGTTCCTGGCGAAGATCGAGCGCGCGGGCCTGGGCAAGGAGAGCCTGGTCCTCTTCACGGCCGATCATGGCGAGAACTTCTACCGGGACCACGAGCTCTTCCACTGGACCCACGGCGGCCAGATCGCGCGCAGCGAGCTCGAGGTCCCCTGCATCGTGCGCGGGCGGGGCGCGGGACTCGCGAGCGGCGCCTACGAGGGAGTCACGCGTTCGATCGACGTCTTCCCGACCCTGCTCGGGCTGTGCGGGCTCGCCGCGCCCGCGGGACTGGAGGGCGTCGACCTCGCGCCCGCGCTGCGCGGGGAGTCGCCGCCGCCCGAGTTGCTCGCCTTCTCCCACACCTCGACCCTGGGCGAGGAGCGCATCGAACGCTTCCGGCGCGAGGGCCTCGAGCTCCTGCTCTCCTACCTGCCCGAGCCCGATCCCGAGTGGATGTGGGTCGGCCTGCGGGACGGCGATCTCGCGTTCAAGCTGCGGCCCTCCGAGCCGGGCGTCTTCCACACGGTCGCCTACGATCTCGCCGCCGATCCCGCGGAGCGCTGCGACGTCTTCGATGCCTCGAATCCGCTGCACGCCGAGCGCGCCGCGGAGCTCGTGCGGTACAAGGAGCGGCTGGTGCGGGCCTACTCGGGATCGAGCTCGCTCTCCCAGGAGGAGGTCTTGAAGCGGCTCGAGGGCCTGGGGTACGTCGGCGAGGAGGGCGAGGGGCAGTAGCCCGTTCGCTTCCCATGCGGATCCTGCGGGAACGAGCGGTCGAGGAGTCGCTCTTGGCCCTCGATCGCGCCTGGTCCGAGGAGGCGACCTTCGCCTTCCTGTCGCAGAAGAGCACGGTCGACGAGGGCTGGGTCGAGCGCGCGCTCGCGGCACTCCCCGAGGCGTTGCGGCGCGGACACTTCGCGCTCTCGACCTCCGGGAGCACGGGGCACCCCAAGCTCGTTCTCGGCGCGCGCTCGCGGGCCGAGCACCTGGCCGACGTCCTGCACGAGATCCAGGAGGGCGAGCCGGTCCAGGAAACGATCCTCGCCCTGCCGCTCTCCTACTGCTACGCCTTCGTCAATCAGTGGCTCTGGGCGCGTCGGCGTGCACGGAGGCTCGTGGCGACCGAGGGCTTCGGGCGTCCCGATCGCCTGCTGCGCGCGCTCGTCGATTCCGAGCGGGCCATGATCTGCCTGGTCGCGGCGCAACTCCCGCTCTTCGCGCGGCACTTCGCGCAGGAAGCCTTCCCCGGGGTCCTCCGGGTACACTTCGCCGGAGGACCGTTTCCCCAGCGGGAGCTCGAAGCCGTGCGCCGCCGTTTTCCCCACGCGACGATCTTCAACAACTACGGCTGCGCCGAGGCGATGCCGCGACTCGCGCTGCGGCGCGGCGAGGAGGGCGAGAGCCCCTCGGACGTGGGCCGGCCGATCCCCGGCGTCGAACTCGCGACCGGGCCCGGGGGGGAGCTCCTCTTCCGCAGCCCCTTCGGCGCGCTGGCTTGCTTCGAAGGCGGACCGAGCTGGCGATTCTTCTGCGGCGAGGAGTGGATCCCGACCGGCGACCTCGGTCGTCTCGCCCCGAGCGGACGTTTCGAGCTCCAGGGCCGAGCGAACCAGGTCTTCAAGCGCTACGGCGAGAAGATCGCGCTCGCGCAGGTGCTCGAGACCGTCGGTGGGTGCTTCGGGGGCCAGGCGCAGGCCTATCGCGAGCGCGACCGGATGGCGGAAGAGGGTTATGTGCTCGTGCTCTCGCCCGAGCCGCGCGCGGAGGAGTTGCGCGCGATCCTCTCGGCCTTCCGCGCGCTCTACCCGCGCGCCCAATGGCCGCTGCGCATCGAGAGCTCGGCGACGCTCCCGTGCCTCCCGAACGGCAAGCTGGACGTGGCCGCCCTGGCGCAGCTCCCGGGGAAGACGATCCACTGGAGGAATCGGATCTAGGGACGTGTCGAACCTCGAGCAACTGAAGCAGCTGATCCTGGACACGTTCCTGCTCGATCCCTCGGAGTTCCGCCTCGATCTGCGGCGCGAGGAGGTCGAGACCTGGGATTCGCTCGGCGTGGTGTCGCTCGCGGTCGGGGTGCACGAGACCTTCGGGTATCACTTCACGCCCGAGGAAGCCACGGGGCTCGAGAGCGTGCAGGACGTGGTGCGCATCCTGGAGTCGAAGGGCATCCCCTTCCATGAATAGGCCGCTCGCCTGGACTCCCGAGGAGTTCGAGCGCTCGGACCTGGCGGGCGCGTACCTCTGGAGCCTCCCGCGCTTCGAGGCGCGCGCGGAGCGGCGCTTCGGGCTCCCGACCGTGCCGGGCCTGCGCGACGTCCCGCGCGAGGCGCGCAGTCTGATCGTCCTCGGCGGTGGCACGCGCATCGACGAGGCCAAGCTCTGGCGCCGCGACGAGCGCGCGGACCTGCGTCTCGTCGCGATCCCGAGCCTGTGGGGCTCGGGCGCGGAGGCCTCGCCGATCGTGGCGCTCACGCGGGCGGGGAAGAAGCACATCGTGGTCGATCCCGAGCTCGTGCCCGACGTGCGCGTCGTCTGGCCCGAGCTCGCCGACGACCTGCCTCTCTGGCGCGCGCGCGACGCCTGCGGCGACGTCTGGGCCCACGCGATCGAGGGTTTCTTCTCACCGCTCGCCTCGGGCGAGCTCCAGGAGGAGCTTGCCGGGATCGTCCGACGCCTCGCATCCCTGCCTCTGGGCAAGGATGCGAGGTGGTTCGAGGCCGGCGCGAGGGCTTGCGCGGCGCAGGCGCGCGCTTCCGTCGGGCTCGTGCACGGCATCGCCCACGTGCTCGAGGGGGTGCTCGAGGGCGTCGACCGGGAGCGTCCCTTCGGGCACGCGCGCCTGTGCGCCACCTTCCTGTGGCCCGTCCTGGCGCTCGATCGCAGCGTGTCGCGGGAGCTCGACGCGGGACTCGCGAGCCACGGCCTCGAGGCTTCGCTCGTGCTCGAGCCCGCGCGCGCCCTCTTCGACGAGGGGGCCTACGCGCGCGCGCTGCCGGCGCTCGAGGCGCACTGGCGCGCGATCCTGCGCGACCCCTGCACGCGCACGAACGGCGCGCTCGTGCGCCCCGGCCATCTCGCCTTCTTCCTCGAGAGGCGTTTCCGGTGAGCGCGCTCCTGGATCGCCCGCCCTACGCGCCGCGCGACGACGCGCTCTTCCTGGCGGAGATGACCGCTCTCACCCGCGCGCACCTCGCCGGTTGCGCGTCCTACCGCCGCATGTGGCCGGCCTGGAAAGACGCCGAGCGCGCGCGCGACCTGCCCTTCGTCCACGTGACGGTCTTCAAGCACGTCGATCTGCGCACCGAGGCGCCCGGGATCGTCCACCAGCGCACGCTGCGCTCGTCGGCCACGACCGGAGCGAACCCGAGCCGCGTGTCCCTCGACGCGAAGAGCACCGAGCTCCAGGGACGGAGCACGCGCGCGATCCTGGCGGACTTCGTGGGAGCGGAGAAGCGCCCGCTCTTCGTGCTCGACTCGGCCGCTGCGCTGCGCGAGCGCGGCGGCGTGTCGGCCCGCGTCGCGGCGGCGCTGGCGCTCCAGCCCTTCGCGAGCGAGATCCACTTCCTCCTGACCGACGCGGCCGATCCCGCGAGCCTGCGCTGGGAGGTCGTGGAGCAGGTGCTCGGGGCCCAGCGCGAGGCGCTCGTCTACGGCTTCACCTGGATGCTCTGGCTCGCCTGGGCGCGGTCCACGAGGCCGCCCGCGGCGGAGGAGGCCCTGCGCGGCAAGACGCTCCACTTCGTGCACAGCGGCGGGTGGAAGAAGCTCGAGTCGCTCGCGGTCGAGCGCGCGACCTTCGACGCGCGCCTGCTCGCGGGACTCGCGCCGGACTCGCGCGTCGTCGACTACTATGGCCTCGTCGAGCAGGTCGGCGTGATCCACCCCCTGTGCAGTTCCGGAGCGCGCCACGTCCCCGCCTGGAGCGAGGTCCTGGTGCGCGACCCGCGCGACCTCGCCGTGCTGGAGGAGGGCGCGGGCCAGTTGCAACTGATGAACACGCTCGCCCACGGCGCTCCCTACCACAGCGTGCTCACGGAGGACGTGGGCCGGATCCTCCCCGGCGTCTGTCCCTGTGGACGCGCGGGCCGGCGCTTCGAGCTCCTCGGGCGCGTGCTCGAGGCCGAGACGAGGGGTTGTGCCAATGTCTGAGCGACTGCACGGGTTCCGCCAGAACGGCCGCACGGTCGCCGTGGCGCTGCCCTTCGATCTCGCGCAGGTGCTCGCGGACTGGGGACGCGTACGGAGCGCGATGACGCGCGAGCTCCCCGCGGGCTTCCGGCGCGACGAATGGGCCTACCTCGTCCAGTTCCTCGATCCGGGGGCGCTCTCCGGGGTGTTCCACGCGACCTTCGGCGAGCCCGTCCGGGAGAGCGCGGACGCCGAGGCCCTCTTCCGGCCGCGCGGGCCGGTCGCGGTATGGCTCCCGAACAACGTGAGCCTGCTCGGACCGCTCGCGCTCGTGCTGCTCGGCCTCACGGGCAACGAGCTCCTGCTCAAGGGAGGTTCGCGCGGCGACGACCTCGCCGGAGCCTTCCTGGACTTCGTGCGCCGCCGGCTCCCCGCCGAGAGCGTGCTGGCTCGATACCTCGAGCGTTCGGTGCGCTACGAGGTCTTCGAGCGCGACGACCCGCGCAACGCCGAGTTCGCCAGGCGCGCCCGCGTACGCGTCGTCTTCGGGAGCGACGCGACGGCGGCCGCGGTCGAGGCCTTGCCACACCCGCCGGGAAGCCTCTCCTGCGCCTTCGTCGACCGGCGTTCCGAGGCCTGGGTCGAGGCGGCCGCCGCCGACGAACGCATGCTCGAGACCCTGCTGCGCGTCTTCGCGATCTACGGCCAAGCGGGCTGCACCTCGCCGCGGCGCGTCGTGCTCCTCGGTGGATCGGCCGAGGAGGCCCGGGCGCTGCGCGATCGCATGCTCGCGCTCTGGCCGCGCGCCGTCCACGGCGATCCGCCGCAGCACCTGGCGTCGGCCTCGATCGCCGCGCGCCAGTGGGCCGCGGCGCTGGGCTGGGACGCCGTGCTCGTCCCGCGTCACGCGGCCGTGCTCGCGACCGGCGCGGGCGCGCTGGAAGAGATCGACGCGCCTTTCGTGCTTCCCGTCGTCGCGCGCTCGCTCGCCGAGGCCGAGGCGGAGCTGCCCGCGAACGTCCAGACCGTCGGACACGCGCTCGCGGACCCGCGCGCGCCGCGCTGGCTCGAGCTCGTCGCCCGCACGCGTATCCAGCGCTTCGTCCCGCTCGCGCGCATGCACCACTTCGGGCCCGCCTGGGACGGAGCGGAGTTCTGGCGCCAGTCCTTCGAGCGCGTGGAGGTCGGAGCGTGATCCGCCGCCACGACTTCAACTCGCGCTGGTGGGGGAGCGAGGTCGGGATCGTCGACGACCAGGCCTTCTTCGCGCTCCCCCCCGCCGCGCGCGAGCGCGCGCTCGCTCCCTACGCCTGGGTCGAGTCCAAGGGATCGCTCGCAGCCGCGCGCGCGTCGCGCGTCGCCGCCGCCGGGTTCTTCCCGGTCGACGTGCAGCTCGCCTTCCGCATCGGGCTCGCGCAGCTCCGGAGCTCGCCCAGCCTCGATCGCCTCGAAGTCGTCTTCGCCGACGAGGAGCCGCTCGTCGTCGAGGAGAGGCTCGTGGCCGACTTCGAGCACGAGCGCTTCCACGCGCTGCCCGGGATCACGCGCGAGCGCGTGAACGCGCGCTACGCGCTGTGGGCGCGCGAGCTCGTCTCGGTCTCGCCGGCGACGTGCCTCGCGGTGCGCGAGGGGGGAGACGTCCAGGGCTGGTTCCTCTCGCTTCGAAGCGAGAAGGGTCTGCACCTGACGCTCGCGATGCTCGCGCGCGACGCGAGGATCTCCGGGCACTCGCTCTACCAGCGCGCGCTCCTCGCCTACGCGGAGCGCGGCCAGCGCCTGGGCTTCGCCGAGTTCAGCGCGACGAACACGGCCGTGCACAACATCTACGCGTCGCTCGGCGCGCGCTTCCTCGCGCCGCTCGCGTGCTGGATGTGGCTCCCGCCCGCGCGGGCCTGACGTCACTTGCCGGCCGCGGCCGCATGCCACGGCACGTTCTTGGCGAGCAGTTTCTTCGGGCCGAGCACGGCCGGCACCTGGTCGTAGCCCAGCTTCTTCAGGCGCCGTGCGGTCTCGTTCCGCAACGCCTGGAACGAGATGCGCTTCTTCTGGCGCAGCGTCTGGGCGAGACAGAAGGTGAAGGCGCCGTAGGAGGTGACGCCGTGGACGTATTCGGCGGCGAGCTGATCCTCCTGGCAGGCCTGATAGAGGATCGGCAGGTAGGGGCCGTGGTGGTCGCGCCGTTCGCGCTCGCGGTCGTAGGCGCGCGTCTCGAGGCGGCGCAGCGAGAGGGCGCGTCCCAGGCGGCGTTTACCGCCGGTCTGTCCGGCGTAGTCGGCGTCGATGGTGCGATTCGCGCTCGGGACCTTGCGATCCTCCCACATCTGGAGCTCGGCGTTCCACTGCAGGGCGCGGTGGCGGATGTCGTCCGGCGGCGAGAGTCCGCGCACGCGCGGCCCGCCGTCGCGGTGCATGCCGCCCGAGTGACAGCAGTCGAGCACGGCCAGGAAGCGTGCCTCGTAGGGGAGCTGGCTGTAGAACTCGTAGAAGCGGTCGTCCGTCACGGCGCGCTCGGGGCTCCAGTCGAAGTCGTGGGGCACCAGGCACTCGTCGATCCCGTCCACGGTCTCGCCCACGCCGTAGGTGCGGATCTGCGCCCCGTGGCCGCTGTAGAAGAAGAAGCGTTCGTCTCCCGGGCGCGTGCCGTCCAGGAGCCAGCCGAGCCGCTCGAGGATGCCCTGCGCCGTCGCGCGCTCGTCCAGTACGATGCGGATGTCCTCCGGGCGGAAGTCCATCTCCTGCAGGAGCGAGCTCATCAGGAAGACGTCGTTCACGCAGCCGTCGAGGCGGTCCTTGGGATCCGGGTAGGCGTTGATGCCGACGAGCAGCGCGCGGCGCTTGGCCCGCGGTCGCAGGGCGTCGACCGCGCGTACCGCGGCCTTGCGTGCGAGGTCGCGGCCGGCCGGCTGCGCGATCTCGCGCCAGATGCGCTGGACGGCGTTCGGATGCCCGAGGTACTCCAGGGCGTCGTGGTCGACGCCCTCGATGTCGAAGTGCGTCTCCACCTGCTGGAAGCGCGGGTCCTCGAGCCGGATCGGCGCGGCGAAGACCTCGTCCTCGTCGTTGTACAGGTGGAACCAGCGCTTGGCGGAGAGCGGCTGGATGCGGCCGCCGAAGGAGCCGCGCACGAAAGGATTGCCGATCTGGGATCCAAACGTGACGACGGTGCGGCCGTCGAGGCGGCCGCGGTTCTCGCGCAGCGAGAAGGTGTCGTAGGTGACGAGCGAGCCCAGGCTGTGCGCCAGGAGCACGTCGGGTTCGTGCTTCCGGACGGCCTCGAGCAGGCGCGCGCGCGTCTCTCTGCGCAGGCGGTCGTTCTCGACCCACTGCACCACCATGCCGGCCGACCAGCGCACCTTCTCCGAGAGCCCGCCGAGGAAGCCGCGCCTCCGCCCGAAGATCCCGCCGATGCGTTCGCCGAGGCTGGCGATCCCCTCCGAGATGCCGCTCTTCAGCAGCTTGGCGAGCGCTTCGCCCGTTCCCGCGACCGTGATCGGGTACTTGGCGAAGAGATCGTCGTAGGAGACGAAGTCGAACTGGGGCTCGGCGCCGGGATCCCAGCGGAGCACGGCGGCCTTCGCCGTCTCGCGCCATCCGTCCTGCCACGATAGATCGGAATGATGGTCGCCGACTCCATGGACGCACAGGATCCGCAGGGTCATCTCTCTCTCCTCCTGGAAGGGGGGCTGCCGAGTATAGCCGCGCTGCGGGCGATCAACCCTCGGCGACGAGCCCTTCGATCCGCAGCGCGAGCCGGCCCTGGTGCGTCCCCAGGCGCGCCCGCGCGAAATCCTTGCCCTCGACGGAGATCCGGGCGAACGCCCCCGGGCCCGCCTCCAGCGGGATCACGTCGCCCTCCTCCAGCCCGAGGACCTGCGACAGCGGGATCTCGCTGTCTCCGATGCGCGCCCGGACCTCGACCTCGACCTCGTCGAGGTGTCCAGGGAGCTCGGAAGCCGCCGGCGGGGCCTGCGCGAGTCCCGCCCGGAAGCCGCCGACGTGGAGCCTGAGGGCTTCCACCTCGGTCGGGCCCCGCGGGCCGAGCTCGATCTCCAGGCGATGGGGATCCGACCCGCCGAGATCCTCCGCGCGCATGCGGATCGCCGTCTCCTCGTGCAGGGCCTCGAAGTCGGAGAGCGGCAGGTTCAGGACCTTCGCGGTCGCCTGCGCAAGGCCCTGCAGGAAGTCCGCGACGAGCTTCGCTTCGACGCACGACAGGGCGCGCTTCGCGCCGGGAGTCGGCTGCGATCCCAGCGCCGCGTCGATGGCCGCGATGGCCGCGCTGGTCTTCCAGGAAAGCGAGCTCGGTTCCCCCTGGAGGCGGAAGAAGGCGACCACCCGTGCTTCCGGGGAGCTGGCGAAGAAGCGCTCTGCGTTCGCCTCTCCCACGCGCTCGATCGCGACGCTCCAGTTCGCCCCCAGGTTCTGCCACAGGACCGCATCGAGGGCCGACTGGGCGCGCGTCAGCTTGCGCTGGATCTCGGCCAGGGTCGTCTCGCCCAGCCGGAGCGGTTGTGCGAAGTCGCGCGCCGCGACTCCGGGGGACGCCGCGGGCTGGGCGGCCGGCAAGGCCGCCTCCGGACGGTGGGACGGGGCTTTGGACACGCTTACTGGGTCAGGAACGTGCTGAAGTAGATGCTGCGCACGCGGCCCATGACGCCGACGTGCACGTCGCCCACGAAGTCCGGATGGAGGCCGGTCACGTCGAGGAAGAGCGACTGACCCTGGGCGTCGCGGAGCTCGAAGTCCGGCTCGTTCCCCTGGTAGGCCGTGGTCGGGCCTCCGTCGAGGGTGAGGGTCTTCAGGGGCGCGTGGACCTTCACGACGTGTTCGTAGAAGAGCGCGCGCAGGGTCGACTCGCCCGCGGAGATTCCCAGGCCGAGACCGCTCTCCTCGTGGTGGCCCATGAACTCGCGCGGATCGCCGAGGTGGAGCGGGAACAGGATCGGCTCGATCGCGGCGCGCAGTTCCTCGCGGAAGACCTCGCGTCCCGACTCCTGGTCGAGCTCCTTCTTGCTCTTCTCCGAGGAGACGCGGATCACCGCGTCGGTCAGGCGCGCCTGGTACAGCAGGTCGGCGACGCGCGACTGGGTGTACGCTTCCTCGTAGGCGTCCACTTCCGCCTTCAGGCTCAGGGCGAGATAGTGCCGGCCCGCGTCCTGGGCGAGATTGACGCGATACTGGTCTTGCGAGAGGTCCGCAGCGAAGGGGCCGGCGAGCACGTGCTTGCTCGCGTGCTTGGGCACCGCCGCGAGCGAGAGGACATAGGCCATCGCTGTCAGCCCCACGATGCCCCCGCCCAGGAAGACGCCCTTCTTCTTGCCCTTCTTCGGGGGAGAGCCGGCCTTGTCCTCGGCTTCGCTCTTCGGGGCTCCTTGCTGGGAATGGGCCATGGGGAGATCGAGATGTCCGACCGCCAGGAGCGGCGGCAAACCAGAAGGGGCGGGCGTTGACCTTATCGGCCGCCTCCTGCCGTTCCTTGACGACGCGCGGGGACGCGCGGGGAGCCTAGTACGGGGACGCGGCCTCGGTGCGCACGACGATCTCCACGCGCCGGTTGCGAGCCCGCCCTTCGAGGGTGGAATTCTCTTCCAGGGGCCGGTACTCGGCGAAGCCCGTGGCCGAGAGGCGCTCCGGATCGAAGCCCGCTTCGTCGGTGAGGAAGCGCACGAGGACCGTGGCCCGCGCGATCGAGAGCTCCCAGTTCGAGGGGTACTCGATGGCGCGGATCGGACTGTCATCGGTGTGGCCCTCGACCGCCAGGGGGTACTCGAGGTCGCGCAGGGGCGCGACGAGCTTGCGCAGGAGGTCGAGGGACTCGTGGCGCACCACGGCGGAGCCCGGACGGAAGAAGCCTTCCTCGGTCAGGCACAGGACGACGCCCGTCTTGTCGTAGCGCAGCTCGACGATGTTCCCGACTCCGAACTCGGCGATCTTCTGCTCCATTTCCTTCTGGATCGAGGAAGCCGTACGACCGGGGGATTCGTGCTCCAGGACGGAGGGCCGGGGCGTGACGACCGGCGGGACCGCCGCGTTCCCCGAGATGCCGCCCCCGATGGGGACGCCGCTCGAGTTGGGAAATAGGCCCTGGACCTGGAAGGCCACGTTGACCGATTCGACGAAGCGCCCCAGTTTCTTCGAGTCGACCTGGGACACCGCGAACATGACCACGAAGAAGGCGAAGAGCAGCGTGATGAAGTCGGCGTACGACACGAGCCAGCGCTCGTGGCTCACGTGCTCCGGATGCTTCTTCTTCCTGGCCACGGGCCTCGAGTCCTAGGCGGCGGCCTTCAGGGTCGGTCCCTTGCCGTCCCCGTGCGCGTGTCCCTCGCCCTTGTGGTCGTGCACGTAGACTGAGAGTCTGTCCTGGATCAGCTTGGGGTTCTGTCCCTGCTGCAGGGCGAGCACCCCGTGCATGATCATCTCCTTGCCGACCATGAAGTGATGGTGCTTGATCTTCAGCTTGCCGGCCGCGGGCAGGAGGAAAATGTTCGCGGCCGCGACCCCGTAGATCGTCGCGACGAATGCCACGGCGATGCCCTCGCCGACCTTGGCCACGTCGGACAGGTTCGACATGACGTGGATCAGGCCGAGAACGGCCCCGATGATCCCGATCGTGGGGGAGAAGCCGCCGCCCGCCTCGTAGAGCTTCGCGACCGCCTCGCCGTGCTCCTCCATCTCGGTGAGATCGAGCTCGAGCGTCTCCTGCATGGTCTTCGAGTCGACGCCGTCGACGACCATGAGCAGGCCCTTCTTGAAGAAGGGATCCTCGATCTTCTGGGCCTCGGGCTCGAGGGCCAGGATCCCTTCCTTGCGCGTCATCTGCGCCAGGCGAACGATCTCGGAGAGCGTGGCTCCGTTGTCCGGCTTCTTGTCCAGGAAGATGTCCGTGAAGCCCTTGGCCGAGCGGATCACGACGTCCATGGGGAAGTTGATCATCACCGCCCCGAGCGTGCCCCCGAACACGATCATCGCCGCCGTGGGCTGGAGGATGGCGAGGACGTGGCCGCCCTCCATGGCGTTGCCGAGCAGGATGAATCCGACGGCGACGATGACGCCGATGATGCTGGCGAGGTCGAGCTTCATGGGAGCAGCGCGTGGGGCGCCGGATCGTGTTCGGGGTCGCGCTCGGCTTCGGCCCGTCTCAGGACTTCGAGCAGCGTGGCGATCTCGGCCGTGCCGGAGGCCACGAGGGCGGAGAGGCCCGCCCCGGCCAGCACGCGGCCGCGATACTCGACGACGAGCCGGACGACCTCCTCGACGCTCTCGCGCACCACAAGGCTCTCGCCCGCGATCAACCGCAGCGTCGTGTCGGGCGTGGCCTCGATCGAGCCGATCCAGTCGGCGTTGACCGTGAGCGATTGGCGGTTGAGGCGCGTGAGACGGATCATCGGCGCGACCTCACTGGAAGAGGAACTCCGTGAAGTAGATGTCCTCGACCGGGTTTTCCCCGAGGACCTCCTGCACGTGCTTCATGAGAGAGCGGCGCAGAGCCTCCTTCCCGCCCGTCGCCGCCAAGTCCTGGACGGTCGAGGTCGAGAGGACGGACAGCATGGCATCCTGGATCCGCAGCAGCGTCAGGGGCTCGCCCTGGATCTTCTCCGTCGTCTCCGCGCTCGCGAGCGCCACGCGCACCGAGCACTTGAGGAAGCGTCCCTGCTCGCTGCCCAGATTGACGACGAAGGGCTCGATGGCGAGGACGCCCGGCTTCTCCTTGGGCTTGCGCTCCGGCGCGCCGTGCTCCGCGTCCGCGCTCGGCCCGCGCGTCGCGAAGAAAACGACGCCGCCCAGGAGCAACGGGACCGTTCCCGCCGCGAACAGGAGCCAGGGCTTCTTCGAGCGCTTCTCCTGCGGCGCGGCGATTGCGCTCGTCTCGACGACGGGAGTCGCGGTGGGTTCGGACATGGGGACGGACGGGATGGGGATCCCGCTGGCTCGCGCTCCTTATCGGCCGCCGCCCTGCCCCGAGGCGATGCTTCTTGGCGCGCCGCTCGCGCCGGAAGCTATTTCCGAGGCCTGCCCGCTTCCTTCTTCGCCTCCCGGGTGTAGGCGTCCACGTATTCCTTCCAGCGATCGCCCTGGAGCTGGTTCAGGATCTCGACCGCCTTGTCCTCGTCGATGGAGCGCAGGATCTGCGCCGCCTCCTCGGGCGTGTACTTGCCGAGCCGCTCGCCCGCCGCGCTGGATTCGAGCGCCGCGATGACGCCGCCCACGTCCGCCCAGCGCGCGTCCTGTCGGTCGGCGGCGTCCTTCTCCAGCCGCTGCACCTCGAATTCGCGCGTGGCGAGGTCGAGCTCGTAGCTCTCGAGGTCCTTGCGCAGCCGCGTGAGCGATGCGCCCTCGTCGGCCACCTGCTCTTCGCGCTCCTGGATCCCGGACTCGCGCAGGGCGAGCTGGGCTTCGCGCTGGTCGAGCTCGAGGCGCTGCGCCTTGAGCTGGTCCACGAGGGCCAGGAGCTCCTCGGCCGAGAAGGGCGAGGGCAGGCTCCAGGTGGAGAGCAGCGCGAGCTCTTCGCGCGGGGGCCGGGGCGCGCGGTCCTCGTGCTCCTTGGGCGTCTCCGGTGCGTGGTCCTTCGTCTCGGGAGCGGCGTGCTCCGCGTCCTTCGCGCCTTCCTGCGGCTCATCGGGAGCCGGCAGGAGCTGTCCGACGACGGGCACCTCGTTCAGGGGCGTGCCCGAGAAGGCCGCGAAGCCGACGAAACAGACCGCGAAGAAGGACGTCCCGCCGAGCAAGATCGCGGCGAGCTCGATGAGCTTGTTCATGGGGAGAGGGACCGGAGAACGGCGCAATCTCATCGGCCGCCGGGGCGCGGATCCTGGAGTCCCGAGGAAGTCCTTTCCTCCAGGCCCCGGCTGCGGTCCGACCGGGGGCTCCGGGCCCCGGGAGCAACGAGAGAGTCCCTATCGGACCCTTCCCGAGCCGCCATTCGGGGTCGCGTCCCGGAAACGGATTTCCCGGATTGACAGGGGACCCAGGCGGAGTTGGATGGTGGAACTTGCAGCGGGTTCCGCACGGGAGCCCCGAACGGACGTTGAGGGTCTCTCCGACTCGGAGGAAGGAGGAAAGGTGAAGGAGCTCGCACTGCGGTGGAGGCTCTTCTTCGTGTGCCTTGGGTGCTGTTCGATGACGCGAATTCCATGTTCAGGAATGCAATGGCTCGATACCTAGGGTTTGGAATCCTCATGGCCTTCCTCGGTTCATGGGATGCAGCGGGAGCTCATGCCCAGACCGTGATGCGCCAGTGGAATCCCCTTGGTTTCCAATTTGTCGACTCCCTCCCCGATCTGGATGGGGATGGATTCCGCGAGCTCGTGATCGGAGACGATCGGTATCCCAGCCCCTTGCTGCTCTACGGGCGTGTTCTCGCCCTTTCCAGCCTGACGAACCAACCCATCTACTCATACCCGGGCACCACGAAGAACATGAGGCTCGGCGGCGGCTTGAGCGTGCTCGGAGACGTGAGCCGAGACGGTTTTCCCGACTTCGGGGCGAGCAGCATCCTCGGCACCTTCGTGTTCGACGGCAGGACTGGAGTTCCACTCTTCAGTACTCCGGCGCAAAGTTCGTGCATGGCCCCCATGGGCGACATGAACGGCGACGACACGCCCGAGTTCCTGATCAACGGGAGGTTCATGTACGCCGGAGGCACGTTCGAGTACCTCTACGGCATCTTCCCGCCGCCCAACGCGACCGGATTCGGCATCTCGCAAGCGAAGCTCGGCGACATCGACGCCGACGGCATCGACGACTTGGTGATCGGGGCCCCGGGCAGCGGGAGTTTCTTGATCTTCGGCCGAGCCTACGTGTACTCGGGAGCGAGCGGGCAGTTGATCTACGAGCTCGTCGGGGAAGAGCCCGATGGCTTCTTCGGGCAGCATCTCGTCTCGCCCGGCGACCTGAATGGCGACGGGGTCAGCGATCTCGTCGTTGCGGCCCCCAGGGACCTGGTGCAGTCGAGTTCGGGCTTCGGCGTGGGCCGACTCTACTTCTACGACGGTCCCACCGGGCAGCTCTTCGCCAAGGTGGAGTCTGCGGGCTACTACTTCGACCTGGGTTCCGTCTTGCTTGCGGCCGGGGACGTCAACGGCAATGGGTTCGGAGATCTCCTTGCATTCCAGCGACAGGACCTTCCCACCAGTCCTGCGAGAACCTATGGCCTGATCATCGACGGTGGGACGAGGGAGGTCATCTATCAGATGTCGGGCTTCGGCCCGTTCGTCGGCGGAGGGTACGACTGGAACGGGAACGGGTTCCCCGACTTCGGGCTCTATCCCTACCCGACTCCGCTCTGGACTCTCTACGACGGTGCCCCGATCGGCGTCACGGTCCTGGGCAGGGCCTGCACCCAGAAGGGCTCGGAGCCGCCGCGCATCGGCGCGACCGGCGTGGCCGAGATCGGCGCGACCTTCCCGCTGCATCTCTCGCGGGTGAAACCGGGCGAGACGGCGGTGCTCGTCCTGGGGGACCCGCGCGCCGTCCTGAGCGAGCGGTTCGCGAGCTCGCGCGACTGCGCACTCGGGCTCCTGCCCATGAGCTTGCTCCGGACCCCGACGCAGGAGGTGCGGCCCGGTGAGGGCGCGGCGACCGTGGAGCTCGCGATCCCGAACGATCCAACGCTCGTCGGGACCGCGTTCCACGCGCAGTGGCTCGTGCTCGACGGTCCCGAAGGCCTTCGCCCGAAGGCCTCGACGCGCATCCTACGTGTCGAGATCCAACCCGCCGGAACGAACCCGGTGGTCCGTCTACCCGGAGCGGGTCCTTCCGGAAGAACCCGGCAGCCTCGGTAGACGTTGGCGGAGCCGTTGCTACGGATCGACCTTCGTGATCCGGATCCCGTACTGCGAATCGACGGTCACGATCTCCCCGTGCGCCACGACCTTGCTGTTCACCAGGATGTCCGCGGGCTCGTGCGCCTCGCGGTCGAGGACGAGCAGCGAGCCGGGCCCGAGCCGCACGAGGTCCCCGAGGGTGATCTTGGTCCGGCCGACCTCGACCGTGACCCCGACCGGGACGTCGAGCAGGTTCCCGATGCCGATCCCGTCGGCCGAGGCCGGGCCCGAGGCGAGCTCGCCCAGGCGGCTCGCCTGGACGGCGACGCTCGCGGTGGCTTGATCGATCGCCTGCTCGAGGCCGGGGGTGCGGGGGGAAGCTTCTTGGCTCATCGCGCTAGCCTTGATCGGCGCTTTCCGCACGGGGCTTGATGGGGGCTCGATCCCGGGGCGAGCCCGGCTCTGGCGGGCCGGGGGGGCCGGGGGAGGCCGCGCGGGAGAGGGCACGCTCGTCCTGTTCGAGGGCCTCGGCGCGTTCGAGCTCGGCCCGATGTCGCGCGCGCGCGCGCTCCTCGAGCTTCGCCAGCGCGCGTCGATCCCGGTCCCGCTCGCGCCAGGCGAGCGCGAATCGTTCGGCGCGCTCGGCCAGCGTGCGCGCCTGCTCGTGGGCGCGGCGCAGCGCGATCACGCCGTTCCCGAGCGCTTCCTGGGCCGAGCCGAGCCAGACCGGATCCACCGGACCGGCTTCCAGGATGCGCACGAGCTCGGAGCGCGCATCCGCCAGCGCTCGGGCGCGGCGCTCGCGTCGATCGGCCGCCTCGTGCGCGGCGGCCTGGGCCTCGCCCCAGGCGGCCCGCGCCAGGCGCTCCTCGGCGTCGCGCACGCGCTGCACGCGCGCGAGTCGGAAACGGAAGGCGCGGCGCATCCCAGGCTAGACCCCGCGCTCGAGCAGCGTCTGGAGGCGCGCGACGGTCTCGGCGCTGGGCGTCGTCTCGGACACGCCCTGGCGCAGGAGCGCTTCCACGTCGGGCAGGAGACGCAGCACGCGGTCGAGCTCGCGATTGGCGCCGGCCTTGTAGGCGCCGATCTCGACCAGGTCGCGGCTCTCGCGCCAGGTGGCGAGGACCGAGCGCAGCTCCTGGGCGAGCTCGAGCTGGCGCGGCGCGACGACGGAGGGCATGAGGCGCGACAGGCTCGCGAGCAGGTCGATCGCGGGGTAGTGTCCGCGGTGGGCGAGCTCGCGCGAGAGCAGCACGTGACCGTCGAGCAGGCCGCGCAGGGTGTCGGCCACGGGGTCGTTGGGGTCGTCGGCGTCGAGCAGGATGGTGAGCAGCCCGGTGATGCTGCCGCGATCCGAGCGTCCCATGCGCTCGATGAGCTTGGGCACCGTGGCGAAGAAACTCGGCGGGAAGCCGCGCACGGTGGGGGGCTCGCCGGCGGCCAGACCGATCTCGCGCGAAGCGGCGGCAAAGCGCGTCACCGAGTCCAGCACCAGGAGCACGTCCTGCCCCTGGTCGCGGAAGTACTCCGCGGCGGTCACGGCCACGAAGGGCGCGAGGTAGCGCTCGATCGGAGGACGATCCGAGGTCGCCACGACCGTGACCGACCGGCGCCGCCCTCGTTCGCCCAGCACGTCGTCGAGGAACGCGCGCACCTCGCGGCCGCGCTCGCCCACGAGTCCCACGACGATCGCGTCCGCATCGGTGCCGCGCGTGATCTGGCCCAGCAGGGTCGACTTGCCCACGCCCGAGCCGGAGAAGATGCCCAGGCGCTGGCCGCGTCCGAGGGTGCAAGCGGCGTCGATGGCGCGCACGCCGGTCTGCAGCGGCTCGGTGATCGGCGTGCGGGAGAGGGGCGGAGGCGCGTCGTTCCGGACGCGGCGCTGCTCGAGGGCGTGCGAGAAGCGCTCGCCGCCGTCGATCGGCTGTCCGAAGCCGTCGAGCACGCGTCCCAGGAGCTCCTCGCCGACCTTCATGGCGAAGGGCCGGCGCAGCGCGGTCACGCTGAGCTTGGGTCCGATGCCGTCGAGGTCCCCGTGCGGCATGAGCAAGGTCGAGGAGCCGCGGAAGCCGACCACCTCCGCGTCGACCGGCTCCAGGCGTCCGCGCTCGATGCGGCACAGCTCGCCCATCGCCGCCGGGACGCCCTCGGCTTCCACCAGGACGCCGGAGACGGTCTCGACGCGCCCGCGCCAGACGGGGCGCGTGGCCTGGTGCACGAGGCCCTTCCAGCGCTCGAGCTCCGCTCCCGGGGCGGGGCCGCGTCGCGGGGCACGCGGCGGCGAGCTCAGTGCAGCGCCTCCAGCAGGCGCTGCTCGATCGCATCGAGCAGCCGGGAACTCTCGCGCACCAGCAATCCGAGCGCGGTCTCGACCTGGACGTCCCCGCGACGCACGCCCTCGTCGCCGAGCAGCGTGGTCCCGGAGCGGAAGGGCACCGACTCGAGCGCCGCGCGATCCGTCGGGTTCAGGCGCACCGTGCAGGGGCCCGCGGCGCCGGCGGTCTCGGAGAGCGCCTCGCGCACGATCTTCTCCAGGTCGTAGTTCCCCGCGCGGATCTCGCGCCGCAGGATCTCGCGCGCGATCACGAGTGCGAGCTCGACCGAGACGTGCGCCAGGTTCGCCTCGGCGGCCTCGCGCTCGCTCTCGAGGGCGGACACGATGCGCTCGACCCGCGCGGCGACCTCGGCCAGCGCCTCGCGGGCGCCCTCGCTGCGCGCGCTCTCGCGGGCGCGCTCGGCGAGCGCGTTCCGGGCCTCCGCGCCGGAAGCGAGCAGGCGCACGGCGCGCAGCGGGACTCCGCCCAGGTCGATGCGCTCACGAGACAAGCTCTTCGCCTCCGCGATGGGGCCGGAACTCGCCCGATTCGATCATCGTGCGGATGCTCTTCATGATCACGTCCCGGGCGGCCCGCACGTCGGCCATCGGCAGCGCCCCCGCGAGCTCGCGTTCCTCGACCACGATGGCGCGGGCGCGCGTGCTCAGGTTGCCGAGGACGTTCTGCTCCACGGCCGGGCTGCAGGCCTTGAGGGCGATCGACAGTGTCTTCGTGTCGACCGTGCCCAGGATCTTCTGCATGCTGCGCTTGTCGATGGTGGCGACCTCCTCCCAGGTGAACATGAGCTCGCGCAGCTCCTGCGCCAGCTCGGCGTCCTTCCGGGACATCGATTCGAAGACGCCCTTCTCCAGCTCCGGGGGGCAGTGGTTCAGCAGCGCGGCCAGCGACTTGAGCCGCGTGTCGGCGTTCGACTCGGGCGAATCGGCGGGCGCCGTCTCGATCTGGCGCGCGAGCTCGTCGGCGATCTTGTGCAGCAGGGCCGGCGGACGCGCTTCGAGCAGGACCATGCGGCAGACCACGTCCTGGGCGCGCTCGGCCTCGAAGGAGCGCAGGATCGAGGCCGCGGCGTCCGCCCCCATGTTCGCGAGGACCGCGGCGCATACCGCGTTGGATTCCTGCTTCAGCACCCCGGCGACCCGGGCCGGCGGTTGGGCCTCGAGCGCCGCGAAGGGACGCTCGCGCCGCTGTTCCTCCCCGATCCGGCGCAGCACCGCGCCGCCGCGCTCGGAGCCGAGCGCGTCGGAGAGGAGCTTGCCGAGCTCGTCCCGCGGGTAGGGGCGGAGGGCCTTCTCCCCGTGCACGGCGCGCGCGAGGTCGCGATAGAGATCGTCGAGCACCTTCGCCTCGGTCAAGCGCGGATCGAGCTGGGTCATGGCCGCGGCCACCTTGGCGACGACGTCCTCGCGCAGCGTCTGCAGGATCGAGCGCGCGACCTCCGGCTCGAGCGAGAGCAGGAGCGCGGCGACGCGCTGGTGCCCCTGGATCGGATCGGCGCTCACGGGCGAGTCTTGGCGGCGGGTTCACCCCGCACCCAGGAGGACAGGATCGCTCCCACGCGTTTGGGATCCGATTTCAGGAGTTCCTCGACCTGGGCGCGCGCCAGGAGTTCGGGATCGATCTCCGGTTCGGACGGGGGCGAGGTCGGGGTCGCGGCCTCTCCGCGCACGCCCTTGAGGCTGCGCAGGAGCAGGAGCACGAACGCCAGGGCCGAGACGATCTCCACGCCCCGGCGCAGCAGCGTGCCGATCCACGGGCTCGGGCCGGAATCCTCGGTCACGACCGCCTCGCCGGGTTCCTCCGCGGGCGGGGAGAAGAACGAGAGGCGCGCGGACTCGAAGGTGTCGCGCGTTTCCTCGAAGCCGACCGCCGCCTTGATCGCGTTCTCCAGGGTCTTGGCCTGGGCCTCCTCGATGCTGGCGTCGAGGAACAGGGCCACGCTGAGGCGCTCGAGCGAGGGCACGAAGCGCACCCGCTCCTCGAGCGAGACCGTGGGTCGGTAGGACTTCTTCTCCTCGCTGGTCTTCTCGATCGGGGCGTTCGCGCTCGACGTGCTCTCCGGGGTCGAGCCCGGTTCCGCCGCTCCCTCGACCGCGGCCACGTTCGAGCTGATTCCGGCCGCGCGCGGGACGCCTTCGCCGAGCGGCCGTTCGGAAGAGGTCTTGCTCTCCTCGATCAGGCTGCCCTTGCCGACGGGCGTCTCCGTGCGCAGCGTGCTCTGGTCGTAGTCCCATTCCGAGGTGACCGCGACGCGCGCCTTGTTCGGCCCGAGGATGCTCGTCAGGACCTCGTTGGCGGCGTCGGTCGAGCGGCGTTCGAACTCCGCCTGGTGGGCGAGGAGGTCGTGGACGTCCGGCTCCTCTTGCGCCTCGGGCGGTTCGCCGCCGTACAGACGGTTGCCGGACTGGTCCGAGACGACCAGGTGTTCCTTCTGGACTCCCAGCCCGCGGCTGACGAGATCGGCCACGGTCTCGGCCTGCGCCTGCGAGAGCCGGGTCGAGCCCGCCAGGGTCAGCGTCACCGAGGCGGTGAGCGGGTCGCCGTGCTGGCCGAAGGGGGAGTTCGAGTGCGGCGCCGTGCGCACGCGGGCGGAGGCGACGAAGTCGAGTTCCTCGAGCATCATCTCCATCTCGGCCCACTCGCGCTTGCGTACGCCTTGCTGGCGCTCCTCCGCGCTGTGGAACACGCTCGCCACGCCCGAATCCGAGAGGATGCCCTCGAGCGGTTTGTCCAGCGCCCCCGCGCCGTAGACCGCCATGTACGCCGCGGAGCGCTCGGCTTCGTCGACGTAGACGGAGAAGGGCGCGGGCGGCTGGCTGACCTGGAAGGGGATCCCGGCCTCGGACAGGGCCCGGTTCACCTTGGCCACCTCGTGGTCCGACAGCCCCGAGAAGGTCAGCTGGTAGTCGGGACGGTTCGAGACCCAGGCGGCGAGGCCCAGGACGACGGCCAGCGCGAGCATGGAGACGAACGCGACCACGCGCGTCCCGGCGCTCGTGCCCTTGAGCTGACCGAAGAGGTTCTGGAGGAGGTCGTTCATCTAGTCGTCGATCACACGTTCATCCGCATCACTTCGCGGTAGGCGTCGATCAGCTTGTTGCGCACTTCCATCGCGAAGCGGAAGGTGAATTCGGCCCTCCTGATCTGCACCGCCACCTCGTGGAAGTCCTCGATCTTCCCGGTCAAGAGGTCGGCCGGGAGCTCGTCGACCCGGCGGACCTCCTGGTCGACGGCCTGCAAGCCTTCCTGGAGCCGTTCGGCGAAGGGCGTCGCTTCCGCGGCGGCGGTCTTGGCGCCGCCGGAGACGTCCGCCGAGATCCCGGCGACGAGCTCGCGCACCTCCGCACTCTGCTTCGTCTGCTGCTTGAGCGCCGCGAGGATCGCCTCGCGCGCGAGAGAACCGCTCCGTTCGATGCGCTCGACCATGGACTCCGCCCAGGGGGAACCGCGTTCAGCGCGCCAGCTCCAGCGCGCGCTCGGCGATCCGCACGAAGTTCTCCTGGGCCGTGAGATTCGCCTCGTAGGCGCGCATGGCCGTGATCAGGTCGGCCATCTCCAGCACCGTGTTCACGTTCGGGTAGGCGACCATGCCGTCCGGGCCGGCGTCCGGGTGGGAGGGATCGAGGATGCGCTCGAAATCCGTGGTCTCGTCGCGCACCACGCGCGTTGCCGCGACGCCGATCGAGCGATCCGCACCGCTCCCGGAGCGTTCCAGGAGCGGCTCGAACAGCACGATCTTGCGCCGGTACGGGCCGCCCTCGGGGGTGCGGGTCGTGCGGGCGTTGGCGATGTTCTCGGCGATCGTGTCGATGCGCGTGCGCTCCGCGGCCAGCCCCGAGGCGGAGATGCGCATGCCGGCGAAGAGGGGATCGGTGGCGTTCATGGTCAGCGACCTTCGGTGACCGCGATGCGTTGGAGGTTCATGCGCCCCTCGAGGATCGCGGCGTAGGTTTCGTAGAGCAGTCGGTTCTCCCGCAACGAGTTCATCTCGAGCTCGAGGCTCACGTTGTTCCCGTCCGGGCGCGCGGGCGACTCCAGGTCCAGCTCGATCCGCGCCTCCACCTGCCCGGGATCCGTTCCGCGCCGCAGGGCGGTGCGCAAGAGATCCTCGAAGCGCACCTCCTGGCGCTTGTAGCCGGGGGTGTTCAGGTTGGCGAGGTTTCCGGAGACGACGCGCGAGCGCAGCTCGGTCGCGGCGAGCAGACGCAGGAGCAGATCGTTCCGGGCCGGAGTGACGTCCATGGGGCGGGATCAGGCCACGAGGCCGAGCTCGCGCCAGAGTTTCATCTTGTTGCTCAGGGTGCGGGCGGTGACTCCCAGGCGCCGCGCGGCTTCGGTCTTGTTGCCGCGCGTGGCCTCCAGGGTGCACAGGATGGCCTCGCGCTCGAGATCGGCCAGCGAACGATTGGCCAGGGGCGAGGAGGCGTGGATCGCGCCCAGGTAGGCGCCCTTGTCCGTGACCAGGGTGAACTTGGGCTTGCGCTCCGTGCCGGGCATGGGCTCGAACAGCAGGTGGTCGGGTTCGATCGAACCGCCGTCGAGCAGGATGACCGCGCGGTGGATCGCGTTCTCGAGCTCGCGCACGTTGCCGGGCCAGTTCCATTCGAGCAGGCGCCGCTCGGCCTCGGGACTGAAGCCGGGCACCTCCACCCCGTTCTGCTTGGCGTAGAACGTCGCGAAGTGGCGCGCCAGCGGCAGGATGTCCGCGTGCCGTTCGCGCAGCGGATCCACGTGGACGGGCAGGACGTGCAGCCGGTAGTAGAGGTCCTCGCGGAAGCGACCCTCCGCGACCTCGCGGGGCAGGTCGCGGTTCGTCGTGGCGATCACGCGCACGTCGACCGAGAGCGTGGTATTGCCGCCCACGCGCTCGAACTCCTGCTCCTCGAGGACGCGCAGCAGCTTGGTCTGCAGAGCGGGCGAGATCTCGCCGATCTCGTCCAGGAGCAGCGTGCCTCCGTGAGCGAGCTCGAAGCGCCCTTCGCGCCGCTTGTGGGCCCCGGTGAAGGCGCCGCGTTCGTGGCCGAAGAGCTCGGATTCGAGCAGGGGTTCTGGCAGGGCCGCGCAGTTGACGCGGATGAACGGTCCGGCGCGGCGCGGGCTCTTGTGGTGGATGAAGTGCGCGATGCGTTCCTTGCCCGTGCCGCTCTCGCCCGTGATGAGCACGGTGCCCTTGGAGGAAGCCACTCGCTCGGCGGTCTTCAGCAACTCCTGCATCTGCGGCGAGGCGGCGATGACCTCCTGCGCGTGGGTCGAGGCCACTTCGTCGCGCAGGTACTCGTTCTCGCGCTCGAGTCGGACGGTGCGTTCGATGCGGCGCACGACGAGCTCGAGCGTGTCCGGCGAGCAGGGCTTGACCAGGAAGTCGGCCGCTCCCAGGCGCATGGCCTCGACGGCGGTCTCGACCGTTCCATGGGCGGTCACGACCACCACGGGCAGGCCGGAGAACTCCTTTGCGATGGCGCGGACCAGGTCGACCCCGCTCAGGCCGGGCATGCGCAGGTCGGTCAGCACGAGGTCGACACCCTGCTTGCGCATGCGCTGCAGGGCCTCCTCGCCGCTGGTGCAGCTTTCGGTCTGGAAACCGAGGGTCTTGGCGGCTTCGGTGAGGAACTCGCGGGAGAAGGAATCGTCGTCGACGACGAGCAGGCGTTGGATGGCCATGGTTACTCGGTCAATCCTGGGTTGCTGGAATCACGGCCGGCGCCTCCGCCGGCAGGAAAGGGAATCGAATCTGGAACTCGGCGCCGCCCAGAGGAGACGGCTCCGGAGAGAGCGAGGCTTCGCCGCCGTGCAGTCGTGCGATGACCGACACCAGCGCGAGACCCAAGCCGGTCCCCTCCGGTCGAGTGGTGTAGAAGGGATCGAAGATCCGTGCGCGAATCGACGCGGGAACGCCGGGACCCGCGTCTTCCACGCGGATCACGACGGCGCTGCCCTCGTGAGCGAGATCGACCCGGACGCGCCCGTCCCGAGGCTGGACCGCGAGAGCGTTGGCGATCAGGTTGCGGATCGCCTGGCGCAGCTTGATGCGGTCGCCGAGGAAGGGCCGCGCGTCGGCGCGCAGGCTCGCGCGCGCCGAGGCGTCCTGGGCGGGCAGAGCCGCGCGCAACGCGTCCTCCAGGAGCTCCTCGGGCCGGATCGTCTCCAAGCGCAGCCGCTCGGGACTGCCGAAGGACAGCATGTTCTCGATGATCTCGTCGGCTTCCGAGGCGCCGTCGAGGATGAGCTGACACCAGCGGCGGAAGCGCTCGTCCAGCTCGCTGTGCCGCAGCAGGAGGGCCGCGAAGCCCTTGACCGCGTTGAGGGGGTTGCGGATCTCGTGCGCGATCCCGGCCGCCAGCGTGCCCAGCGCGGCCATCTTGTCGGCGGCGTGCAGACGCTCGTCCATCTCCGTGCGCTCGCGCAGCAGGCGGTCGAGCTCGCGCACCTTGTGCTCGAGCTCGCGGTTGGCGACCTGGAGCTCTCCCTCGACCCGTGCCGCGCGCGCTTCCAGCTCCTCGTAGGCGCCGCGCAGCCGATCGAGCGCCGCGGGAAAGCCGCGCACGACCTCGTCGAGGCCCTGCCAGGTGGAGCGCGCCGGCTCCAGACGCGGGGGCGAGAGCGTCATCGGGGCTCCTTTCCCTGGGTTCGCATGCCCTGGGGGAGCCGTTCCTGGAAGTCCTTCTTCCAGCGCAGGAATTCGAGGTCGGTGGCGGCTCGCCGTCCGGCGTAGTCGTCGCCGGAGGATTCGTGGACGCGTGTCAGGAGCGCGATCGCATCGTCGACGCGATCGAGCTCGACGAGGGCGCGCGAGCGCCAGTAGAGCGCCTCCAGGTCCTCGCGACCCACGAGCAGTTCGAGCGCCCGTTCGGGTCGTCCGGCGCGCAGGCAGGCCAGCGCGTGCCGCAGGGGATCGGCGCTGTATCCGGCGCGCTCCATGGCGACGGGCGCGTGCGCGGGTTCCATGCGCGCTTCGTGGGTCGCGCGCGGATCCTCCGCCCCGAGCGGCAGGCGCAGGGCGTGCCGCGTCGATTCGTCGAGTCCGGTCGTGATCGGCGCGGGCGGGGGCGCTTCGAACGACGCCGTCGCATCGGACATGGGAGCCGTCTCGAGGCGATCGAGCTCCATCTGGAGCAGGCTCACCTCGCGTCGCAGCTTGTCGAGTGCTTCGCCGCCGTCGGTGGGCGCGAGATGTGCCGGCTCGGTGGCGGAGATCACGTCTGCGATCACCGACGAGTCCCGGGTGCGCACCCGCTGCTCGAAGCCGGCCAAGGTCTCCAGCGCGCGTACCGTCCGCACCAGGGAGGTCTCCAGCCCGGCCGGATCGTCGCTTGCGCCCCGCATGCCGGGCAGGAGGAAGAACGCCGCGAGTCCGGCGGAGAGAGCCGCGTGCATGCGCATCATGGCCGGTACCTCCCTTCGTAGGCGTCGATTGCGTCCTCGAAGCGACCGTGCTCCTCGAACAGGGCCGCCGCGCCGAGATCGACGATCCGACGCGCTTCGGCCGAGTGGAGGTTTCCGCGCTCCTCGACCAGGAGCGCGATCGCGGGTCCGAGTCCTCGACGCGCGGCGACGCAGCGGGTCCAGCCCACGCCGATCCGCGCCGAGGTCTCTTCGTCCAGCGCCCCGCGGGCGAGGAACAGGGCCTCCCAGGCGGGCTCGGCGCGGTCGAGCGCGCCTTCCTCCAGCGCCGCCTCGGCTGCCGCGATGCGTTCCGCGAGGCTCTCCCCCGGGTCGACGTCCGCGAATCCGAGTCCGGCGCGAGCGCTGCGCACCAGATCCGAGAGATCGACTTCCACGCTGCGCTCCGTGGCCTCGCGCGCCACGAACATGACGGCCAGATCGTCGCCGGCTTCGAGCGCGCGCTCGGCGGCCTGCCGATAGGCGAAGGCGCGGTCAGTCCCTCGGGCTTCCTGGGCGTAGAGCAGCCAGGCCCGGCCTGCTTCGGCGTGGAGTCCCGCCCCCGTCAAGGCGCTGGCCCGGATCTCGAGCGATTCCCAGCGGCCGAGCGGATCCAGGTCGTGTTCGGCGAGATCGAGTTCGCGCAGCGCCTCCATGTGGAATCCGCGTGTTTCGAGGGCGCGTGCGCGCACGAGTCGGCGCGCCGTCGCTTCCATGGGATTGGCCGCAGGGTGGGAGGCGTCGAGCACGCCGAGCATCTGCAGGGCCGCCTGCGACTCTCCCTGCGCGATCATGGCGCGCGCCCATTCGAGCCGCGCGATGGCCTGGTATTCCTGGGCCGATTCGAGGTTGGCGAGCGTGCGGAAGAGTCGGCTCGCCTCGCCCCACTGGCCGAGACGTTCCGAGATGCGACCGGCGCGCAGGGTGGCCTCCGCGACCTCGCTTGCCTTCGGATAGTCCCGGGGGAGCGAGAGGTAGCGATCCCGCGCGAGCTCGAGGTCGCCGTGCCATTCGGCGATCTCGCCCTGCGAGAGGCGCGCAACGGGGGCCTGTGGGTCGTCGGGAAAGCGCAGCGCGGCGCGGCTCCAGGCCGCGGAAGCGAGGTCGAACGCCCCTTCGACGTCCTGCGCGGTTCCCGGGTGCACGACGATCGTGTCCTGCCGCATCTCGTGGTGCATCCCGACGCTGCCGAGCGCGTACTCCACGACCTGTTCCAGGGGCCGGCGCACGAGATCGATCGTCAAGAGGGCCGAGTCCAGGGGAACGTGCAGTTCGAGTTCCCGGCCCGAAGCTCGTGCCAGCTCCAGGAGGACGCGCTCGGCCGAGGCGTTCTGGGCGTGGACCGTGAACCAGGAGCGTCCCTCGAGCGCCTCGACCTCGACCTCGGGCGAGTCGGAGAGATCCTGGGATGCGCTCGCGAGCCAGAAGAGGAGCGGGATCACGGCTCGTCCTCCATGCGCGCGACGGCCTCCAGGTGGAAGGCCCGCGCCAGGAAGTAGTGCGTGCGCGCCTCGATTTCCTCGCGGCTCGACGGCTCCAGGCGGTCGATCACGGCCAGCAGGGCGTACAGTCGTCGCCGGGCGGCCGCGTACTCGCCGTGCTCGATCTCCTGACGCGCCCGTTCGAACACCGGGTGCTGCTCGGGATCGGGGGGAACGAGCGGCAGGGGGCCAGCCTCGCTCTCCTCGCGGACCTCGGGAGCGGATCCGCGCCAGGGGCGACCGGCCTCCGGCGCGTGCGAGGGTTCGCCGACGCCGCGCTCGGCGAGGGTGTCGTGCCTGGCCAGGTTCGCGTGCAGATCCGCCGCGGTGCGCAGGGTGATGAGCGCGACGAGCCCGTTCACGAGCACGACCGCCGCGAGGATGGCGAGCGACGCTCCGGCGAGGATCGTCTTGCGTCGCGAGCGTTCTCCGGATGGAACGCTCGTCGTCTCGATCGCGCGCGGCGCGGCGGGGGAGGGCTCCCGGACGAGCGTCTCCGCCCTGGTAGCGGGAGCACGGGCTCCGGCATGGGCCGGAGCGGGCGGCGCCTCGAGCGCGCGCGCGGGAGGAGTCGCCGGATGCGATGCCTCGGCCTTCGGCGGGGGGGGCGCGGCGGCGGCCTGCGCGCTCGTCTCGGCCTCCTGCGCCTGGAAGGTGGCGAAGATCTCCTCGAGGTCCTCGGTCTCCTCCGACTCGAAGGGAGTCACGAGCGTCTTGTCCCCGAAGGCGAAGAGGTCCTCGTCCGGATCGAATCCGGCCGGGTTCTCTCGATCCATGTTCGGGGTCTCGCTCACTTGCGGGGTCCTAGGACGCGTCGCCGTCCGGGGAATCGGGCAGGATGACGGTCGCGCAGGTCTCGCCACTGGGCGAGCGCCGGATCTCGAGGGTGCCCTGCAGGGTCTCCACGTCGCGGCGGGCGACGGACAGGGCCAGACCCGTGGAGCGCGGCCGCGAGCTGCGGGCGCGCGGGGACGAGGAGCCGATCACGCTGAAGACCGTGCTGCCCCGTTCCTGACGCACGACCAGCAGGATCTCCTCGGAGCCTTCGTCGAGCGCGCGCTCGAGGAGGCGCTGCACGTTCCGGGTGAGCAACGGGCCGTCGACTCGCAGCGTCGCGTCCGTGCGCTCGCGAGCCAAGGTCACGCGTGCGCGGGCGGATTCCGGCAGCGCGCCTCGCGCGCTCAGGGCGATCTCGCTCGCCGTGCAGCGCGAAGGCGTCGGACGCGGCGACGAAGCGTAGTCCAGGAGGTCGCGCAGGTTCCGGTTCAGGCGGTCGACTTCCTGGAGGACGTTCGAGGCGACGTGGTGACCCGGAGAGTCCGCCGAGAGCGCCTCGCGCAGCGATTCGATCGAAGCGCGCAGCGCCGTCAGCGGCAGGCCGAGTCCCCGGGCCAGGGCAGGGCCGAGTTCGTCGGCGGCCTGCGAGGACGGTCCTCGCTGACGTACCTCGACTTCCTGCAGACGCGGGGGAACGGCGTTCAAGCTTGAGGACCTCGGGCCGGGGGAACGTTTCTTCCGCAGCGAGCGCCCTTTCGGAAGAAACCGGGAAACTCTTGAACGTCGAGAAGGACTTGCGGCTCCCTCTTTTCCCCTCTCGCGGATGCTTCAGGCGATCCCGTAGAGCCGCAGTTTGTTGTAGAGCGTGGCGCGATGGATCCCGAGGGACCGAGCCGCCCGACTCCGGTTGCCGCGTTCGCTGCACAGGGCGCGCCGGATGGCGGATTCCTCCAGATCCCGGAGGGAGAGTGGAGCGTTGCCCGTCGCCGGGTCCGGGATCGGGGACTCTCCCTGGATCCCGGGCTGGACGTCCTCGGGGCCGATCGCGTTGCCCCGGCAGCGGACCGCGGCCGAGAGGAGCAGGGCCTCGAGCTCGAACCATCCCCCTGGCCACGCGTGCGAGCGCAGGAGCTCGAGCGCTTCGTGCGAGAGCACCACCGGCTTTCCCAGGGCGGAGCGTGCCGCGCGCAGGGCGCGACGCGCGAGCCACTCGAGATCCGACCTGCGTTCGGTGAGCGGCGGGATGCGGATCGTGAGTACGTTCAGACGGTAATAGAGGTCTTCGCGAAACCGTCCTTCCTGGACCCAGGAGGCGAGGTCGACGTCGTCGGAAGCGACGATGCGCGGATCCTCGTCGGCCGCGGGGGAGCCCGCCCGGTCCTCGAGGAACCGGGACAGTTCCATCTGCCGCGCAGCGTCCAGGAACGCGACGCGCTTCCAATGGAGGGTTCCGTGACGTGCGAGGGCCGCGAGCTCCTCGACGGGTTCGCAAGCGTCCGCGCCGCCCTCGACGGGGACCAGGGGGCCCGGCCTCGAGGTCGTGCGACCATGGATCGCACGCGCGAGGAGTTCGGCCTCGAGAGCGCCGCCGCTGATCAACACCGTGGTCTTCGGGGTGCGCGCCACGCGCTCGACGAAGTTCCGGAGGCGCGCGGCGGCGGGTGAGGAGCCGGCGAGGAGATCGTCTTCCGGATCGCGCTCGAGGAGGAGCAGCACGGCGAGGGCAGCCGCCGGCGGGGACCAGCGGCTGCCCCTCTATCGGCGGATTGGGCTAGCGCCCCGAAACCTTCTCCATCCAGCGACCTCGGAACGTCCCCGGAGGCGGGAGCATGGGATCGGGATCGTTGAACCGCCCCCGCAGATCCAGCACGGGCAGGGGCGGGCGCGGGCCGCGGGGTTTCACGACCGTCGCTTGGAATCGGCCCGATCCCGGCGTCACCTCGCGCCAGGTCCCCGTGAGCGGGAGGGAGGTTCCCTTGGCCGGTCCATGGAGCACCTCGACCTTGCCCATGAGGGTTCCGAAGGGAGCCAGGGGAAGGCTGCGTACGACGACAGCACCGAGCGAGAAGAGCTCGGTCCCGTCGCCGGTCGTGATCTTGCCGCGCAGGAACCCGGGGTTGCCGGGACGGGGCAGTTCCCAGATCCCGAGGGCGGGGCCGGACCGGACGGAAGGAGCAGCATCTCCCTGGGAGAAGGGGGTCGATCCGAGGAGCAGGATGGAAGCGAGAGCGGGGAGGATTCGGAGTTGGAGCATGAGTTGGATCCTTTGAGGGTCGGAGAACCGGAGCTCGGTTCAACCCACCCTCCCTGAACTCGGTTCCTCGGAAAGGTGCCGCCTCGGCGAGGTCGCGGGTGGAAGAGAGTTCCGGCCGGCCGGTGAGCGCGGAGAGAAACCCGACGCTCGCTCATGCTTCGCCGCTCTCCACCGAGAACAGCCGCGGCTCCGGCGGGGTTCACGCCCCACCTGGGTCCCCCACAGCGAAACCCCTAGAGAACCGGAAGGAGACTGCATGGGTCTTCGAGTCAATACCAACATCGGCTCGCTCGCCGCCCAGAAGGATCTGGCCACGGTGACCGAGCGTCTGCAACGGAACTTCCAACACCTCGCCTCGGGCCTGCGGATCACGAACGCCTCGGACGATCCCGCGGGACTCGGCATCTCCGAGCGCATGCGCGCTCAACTGCGCTCCCTCTCCCAGGTGGCGCGCAACGGCCAGGCCGGCGTCAGCCTGGTGCAGACCGCGGAAGGCGTACTGCACGAGGGCAATGCGAACCTGGTGCGGATGCGCGAGCTCGCCATCCAGGCCGCCAACGGCACCTTGAACACCGGCGATCGCGCCGTGCTGAACGAGGAGTTCCAGGCGATGATCCAGGAGATCGATCGCCTGGCGACGACGGCGAACTTCAACGGCGTCAGCCTGTTGAACAACGGGACGGGGACGATCGACATCCAGATCGGCACCGAGGCCGGCGACGTCATCACGCTGAACTTGCAGGACACGACCAGCACGGCCCTCGGACTCTTGGGCGCGTCGTTCGACGTCCTGACGGTTACGAACGCGTCGAACACGCTGGACGTGATCGACAACGCCATCGACCTCCTGACGTCGACGCGCGGCAGCCTCGGCGCGGCACAGAACCGGATCGAGAGCGCGATCCGCAGCATCCGCGACCTCGAGCAGAATCTCTCGGCCTCCGAGAGCCGCATCCGCGACATCGACATCGCAGCGGAGACGGCGGACCTGACACGGAACACCATCCTGCAACAGGCCTCGGTCTCCGTTCTTTCCCAAGCCAACGTCCAACCCCAGATCGCTCTGGCCCTGCTGCAGGGCTAGACGGAAACTCCGGCCTCTAGGGCCGATCGCTGAGGGGGGGGGAACCGCTCTCCGGGGCGGTTCCCCCATATATTCGAACCCTCCGCGACTCCTTGACAACTCGGTGAACGAATCCCGCGGCGGATTCGCGCGCTTGCACGAGCGAGCGCTCCCTACCACGAACACTTCCGTCCTCTCGCGGGCGGAAGGGGCTCGCCTCACGGGCCCGATCGAGTACGGGTCATCCGGTCGTCCGACGTGCCACCGTTCCATCGAGTGCCTTCGATGCGAACGGGTCGGACGAGGCAGGCTCGTATGCCGCTTCCCCAAGGAAACGGCTTTCCACAACTGACTCCAAATTCAAAGGAAACGTAGACAATGGGACTTCGAGTCAACACCAACCTGTTCTCGCTCGACGCGCAGCGAAACCTCGCCAACGTTACGAGCCGTCTCAGCGGGAACTTCGCTCGCCTGTCCTCGGGTCTCCGCATCGCCAGCGCCTCCGACGACGCTGCCGGTCTGGGGATCTCCGAGCGCATGCGGGCCCAGATCCGCTCGCTCAATCAAGCGGGTCGCAACACGCAGGACGGCATCAGCCTCGTGCAGACGGCCGAAGGGTCGCTGGGCGAGCTCTCCGGGAACCTGACGCGCATGCGGGAGCTCGCCGTCCAAGCCGCGAACGGCACCCTGAACACGGGTGACCGTGCGGTCCTGGATGGAGAGTTCCAGGCCCTGGTCGCGGAGATCGACCGCGTTGCGGGCCAGACGACCTTCAACGGCGTCACCCTGTTCGACGGCGCGACCACCAGCGTCGCCATCCAGGTCGGCGCGGAGAGCGGCGAGACGATCTCGATCTCTCTCCAGGACTCGACGGCGGGCGGCCTCGGCCTCTCGGTCGCCAACTTCGACCTCACCTCGGTGACGAACGCGTCCGCCGCGCTCGACCTCATCGACACGGCGGTCGACACCGTCTCCACCTTCCGCGGCGACCTGGGCGCGATCCAGAACCGCCTCCAGAGCGCGTTCCGCAGCATCTCCTCGACCTCGGAGCATCTCTCGGCCGCCGAGAGCCGCATCCGCGACGTCGACATCGCTTCCGAGACCGCGGACCTGACGCGCAACACGATCTTGCAGCAGGCTTCGCTGTCCGTGTTGGCGCAGGCCAACGTGCAGCCTCAGCTCGCGCTGAGCTTGCTCGGCTAGTTCGGCCGCTTCGGCAGACGACTCGTGTCCCATAGTTTGCCGGGGTCAGTGAGGAGCCCCGCCGTCCGCGGCGGGGCTCCTTCCCTTTTCAGGCCCTCGTCCAGGTCTCGGACGCGCTCCCGGGCCCGGGCAGGAACGGATCGGCGAGCGGTCGCCAGATGCAGCCCTCCAGGCGCTCGAGTGGATCCTCGACAGGCGGCAGACGCTGGAACGTAGGCGCGTGCCGGCTCATGCGCAGGGCCGATACCGCGGCGTCGAAGGCGTCCTCGCTCCCTGCGGCGCGCTCCACGAGCTCGCTCGCCTGGTCGGCGAGCCGCGTGGAGACGAAGAGCCGCCGCGCGCTCGCGTTGGACTTGCGCACCGGCCCGGTGAGCCAGCGCGGGTAGATCTCCACGACGAGCGGCCGGCGCGGCGCATCGAAGGGCCAGACCGCGAAGCCGCGCTCGCGCAGGAGGCGCAGGAAGGGCACGCCCCGCAGGGTTCCGACGCCCACCGAGCCGGGACCCGCGAGCTGGAAGGTGGACTTGGGATGGATGCCGCGCAGGGGCAGGCGCGCGGATTCGGTGCGCCGGAAGAGCGGACGCCCCGAGTCGGGAACGGGTCGCCGCGTCCCGCGCCGGCCCCAGAAGGGCGGGGGACAGGCGGCGATCCAGCGCTCGCCCTCGCGCTCGATCCGCTCCCAGAGCTCGAAGGCGTCGTTCACGCCGAGCTCGCGGCAGAACCAGGCCGGGAAGGAGAACGAGAAGTCGAACCCGACGATAAGCTCGGGGACCTCGCCGGCGCGGTCGATCAGGTGCTCGACCAGCTGGGCGCGATCGCGCCCGGCTTCGAGCCGCAGGAGCCGGCCTCCGGACGCTTCGGCGAGCCAGAGCTTGGCCCGCTCGCCGGTGCGAGCTCCGGACCAGTCGACGGCGATCGCGGTCTCCTGCATGGCGTGCCCGCAGGATAGACCGGGGAGCGACCGTAGGGTCGCCCGCCTTCCTCCGAGCCGTTCCTACTCGAGCGGAGGCTCGAGCGGAGGCAGCATCACGATCAGCTCGAACTCCCCGAAGGGCTCCAGGCAGGCACGAGCCCGGCCCACGACGAGCTCGCTCCCCTCGCGGAACGGGAAGGCGGGGCGGACGTTCGGCCGCACGCCCTGGCAGCCCTCCGCGTTGGCCGCGTGCCGCTTGGGGAACCACTTGCGGACGACCGCGTCGATCGAGCCGGCCACGAAGTTGCCGATCTCCAGCAGGGCTTCCTTCATCGTGCCGTCCGGAGCCGAGAGCTCCCGGATGGCCGCGACCTCTTCCGAGGAGAGCATCAGCAGGTAGGAGGCGATCGTCAGCGCCTCGGGTAGCGGGAGGAGGACGCAGCCGTGCAGGACCTCGTCTCCGACCTGGAATGCCACGCGAAACGAGACGTGGATGCGATCGCGCCCGGCGACGCGTGCCGTGCAGCGCTCCGTCCGGACCTCGGCGATCGAGAGCTCCTGCCCGACGGTGAGCTCGAGATCGGTGGCGATCCGCTGGAAGAGGTCCTGGACGAAGGCGAGATCCGAGAGGGCGGCTTGCATGGGGCTCCGGGGAAGGGAGTCCCCTTTTCGGGCGGCGCGGTGCTCCTTTCTTAGCCGGTCCCGGGCTACGTTCCGCGGAAACGCGTCCCCGCGGGTCGGGGAAGTAAGGGCTAACGCGCCCCGTGCCGCCGTCCGATAAGAGCCCGGATCCCCTCTGCCCGCGCGGCGGGGAAGAACGAGTCCCATGGGTCTAGGATCGATCCAATTCGGGGGTCTGGCGAGTGGCCTGGACACCTCGGCCATCATCGACGCGATCCTCCGTCTCGAGCGTCGCCCGCTCCAGGTCCTCGAGAGCCGCAAGGACTCCGAGCAGGAAAAGATCTCGCTGCTCGGCACCTTCGAGGGCCTGGTCAAGGACCTGCGCTCGAAGGCCCAGGACCTGGTGCAGGCCAACGGGTTCTTCGCCTATGCCCTCACCCAGGGCACCGAGGGCATCGCCTCCTTCACGCTCTCCGATGGCGCCCAGCCCGGGAGCCACGACCTGACGGTCACTTCCCTGGCGAGTGCCGACCGCTGGGCCTTCGACGGAGTGGTCGATCCGACCGCCGCCCTCGGCGCGGGGACGATCGACTTCACCTATGACGGCACGAGCTACAGCGTCGGCGTCGCCTCCGGGTCGGACTCGTTGAACGGAGTCGCCTCGGCCATCAACGCGGCCGCCGGCGACGCCGTCACGGCTTCGGTCGTCAACGTGGGGACCTCGGCCGCTCCCTCCTACCGACTCGTCCTGTCCGGCGACGATACCGGGGCCGACTTCGCCGTCCAGGGCCTGACCGTGACGGGCATCGGGCTGACCGGCCAGACGAACCTGACCCCCGCGTCGAACGCGGAAGCGACGATCGACGGCCTCGCGGTCGTGCGCTCGACGAACGTCTTCTCCGACGTCCTCTCCGGGGTGAGCTTCACCCTGTCGTCGCTCGGGTCCACGAACTTCACCGTGGATCCCGACCTGGACGGCGTCCGCGGCAACGTGCAGTCCTTCGTCGACGCCTACAACGCGGTCATCGACTTCATCGCCCAGCAGAGCTCCTACAGCACCGAGAACGGACCCGGCGGCGACCTCTTCGGGGACTCGTCGCTCTCCTCCGTGCGCGGGGCCGTCAACCGAGCCCTGTTCCAGGTGCCGCTCGCCACGGTCCAGGCGGACACGATCGGCTACTCGACCCTCGGACTCGTCGGCGTCGAGGTCGACGCCGACGGCCGCCTCTCGATCGACCCGACGACCTTCGACGCGAAGCTCGCCGGGAACCTGGACGCCCTCGCGAGCCTCTTCGTCGATGACACGAACGGTCTGCTCACGAAGCTCGACCAGGAGCTGGGGGACCTCTTGGAGAGTCGCCCGGCCGTGGATCCCCTCACCATGGCGCCGATCCTGAATCCGGCCACGGGACAGCAGATCGTCATCCAGGGCCTCTTCGATCGCCGGCGCGGGACCATCAACGAGGGCATCGCCGACATCGACGACCAGATCGAGCGCCTGCAGTTCCGCCTCGACAAGCTCGAGGAATCGCTGGTGCAACGCTTCTCGAACCTGGAGCAGGTCGTCAGCGGGCTCAATGCCCAGGGGACCTTCCTTGCGAACGGCCTCCCGCAGATCGGACGGTGACCGATGGACCCGCGCTCCGCAGTCTCCGCCTATCGAGAATCCAAGTACGAGGGCGCTCCGCCCATCAAGATCGTCCACCTGATGTACGAGGGAGCCCTGCGGTTCCTCGAGCAGGCGCGCCGCTCGGATCCCCTGGGCCAGCCGGCGGAGTTCGCCCAGAAACTCGAGCGGGCCGAGGCGATCGTGGGGGAGTTGCGCCTGAGTCTGGATCCCGCCCACGCGCCGGAGCTCGTGGAGAAGCTGAACGCGCTCTATCTCTTCATCGAGGACCGCATCCAGACCGCCCGGCTCGAACGATCGGCCGAGCCGCTCGCCGCCGCCGAGCGCGTGCTCGCGACCCTGCTCGAGGGTTGGATGGGCATCGAACTCGATCCCGCGTCTCGAGCGGGTCCGGCGTGAGCCTCGCGGACCTGGAAGGCCTGGAGCGCGCCTACGGGCGCTTGCTCGCTGCGCTCGAGGCCGTACCGGGAGTCTCTGCCGCGAGCCTCGAGGCCGACTGGAAGGCCTGCGTCCAGAGCTTCGAGCGCCTGCGAGCCCAGGCTGCTTCGACGGCCATGGAGAGCGAGGAAGCACGCGCGGCCCTGGTGCGCGTGCAGCGGATCCACGCCGTGGCCTCGAGTCTCGCCGTACGGTCGCGCACCGCCATCGCGGACGAGATCGCCCGGATCGCACGGGTCCGCGCGCGGTTGCGCTCGAGCGCGGGGAGCAAGAGCACGGGGCTCTCCTGCGACGTCAGCGGATAGCCGCGGGTCAGGCGGCGGCGTCCCCCTCGACGACCGGTCCGTCCTCGGGGCCTTGTAGACGTTCGAGATCGGCTCGGAGTGCGGCGGGATCCAGGCGGGTGAAGGCCGTGTCCGGATCGGCGGCCGCTTGCGCGAGGAAGCGCGCCGCTCGCTCGAGGACCTCGCGCGCGTGATCGGGATCGAATCCCTGAGGATCGGGGCTGGGTGCTGCCTGCACGTCGAACGTCCTTTCGGCCCGGAGCCGTCGATTTCCTGAGCCGTCCCGAGGACGAGAGGCGCGCGGCGGGGGTGTCGAAGTTCGCGACAATTCCAGCAAGGCACGAAGGCATTTCTGGGGCGCGGTCGATGAAGGGCGGCCGCCGGAGGGATCCCCGCTCCCGCGGCGCCCCGCGAGACCACCCTACATGTCGATCGCCGTCCCGCTCTCCCCCTCGGACTCGAACCTCGGCAGCAGCGCCGGATTCGACCTCTGGAACTACCTCTTCGTCTGCGCCCTGGTCCTCGGCCTCTTGATCGGATCGGCCTACTTCCTGCGCCGTTTCGTGGCGGGGAACGTGCGGCGCCGGGCGGCCAAGCGCGCCCTGCGGGTGGTCGACGCGCTCCCGCTGAACGGACGCGTGAAGCTCGTGGTCGTGAGCTGCTACGACCGGAACTTCCTGCTCGGCCTGGGCGACAAGGATGTGCGGTCGATCGCCGAACTCGACACCGAGGAGGCCCACGAACTCGTCCGTCCGTCGATCCCTCCGCGCTCGGAGGCTCCCGAGCCCTTCGGGGCGGCGCTCGCGCGTGCGGCCCGCGGCGGCGGGGTGATCGACCTCGCTCCGCGCACCCGCGGGCCGGCCTCCGTCCCCTGGAAGGAGGGCCAGGGAGTCCTGGGATGAAGCGCGCCCTCTCCGTCTTCGGGCTCTTCCTCGCCGTTTCGCTCGGGACCGGCATGCCGGCCCTCGCGCAAGCGGACGGGGCGGCGCCGCCGATCGCTCCGGCCGAGTCCGGCGCCGCGGCCGGCTCGTTCGCCGGGATCCAGCTCTCGACCGCAGTCGAGGTGGCCGTGGTGCTCACGGTCCTGTCGCTGGTCCCGGCCATCCTGATCACGCTGACCAGCTTCACGCGCATCGTGATCGTGCTCTCGTTCGTGAGGCGCTCGCTCTCCGTGCAGGAGTTGCCGCCGAATCCAGTCCTCGTCGGTCTCGCGCTCTTCCTGACCACCTTCGTGATGGGGCCGGTCTTCGAGCGCGTCTACGACACGGCCTACGTGCCCTATCGCTCCGGTTCCATGGGGATCGAGGAGGCCGGCGCCAAGGCCTGGGGCGAGATGCGCGGCTTCCTGCTCGAGAACACGCGGCGCTCCGAGATCGGCCTGTTCGTCGAACTCGCGCAGCTCGAGCCGCCCGACGGGGGCGGCGAGCTCCCGGACGACGACCTGCCGTTCCGCGTCGTGGTGCCGGCCTTCGTGCTCTCGGAGCTGAAGACGGCCTTCCAGATGGGGTTCCTGCTCTTCCTGCCCTTCTTGGTGATCGACCTCGTCGTCGCCAGCGTCCTGATCTCGATGGGCATGTTCATGTTGCCGCCGGTCATGATCTCGACGCCCTTCAAGATCCTGCTCTTCGTCCTGGTCGACGGATGGCACCTCGTGTGCCAGTCGCTGGTCACCTCCTTCGCCGTTTGAACGCCATGGAGGGTCTCGACGTCAGGGTGATCGACCTCGCGCGGGAGATGCTGCTCACCGTGATCTTGATCTCGGGACCGGTGCTCGGCGTGGGACTGATCGTCGGAGTGGCGGTGAGCCTGTTCCAGGCCTTGACCTCGGTGCAGGAACAGACGCTCTCCCTGGTGCCGAAGATGCTGGCCGTGGTCCTGGTGGTCTTCCTGCTGCTCGCGCCGGCGCTGGCCCTGCTGCGGGACTTCTGCCTGCGCATCTTCGGGGAACTGAACGGCTTCGGCCTGAGCTGAAGGCCATGCTCGTCCCCGCGGGAGTCCTGTTCGCGTTCGGTCTCGTCCTGGCTCGCACCGGGGCGCTCGTGGCCTCCGCCCCGATCCTGGGGTTCGGGACGAGCTTCGCGGGCTACCGCATCGCGCTCGTCTTCCTGGTGTCGCTGTCGCTCTTCCTGGCGCACCATCCGCTCCCCGTGGAGGTCGAGCCGATCGCCTACGCCGCCCTCTTGGTGCGCGAGATGGTGATCGGTCTCTTCCTCGGGTTCCTGCTGCAGCTCGTGCTGCTCGCCGTGCGCGTGGGCGGCGAGATGATCGGGCAGGAGATGGGCTTCCTCGTGGCCCGGCAGGTCGATCCGGAGGGCACCGCGCAGAGCTCGATCGTGGCCAACCTCTACGAGAGCCTGTTCCTGCTCGCCCTGCTCGCTCTGGACGGCCATCACTGGCTGCTGCGTTCCCTGGACGACTCCCTGACGCGGGCCCCGATCGGGGAGCTCTCGCTCCCGAAAGGACTGGCACCCGCGCTCGAGACCATGCTCGGGGAGATGTTCGCGGCCGGCATCGTCTTCGCCGCGCCGGTGCTGGTGCTCCTGCTCCTGACCTCGATCCTGATCGGACTCCTCGCGCGCGCCATCCCCACGCTCAACGTGCTCGAGGTCGGTTTCTCGCTGCGCGTCGTCGTCGCGCTCGTCGCGATGTTCCTGTTCGCTCCGCTCCTCGAACCCGCCATGACCCAGCTGCACCAGGGATTCGCGTCGTGGCTGGCACGCGGTCTGGACCAACTGGGCTAGAGCCATGGCCGAGCACGACGATCGCGAGCAACGCACCGAGGAGGCGACGCCACGCCGGCGCGAGGAAGCGCGCGAGCGTGGTCAGGTCGCCCTCTCCAGCGAACTCGTGGCCGGGATCTCGCTCGCCGCCGGGTTGGGTGCGCTGTTCCTCGCCGGCGGAGGGCTGGCGCGGGCCGTGGCCGGCCAGGCGGTGGCGAGCTTCACAACGCTGGGCGCGCTCGGCCGCGAGGAGCTCGAGCCCCTGCGCGCCGCCGAGATCGTGCGGGGTTCGCTCTCCTCCGTCCTCGGACCGCTGTGCCTGGTCGTCTTGCCTGTGACCGCCGTGGCCGGCCTGATCGCCTTCGCGCAGGTCGGCTTCCGCATCGCGCCCAAGGCGATCGAGCTCGATCCGTCCAAGCTCGACCCGTTGCGCGGAGCGCGACGCCTCTTCAGCGCCCGTTCCTGGGTGCGTACCGGGCTCGCGACGCTCAAGGTGGCCCTGATCACGGCCACCGTGGCGTGCGTCGCCTGGGCACACGTGGGCGAGATCGCTCGCGTCGGCACGAACGAGCTCGGCCCGCTGCTCGCAGCCCTGGGTCGGATCGCGCTCCGGGGCACGATCGCGGCCCTGATCGTCATCGTGGCCTTCGGACTGCTCGATCTCCTCTTCCAGCGCTTCCAGCACGAGCGCGACCTGCGCATGACCAAGCAGGAGGTGAAGGAAGAACATCGCCTGACCGAAGGCGACCCGCACGTCCGCGCCCGCATCCGACAGATCCAACGCGAGGTGGCGCGCAAGCGCATGCTGGCCGACGTCCCGCGGGCGACCGTGGTCGTCACGAACCCGACGCACGTCGCCGTGGCCCTGCGCTACGAGACCGACGACCCCCTGGCGCGCCCCCGGGCGCCCGTGGTGGTGGCCAAGGGCGCGGATCATCTCGCTCGGCGCATCCGCGCCATCGCGGCGGAACACGACGTCGTGTGTCACGAGGACGTGCCGCTGGCACGGGCGCTCTACGCCCAGGTCCCCGTCGGACAGGAGATCCCCGAGGAACTCTACGCTGCCGTCGCCGCGGTCCTGTCGCACGTCTTCCGTCTGCGGGGAGTCACGCCGCGCTTCGCCGCGGAGGCATGATCCATGGTCGAGTCGCCGAACACGGGCCGAGTCGAACGCGCCGAGGGCATCGGGCGCTGGCTCGCACGCTACGCCGATTGGGCCCTGGGGCTGGGCGTCCTCGGCCTGATGATCACGCTGATCGTCCCGCTGCCGACGGCGCTGCTCGACGTGCTCTTGGCGGCCAACGTCACCTTCTCGCTGCTCCTGCTCTTGGTGACGATGAACGTGCGCTCCTCGTCCGAGCTGTCCACGTTCCCGGCCATCCTCCTGTTCGCCACGCTGTTCCGCCTGGGCCTGAACGTGGCCAGCACACGCTCGATCCTGTCCCTGGGCAGGGCCGGGAACGTCATCGAGGCCTTCGGGCGCTACGTCGTGGGCGACGACATCACCGTGGGCCTGGTCGTCTTCATGATCCTGATCGTGATCCAGTTCGTGGTGATCACGAAGGGCGCGGGGCGCATCAGCGAGGTGGCGGCGCGCTTCGTGCTCGACGCCATGCCCGGCAAGCAGATGGCGATCGACGCCGATCTCAACGCCGGGCTGATCGACTCGGACGAAGCGCGCGGGCGACGCGCGCGCATCGCCTCCGAGGCGGAGTTCTACGGAGCCATGGACGGCGCGTCGAAGTTCGTGCGCGGAGACGCCATCGCGGGGCTCTTGATCACGGCCCTGAACCTGGTCGGCGGGATCGCGATCGGCTCCTTCAAGGGGCTCTCCTTCGGCGAAGCCGTCGAGCGCTACTCGATGCTCACCATCGGCGACGGGCTGGTCACGCAGATCCCGGCGCTGCTCGTGTCCACGGCGGCCGCGGTGCTCGTGACGCGCGCCACGAGCGACCACGGACTGGGCTACCAGCTCCTGGCCCAGGTCGGCAGCCGGCCGCGCGCAACGCTGATCGCCTCGGGAATGATCTTCGTGATCGGGCTCCTGCCGGGCATGCCGATGCTGCCGTTCACCGTGCTGGCCACGGTGCTGCTCTTGCTGTGGCGTTCCCAGCGCGACGCGCGCGGTTCCGAGGAGCGAGCGGGGGCGTCGCCCCGGCCCAAGGCGGCCGAGACTCCCCCCAAGGAGGGGGAGCCGAAGCGCTCGGAGGACGAAGCGCTCGAGCTCCTGCGCGTGGACCGCATCGCGCTCGAGATCGGATACCGCCTGATCCCGCTCGTGCAGGACAAGGCCGGGACCGGGATCCTCGACCACGTGGCGCAACTCCGCCGGCGCTTCGCGACGCGCGAGGGCGTCGTGCTCCCCGCGCTGCGCATCAAGGACAACGTGCGGCTCGAGCCGAACGCCTACCGCGTGCTGATCGGCGGTCAGGACGTGGCCCGCGGCGTCATCGAGCCGGGGAACTTCCTGGCCATGGACGGAGGCGGGGCCAGCGGGAAGCTCCGCGGGCGCCCCACGCGTGACCCGGCCTTCGGACTGCCCGCCTGGTGGGTGTCCGCCGCGCAACGCGAGGAGGCGGAGCTCCTGGGCTACACCGTCGTCGATCCCACCAGCGTGCTCGTGACGCATCTCTCGGAGGTGCTGCGCAGCGCCCTGCCGGAGGTCCTGTCGCGCGACGACGTCAAGGGACTGGTCGAGAACACGAAGAAGGTCGCCCCCGCGGTGGTCGAGGAGCTCGTGCCGCACAAGATGGGCTACGGCGAGATCCAGCAGGTCCTCGCCAACTTGCTCGAGGACGGCGTGCCCGTGCGCAACATGCCGGCCATCCTCGAGGCCCTGGCGGACAACGCGGCGCGCACGCGCGACCCCCAGGCGCTCAGCGAACTCGTGCGCGCGCGTCTGGGCCGCACCCTGTGCGAGATGCACGCCGACAAGGAGGGCGTCGTTCACGCGGTCACCCTGGAGCCCTCGATCGAGGCGCGCCTGGTGTCGGCCGTCGGCGGAGCGAAGGATCCCGACGCGGCCCCGTTGAACCCGGCCTACCTGCAGCGCCTCGTCGAGCGCATCGGGGAGGCGATCGCCGCCGCCTCGCGCGGAGGCAAGGACGCCGTCCTCCTGGCGCGCTCGAACGTGCGCCGCTTCTTGAGCGAGCTCGTGCGTTCATCGCTGCCGAAGGTCGCCGTGCTCTCCTACAACGAGGTCGTGCCGGCGCGCTCCGTCGAGACCACCTCGGTCGTGAAGCTGGAGGAATGACATGGAAACCCGAGCGAGATCCCCGATCCTCGATGCCCGCGCCGCTCCGGGTGGCGCTCCCGAAGGCCGTCTGCCCCTCGACGTCGCGAGCGCAGAGTCCCTCGAGTCCGGCGCGCGCGACGTCCGCGATCGCCTGCTCGAACACGGCGCTTCCGACGACCTCGTGCGGCGCGTGGTCGGGAGCGTGCTCGAACGCGGAGCGCGCGGGACCTTCGCCATCGACGCGGCGGCGCGCGCCCTGGGGGCGAGCTTCCCGATCCTGCCTTCGCCCAAGCGCCCGCGCGGTCCCGCCAAGCCCCACGCCTTCGCCTTCGTGGGGCCGACCGGTGCCGGCAAGACGACCAGCCTCGCCAAGCTCGGCCGCCGTCTGCGCGAGGCCGGGCTGCGCGTGGCCTTCGCGAGCCTGGACGGGGTGACGGCCGCCGCGTTCCAGCGCGCCTGCAAGGTGGAGAGCGACATCGACCGCACCGAGGTCCCGCTGGTCGTCCTGCGAGGCGCCTCCGATCTGCGCAAGGCCTGGCGTGGGCGCACGCCGGACGTGGTCCTCCTGGACACGCCGGGCATCTCCCCGCGCGACGAGGGGGAGCTCGACGGATTGGCGCGCGAACTCGACCGCGTCGGCAGCGCGACCCCGATGGACGTCTATCTGGTGCTCCCGGCCACGCAGAGTCGCTCCTCGCTCGTGCTGTGCACGCGCGCCTTCGCGCGCACGGCGCCGACGGGATGCGTCGTGACCAAGCTCGACGAGACCGATCGACCGGCGGGCGTGCTGGAGGAGATCGCCCGCGCGGGGCTGCCGGTCGCCTTCCTGTGCGACGGTCAGGACGTGCGCGGCCACATGGCGCGCCCCAGTCCGGATCGCTTCGCCGACCTCTTCCTGAGGGGACGCCTGGCGTGAGGACCGCGGTCTTCGAGGAACGCGAGCGGTTGGCTCGGCACTACGCCGCCCTGGCCGGGCAGGACCGGGGAAAGGCCTCCTAAGGGTTTGAACGATCATGGCCGATAGGAAGTCCGTCGAAGTCCCCCTGCGCCACGCCTGGCAGGCCTTCTCGTGCCGCCTGGCGGTGGCCGCAGCCAGCTTCGTCGGACTCCTTTCCCTCTTGCGCCACGTTCCGGCGTCGACGGCCGCTCTCCGCGGCGCGGTGACCTACTTCGTGCTTCGCTTCGCCGCGAGGCTCGCGGGCGCTGCGCTCGAACGGGCGGAGGCCCTCGATCGACGTGCGGACGTGCGCAAGAGTCCGGGAGGATCGCGCGGATGACGAGACTTGACGAGAGATGCAGGCCGCAGGAGGCGAGATGAGCCTGGAGTCGGAGTACGTCCAGGCCGCGCCCGCGGTGGATCGGGATCAACTGATCCTCGACCACCTGCCGCTCCTCCACCACATCGTCGGGCGCATGGCCCTGGACATTCCCGGCCGAGTCGAGCGCGACGACCTCTTCGGCTGGGGCATGCTCGGGCTCATCTCGGCCGCGGATTCCTGGGATCCCTCGCGCGGGCACAAGTTCTCGACCTACGCCTTCCCCAAGATCCGGGGCGCGATCCTGGACGAGCTGCGCCGGCTCGACTTCCTGCCGCGGGGAAGACGCGAGAAACTGCGCGAGCTCGAGCGCGTCGTGTCGCAGCTCGAGCAACGCGCGGGGACGCCGCCCACCCCCGAGGAGATCGCCGCCGCGCTCGGCGTCCCGCTCGAGGAGGTGGACGAGATCATGCACTCGGCGCGCGTCGCCGGCTGCGTGTCGATCGAGGACGGCCCCTCCGACGAGCTCGTCCACATGCTCTCCGATCCCCGCAGCGACGATCCCGTGGGAAGCGCCGAGTGGCGCGAGATGAAGGCCCTGCTCGTCAAGGCGATCTCGAACCTGCCCGAGCACGAGCGCAGCGTGATCACGCTCTACTACGGCGAGGAGCTCCTGCTCAAGGACATCGGCGAGGTCCTGGGCGTGACGGAATCGCGCGTGAGCCAGATCCACAGCCGCGCCCTCTATCGATTGAACCGCGAACTCTCGGCCGTGACGGGCCGCAGCTAGGAGGAGATCTTGGAAACGAGCATCCGGCGGACGGAACCCGAGCGGGCGATCGAGCACGGCGCCGTCGGCGCCGTCGGCGGCCGGCGCGGACGTCCGTCGTCGCGGGAAAAAGGCTTCGACCGCGAGCTCGCACGCCGCGCCGAGCGCGGCGAGGAGTCGCGAGATCCCGAGCGGACCCCGTCCGAGCCCGAACCCGCCGCGCCCGCGGGTGAAGTGGGCTCGCGGATCGACGTCACCGCCTGACGAGGAACGGAACATGCGCGAGGTGATCAAGAAGAAACGCGTGCGACTGGTCGAGTCTGCGGAGGGACGAGGCGTTCCGCGTGCCGCGACCGCCGGCCCTCCGGCCGGCTGTGCCTCGGTCCCCGGCGTGCGCCTGCTCGAGCTCGACACCGGCGGCCAGGCGATCGAATTCACGTGTGCGTGCGGCGAGATCTCCGTGCTCGAGATCGAGCTCGCCGCAGCGCCGCATCCCAGGAGTTCCCCATGAACGAACGAAGAGCTTCAGGCTGGATCGCGCTCCTTCCGTGGTCGCTCTGCGCTTGCGTCTCCGCGGCCGCGACCGAGGTGCCGGGCCTCTACGGTGACGCGGTCCCGACGGGAGACGAGAGCGGCGCCAGCGGGGCGGGCTCACCCGCGTCGCTCTACGCCTGGGACGGCAGCGTGGTCGAGGGGCCGGCTTCGGGCCAGGTGAGCCAGCAAGCGACGCCGGGCCACGGTCTCGAGCCGACGATCGAAGGACGCATGCACATCCTCGAGCTCTACCAGGCGGTGCTCGACGAACGCGACGCGCTCGCGGCCGAGGTCAAGGCCCTGACGGCCGCTCTGGAGAAGAGCGAGGCCGACCTCGATCAGGGCCGGAGCGCCAGCGCCGAGCTCGAGACCAAGCTGGCCGCCGCGGAACGCGCCAAGGACGCGCTCCTCGAGCAGAACCTGGAGCTCTCGGGACGGCTGACGACCGCGCAGATCCGCCGGCTCGAGGCCGAGAAGCTCCTGCTCGAGACGCGCATCGCGTGGCAGAGGGAGAAGTCTCCCGAGCGGCTCCCCGTCGAGGAGCACTGAGGCGGGGCCCATGCGATCTCCTCTCGCCGCGACGCTCCCGTTCCTGCTCCTCGGCGCGGGTTGCCTGGCGCCGTCCGAACGTTCGATCCGGCTCTTCTCCACGGCCGAGGTCGCGGGCGACTTCGACAGTTACGAGATCCGGCGCGTGGGCCTGCTCCCCTTCGCGGGCGCGGTCCTCACCGATCCCGAGCGACGGCAGATCCAGGAGGCCTTGTCTGCGGAGCTCGCGCGTTCGACGCCCTACGAGATCGTGCTCCTGCAGGAGAGCGACCTGGAGGCGCTCGAGAAGAGCGAGCCCCACCGGCGCGGCTGGTACCGGCCGCGGACCATCCTGGGGATCGCTCGGCGCCACCACCTCGACGGGCTCCTCTTCGGAACGGTCACGAGCCGGCGCTTCTACCCGCCGCAATCCATCGGGCTCGAGGTCGATCTCGTCGCGGCGGAGACGGGCCTCGCCATCTGGTCCTCGTCGGTGCACCTCGACGCCGCCGACCCGCGCGTGCGCGCCGGTCTCGAGACCTACTACGAGGGCGAGGAGGACTGGAGATCCGCGCTCCTCTCTCCGGAGCGCTTCGCGCGCTTCGCCGCCTTCCAGGTGGCCGCGCTGCTCTGACGAGCGGCCCTCCGCGCGCGCGTCGCTGACGCGGGGCTATTCGCCCGATTCGCCCGAGAGGATCCGCTCGGCGGCCTGCGCGATGCGCTCGGGCGTGCCGAGCGTTCCTTCCGCGTGGGCGCGTTTGAGCTCGTCGATCTTGTGGCTGCGAGCCTCGTCCGCTCGCGCGTCCAGCGCCCGTTCCGCCGAGGACAGGTCGAGGACGTCGCGGTCCGGCAGGCGCGCGTCGTAGACGCGCTCGCGGCGATCGGCCGCGATCTCGGCCATGCTCTCTCTCGCGCGCCGGATGCGTTCCCGGTTGGCCTCCTGCAGGAGGTCCTGATCCCTCAGGAATCGCTCGCGGATGGGTTGCAGGTCGCCGGGTTGTCTTCCGTGGACTTCCATGGGGCCCTCCTTATCCTGTTCATCGCTTAGGAAAGGGGTTCCGATGTTCCTTATCGGCAGGGTTCACGGAGGGATGAACGGAAAGAGAAAGAAAACTCCGCGGGCCGATCCGAGAACCGGGGACCTGGCGCGGGCATGAGGCGCCGACTCTCCTGGGAGCCCGCCGCGCTCCTCTTGGCCCAGGGACTGGCCTTTCTTTCAGGTGGGACGACCTCTGCCCAGGCCGCGCAGCCCAATCGGGCGGACTACCGCATCGAGGCGAAGTTGGACGCTCCGGAGAAGCGCCTGGCGGGCGAGCTCTGGCTCACCTGGACGAACCGGAGCGGAGAGAGCGTCCCGGACCTCTGGTTCCACCTCTACTGGAACGCCTTCTCGAACAACCGCTCGACCCACCTCTTCGAGTCGGACGGGAAGCTGCGCGGCGTCGAGGTCGAGGACGAATGGGGCTGGAGCCAGGTCGAGGCGATCGAGGTGTCGTTCGCCGAGGGCGAATGGCTCGACGTCTTTCCCTCGTTCCAGTACCGGAGGCCCGACGACGGGCGCGAGGACGACCGCACCGTGTTCAGCGTCGACCTCCCGCGGCCCGTTCCCTCGGGCGCCTCGATCCAGGTCCACGTCCGGTGGGACTCGAAGCTGCCGCGCGTGCGCAGGCGGACGGGCTACAAGGACAACTTCCTGCTCGTCGCGCAGTGGTTCCCCAAGCTCGGCGTCTACGAGGCCGGGCGCGGCTGGAATTGCCACCAGTTCCACGCCCACACGGAGTTCTTCTCCGACTACGGCACCTACGACGTGACCCTCGACCTGCCGCCGAAGTACGAGGGCAAGGTGTGGGGCTCGGGCGTGAAGGTGAACGACGAGCAGGCCGGGGGACGCCTGCGGGTGACGTTCGCCGCTCCCGGCTCGCGAGTGCGCGGCCGGCCCGACCTCTCGGGGCGCGAGCCGCTGGTGCACGACTTCACCTGGACCGGCGACCCGGACTTCGTGGTCAAGACACGCACCTTCCGCTTCGCCGAATGGGCCGAGCGGTTCCCCGCTGAGATCGAGCGCGCCCATGCCGCGTTGGGCGCCGACGTGGACCTCACCCTGCGCGACGTCGACGTGACGGTGCTCGTCCATCCCGAACGCGATTCGCAGATCGATCGACACTTCGAGGCCACCTACGCCGCGCTCTTCTTCTACGGCCTGTGGTTCGGCGACTATCCCTACCAGCACGTCACGGTCGTCGACCCGGCCTGGGGCGCTCCGGCCGCCGGCGGCATGGAGTACCCGACGCTCTTCACCTGCGGGACGCGGCTCTTCACCACGCCGGACATGCACCAGCCGGAGAGCGTGACCGTGCACGAGTGCGGCCACCAGTTCTGGTACGGCCTGGTGGGCAACAACGAGTTCGAGGCGGCCTGGCTCGACGAGGGCTTCAATTCCTTCACCGATGCGGAGGTCCTCTGGCGCGTCTTCGGTCCGCGCCGCAGCAGCACCGATTTCGCGCGCATCCCCGTGGACGGCGTGCGCGTCGGCTCCGCCCCGGGAGGCGGGCCCGTCGCGAACGCGCTGGCGGGAAAGCACATCACCCTCCCCTTGCCGCTCTTCCCCGATCTCGAGCTCGAGCCGGTGGCGGAATCGGGCTTCGTCGACCTGTGGCGCGAGCAGCCGCGGTTCTGCTTCGTGCGCGAGTGGACCGATCCGCGCTGGGCCGACCGCGCGGGCTACCTCGAGGACCCCGACACGGATCCGATCGAGAACCCCGGTTGGCTCTACGCCGACGGCAAGAGCTACGGCACGAACAGCTACGCGCGCACCGCGGTCGCGCTGCGCACGTTGCAAGGGATCGTCGGGTCCGATGCCTTCCTGCGCGGGATGCGGCACTACGCCGTCACCTGGCGCTACCGCCACCCGTATCCGGCCGATTTCTACGCCGCGTTCCAGCAGGGCGCCGGCGTCGACGTCGGCTGGTACTTCCGCGAGCTCTTCCAGGGCACCGGCACCGGTGACTGGAGCGTCGCGGTGGAACAGGAGCGCCGGCCGCGTCCCCAAGGGTACTTCCAGAGCGAGGGCGGCGAGTTCCTCGAGCATTCCCAGGAGAAGGATGCCCCCGAAGGGCCGTGGAAGATCACCGTCGATCTGCGTCGCTCGGGCGAGCTCAGGCTGCCGATGCCGCTCGAGCTCACTTACGAGGACGGATCGGTCGAGGAGCTCCTGTGGACGCGCGAAGAGCAGGGCGAGCGCACCTGGAAGCGCCTGGAGCGCGAGCGCGAGACGAAGCTCGCGTCGGCGGTGCTCGATCCGGCGCGCGCGGTCTACGTGGACGCGGATCTCTCGAACAACCGCTGGTACGAAGCCAAGGACCCCCTCGCGCCCTGGCGCTGGAGCGAGCGCGTGCTCGCCCAGTACCAGCGCTACTTCCATTGGTTCGCGGGGCTCGGGGGCTAGGCATGGCCGAGTTCGACGACCCTCCGCGACGCGGTCCGATCTTCCTGCGCGCCCTGCGCTCGGCCCTGGCACGGGTTCCCTTGTGGCTCCTGTGCTGGATCCTGTCCTTGCTCCTCGCCTTGGCGCTCGCGGCGCCCTTCGGCGAGAAGTTCGCGCGCGCGACCGAGCATCGCTACGCGGCCGGGACGCTCCTCGGCTCCCTGCCCGAGACCTTTCGCTTCGATCAACGCCACGAGCTCGGCGACCTAGAGGGACGCAACGGTTCGGTGGCCGCGTTCCTCGGAGTCCTCGCGTTCCTCGGCGGGATCTTCGCCGCCGGCGGCTGGCTGCAGGTCTTCCTGGAGCGCACCGAGGGACACTCGCTGCGTCGCTTCCTGTGGGGCGGGGCGCGCTACTTCTGGCGCTTCCTGCGCGTCGGAGCGCTCACGATCCTGATTCTCTCCCTCGTGACCTGGCTCCTCTACGGCTGGCCCTGGAAGGCGGCGTTGCGCTTTCTATTCAGAGCGCAGGACGGGGACCTCGAGGTGCTGCACTCGGAATGGAGCGCGGTCTCCATCGGGTGGATCCAGGCCGGCGTCCATGCGCTCTTCTTCGCGCTGGTCTTCGCCTGGGGCGACTACACGCGCACCCGTCTGGCGCTGAACGACACGCGCTCGGCGCTCTGGGCGGGGATCCAGAGCTGGGTCCTCCTGCTGCGTCACCCGCTGCGCACGCTGCGGCCGCTCGCGCTGATCTTCGCGCTCGAGCTCGCGCTGGTCTCGTTGCTCGGGACGGCCTCCTGGAGCGTGAACGTCGGGCTCGGGCCCGAGTCGAGCTGGCGCGGCGTGGCGCTGCTCTTCCTCCTCGGCCAGGCGGCGCTCCTCTGGCAGGCGATATCGCGTGGGGCGCGCTACGCCGCGGCGGTGCAGGTCAGCCGCGCGCTCGTCGCGCCGATCGTCCGCGACCCCTGGGCGGCACGCGTCGGCGGACCGGGCGGACCCCAGTATCCGATCGACGACACCGAGGAGTACGGGGTCTCGATCTAGCGGCCGGTCGAGCCGGCCAAGCGCCGGGTCCGGATTCGAGGCGGGGCGAGGTCGATCGCGAGCGGAGCCCCGAGCTCGAGCCGTCGCGCTCCGACCCGCGCGGTCCACGCCGCGATCTCGACGCCGGCGCGCACGGCGCGCCGCAGGGCGCGGCCGTATTCCGGGTCGATCTCGTCCGCCGGCCGGAAGACCTGCACGTCGCCGCGGCTGACGAAGAAGAACTGCACGGCGCGCGCGCCGCGGCGCGCCATGCGGGCGAGCTCGGCGAGGTGTTTGCGGCCGCGCTCGGTCACGGCATCTGGGAAGAGCGCGACATCGCCCTCGGCGTAGGTCGTGTTCTTGACCTCGACGTAGCACGGCGGGCGGTCGGGGTGGGTGAGGAGCAGGTCGATGCGGCTTCCGCGCCCATAGGCGACCTCGCGCCGCCGCTCGGCGTAGCCCGCGAGCTCGGGGATCGCGCCCGTCCCGACCGCCTCGGTGACGACGCGGTTCGGGAGCGAGGTGTCGACGTTGATCCAGGTGCGATCGATCCGGATCGCCTGCCAAGTCGTGCGCAACCTGCGCGCGGGGTTCTTCGCGTCGCGCAGCCAGGCGGGGCTCCCGGCCTCGAGGCAGCCGATGAGACTCCCCGTGTTCGGGCAGTGGGCGGTGACGACCTCGCCCGTCTCGAGTTCGACGTCGGCGAAGAAGCGCTGGTAGCGCCGCAGGAAGCGGCCGCGGATCGGGGGAGCGTCGAAGCGCACGCGGCGCGGATTCTACGCGTTCTTCCTACGCACTCCTGACGGATCTCGGCGGGTCTTCCGAGTAAGCTCAGCGCGTCCCATTCCCCGCGGTCCGCCCTTCGATCCTCATGCGCTATCTCTTCCTCTTCCTGCTCTCGTCCTCTTGCTTGGCGCTCCAGTCCGCGAAGGAGGCGCAAACGTCCCTCGCGCGGCCCGGCGACGGGCGCTTCGTGTGCGGGCTCGGGAAGGAGTTCCACCACGGCCGTCGCGCCGAGCTCATGAAGCGCGTCGGACCCGAGCTCGTCGTCCTGCGCGGAATGCCCGATCCGCGCGAGAACCTCGCCTTCCGCCAGGACAAGAACTTCTGGTACCTGACCGGCGTCGAGAGCCCGAACGCGGCGCTCGTCCTCGACGGCAAGACCGGGCGCGAGATCCTCTTCCTCTCCGAGCGCACGCGAGAGCTCACCATGAACGAGACCTGGGAGGGCGAGAAATGGGACAGCTCGGACGACTGGGTCGGCGAGCTCACGGGCTTCACGGAGATCCTGAGCACCGAGGACCTCGTCCCGACCCTCGAGAAGCTGCTCGACGGGCGCAAGAAGCTCGGCGTCTCGCTGCAGCCCTCGATCGTGCTCGCCGGCAGCGCCGACGCCGCCGGTCCCCACGACGCCGCGCAGAAGGCGGACGAGCTCGACGGCCGCCCCAGCCGCGAGGAGCAGCTCGCGTCGAAGCTCGCCGAGCGCCTGGGGGTCGAGACCTTCGAGGTCGACGAGGCGCTCCTCGCCATGCGGCACGTGAAGACCTCCGAGGAGGTCGAGGCCATGCGGCGCGCGGCGCGCGCCGGGGCGCTCGCCCACGCCGAGGCCATGCGCTCGACCGCGCCGGGACGCGGCGAGTGGGAGATCGAGGCGCTGATGAGCTTCGTGCAGATGCGCGAAGGCGCCGACGGGCCGGCCTACGCGGCCATCGCCGGCGGCGGGAAGAGCGCCTGCATCCTGCACTACGTGGCCAACACGCGCCGGCTGGTGGACGGGGAGGTCTTGCTCGTCGACTACGGTCCGGAGGTCGACCACTACACGACGGACATCACGCGCAGCTGGCCGGCCAACGGGACGTTCAGCGCGCGGCAGGCGGAGATCTACGACGCGGTCCTGGCGGCACAGAAGGCCGGGATCGCCGCCTGCCGGCCCGGGGTACGGCTGCGCGAGGTCGACGTGGCGGCCTGGAGGGTGCTCGAGGAGCGCGGCTTCCCGGCCAAGAAGTGGAAGCGCCACGGGTGCTGCCACTTCATCGGGATGGAAGTGCACGACCCGGGTCTCTACAACCAGCCGGTCGAGCCCGGGGTGGCCTTCACGGTCGAGCCCGGCCTCTACGAGCTCGCGACCGGCATCGGCGTGCGCATCGAGGACGTGGTCGTGATCACCGCCGACGGCTGCGAGGTGATCAGCGCCGACGCCCCGAAGGAGCGCGAGCAGGTGGAAGCGCTCGTGCGCGAGAAGGGCCTGCTCGACGGGCTCGACCCGGAGCGCTGACGCTCGCTCGGCCCGGACCTGTTTGGCTCGGACCCGCTCGGCTTGGAATAGTGCGCCGGCCTCGTGTTGCGTAGGATGTCGCCGTCATGGCGAGTCTCAGCGAATTCGTGAGCCGGAAGGAAACCGCGCGGCGGCGTCTCGACGAATTGAAGGAGGGTCTTTGACTTCACCGCGACGGCCAAGCGCCACGACGAGATCGGGGAACTGCAGAACAACCCCGGTTTCTGGAACGATCAGGAGAAGGCCCAGGGGCTGCTGCAGGAGCTGAAGGGGCTGCGCGGCCTGGTCGAGCCGACCCGGCGCGCGGTCCAGGGTCTCGAGGAGGTCGATCTCCTGCTCGAGATGGGGGCCGAGGATCCCGCCGCCGTCGCCGGCGACCTGGAGGAGCTCCTCGCGCGCATCGAGCGCGACCTGGACGCGGTCGAGTTCCGCGTGATGCTCGGCGGCCCCCACGACGAGGCCGGAGCGTACCTGGCGATCTCCGCCGGGGCCGGCGGGCTCGACTCCTGCGACTGGGCCTCGATCCTCCTGCGCATGTACGTGCGCTGGGCGGAGCGCAAGGGCTTGCGCGTGGAGGAGATCGACCGCAGCGAAGAGCCCGAGGCCGGCATCCGCTCGGCGACGATCAAGATCGAGGGCGCCTACGCCTTCGGGTACCTCAAGGCGGAGACCGGCGTGCACCGCCTGGTGCGCATCAGCCCCTTCGATTCGCAGGCGCGACGCCACACCGCCTTCGCCTCGGTCGACGTGACGCCGGACGTGGACGACGACATCGAGATCGAGATCAAGGACTCCGACGTGCGCATCGACACGATGCGCGCCGGAGGGGCCGGCGGCCAGCACGTCAACAAGACCGAGTCGGCCATCCGGCTCCTGCACCTCCCCACGGGGATCATCGTGCGCTGCCAGAACGAGCGCAGTCAGCACAAGAACCGCGCCATGGCCTTCAAGCTGTTGAAGGCCAAGCTGATCAAGCTCGAGGAGGCCAAGCGCGACGCGGAGATGGGCAAACTCTACGGAGAGAAGGGCGAGATCGCCTGGGGGAACCAGATCCGCTCCTACGTCATGCAGCCCTACCAGCTCGTGAAGGACCATCGCACGGAGGTCGAGAAGGGCAACATCCAGGCGGTCCTGGACGGCGACCTCGACGATTTCATCCACGCCTACCTGCGCCGCACCGGCAGTTCCGGCAAGAAGATCGGTGGAGCCCGATGAACCCGACGAATCCCCCCACGAGCACGCGGATCCGCCGCGCGCTGATCAGCGTGTCCGACAAGCGTCACCTGGAGTCCTTTGCCCGCGCGCTCGCAGAGAGCGGCATCGAGATCCTGGCCACGGGCGGCACGCGCCGGGCGCTGGAGACCGCGGGCATCGCGACGCGCGACGTGGCCGAGGTGACCGGCTGCCCGGAGATGATGAACGGCCGGGTGAAGACGCTCCATCCGCGCATCCACGGCGGCATCCTGGCGCTGCGCGGGGAGCCCGCGCACGAGGCGGCCATGCGCGAGCACGGGATCGCCCCGATCGATCTCGTGGTCGTGAACCTCTATCCGTTCGAGGCCACGATCGAGAAGCTCGGCGTGAAACGCGAGGAGGCGATCGAAGAGATCGACATCGGCGGACCGGCCATGGTGCGCTCGGCCGCCAAGAACCACGAGCACGTCGCGGTCGTGGTCGACCCGAGCGACTACGGCCGGGTGCAGGACGAGCTCCAGCGCTTGGAGGGCGCCCTCTCCCGCGAGCTGCGGCGCGAGCTCGCCGCCAAGGCGTTCGCGACCACCGCCGCCTACGACGCAGAGATCAGCCGCTGGCTGTTCGAAGAGGACGCGCTCGCCGCTCCCGCCTGGCCGGAGACCTGGACCTTCACGGGTCGCAAGCTCCTGGATCTGCGCTACGGCGAGAATCCCCACCAGCGAGCGGCCTTCTATCGCAGCCCTCGCGCGCGGCTCCCGAGTCTCGCCGCGGCCGAGAACCTGGGCGGGAAGCAGCTCTCCTACAACAACTTGATCGACCTCGACTCCGCCGTCGCCCTCGCGCGCGAGTTCGACCGGCCCTTCGTGTGCGTCGTCAAGCACAACAATCCCTGCGGCGCGGCCTCGGGCGACACGCCCGCGCAGGCTCTCGCCGACGCCTGGGCGGGCGACCCGCTCTCGGCCTTCGGATCGGTGCTGGCCTTCAATCGTCCGGTCGACGGGGCCTCGGCGCGCTTCCTCGTCTCGGAGAACCGTTTCGTGGAAGCCGTCGCGGCGCCGAGCTTCGAACCCGACGCGCTCAAGTGCCTGCGCACCGGCGCGAAGTGGGGCAAGAACGTGCGGCTGCTCGCCTGCGGGCCCATGGCACGGGGCGCACCGGGGGCATCGGACGCCCGGGGCGGCCCGGGAGCGAGCGCGGCGACCTTCGAGGTGCGGCCGCTCGCCGGCGGGTTCCTGGTGCAGAGCCCGGACCGGGTTCCCGACGAGCGCGGCCGGTTCGAGGTGGTCACGCGGACCGCGCCGAGCGACGCCGACGTCGCGAGCCTGGTCTTCGCCAATCGGGTCTGCAAGCACGTGCGCTCGAACGCGATCGTGCTCGCGAAGGGCGAGCGCGTGGTGGGCGTGGGAGCCGGCCAGATGAGCCGCGTCGACGCCGTGCGCATCGCGGTGCACAAGGCGGGCGGCGAGGCGCGCGGCTCGGTGCTCGCCTCCGACGCCTTCTTCCCGTTCCCCGACGGCGTCGAGGTCGCGATCGAGGCCGGCGTCCGGGCGATCCTGCAGCCCGGCGGCTCGGTGCGCGACGAGGACGTGAAGAAGGCCTGCGATGCGCGCGGGGTGCCGATGGTCTTCAGCGGCGTGCGCCACTTCCGGCACTGAGCCGGACCCGCGGGGGATCACTCGCTGTCGTCGTACTCGGCGTAGCCGAGCTTCCCGAGCTCGGCCAGGTCGGTCTCGCTCAGCCGGACCGCCTGGGTCGGGGGCCGCGCCAGGGTCCGCGCGCGCGAGCGCTTCGCTTGCTCCTCGTGGGCGAGCTCGAGGAGCTCCTCGACCTTGTCCGGGCGCGCGTACGAGAGGTCCGAGCGCTGGTAGGGGTCGTTCGGGATGTAGTAGAGGCGATACCGCGGCTCCGCGAGCAAACGGCGCAGGAACGCGACGTACTCGGCCCAGGAAGGCTGCTGGCGGAATTCCGCCAAGACCTCGGGGGTCATCCCGCGTTCGTCCAGGCGCGCCAGGAACTCCCCGGTCATGCTCCAGTAGAGCACCTGGTCGGGGCGAAGCTTCGCCTCCGCGATCCGCTTCGAGCCCTCTTCCCAGAGCTCCCTCAGGCGCGGCGAGGTGGGGAGGAGCTCGTCCCCCGAGTCCCTGCCGTGCCAGCGAACGACGAGCTTCCACCCGTCCCGCTCCACGGCGCATTGCTCCATGATCCCGCTCTCGCACAGGCTGGTCACCGACGGCAGGGTCTCTCCGCGCAGGAGCGGCAGGAGCGACCGACCGTGCAGCCCGGCGAGATGGGGCCGGATCCCGGCCAGCTCCTGGATCGTGGGGAAGAGGTCGACCGATTGGACGGCGCGGGCCACGCTGGTGCCCGCTCGTTCGTTTCCGGGGAGCTTGACGAGCAGCGGGACGTGCATGACTTCCTCGTCCAGCACGCCGTGTCCGAAATAATAGGGGCCGGCGTCCAGCGCTTCGCCGTGGTCGGCGGTGACGACGATCAGGCTCGAGTCGTAGAGGCCGTTGGCGCGCAGCCAGTCGAAGAAGAGGCCGAGCTCCTCGTCGACCATGAGGACGCCCTCGTCGTAGGCCGCGCGCAGTCGCGCGGCGCTCACCCGTTCGGGCTGTTCGCCCGGGTACTCGGAAGTGGTGACGTACTCGGGGACGATCCCGAACACGTTCGGGAGCCCCCCGGCGGGAAGCGTGCGGGAATCCGCGAAGAGCGCGTCCTCGCGGAAGCGTCCGTGGTGCGCCGCATCGGCGGAGTAGGGGCCATGGACGTCGAAACAGTGCAGGAACAGGAAGAAGGGCTGCGTCCCGTCGCGCGCCTCGAGCCAGGAACGGGCGAGGCTCGTCACGTGCCGGATGCCGCCCGCCGGATCCGCCTTGTCGATGTCTCCCGCGCTGGCGTCGAACGTCTCGAAACCCTGGGCGAAGCCGAAGCGCCCCGTGAGCCACAGGCTGTCGACGAAGGCGGCGGTGTCGTATCCGGCGCCGCGCAGGCTCTCCGCCAGCGTCCAGCGGTTGTTCGCCAGGAACCACATCTCCCAGAGCTGCGGTGCCTGCAGGTCCGGCGCCACCTCGAGGGCGTGGGAGTTCGAGTAGAGACCGGTCAGGACGGACATGACGCTCGGCACGGTCCAGGTGGAGTTCGACGTGCAGCGCTGGAACACCACGGCGTCCCGGGCGAGTCGTTGCAGGCTCGGGCTCGTCGGACGCGGATACCCGTACAAGGAGAGATTCTTCGCGGCGAGCGTGTCGACCGTGATGAAGACGACGGACGGTCGCGCCCGCGGGAGGTCGTGGGCCGCGGAGAGCTCGAGGAACTCGAACTCGGCCTCCTCCGGGCTGGACCAAGACAGGTTCAGGGAGACGATTCCCTCCTCCGGCGCGACCTCGGCCGCGAGGACGTGCCGGAGCTCCTCCTCGGACGAGGGCAAGCTCAGGTGGACGAGCTTGCGCCGCGGGTCCCCGGTCTCGGGATCCGTCACGGAGAGGACGAGGTCGAGGACTCCTGCGCCCGTGGACCTTCCGCGCAGGAGGATCGTCGTTCCCGGGCCGGGTTCCAGGTCGTAGCGCGCTCGCGTGTCCTGGCGCAGGACGAGACGCCGCGTCTTCGGATCGCACTCGACCGTGCGCGTCTCGTCGTAGCGAACCTCGGCCAGGGCGACGCCGAGCCAGCTGCCCGTCGGATGCTGGGTCAGCCGGTCGACCGAGAGACGGAGGATGTTGCGCCCCCTCCTCCAGGTGGCCGAGGGAGCGGGGAGGCGGAACTCCTCGGGCGCGCTGTCCAGGGCCAGCGATCCGAGGAGCTCGTCGTTGAGGAAGACGCGCACGGTCCTTTGCTCGGTCGAACCCTCGCGAGCCCATTCCCACAGGACCATGTCGAGGTCGCGATCCCGTTCCGGACCGGCGTCGAGGCGCAGGCAGGCGTCGAGTGCCTTGGACCAGACGTAGAGGTGGCGCGGGTCGGCGGTTTCGTGCGTGACGTCCTCCCAGCCGATCCGACCCTGGGCTCCCCACTGTTCCTCGAGGCTCGGCCGCAGCACCCCGAGCTGGTGCTGCACTTCATCCGGGAAACGAGACAGGAGATCGAGGGTTTCGGCGGGGACGTCCGCGCTCGGAGGGCTGCAGCCCGCGAGGAGGGCGGCCACGAGGAGCTCGCGGTTCGTGACCATGTCCAGGGAGATACTTCCGTCGGCGAGGCCCTCGATATCCTCGCCGGACGGGACGAGCCTACTCCTAATAGCCCGCCGTGGCGACTCCGGCCTCGCCCTTGGAGGCGAGCGGGTCCGTGTCGGGCACGATGGCCGCATAGCCCTCGCGCTCGAGCCACTCGTAGATCCGCCCGAGCGGCGTGACGAGTCCCATGTGGGGCACGATCGTCGGCCGCACCGCTCCGTGCGTGTAGATCTTGGAGAAGATCCCAAGCAGATCGTGGGTCTGCGAATCGAAGATCCCGCCGCCCGAGTTCCCGATGTACGTCGGGGCGTTGATCATCCAGTAGGTCTGGCCGTCGATCACGTGGTGCACGGTCGCGACTTCTCCGAAGGTCGGGATCGGATCGTTGCCGAGCGGACAGCCCACGGCGTAGACGGGGTCGAAGATGCTCACGCTCGCGAGCCGTTCCTTGGTGGCGAGGCGGGCCCCGTCGGGGATGCGGTCCGGGGTGCGCACCTCGAGCAAGGCGGCGTCGATCCCGGCGTCGAACCGCAGGAGATGGGCCGTCTCGTGGCGGACCGAGCCGTCCACGAGGTAGATCGCGACGGGTACCGGAGCTTCCGTGCGCGAGAGGTCGCCCTGGATGTCCCGCACGACGTGCCAGGCGGTCAGGAGGTGCCTGCGGAAGAGTCCGTCTTCCGCGGGGGTCGGCGAGGAACGCAGCAGGACTCCGCTCCCCACGCTCGTGTCCCCCGCGAGCTGGACCACGGGGCCGACGAGCTCGTGCCACATACCGGCGAGATCCCGCTGCGTCGAGAGCGCGCGGTCGATCTTCTCGACCCGCTGACGGCTCTCGTCGGCGGCCGTGCGCACCTCGGAGAGGACCTTCGAGAACGACTCCCAGCGCGCCTGGATGAGCTCGTCGTGGGCCGCGAGCTCTCGATCGAGCGCCGCAGGGCCGAAGATCGAGCGCTCCCTCTCGAGCGCGGTCAGGCTCTCCGATTGGGCCTCGATGGCCTGGCCGATGTCGCCCATGCGCGCTTCGGCGGATTGCAGCCGGTCCCGCAGAGCGATCGCGATCTCTGCCTTGTCGTCGGCGGCCGAGAGCTCGTCCTGGAGCTTCCCGAGCTCACCCTGGACGCCTCCGAGGTTCGCGCGAAGGGCCGCGACCTCCTCCCGACGCGTCGCCTCGATCTCCCGCACCCGACCCTCGAGCTGGATCCAGCGACCGACCAGCGAGGACCCCGCGAGCACCCCGGCGAGGATGCTCGAGGCGGCGATGACCTTCCCGCGGGGGGACGAACGATCAAGGTGAATGGACATGCTGCGGATCTCCCGCCGGGGGGGCGGGCCGCTCGTGCATGCCGCTATCGGCTTCCACCGGAGCCGGTTTGGAGAGCACTTCCTTCCTGGCTCGATCCGAACACGATCGGAACCCCGAGACCTCGCCGGCCCACGCCCGCGCCCGGAGGGCTCTAGTGTCCCTTCCCCGAAGTATCGCCAACAATCCGCCGCACTGAATCGCCGCTGGCGGCGTTGCGCCTCCTCCGAGTATTGCAGCGAATACGCGTCGTCGGCGCGCCTTGCCAGCGACGATCCA
>Ga0247727_10000293_pt1 | contig 120244 bp, 112 predicted proteins | sample WisWelCaveWW1625_FD_202498 | JGI IMG/M metagenome (GOLD analysis project Ga0247727, IMG submission 202498) | Biofilm microbial communities from Wishing Well Cave, Virginia, United States - WW16-25 | ecosystem: Environmental > Aquatic > Deep subsurface > Groundwater > Cave microbial mat...
TCGGCGAGCATCGAGGCTCCTCCTTGGAGTCGGCGGTGACATCAAGCACCGCCGACTTCGACCTGTCTGTTTATGTCCCCTTCCAGCCGGCCCGCACCACCAGAGCCGTGGAACTACTCATCTAGTGGGCCCTCTCCAGACAACCGACGTGAACGGCCCGACGTTCCGAGAAGGCCGACTGGATGTTCCCGCGAGCCCTCACCCAGGCTCGGGCCGCTGAGTGATGAACGCGCGCGTCGAGCCACTGACGCTGACGCTGCGCGAGCCGCTGCGCACGGCATACGGGGATGTCGCCGCCAGAGAGCTGCTGCTGCTTCGCCTGGAGGACCGGGCGGGCTGCGTCGGCTGGGGTGAGGCCGCTCCCCTGGAGGCCTACGACGGGGTCTCGTCGGCGCGCTGCGCCGCGGCGCTCGACACGTATGTGGCCGCACTCCGTGGAGCGCCCGCCGACGCCGCGGGGGCTGAGCTGCTCGACGCGTGCCGCGACGCCGATCCGCTGGAGCAGGCGCTGGCGGCTGTCGACATCGCGTTGTGGGACCTCGCCGGGCGGCGCGAGGGCAGTCCGGTGGCGGCCTTGCTCGCCGGCAGACCGCTCGACAGCGTTCCGGTCAACGCGACGATCGGTGCGACGGACCGCGCGGGCGCGGCAGCCCAGGCGTCCGCGGCGGTGAAGGCGGGCTTCCGCTGCGTGAAGCTGAAGGTCGGGAGCGGTGACGACGCGGGACGGGTCGCCGCGGTGCGCGCGGCCGTCGGCCCCGGCGTCGCGCTGAGGCTCGACGCCAACGGGGCCTGGGAGATCGACGAGGCGGTGCGCACGATCGAGGCGCTCGCCCCGGCGGGGATCGAGCTCGTCGAGGAGCCGGTGCATGGCCTTGCGGGCATCCGCGCGGTGCGCCGGCGGGTCGCGACCCGGGTGGCGATCGACGAGACGGCCGCCGAGCCGGGCGCGCTCGCCTCGGGCGCGGCGGACGCCGTCTGCCTGAAGGTCTCACGCGCGGGAGGGATCTCCGCGCTGCTGGCACAGGCCGCGCTGGTGCGGGCGACCGGCGCCGAGGTCTACGTCGCGTCGACGCTCGACGGCCCGCTGGGCGTCGCCGCGGCGCTGCACTGCGCCGCCGCGCTGCGCGTCGAGGCGCCCTGCGGGCTCGCAACGCTGTCGCTCTTCGCGGACCTCGCCGACTTCGGGCTGGGAGCCGCCGGCGGCGAGATCGCGGTGCCGCGGGGGCGCGGCCTCGGCGTCGACGGCGCGGCGCTGCTCTAGCGATCGGCGATGACCGCGGCGAGTGGCGCCGGCGCCTCGCGCGGCAGCGCATGGCCCGCGCCCTCGATCGTGACGAGCCGCGCGCCTGGGATCGCCTGGGCGAGCCGCTCGCCGATCGCGGCGAACTTGACGTCACGCTCACCGACGACCACGACGACCTCGGTTTCCCGCAGCTCGCCCAGACGCTGCCAGAGCGGCGCCATCTCTCCCGCCCCGATGCCGCGAAGCGCCGCGGACAGGTCGTGCGGTCCGTTGCGCAGGATGTCCTCACGCGCCAGCGACTGGGAAGCGGGGCCGTCAGCCGCGAACAACGGCTGCGCGAGCCAGCGCTCGGCGAACTGCGCGATCGTTCCGCGCTCGAGCTCGTCTGCAAGCGTGCGATCAGCGGTGCGCCGCGCGGCGCGCTCGGCGTGGTGGTCGATCCCCGCGGTGGTCGACACGAGAACGAGTCGGCGCACCCGCCCGGGAGCCGCCAGCGCCATGTGCAGCGCGAGCCGCCCGCCCATCGAGTAGCCGCAGAGGTCGAACCGCTCGGGCGCCAGATCGAGCACGTCGCGGCTACAGGCGTCGAACGTGATCGGCCGTAGCGACGACGACTCGCCGTGCCCGCGGATGTCCGGCGCGAGCGCCGTATAGCTTTCCGCCTCGAGCTGCTCGACGACGGCGTCCCAAGCGCGGCGCGTGCCCGCGAATCCGTGGAGGAGGACGACCGTGCCGGGCATTGCAACCGACCATCATGCCCCAGGCGACCGACACCTACCTGCTGCTGCGCGCGCTCTGCGACGAGCTCGCGCGCTGCGGCATCGCGGGGGCCGTGACCTCGCCAGGCTCGCGGTCGACCCCGCTCGTGCTGTCGTTGGTGCGCGACGGGCGGTTCCCGTGCGTCTCGCAGATCGACGAGCGCGGTGCAGGGTTCTTCGCGCTGGGCATGGCGAAGGCTTCCGGGAGGCCCGCCGTGCTGGCCTGCACCTCCGGCACCGCCGCAGCCAACTACCTGCCGGCGGTGATCGAGGCGCGCGAGGCGCGCGTCCCGCTGATAGTGCTGACCGCGGACCGCCCTCCCGAGCTGCGTGACACGGGCGCCGGTCAGACGATCGATCAGGTCAAGCTCTACGGAGACGCCGTCAAGCTGTTCGCGGAAGTCGGAGTTCACGAGGCCACGCCGCAGAACCTGCGCTGGATCCGGGCGCTGGCGTGCCGGGCGGTCTGGACGGCGCTCGGCGATCGGCCGGGGCCCGTACACCTGAACCTGCCGCTGCGCGAGCCGCTCGTGCTCGCCGCGCCGCTGGCCGAGGAGGAGCCGGGCGGCGGCGGGCGCGCGGACGGGCGGCCGTGGGTCGTCCGAACGCCGGCGGCCCGCGACGCCGGTGAGGCAGCGCGGACGCTCGCGCAGGTCGTCGCCTCGGCCGGGCGAGGAGTGGTGGTACTGGGCCGCTGCGAGCGCCCCGCGACGACGGGTGGTGAACCGTCGGCCCTCGCCCGCGCGGCGACAGCGTTCGGCGCGGCGTCCGGCTGGCCGCTGCTCGCCGACCCGATGTCGGGCGCGCGCTGCGGCCCCGGGGCGATCGCGCATTACGACGCGCTGCTGCGTGTAGGGCAGTTCGCCACGGTTGCGCGTCCTGCGGCGGTGCTGCGGATCGGTGATCTGCCGACCTCGAAGCCGCTGCGCGAGTGGCTCGCCGGGCTCGATGCGATTCAGGTCTCGATCGACCCGTACGGCTCGTGGCAGGATCCGTCGCAGGTCTGCGACCTGTCGCTCGCCGAGGAGCCCGCGCCGTTGCTCGCGGCGCTGGCCGAGCGTCTTTCTGGCACGGCCGCGGACCCGGCCTGGGTGCGGGCGTGGCGCAGCGCCGACGAGCGCGCTGCCCAGGCGATCGCGGGCGTGCTTGCAGATGAGCTGAGCGAGCCACGAATCGCAGCCGAGATCGGCGCCACGGTGCCTTCGCAGGCGACGCTCGTCGTCGCCTCGTCGATGCCGGTCCGCGACGTGGAGACGTTCTTCCCCGCTCGTGACTCTCCCCCGCGCGTGCTGTCCAACCGCGGCGCCAACGGCATCGACGGAACGATCGCGACCGCCTACGGAGTGGCCGTGGTGAGCGACGGCCCGGTCGTCCTGTTGATCGGCGACGTGGCACTCGCGCACGACGTGGGATCGCTGGTGACGGCGCGGCGCAGTGGCATCCCTCTGACGATCGTGCTCGTCGATAACGGCGGCGGCGGGATCTTCGACTTCCTCCCGGTGGCGACGCAAGCCGACGCGTTCGAGGCGCATGTGGCGACGCCGACGGGCATCGACGTCGCCGGCGTCGCGCAGGCCTTCGGGCTGCATCACCTGGAGGCGTCGACGCTCCCCGAGCTGCGCGCGGCGCTGGACCACGGCCTTTCGTCCGACGGCACGCAGCTGATCCACGTCCGGACGGAGCGCGCCGCGAATGTCGCGCTGCACCGAGAGGTGTGGGAGGCGGTGGCGCAGGCGCTCGGCGAGAGCTGATGGATCGCGCGGCCTCGTCCCCGCCAAGGCGCCGGATCGCTCGGACTCAGATTCGAGCACAAGATCGAGCACCGCGGGCTGCCACATGTGCTGTACCGCGGACCGACGCGGTGGAGCGACGCTCAGTCTCTTCTCGCCGTGAGTGGCCCCCGACGGAGGCGGCGTCACGCCGAACGATGCGACTTTGTTTCCGTATGGGTGACAAACATGCATCGCTCGGACGTGGCGCATCGCTTGACCGCGATTGGTGGCCACATGTTGCGCGCTGACGGGCGCCCGCGCAGCCGGCAGGAGCGCCGCGCGCGGGGGCGATCAGCAGCTCAGCTCGCCAACACCGGCAGCAGAGCGGACAGCTTGACCTCGGTCTCGGCGAGCTCGGCCGCTGGGTCCGAGTCGCGAACGACCCCGACGCCGGCGTAGCAGCGCGCGACGTCGCCGGTGAGCAGCGCGCAGCGCAAGGCGACGCAGAACTCACCGTCCTCGTTGGCGTCGACCCAGCCGACCGGGCCTGCGTACCAGCCGCGGTCCAGACCTTCGAGCGCGGGGATCAGCGGCGCCGCGGCGTCATGCGGCTCCCCTCCGACCGCGGGCGTCGGATGGAGCGCGCCCGCGAGCTCGACGACGCTCACGGGATCGCGCAGCTGGGCACGGATCGGCGTCGCGAGGTGCTGGATGTTCGCGACGCGCGCCAGCACCGGCTCGTCGGCTGCCGTCACCCAGACGCTCAGCGGCCGCAGCCGCTTGACGATGCGGCGCGTGACGATCGCCTGCTCCTCGCGGTCCTTCGCCGAGCGCAGCAGCTGTTCGCCGAGATGGGCATCGACCGAGGGGTCAGCGCTGCGACGGGTCGAGCCCGCGAGCGCGACCGTTCCCGCGCGCAGGCCCTCGCGGCGGACCAGCAACTCGGGGGATGCAGCTACGAGCGTGTCCGGCCCGCGGCCGACGGCGAAGACGTGACATTCGCGGAAGGCCTCGCGGAGGATGGCCAGCACGGCCGGCGCGTCATGCGGCTGCGGCGAATGCACCTGCACCTCACGCGCGAGCACGATCTTCTCGAACGCGCCAGAGCGGATCTGCTCGACCGCGCGCGCAACGGCGCCCTCGTAGTGCTGAGGCGGCATAGCGCCCGCGACGCGCACCCGAGCGACCGGATGGGGATCCAGCAGCGGCAGCGGCTCTTGACGCAACGACGAAGCCCGCGCCTCCAACGCGGCCAGCAGCGCCTGCGCTTCGTCATCCGGCCGGCACAGAGCCGTCAGCGTCAGGCGAACGTCAGGACCGCGCCGCGTCAGAGCGACTTCGGGGACCACGAGCGAGGCCGGCGCGAAACGGGCCCAGTGCGGCGCCGCGCCGCCGTCGGGGGCGAATGCGAAGCCGCCGACGGCGAGCGGACCGGAGGCCCGGGGACCCTCCGCGGCGTCCGTCAGCGCTTCGGCCGCGAGCGCCCGCCAGCGGCGGGCGACCTCACCGAAGCGATCAGAGCCGGCGCTCTCCAGCTCGCAGACCGACCCGAGCGCCGCGAGCGCCGCGCCGTCGCGATCGGGTTGCTCGAGCACGAACCACGGCTCGTCCGCACGCCGCGAAGCGACGACCACGGCCGTAGGGTCGGTTGAGGCTGCGACCGCGAAGCTGATCGCGCAGAGGACCTCGCCGCGACGTGAGCGCCGAGCCCGGCGAACTCCCTCGTCGAGGCGGATCCGCAGACGCTCCCGCTGAGAGGGGCCGAGCGCGAACGCACCCACCGCCACGGTGCTCGTCACCAGCATCGCCCCGGAGGATACGGGCACGCCTTGTCGATTCGCTAGCGCACGGAGAGTCCGAGGCGCGACACGATCCGGCTGCGAGGGGTGCGGATGGCTCCGGCGGTAGCCGCAGCGTCCGCGGTCGCCGACTGCGCCGCGCGGACGTCGCCGTCGATCGCGGCCCGCGAGATGCGGTGAAGGTGGCCAGCCTCCTGGCGCAGCCCGCGGATCAAGCTGCGGTGGTCCTTCGTGAACTCCGACGGCGCCGTGATGCGCACGAGTGAGCCGGCGATGCGTGCAGCGTCGTCGGTCAACCGGGCGAACGCCACGGCCACCTCGGCGTTGTTCTTCATCGCGCCGGCGGTACGGATCGCCACCTCGACGTCGCGCCCGGTCGTCACGATCTCGAGGTTCACAGGTCTGAAGGCCGTCCGGTACGCGTCCGTCTCGCTTTCACCGCAGGAAGCAAGCGACAGCGCGAACAACAGGGCTGGAGCAAAGAGCAGACGCATCGGCGCTGACTCCTTCGGCCCAGCCAGCGCCGCTCCTGCCCGACCAGGCGCGAAGCGCGTCCCACCCGCAACGCATCCTGAGGGGTGGATCATCCCTACCCCCAAACACATCCTGAGGGCAGGATCGGCACCCCTGGCAAGGACGCAGGGAGCGAGTGTGCAACTGCACACGAGCGACCGAGGACACAGCCAGAGGCGTCGAGACGCCCTCAGGATCAGGTTTCGCCGCGGCCGCGGCTAATCGCTATCTCCCCCGTGCGCATCATCTCGACCAGCCCGAAGGGGCGCACCATGCGCTCGAACGCCTCGATCTTGTCGGTCGTGCCGGTGACTTCGAGGATGATCGAGCGTCGGCTGACATCGACGACCTTGCCGCGGAAGATCTCGCAGATCTGCATGACCTCGGCGCGGCTGGCGCCATCGACGGCGAGCTTGAAGAGCGCCAGCTCACGCGCGACCGTCTCGGCCGGCTCGAGGTCGCGAATCTTCAGGACGTTGACGAGCTTGTGGAGCTGCTTGGTGACCTGGTCGATCGGGTGCAGCGCACCGTCGAGCGTAAGCGTCACGCGCGATATCTGATCGTCATCGGTCGGGCCGACGGTGAGTGTGTCGATGTTGAAGCCGCGCCGCGCGAAGAGGCCGGTGATCCTCGTGAGGACGCCGGGCTTGTTCTCGACGAGGATCGAGAGGACGTGCTTGCGACCGGTGCGCAGGCCGCCCGAGGCCTCGAGCTCTTCGAGGCTCAGCAGCTCTTTGGTCCCTGGCTCACCCATGTCTCTAGCCGACCATGTCGCGCGCGGCCTGGCCGGGCGAGATCATCGGGTACACGTTCTCCTCCTGGGTGACGCGAACGTCCACCAGGACCGGGCCGGGCGTTTCGAGCGCGGCGCGCATGTCGTCGACCAGCGTCGTCTTGTCGGTGAGCCGGATGCCCGTCGCTCCGTAGGCGTCGGCGAGCTTCACGAAGTCGGGGTGCGCACCCATGTCGACCTGCGAGTAGCGACCGTCCCAGAACAGCTCCTGCCACTGGCGGACCATTCCCAGGTAGCCGTTGTTCATGATGAAGACCTTGATGTCGATGCCCTCCTGGGTACACGTCGCCATCTCCTGCATGTTCATCTGAACGGAGCCGTCGCCGGCGATGCAGACGACCGTCTCATCCGGGCAGCCGACCTTGGCGCCCAGCGCGGCGGGAAGGCCGAAGCCCATCGTCCCCAGGCCACCGGAGTTGATCCAGCGCCGCGGCTCCGGGAAGTCGTAGTACTGCGCGGTCCACATCTGGTGCTGGCCCACGTCGGAGGTGACGATCGCGTTGCCCCCGGTCGCCTTGTGCAGCGACTGGACCATGAACTGCGGGCGGATCTCGCTGTCGGCGGAGTCGGTGTAGCCGAGCGGATGGCGCTCACGCCAGCCCTCGATCCGCTGCCACCATTCCTCCAGGCGCGAGGAGTCCGCGCCGAGCGCGCGATACTCGGCGACGAGCTTGGCGAGCACCGCCTTGGCGTCACCGACGATCGGGATGTGCGCCGGGATGACCTTGGAGATCTCCGCCGGATCGACGTCGATGTGAATGAACTTCGCGCGCGGCGCGAACTCGCTGAGCTTGCCGGTGATGCGGTCGTCGAAGCGCGCGCCGATGCAGCAGATCAGGTCCGCCTCGTCCATTGCGTAGTTAGCGGCGCGTGTTCCATGCATCCCGAGCATCCCGAGCCATTGAGGGTGCGGCGCGGGAAACGCGCCGAGCGCCATCAGCGTGCAGGTGACCGGGAAGCGATCGGCCGCCGCGAGCTCGCGCAGCTCCGCGGAGCCGCCGGCGTTGACGACGCCGCCGCCGACGTAGAGGACGGGACGACGCGCGGCGGCGAGCGCCTTTGCGGCCTGGCGGATCTGCTTGGCGTTGCCCTCGGTCGTCGGTTGGTAGCCGGGCAGGTGGACGTCGCTGACGGGCACGTACGGGATGTCGGCGCGCGACAGGTCGACGGGAACATCGACCAGCACCGGGCCGGGACGGCCGCTGCGCGCGAGGTAGAACGCCTCGTGGATCGCGCGCGGGATCTCCAGCGGGTCGGTGATCATGAACGAGTGCTTGACGGCCGGCATCGTGATGCCGATCGTGTCCGCCTCCTGGAAGCCGTCGGTGCCGAGCAGGTCCGTGCGGACCTGACCGGTCAGGAAGACGACCGGGACGGAGTCCATCATCGCGTCGACGATCGGGGTGACGAGGTTCGTCGCGCCCGGACCGGAGGTTCCCAGCGACACGCCGACGCGGCCGGTCGCCTTTGCGTAGCCCTCGGCGGCGTGGCCGCCGCCGGCCTCGTGACGCACGAGCACATGGCGGATGCCGGCGTCGACGAAGGCGTCGTAGGTCGGGAGGTTGGCGCCTCCGGGAAGGCCGAATACGACGTCCACGCCCTCAGCCTTCAAACACTCCATGACGGCATCGACTGCGCGCATCGTGTGGTCGCCTCCTTCCCGGAAGGTTCAGTGGTTCTGCGGGTAAGCGAAAAGCCGCCCGGGGCGGCTCGGAAGGGCAGTGTACCAGCGGATTTGCGCGCCGCTCACGGCTTGCCGGCGGCTCGCTTCAGCCGCGGACCGGCAGCTCCGCCGGCAGGATCTCCTCGTCGGACTCGGGGTAGTAGAGCTCCGTCCCGCAGCGCACGCAGAGCGTCTCGTGCAGGTAGACGATTCGCCCGCAGCCGGGGCAGCTGCGCCGCTCCTCGCTCAGCTCCGAGCGGTAGCACACGGCGGCGAGCAAACCAAAGATCGGCACCACCCCGGAGATCAGGAACCAGACCCAGAAGCCGCTGCCCTTGAGCCTGCCGACGATCCCTCCTGCCATGGCGAAGGAGATGGCGATGACGAGATACGCGCCTCCGTAGAGCACGTCAGCTCCGCAGCGTCGACCAGGCCCAGAAGACGGCCAGAAGCGCAGCGATGATGACGACGAACCACGCAATCCCGGCGACGATCCCGATCACGACCTTGAGCAGCACCCATGCGGCGACGAGCAACACCCCGACCGCGACGCCCCGCGTCGCGAGTGAGGTCCCGGGCTTCTCGGTTTCCATGTAGATCATGGTACGCCGCGCGGCGTCCGGCGCGCCGCTACTCGTAGCCGCGGTGCAGCTGCGGAAAGCGATCGACGGGGCCGGGACGACCCCCGACCTGCACGCGGGCGAGGCGGTAGCGACGCACCCGGCGGGCGCTGGGGTCGAGGCCGCGCGCACCGGGCATCGTAAGGAGCGTGTAGCGCGAGAGGCTGGGCGAAGGGCGGGTCATGACGAGCATGATGCGCTCCGGACGCTCTGATGAGTACGGCCCGCCCGTACGCAATTTGCGGGGTTCACCCCTACCGCGTGTACAAGTCCTACGCGACCTGCGATGCGCGGTCGAGCACCGGCCGCATCTGGTCGAGTCGGACGAGTCGCGGCATGGGCGGGATGCCGCGCCGTCGCCGTCATCTGAGACAGATCGGCCAGATCGTCGTCCTGCAAGGACTCTTGCAGACTCCGCTCAAGTCGCTTACGGTGCGCTCGACTGTTCCTTTGGGGGGAGGTGCCGTCGCGTCGTGGCCCGTCACGGGCCGCTTGCGATGCAGGCACTCATCCGCTCTCAACTAGAGGAGACTTCCGTGTCCCGCACCCTCAAGCGCCGACCCGTCAGGATCACACTGACGAGCCTCGTCGCGGCGCTCCTGGCGCTGTCGATCGGCGCCTCATTCGCATACGCCGTCAAGCCGCCCAAGGTGACGGCGTCGCTCGGCGACTCGATCACGCGCGCGTTCAACACCCACCCAGCGCCCGCGCCGGGCTGCCCGACGTTCATCCCGCCCGGGATCCTCGACTGCCCGAAGAACTCGTGGTCGACCGGTACCGACCCGGCTGTCAACAGCCAGTACCAGCGGATCCAGGCGATCGACCCCGGCCGCGAGCCCGTGGCGTTCAACGACGCCGTTTCAGGCGCGCGCATGATCCACCTCCAGGGGCAGGCCACCGCGGCCGTCTCCCAGGGGGCGGACTACGTGACGATCCTGATGGGCGCCAACGACGCCTGCCGGCAGACGATCGCATTGCAGACGCCGACGGCGATCTTCCGCAGCCAGTTCCAGGCCGCGATCGACACGATCCGGGACGGGCTGCCGAAGGCCTACATCCAGGTCGTCAGCATCCCTGACATCAATCAGCTACACACGCTGTTCACCAGCCCCGTGCCGGATCCGAACGCGATTATCCGCTGGAGCCCGGGGGTGCTCAGCGCCACGGGAACATGCCAGGCGCTGCTCCTCAGCCCGCTCTCGTCGGCCACGCTGGAAGTTGACCGCCGGGCCGCGTTCCGCGCGCAGGTGATCGCCTACAACGAGGTGCTCGCCGACGTCTGCGGGGCTGTCACCCAGAACCGCTGCAAGTACGACGGCGGCGCGGGCTTCAACGCCTCGTTCACGACCAGCGACGTGGCGAACGTGACCAACACTGGAAGCCTTGGGTTCCCGATACCGGTGTTCGGCCCCGGCGCGATCCCCGGCTCGACGGCGGACTACTTCCACCCGTCGAAGACGGGCCAGGCGTTGATCGCCGAGCTCAGCTGGGCGAACACGTTCTCGTTCGAGTAGGTCGCGTAGGCAATCGGGTGAGGGCCGGCTACGCGCCGGCCCTCACAGCCCGAGCTCTGAGCGCACGATCGCCGTCACTTCCTTGCCGTCGGCGCGACCGCGCGTCTCCTTCATGACGTGGCCGATGATCACGCCCATCGGCTTCATGTCGCCCGCGCGCAGCCTGTCGGCGACGTCCGGGTTGGCCTCGAGCGCGGCGCGTACGACGGGCGTGAGCTCGTCCGCGCCCCCGACCGTTCCGAGACCCTCGGCCGCAACGATCGCTGCCGGGTCGCCGCCGCCCTCGATCAGCGCGTCGAGCACCTGCCTGGCGCCGCCCTGCGTCACTGCCTTCTCGGCGACGAGCTGCACGAGCTTGGCGAGCGCCGCCGGCTCGACCCTCGACTCGGCGGGGTCCTCGACGTCGATCCGCGCTGCGAGATCGCTCGTCCAGTTGGCGAGCGGCTGCGCCTCAACTGCGTTGCGCCCGGCGAGCGCCGCCTCGAAGTAGTCGCCCAGCTCGGCGCGCCAGGACAGCAGACGGGCGCTCTCAGCGTTCAGGCCCAGCTGCGTGGCGAAGCGCTCCTCACGCGCCGCGGGCAGCTCAGGCATCGCGGCGCGGGCGCGCTCGAGCATCTGCGCCGTGATCGTGACGGGCGGGAGGTCGGGCTCGGGGAAGTAGCGGTAGTCGTGCGCCTCCTCCTTGGAGCGCAGCGACGTGATCGCCTCCGTGCGCGGATCGAAGTGCAGCGTCTCCTGAATGACCGACTCTCCTGCGCGCAGCAGACGCTCCTGGCGCGCAACCTCGGCGCGGATGCCGCGCTCGATGAAGCGGAAGGAGTTCATGTTCTTCAGCTCCGTCTTGGTGCCGAGCTGGTCGCTGCCCACGGGGCGGATGGAGATGTTGGCGTCGCAGCGCAGCGAGCCCTCCTCCATGTTCACGTCGCTGACGCCGAGCTGGCGCAGCGTCGTGCGCAGCAGCCGCAGCCACTCGCTGGCCTGCTCGGCCGAACGCACGTCGGGCTCCGTGACGATCTCGGCCAGTGGCGTGCCGCCGCGGTTGAAGTCGACGATCGAGGCGTCCGAGCCGTGGATGCGGCCGCTCGCGCCGACGTGCGTCAGCTTCGCGGCGTCCTCCTCCAGGTGGACGCGGTGGATGCGCACCTCGCCCAGGTGCCCGCCGAGGCACAGCGGCTCGTCGTACTGGCTGATCTGGTAGCCCTTGGGCAGGTCCGGATAGAAGTAGTTCTTGCGGTGGAAGATCGAGCGCGGCGCGAGCTCGGAGCCCACCGCGATGCCGATCATCAGGCCGAAGTGGATCGCCTCGGCGTTGGTCACCGGAAGCGTGCCCGGAAGGCCCAGACAGACCGGGCAGGTGCGCGTGTTCGGAGGCTCGCCGAAGCTCAGCGGGCATGAGCAGAACATCTTCGTGCGCGTTCGCAGCTGGACGTGGATCTCCAGCCCGATGACGGGCTCGTAGCTCACCGGGCTCACGCGCTCACCCCGTTGCGCGCGGGCGATCCGTCGAAGCCGATCGCTCGCTCCAGCGCGTGCGCGGCGTCGAGGACGCGGTTCTCGCTGAACGCCGGGCCGGCGAGCTGGAAGCCGACGGGAAGACCTTCCGAGAGCCCGCAAGGGATCGAGATCCCCGGGATCCCGGCGAGCGACATCGGCACTGTGAAGAAGTCGCTGAGGTACATCTCGAGCGGGTCGGCGATCTTCGAGCCGAGCTCGAAGGCGACGCCCGGACTGGTCGGCGTCACGACGAAGTCGACCTGCTCGAAGACCCGCTCGAACTCCCGCGAAATCAGCGTGCGCGCGCGCTGCGCGCGGCCGTAGTACGCGTCGTAGTAGCCGCTCGACAGCGCGTAGGTGCCGATCAGGATGCGGCGCTTGACCTCGTCGCCGAAGCCGTCGTGGCGCGTGCCCGTGTACATCGAGACGAGGTCGTCGGCGTCGACCCGCAGGCCATAGCGCACACCATCGAACCGCGCGAGGTTCGACGACGCCTCTGCGGGAGCGAGGATGTAATAGGCGCTGAGGCCCTGCGGCGCGGTCGGCAGCGAGACCTGCTCGACAGTCGCGCCCAGCTCACGGGCGAGCGTCAGCGTCGCATCAAACGACTCCAGGACGCCCGGCTCGACACCATCGCCGGCCGCCAGCTCGGTGGGGACTCCCAGGCGGATGCCGTCGAGGCGCTCAGCGGACGGAAGCTCGACCGGATGCGGATGGCCGACGGCTGTGGAGTCGCGCGGGTCGGCGCCGACCATGTGACGCAGCAGCAGCGCCGCATCGGTCACGTCGCGCGTGAACGGCCCCGCTTGGTCGAGCGACGAGGCGAAGGCGATCATCCCGTAGCGCGAGACCGAGCCGTAGGTCGGCTTGAGCCCGACGATCCCGCAGAGCGCGGCGGGCTGGCGGATCGAGCCACCCGTGTCGGTGCCCAGCGCCCACGGCGCGAGCCCAGCCGCGACGGCCGCCGCGCTGCCACCCGAGGAGCCGCCCGGGACGCGACCGCGGTCCCACGGGTTGAGCACCGGGCCGTAGCCGGAGTTCTCGTTAGAGGAGCCCATCGCGAACTCGTCCTGGTTGGTCTTGCCCAGCAGCGTCGCCCCGGCGTCCTGCAAACGCGCGACCGCGGTCGCCGTGTACGGCGGGCGGTAGCCCTCGAGGATCCGTGAGCCGGCCTGGCTCGGTACGCCCTCGGTGCAGAAGAGGTCCTTGACGGCGAGCGGCACGCCGCGCAGCGGCCCGTCGCCATTGATCGCGGCGAGCGGCTCGTCGGCGACCCACGTGAAGGCGTTTAGGTCGTCGGCGGCGGCGCGATCGCGGTAGACAGCGAACAGCTCGGCCGGGTCCAGGTCGCCGCGCTCGACAGCGCCGGCCGCCTGCGCGGCCGTGAGCTCGAGGACGTCACTCCCGGCCGACAGGTCGGCCGGGCGCGGGGCCTCGTCTTGAGGGGACCCGTCGTCGGACGTCATGCCGCCTGCGGGCTCGGGACGAGGAAGCCGCCGTCCTGCGTGGCAGGAGCCTGCTCGAGCGCCACTTCGCGCGTCAGGCAGGGCCCGGGCTCATCGGCGCGCAGGGGGTTCTCGACCGCGACGACGTGGCTGGTCGGCGGCACGTCGTCCAGATCGAGCTGGGAGATCGTGTCGATGTGGCCGAGGATCAAGGACAGCTCGCCCGCCATGCGGTCGACCTCCTCGTCGGTGAGCTTCAGGCGCGCAAGGCGCGCGACGTGGAGGACCTCGGCGCGGTCGATCATGCGGCGGCGGATGATAGGCGAGCGGCGACAGCGGGCCGCGTGCGGCGGCGGACGTGTTTGCGGACCGCGACGGACCGAAGAGTCAGGCCGGCGGCGCCGGGCGAGCGGGCGGAGGCTCGAAGTGCCTTCCCGGTCCCGTGGTGCGCTCGTCGCGCAGCGAGAACAGGCCGCCGACGACGAGCAGCACGGCGCAGGCGATTCCGGCCCAGCCGGCAGGTTCGAGCGTGACGACGCTGTTCGGCAATCCTTCTCCCAGGCCGGGCTGAAGTGTGACGACGACGAGCAGGACGATCAGCGCCAGCGGACCCTGCGTGCCCAGGACCACCGTCGGCGCGAGGACGTACGCGTCACCGGCACCGGATGCGATCAGCGCGACGAGCAGCAGACCCGCGGTGATGCAGAGGACCAGGAAAAGGGTCGTCAGCCAGCCGAGAGCGGACCAGCCGATGGTGTGAGCGTCGATGGTCGCGATGACGTCGGGCCGCACGAGGGTCGCGTTCTGGAGGGCGTACCAGTCCAGGAACAGGGTCACGAGCAGACCACATCCGCCGACCAGAACGCCCCATTCCGCCAGGCGCAAGCGCCTCACGGGCCCTTCTCCCCCTCTTGCATCCGCGCGGCCTTGACCGTGTTCGCGAGCAGACAGGCGATCGTCATCGGCCCGACACCGCCGGGCACGGGCGTGATCGCTTCGGCCACCGCGCTCACGGCGTCGAAGTCGACATCGCCGCAGAGCTCGCCGTCAACGCGGTTCATGCCGACGTCGATCACCGTCGCGCCGGGCCTGACCCAGTCGGCGCCCACCATCCTGGCACTCCCGACCGCGGCGATCAGCACGTCGGCGCGCCGGCAGACCGCGGGCAGGCCGCGCGTGCGCGAGTGGCAGGTCGTGACGGTCGCGTTGGCCTGCAAAAGCAGTTGGGCCATCGGCTTGCCGAACAGATTGGAGCGACCGATGACGACGGCCTCGGCTCCCTCCAGCGACGCGCCGGCCTCAGCGATCAGGAGCATCACCCCGGCCGGAGTGCACGGCCGCAGGCCGTCGCGACCGAGCGCGAGCAGCCCGGCGCTGAGCGGGGTGAGCCCGTCGACGTCCTTGAGCGGGTCGACGAGCCCGGTGAGCTCGACGCCGTCGAGATGGGCGGGCACCGGGAGCTGGCAGATGATCCCGCTGACTGCCGGATCGCTGTTGATCCGTTCGATCAGCGCGACGACGTCCTCGCGCGGTGTGTCGGCCGCGAGCCGGTGGTCGAAGCCGCGGATCCCGGCTTCAGCGCAGGCTTTCTGCTTGCCGCCGACGTAGACGGCGCTCGCCTGGTCCTCACCGATCAGGATCGTCGCGAGGCCCGGTTGGCGGCCGTGGGCGGCCTGGAACGCGGCCGCGTCGTGCGCGACCTGCTCACGCACGCGTGCCGCGACCGCTCTGCCGTCGATGACCGTGGCGCTCACGGGGCGGACACTAGATGAGTCACGGAGTCAGGCAGCAGGCCGCGTCAGCTTGTGCGCCGGCCGTAGCGGCCGCTGGGCAGGCGCTTCGCCCGCTGGTTGACATCGGCGCGCTGATTAGGGGATTATCGGTTCGTTTGGGCGTCGCTCGTTCGTAACACGGGCGAAGCGGGTAAAGATGCGCGCCGCTCGGTATCTGATCGCCGCAGTGATCACCTCGGCAGCCGCCTGGGTACTGACCGGGTGCATCGTCATCCAGAGCGTCACGCCGGCGCAGCTCGACCTGATCGGCAAGGTGCGCCTCACGACGGTGCTGTGCATGAAGCACGACGTCGCCTGCCCGGGCGCGACCAACGACGACGGGACGACGGCCAACATGGGTCAGGTGCTGCTTGCCTATCGGGTGCCCGTGGCCGCGGGCGCACCCGCCGGGCTCGTCTCGGACGACGGCGCACTGGCATTCGCCCTCAGCGGCAGCTACACGACGGAGCTGAACGCGAAGCTGCCGCCGGGACCGGGGCTGAAGTGGGTCGGTTACAAGTCCGATGTGGCGACGCCGACGGTCCCCGGTCAGTCGGGAACCGTCGTCGCCGACTTCACGCTTGCGCAGAGCGACAGCGGCGAGCCGTTCTCCGGCCCGTTCCGCTACCGCGTCGCAGTCGGCGCCCGGCTCGCCGATCCAGATGACCCGACGATCCTGCCGACGCGCCCCGTGATCTGCGATGACCCGCCGACCGACGGGGCGCTGCCGCACGTCGACGGAGGGATCTGCATCGTCCACCCGCTCGCCGCCGACCTGCCCACGAGCCTCGCGACGCCCACGCGCGACCTCGGCGTGCTGAGGCCCGCGGCGCCCGCAACCGTCGTGCCCGGCGCCACCGCCGCCCCGACGTTCACCATGCGCTATGCGGGGTCGGCCGATCCGGCGGCAAGCTTCGCGCTGGCGGTCACGACGGACGTACCGGGTGCCACAGCGGCGCCCAGTCGGTCCACGATCGCTCCCACCGCCGACAGCACGACACCCGTGGTGGCCAACGTCGCCGTCCCGGGCGGGACGCCACCAGGGACCTACGGCGTGACGCTCACGGCCGCGCTCGCCAGCGGGCAGACGCGGAGCGCGAGCACCGAGATCGTCGTGTCGGGCCCGGCGCCCGAAGCGCCGGCGCCCGCCATCGAACCGTCGCCCGTGCCGGCGGTCGACGTCAGCGTCGACGTCGACCGCAGCAGGAGGGCACGTCTGCCGCTGCTCGGGACGCCGACGACCAGCGGCTCGACGCGCCCGGGGAAGCGCTTTCGCGTGCGGATCGTCGTGACGCGCAGGACGACGGCACGCGCGACCCTCATCTGTCGCGGCCGCGTCGTCGGCCGGGCTGTCAAGCGCGGCGGTCCGGGCGTCGTCTCGCTCCCGTTCACGGCGCCCCGGCGGACCGGGCGCTGCACCGTCAAGCTGCGCGCCGGCAAGCTGCGCCGGTCGCTGCGGATCGACGTCTCATGAGCACGACCGGGCATCTGCGCAGCGTGATCCTCGCGCTGGTGCTCGCGTTGCTGGCGGCGCCGGGGGCCGCCCTCGCCGACGAGCGCGTCGACGGCGGCTACGACCGCTACGGGACCGGCCCGGTGACGTCACAGCCGAACTGGATGGCGTGGGTCGAGAACGACACGAAGCTCACCGACCTCTCCCTCCCGGGCGCACACGACGCCGCCACCTGGGTCCACAACAGCGTCGGGGTCTACACGCAATCGATGAGCTTCGCGTCGCAGCTCGACTCCGGCATCCGGATGTGGGACATCCGGACGCGGCCCTTCAACGACGTCTTCACGATCCACCACGGCGACTTCTCGATGACGACCGACGACGAGGAGCTCGGCCTCGGAACGTCGACGGACAACTACACGATGACGTTCGGCCACGTCGTCCGCGTCGCGCAGAAGTGGCTGTCGGAGCACCCGACCGAGACGATTGTCATGAGGATGTGCTCGAACTGCGACAAGAAGGCCTACTGCGAGGCCGGGCGGACGTGCCCGACGAGCGAGCAGATCTTCCTCGGCTACGCCACTGACGCCCGGTACAAGCGTGTCTTCTGGCAGTCGGGATGCACGCTTGACGCCCCGCCGATACCGACGCTCGGCCAGGCGCGCGGCAAGATCGTCGTCAACTGGTCGAACGGCGACACACCAAGGGCCCACGCGGACTGCGGCGCGGCGGCGTACCGGCACATCGGCTTCCAAGGCAGGATGACGAGCGGAAAGGGCGCGTTCGAGGTCCACGACGTGTGCAGCGAGTACTGCTGGAAGGACCGCGTGTCGGACGCGGTCCTGGGCATCCAGGAGGCGAACGCCGCAACCGACGACAGGTTCTACGACCAGGGCCTCAACGGCTCGGGCTACATCATCCCCGAGCGAGCCGCGCGGCAGATCAACCCCGAGATCTTCAAGTACCTGGTCGCGAGAAACCGCACCGAGGCGCGTGATGGCGAGATCGGCGAGTTCAGCGGCAGGAAGACGGGCATCGTCTCGTTCGACTTCCCCGGCGACGGCCTGATCAACGCCCTGGTGGCGCCGAACCTGCGTCATGCGCGGACCTCGCAGGCCGCTGCCGCCGAGCAATCCTTCGCGGTGATCGCCCCGAGTGTCAGCAACGCATTCGACGGTGACGCGGCGCAGCGCGCAGGCGAAGCGAAGAAGTTCCTCGAACGCGTCAAGCCGCCGGATTCCGCGGCGCACGCCGTCGCCTGGCTGGGCGGCACTCCCACGTGCTGGTCTGGAACAGGAACGCGCCTCTACGGCTCGGGGACCTCGGAGAGCCACAGGACGATCCTCTTCACGTCGACGCCGAAGGGCGATCTCGTCGCCGTCGACTCCGGCGCGCTCAGGAGCGCGATCGCCGAGGCCGCGGGACGGCTGAAGTCGGACGACGCGTGCAGCCGGGCCACGACGCTGCGCGCCACGATCAAGGCCAGGTTCCCGCGCCGCTTCTGGTCAGTCGTCGCTCGCAGAGGCAAGCCGTCCGAGTTCGGCGCGGGCAACTGGTTCGTGCGCGCCGGTGCGGGCCCTGTGGTGACGACGCCGCAGTCCGGTGACGGCACCCAGTGGCGCTACGTCGTCTGGGGCTACGGCAAGCCCAACCGTCGGCCCGACGCGCGAGGCGGCGGCCCGTACGTGATCCAGGAGGGCGGCACGATCGCCTTCGATGCCGGCGCGTCGACCGACCCCGACGGCGATGCACTCGAGTACAAGTGGGACTTCGGTGACGGGACGGTGAGGGACTGGTCGAGCGATCCGAAGGCCTCGCATGTGTTCGGCATACCGCGCGTAAACGGAGTCGTGCTCTACGTCCGTGACAAGCGCCAAGACGCACGTGAATCCCAGCAGTCGACCGCCCTGCCGATCGTGACCGTGACGAGCGTGGCGCCGGAGTTCGATCCCGTCGCAGTTCCGCCGGCCGTCGCGGAAGGCCAGCAGGTCCGCGTCGAAGGGCAGATCGACGACCCGGGCACGACGCCGAACGGCTTCGACGTCAGCGTCGACTGGGGCGACGGCACGCAGCCTTCGAAGCTCGTCGTCGGCAGACCGGGCGCGCCGCGCTTCTTCAGCGTGGCCCACAGCTACGCGGACAACGACCGCTTCAACGTGGGCACGCCGGCGAAGGTCAAGATCTGGGTCCACGACGGGGTAACGCCCGCGCTCCGGACGCTCGATCTGCACGTCACGAACGTCGCGCCGACGCTCGGCACCCCGTCGTACCGCACCGTCGCCGGGAACCCTGCGTTGCGCGCGATCCAGGGCGCGTTCACGGATCCCGGTGGCGGCGACAGCGCTCGCGTGACGATCGCCTGGGGCGACGGCACGAACTCGCAGGTCGAGCGCGCCGCCGGCGTGCGCAGCTTCGACGTGTCGCACGCCTATCCGGCCGGGACGTTCACCGCGCAGGTCTATGTGACGGACGACGATGGCGGGCGCAGCGCGACGCGGAGCGTCGGCCCGATCGCGGTCGGCGACGGCGTCCCCCTGGTCGCACTGGATGGCTTCATCGGTGCCACCGGTTGCCCGCTCCACTGCCTGATCGCTCCGAACGTGGACTACACGCTTTCGGGCTCGATACTCGCCGACCCGGGTGTCCACCAAGTAAGGATCGCGTGGGGCGATGGCAGCCCGGACGCGACGAGCGAGCTGCCCGCCGACGTCCCGGCCTTCGAGGTCGGCCACACCTTCACGACGCCGATGTCGTTCCATTTCGTGACGGTCACCGTGACCGACGTCAACGGCAACGCCAGCCGGCCCGCGTCCACGCTCATCCTGATCGGGATCTGACGCCGACGAGGCCGGGCGGCGGTGCGGCTCCCGGCGTCACCCGCGGCGCGTGATCGGCGCGTGGCCCGCGATCAGCTTGCGCTCCGAGCCGTCGCCCGCGAAGCGCACGACGACGATCCCGCCCGGCTCGAGGCCGGTGACGACGCCGTCGCCGAAGGCGGCGTGAACGACGTCGTCGCCGAGCCGGAATGATTCGCCTTCGCCGGAGCCGGCGGCGCCACCGGTTGCAGCCCGGTTGTCGCCGATCCGGATGCCTCCCCCGCCGCCCGACCAGGATGTGAGCCGCGGGCGCCCGCCCAGCGCGGCGCCGGCCTCGCGCGCGGCGGCCCATCCTCCTCCGAGCGAGCCTTCGCGATCGAGCAGGTCGGGCGGCAGCTCACCGAGGAAGCGGCTCGGCAGGCCATATGTGGCCGATCCGAAGACGGCGCGGCGCCGCGCGTGGGTGAGCGTGAGGTTGCGCATCGCGCGGGTGATCCCGACGTAACAGAGCCGCCGCTCCTCCTCCAGCGAGCCCTCGTCGATCGAGCGCGAGTGCGGGAACACCCCCTCCTCGCAGCCGATGATGACGACGACCGGGTATTCGAGGCCCTTGGCGTTGTGGAGCGTCATGAGCGTCACGAGCCCGGCGTCGTCGTCGCGCGTGTCCGCGTCTGCGACCAGCGCGACCTGCTGGAGGAACATGTCGAGGCGATCGTCCCCGGGATCTGCGGCGGCGTCGAACTCGCGCGCGACCTCGACCAGCTCGAGCAGGTTCTCCTGGCGGCCTTGCGCCTCGATCGTCCGCTCGGCCTCCAGCCAGTCCAGGTACCCGCTCTCGTGAAGCACGGCATCGAGCAGGTCGCCGACCGGGACGCGCTCTTCTGAACGGGCGCGCAGCGAGGTCATCGTCTCCATGAATCGCCCGAGCGCCTTGATCGCCGCCGCGCCGAGCCCGGGCACTGTCGCCGCGTCGGCCGCCGCGTCCCAGACGCTGATGCCCATCGTGTTCGCGTGCCCCAGCACCCGTGAGAGCGACGTCTGCCCGATGCCGCGCCGAGGTGTGTTCGCGACGCGCTGGAAGCTGACGGCGTCCTGGGGGTTGGCGAGCAGCGTCAGGTAGGCGATCGCGTCCTTGACCTCGGCGCGCTCGTAGAACCGGGTGCCGCCGATGACCTGGTAGCCGATCTCGCGTCGTACGAGCGTGTCCTCGAGCACGCGCGACTGCGAGTTCATCCGGTAGAAGATCGCGATCTCCGAGCGCGAGAGGCCCTCGTCGACGAGCCGCTCGATCTCACCGGCGACGTAGCGCGCCTCGGCGTGCTCGTCGTCGAGCTCACGAACGATGATCTTGTCGCCCTCGCCGAGGTCGGTCCAGAGCGTCTTCTTCATCTGCTCGCGGTTGTGAGCGATGACCGCGTTCGCCGCGCTCAGGATCGTCTGCGTGGAGCGGTAGTTCTGCTCGAGCTTGACGGTGGCGGCGTCCGGGAAGTCGTCTTGGAAATCGAGGATGTTGCGGATGTCGGCTCCGCGGAAGCCGTAGACCGATTGAGAATCGTCGCCGACCACCGCGAGGTTGCGGTGGTCGCCGGCGAGGAGCTGCAGCAGCCGGTATTGCGCGTGGTTGGTGTCCTGGTACTCGTCGACGAGCACGTGGCGGAAGGTCGCGGCGTAGCGCGCGCGAACCTCGGGGAACAGCTCGAGGACGTTGACCGTGCGCCCGAGCAGGTCGTCGAAGTCCATCGCGTTCATCTGATGCAGCCGCGTCTCGTAGAGCTCGTACACGTCCGCGACGGTCTGCTCGAAGTAAGACCCGACGAGATGCTTGTAGGCGCCGGCGTCACGCAGCTTGTTCTTGGCATCGGAGATCTGGTGCTGGACCGCGCCGGGCGTGAAGCGCTTGGGATCGACGCCGAGCGAGTCGATGCACTGCTTGATCAGACGGCGGCTGTCGGCCTGGTCGTAGATCGTGTACTGGCGGGTGTAGCCCAGGCGCGGCGCCTCGGCGCGCAGCAGCCGCGCGCACGCGCTGTGGAACGTCATCACCCACATCGCGCGCGTCGAGTGGCCCAGAAGAAGCTCGACACGCTCGCGCATCTGCTGCGCGGCCTTGTTGGTGAAGGTGATCGCCAGGATCTCGCCCGCTCGCGCGCGGCCCGTCTGCACGAGCCAGGCGACGCGGTGCGTGAGCACGCGGGTCTTGCCCGATCCGGCGCCGGCGAGCACCAGCAACGGCCCCTCGCCGTGGGTCACCGCCTCGCGCTGGGGCGCGTTGAGGCCCGCGAGCAGGTACTCCATTCGCTCCTCGGCGGTGACGTCAGGCATCTGCGATCGAGGATAGGCGCGGGCGCGGCGGGAGCGGGGCGCTCAGGCGAGCTGCAGCAGCGGCGCGCGCCGCGGACGCCGCTCCCGATCAACGTGAAAGCAACCGCGACACGGGCTGACCGGTGACCTGCGCGATCACCTCGAAGTCGAGGTCGTCGTGCAGGACGGTGGCGCCGTGCTGCTCGGCCACGGCCGCGATCAGCAGAGCCGAGATCGAGGGTCCACGATGCCGGCCACCGACGAGCGCCGCGAGACCACGGATGACCTCGTCAGCTCGTTCCCACGCCTCGTCGCCGACGCGCACCTGCTCAGCCGTTCTCAGCCTGCGATCTACATCCGCCACGCGGCGCGGACCGCTGATACCACGCAGCAGCTCGAGTCGCACGGGCGCGCATGTGACGAGGCTGCCCGAAGCGCCGGCGGAGGCGATGACTCCGCCGGCGGTCGCGTCGCCGCGCATCGCGCGGATCCAGACTCCGGTGTCAGGGAGCAGACGCACGGCGGACCGTGATCTCCGCGAGTACCGGCTCCAACTCCTCGTTGTGCCGGCGCTCGCGCTCCAGGTACTCGTCTGCCCACTCGTGATCCAGGTAGTCCCCTGTGAACAGCTCGTGCAGCGCTTGGGCGCGCTCTTCCTTGCGAGCGACCTCGTCAAGCGCCGCGTGGATCGTGTCGGTGACGCCGGTCGTGCCGAGCGAGCGCTGGGCCTCGCGCAGCTTGTCGCGGTTAAGCAGCAGCGAAGTTCGCTTCACGTTGGACCATGATATGTCACCACCTGTTGCATATGACATATGAATTGTGACATCTCTGCCGAGTGCCGTCCACGGCTCTGCGTCAAGCGACGACGATGAAGAACCCCTGGTCCTGGTACTGCTCCGCCACCTCCGCATTCACCACGAGTGGATCCGGGAGCAGCAACTGGGTGGTCACCACGACGATCGAGTTGGGAACGCCGACGCAGCCAGTGCCGGCGGCGGTCCCCGAGGAGTCGATGGAGACGACGGCGCCGAACGTCACCCTCGAGAGGTCGATCGTCACCGCCGCGCTGACAGCATTCGCGTCGATCGCCGGATCGAGCCGCACGCAGTAAACCCCGTCGCCCGGGTGCTGGACGGTCTCGATGCCCTTCGACCTCGACAGCGCGCCGAGCTCACTGACGAGCCCATACGCGCGCGCCGTCCCGGGCGCGCCCGTGTCGCCCTTCTGTCCTGCGGATCCCGGCACGCCCGGGAGCCCCGGCGGGCCCTGCGGACCTCGGTCGCCGGCAGCGCCCTCGGCGCCCAAGAGCTTCGACCGCTCAGAACGCTTGAAGTCCGAAAGCGTCAGCGAGCCGTTCCTGACGTCCGCCGATGTCAGCGTCTCGTTCTTCACCTGCTTGCCGGTGATCAGCTTCGCCGCCGCTGAGACGCCCCCGGCGACTGCGTCCCCGGATGCCGCCACGATCAGCGCCAGGATTGCGATCAGGAGCGCCGGTGACGGCCGCTGAATCCGCTTGCGCACGTTGTCTTCCCCTCGATCAGCCACTCGCGCCCGCCCCCGCGGCAGGCGATCGGCGCACGGTAGACGATCACGTCCCGTTCACGCGACGGGAAGAACTTCACCCCCGGTGCGCGATAGCGTCGCGATCGTGACGCTGCCAGACGAGGTACGCGCGGCGTGCGCCGACGTCGCCGCGCACGCCCGCTCCGTGACGATCGACGCCGACGCCCTCGACGTGTTGGACCCGGGCCCTCCGCCTGAGCTCGACCGCGCGCGCCACTACCTCGACGGCCCGCCGGAGGTGGTCGGCGACTACCTCCTCACGCTCGACACGATCAACTTCGGCTCCGGCTGGTTCCCGACGCTGGCCAAGCGACCGCGCTCGTCCGGCTACTTCACGGTCGCGTGGGCGCTCGCTGACCGCTTCAGGTCGGCAGGGCCATGGACGAGCGCCGAGCTGCGCGCAATGCGCACCGAGGAGATCGCCGACACGCTCGGCCAGCGTCGTGACCACGAGCTGATGGCGCTCTACGCGCAGGCCCTGCGCGAGCTCGGGCGGTTCCTCGACGGGCGCCGCGCGGTCGACCTGGTCGCCCAGTCCAAGGGCTCAGCCGTGGCGCTGGCGCGCGCGCTCGCCGGCGGGATGGCCTTCTACGACGACCGCGGCTTCTACAAACGCGCGCAGATCGTGCCTTCGAACCTGGCGCTGGCCGGCGGGGCGAGCTTCAAAGACCTGGACCGCCTGACGATCTTCGCCGACAACCTGGTTCCCCATGTTCTCCGCTGCGACGGCGTGCTGACCTACACCGACGGGCTCGCAGCGCTGATCGACTCCGGCCGCCCGCTGCGGCTCGGCCCGCAGGAACGCGAGATCCGTGCCTGCGCCGTGCATGCGTGCGAGCTGCTCGGCGAGCGACTCGGCCTGCCGGCGCGCGAGATCGACCACCGACTGTGGACTCGCGGTCAGCAACCCGAGTACAAGGCCCGCCCCCGTCACCGCTGCCGCTGCGTCTACTACTGACGGTTCGCGGGGGCTATGGGCGCGTCCGCGGCAGTTACCGCGCGATCAGCCGCCGGCGGGGTTGCGACCGCGGACCGGCCGCAGCGGCCGCACGGTCGCCGGCGCATCCTCGCCCGCGAGCTCGGCGAGGCGACGCTCCAGCCCGGTGAGACGAGCCGACAGCTCGCGAATCGCGTCGGCGACGGGGTCCGGCAAGTGGATCCAATCGGCGTCGGGGCCTTCGGGACGCAAGCCGTCGACCTTGACCACGTGGCCGGGGTTGCCGACGACGGTGCTGTTCGGCGCGACGTCCGTGATCACGACGCTGTTGGCGCCGATCTTCGAGCCGTGGCCGACGCGTATCGGGCCGAGCAGCTTCGCGCCGCTGCCGATCGTGACGTTGTCCTCGACGGTCGGGTGGCGCTTGCCGGTGGCGAAGCCGGTGCCGCCGAGTGTGACGCCCTGGTAGAGCGTCACGTCGTTGCCGATCTCAGCGGTCTCACCGATCACGACGCCGGTCCCATGGTCGATGAAGAGCCCGTCGCCGATCGTCGCCGCGGGATGGATCTCGATCCCGGTCAGCGCGCGGCTGATGTACGCGATCGAGCGCGGCATGACCGGCACGCCCGCTTCGTGGAGCACATGAGCGATTCGGTGCGCGAGCAGCGCATGGACGCCCGGCCACGATGTCAGGATCTCGACCGCCGCCACGCCGCGCGCCGCCGGATCGCGCTGGTGGGCAGCAGCGACGTCGCAGCGCAGCTCGCCGGCGACGCGAGCGAGTGTTCCCAGGCCGAGCATCAGTCACGAACGATAAGCCCTCGGCAGGGCGGCTCGGGCGCGGGGGCCCGAGAACGTCGCGGGCGGGCGCTACGGAGCGAAGAACGGCGCGGAGATGTAGCGCTCACCGGAGTCCGGCAGCACGCACACGATCCGCTTGCCGCGCGACTCCGGGCGCGCGGCGACCTGCATCGCACCCCACAGCGCGGCGCCACTGCTGAGCCCCGCGAGCAGTCCCTCACGCGAAGCCGCGAGCCGCGCGGTCTCGATCGCCGCCTCGTCAGGGACGGCGATGATCTCGTCGAGGATCTCGCGGTCCAGGACGGCCGGCACGAAGCCGGCACCGATCCCCTGGATCCGGTGCGGACCGGGGAGCCTGCCTGACAGCACGGCCGAGGATTGCGGCTCGACGGCAACGACGAGCGCCTGCGGGTTGGCCGCCTTGATCGCCTCGCCCGCCCCGGTGACCGTTCCGCCGGTGCCCACACCGGCGACCAGTACGTCGACGCGCCGGTCGAGCGCCTTGAGGATCTCGGGACCCGTGCCCGTGCGATGGGCCTCCGGATTCGCCGGGTTGGAGAACTGGTCGGGGAGGAAGTGGTCGGGCTCCTGCGCAAGCTTGCGGGCGGCGTCGACGGCCTCGCTCATCCCGCCCATCGACTCGACGACCTCGACCCGAGCGCCGTACAGGCGCAGCAGCGCCTCGCGCTCACGGCTCATGCCCTGCGGCAGGAAGATGCGCAGCCGGTAGCCCCGCGCCGCGCATACGAAGGCGAGCGCGATCCCGGTGTTCCCCGAGGTGGCCTCGACGATCGTCGATCGCCCAGGCTCGATCAGCCCGTCGCGCTCGGCAGCCTCGATCATCGAGACGCCGATCCGGTCCTTGACCGAGCCGCCGGGGTTGAACGCTTCGAGCTTGCCGTACAGCTCGACGCCATCGGCAGAATCGTCGAGCAGGCGCGAGAGCCGGATCAGCGGCGTTCGACCAACCAGCTCAGAAACGTTGATCGGGATTCGCGCCATTGCTGCGCGCCCAGCGTAGATGGTTGCGCGGTCGGTCGCACGGCCCGACGGCCTGCCGGCCATCCGCGTGCCGATGCGCGCGGGGCGCGCGGCGCTCATGTGGCGCAGGCGCCGGTGGAAGCGGTTTGCGCTCCAGAGTCGACCTGCGCGAGCGCAGCCCGGACCGTCGCGTTCGGGACGCCGAACCCGCCGCTCGCGCCAGCGCTCTCCGAGCTTGCGAAGACCGTTGTGAGCACGCGGCCCGACCCGTCCACGACCGGGCCGCCCGAATTGCCGTGCCGGATCGTTCCGCGGACCGCGGTCATCGTGCGCGGCAGCGGTCCGCGTCCGTATACGTCCTGGGACAGGACGCCCGAGGTCGACCCGATCCGCGCGGCGCCGGCGTCGAACGGCCCGTTGAGCGGATAGCCCAGGATCGCGCCGGCCGTTCCCTCGCGCGGCTCGCCGACGAGCCGCAGGACGCGCCCGCCGAGGCCGCTCACGGCGAGGATCGCGACGTCGTTGCGCGGGTCGAACACGAGCGCACGCGCCGCCCGTCGCTTACCCTCACCGCGCAACTGGACCTCGAGTTCGCCGTCCGTCCCGGCCACCACATGCGCATTCGTCACGACGATCCCCGGCGCGACGATCCAGCCCGAACCGCTGATTCCCAGGCCGCATGCCTCGCCCAGCACGCGCACGGTCCCGCCGGCGGCGCTGCGCACCCCCGGCTCGCGCAGCGCGGTGCCCGTCGGCCGGCCGATCGCATCCGGGGACGGGCCGCGGATGCTCGGCAGCGGGTCGAAGCGAGCAAGCGCACGCAGGATCGGCCCCGACGGTGGGAGCACGTCGTTGAGCGTGCTGAGGATGGCCGACCGCCGCACCTCGTCGCGCAACGTCCGCGCTCCCGGGGTCTGGAGCGCCACGGCGCCCGCGATCCACGCGAATGCGAGCGCGGCCGCTGCGCCGAGTGCGGCTCCGAGAATGGCATCGACTGGTCCGATGCCCGGAAGGCGCACAGCATCGAATACGGCGTTCCCGATTCCTTGCAGCAGACCGGAGAGCGCGACACCGAGTGCGAGCGCGCCGGCAAGCCCGAACAGGGGCGCCCACGGCGAGGCGGAGCCGCCGTCGAGCAACAGCGGGGCGAGCCTCGCCCCTGCGAAGGCCCCGCCGACGAAGCCTGCCAGCGAGAGCACCCCGGCAAGGAAACCGCGGCGTGCGCCCATGACCGCCGAGAGGGCGGCAGCGACAAGAAGTACCCAGTCGAGCGCGGTCACGTCCGCTGATGCCCGGACCGCGCCGCGACGACCGATGCGCGCATCTCAGATGTAGTACATCGACTGACCGGCGTCGGCGCGCTCGCGCTCGATCACGTCCTGGATCGTGGACTGCGCGAAGACCTCCCGCGCAGCTCCGGCAGCCTCACCGAAGATGCCCTGCGAGTCGCGGCCGAGCGGGCCGTCGAGCAGCTCGACGATCTCCAGCACCGTGATCGTCGAAGGCTCGCGCGCAAACGAGTAGCCGCCCTTGACGCCTCGCTGCGAACTGAGCACGCCCGCCCTGCGCAGCGTCGCGAACAGCTGCTCGAGGAACTGCACCGGTATCTCGCGGCGCCGCGCGAGCTCCCCGATCGGGACCGGGCCCTCGCCACAGCACCCGAGCTCAGCGAGAGCGCGCAGCGCGTAAGGGGATTTGGTGGTGATCGAGATCATCGGCGCCAGATGGTTGGTTCCGCGTGATCGCGGAATCAGTCATCTACCCTCGATCTTATGCCGTCCTCCGGTTCCATCGCCCGCGCCGCCGCGCGCTTCGCGCCGCCGCTGGCGATGATGGCCCTGATCTTCACGCTCAGCGCCCAGCCGGACCTGAACAGCGGCCTCGGCACGATCGACCTCGTCGGGCGCAAGATCGTCCACATGGCCGAGTACGGCGTGTTGTGGTTCCTCTGGCTTCGCGCCCTCGGAGCCCCCCGCCCCGCGCTCGCCGCAGCGGTCACGATCGGCTACGCGATGACCGATGAGCTGCACCAGATGAACGTCGACGGGCGCGTCGGATCGCCGATCGACGTCCTGATCGACGCAACGGGCGTGGCGATCGCGTACGCGATCTGGAGCCGGCGCAGACGCCGACTCCTGGCCCGAAGCTGAACATCGATCCGCCGGGCGCAGCACGGCGCGAGCCGGCTCGGTGGGGGTTCCGGTCGACGCCTTGGTGGTGCCGGGCAGCGCCGATCGGCGTCCGTGACGAGGACGCAGCCGAAGCCGATGGCACCGCCATCGGTAAGGCGAGGACACGGTCAGGGGCGTCGATCGGCCGGGCCGGCCCGCCAAGGCGGCGATCCGGGGCCCCCGCCGAGCCTAAAGCCAGCCGCGCTCGGTGGCGATCAGGACGGCCTGGGCGCGGTCGACTGCGCCGACCTTGCCGTAGATGTTGTGAAGATGGGTGCGCACCGTGCTCGTCGAGAGCTCCAGCTCGTGCGCGATCTGCTTGTAGACCTTGCCCTCGGACAGTCGCTTCAGGACCTCGACCTCGCGACCGGACAGCGGGCACGGGTCGACCTGGCGAACGCGCCCGGTGCTCGGGAAGGGCAGGTCGTACATGACCGAACGCAGATCCTCGGGCCCGAGACCGATGCTGCGCGCGCAGCGCAGCAGCTCGGTCGGCGAGACCGCGCCGCCCTGGGCGTAGTGGGCCAGCATGTCGGCGAGGCGCACGAAGGCGACCTCGTCGCTGGCGTCCTCGGCGTGGTGCCGCTCGATCACCGACGCGATCACCTTGGGAAGTCCCCAGCGGCGGGCGAGAACGCCGCCGACCAGCGAGTGGTCGACGCCCAGCTCGCGGCGCTCGCGATGGATCCGCTCCTCGGGAGTGCGCGCACCCTGATGGACCTGCTGCGGGTAGCCCGGGTAGGCGTGCATCAGGACGAGCTTGCCGATGTCGTGAAGCAGCGCCGTGACCATCAGCCGGTCGCGCTCCTCGTAGCCGGCCTCGATGGCCAGCCGCTCAGCGGCGCGTTGCGTGGCGACGCCGTGAAGGCGGAAGCGCTCGGGCGCGGCGTCCCACACGGACGAACGCTCGAAGAAGTCGAAGGTGCGTGCTCGAGCGGCGATCGACTGGACCGCTTCGGGCGAGAGCACCTCGGTCGCGGCGACGATCGAGTCGACGCGGCCGCGGTTCTTGCCCTCGGCCTGGTTCGCGAGCCGCAGCACGGCGATGACGAGCGCGACATCGCCCTCGACGGCGGCCACGACCTCGCTCGTGTTGATGCGCTCCTCGCTGACCAGCCGCAGCACGCGATCGCGTGACTCGGCGAGTGCCGGGAATCCCTCGAGCGCTTCGAATGCTGCGGTCAGACGGCGTCCGTGACCCTCGTTGTGGGCGCGGCGGGCGCTCGAGGAGTCCGGGGTCGCGTCTGAGGCGCGCAAGGCGGATGCTGGACCAGTGGGGGGCGTCATGCGTGGGTGCGATCCGTGTCTAGAGGAGGTTGAAGCCTGCCCGGCGGGCGGCCCAGCACACCTATCGGCAGTGGTGGACGGGGGTTTGAGTCCCATCGTCTATGCGTCCGCTGCGGCGCGCCTTTTTGCGCTTTTTCGCGGCTTTATGCGCAATCCCGGGGCGAAATCCGCCCTCTGCGCGGTCTTACGGAGCGGACGGCTGGGCGGAGAGAGCCGCGTCGATGCGGCGCAGCGATTCGTCGCGCCCGAGTACCGCGAGCGACTCGAAGATGCCCGGTGAGATCGTCGTCCCGGCGAGCGCCACGCGAACGGGCTGGAACACGGCCTTCGGCTTGACGTCGAGACGGGCCACGACGGCCCGAAGCGCGGCGTCGATCGGATCGACGCTCCATTCGGCCAGGCCCGTGAGTGCGTCGCGAACGCCGGCGAGCGCCTCCCTGCCGTCCACGCCGAGCCATTTCTCGCGCGCGGCCCGATCGTCGGCCGGACCGTCGAAGAAGAAGCCGGCCAGCGGCCAGAAGTCGCTCAGCGTCTGGACCTTCTCCTCGCTGATCTCCACGGCGTCGCGCAGCCCCTCACGGCCGGTGAACGCCTCCAGCCGCCGCGTCAGCTCATCCGTGCCGAGGCCGCGCAGGTACGTGCCGTTCATCCAGCGCAGCTTCTGCTCGTCGAAGCGGGCGGGATTCTTGGCCACGCGCGCCAGGTCGAAGCGGCGGACCAGCTCATCGGTCGCGATCAGCGTCTCGTCGTCAGCGTCGCCCCAGCCGAGCAGAGCCAGGTAGTTGCGAACCGCCTCGGGCAGGTAGCCCGCGTCGCGCAGATCCTGTACCGATGCGGCGCCGTGGCGCTTGCTCAGCTTCTTGCCGTCGGCACCGTGCAGCAGCGGCAGGTGGGCGTAGATCGGAGCCGGCGCGCCGATCGCCTCCAGGACGAGCAGCTGCTTGGGCGTGTTGGACATGTGATCCTCGCCGCGCACGACGTGCGTGATGCCCGCGTCGTGGTCGTCGATCGCGACCGCGAGGTTGTAGAGCGGGCTGCCGTCGCCGCGCGCGATCACCGGGTCGTCGAGGTGCTGGTGGCGGAACGTGGTGTCGCCGCGGATCACGTCGTGAACGACGGTCTCGCCCTCGTCGGGGACTTGCAGGCGGACGGCGCCCTGCGATTCGGGCTCACCGCGGAAGCCGCGGTCGTGGCCGTGGCGCTCCTTGTAGGCCTTGACGTCCTCGCCGGTGGCGCTGGAGCGGTACGCACGCCCCTCGTCGAGCAGTCGCGTCACGACCTCGCGGTGGCGCTGCTCGCCGGCAGTCTGGAACAGAGGGCCCTCGTCCCAGTCGAGCTCCAGCCAACGCAGGGCCTCGAGGATGTGCTCGACGTTCTCTGGGGTCGAGCGCTCGCGGTCGGTGTCCTCGATGCGCAGTACGAGCGCGCCGCCGCTGCCGCGGGCGAGCAGCCAGTTGTAGAGCGCCGTGCGGGCGCCGCCGATGTGGAGCTGGCCCGTGGGGCTGGGAGCGAATCGAACGCGCATTCGGGTAGGAATCTAGGCGATGCCCTCTGCCCTCTGCCCCACGCCCCGTTGCTGATCGGCGCCCACGTCTCGCCGGCCGGCGGGCCGGCGAAGGCGATCGAGCGCGGTGAGGCGCTCGGCGCCCAGACGATCCAGATCTTCAACCAGAACCCGCGCGCCTGGAAGCCGACGATCTACGACGAGGGTCAGGTCGCCGCCTACCACGAGGCGCGGGCGGGAAGTCGCGTTGATGGGCTCTTGATCCACGCCGTGTACCTGCTCAACCCGGCGAGCGACGATCCGGACATCCGTGAGAAGACGCTGACGTCGCTGGTCGCCTCGTTGGACACGGGGGCGGCGCTCGGCGCGCATGCCGTCGTGCTGCACCCGGGCTCGGCGAAGAGCGGGGACGTCGGAGAGGCGATAGCGCGCGCCGGCGAGGTGATCCGCGAGGCTCTGGCCTCATCTGGGCCTTGCCCGCTGCACCTCGAGAACACGGCGGGCGCCGGCGGGACGCTCGGGCGCTCGTTCGCCGAGCTGGCCGCGCTTCTGGAAGCGGCCGGCGGCGACCCGCGCCTCGGGGTCTGCCTCGACTCGTGCCACCTGCTCGCGAGCGGAGTCGACGTTCGCGCCGCGTCCGGGCTCAGCGAGGCTCTCGACGATTTCGACTCCGTCGTCGGGCTCGATCGCCTCGGCTCACTGCACCTGAACGACAGCCAGACGCCGCTGGGATCCAACCGCGACCGGCACGCCAACATCGGTGACGGCGAGCTCGGCCTCGAAGGCTGCCGCGCGTTTCTGTCCGAGCCGCGCTTCGACGGGCTGCCGTGCGTCCTCGAGACCCCGGGGCCCGATCGCTCTGGACCCGTTGCGGAGGAGCTTGCGCTTTGCCGTCGCCTGCGCGCGGAGGGGTTGGCGGCACGGGCGTAGAAAGTGCTGGAGCGCCTGCGCGGGACGCGCGGCGCGGGGTGGATGTAGAAAGCGACCCCCACCGTCGCCACCCCGCGCCACCCCCGACGAACTCGCGTCCGGCGCACCATGGGCAGTCGGCCGACTCGCCCGTCAGGCAGCCGCGCCGGCGCGCAGCGCCGCCGGCCCGAGGATGTCCTCGAGCTCGGCGCGCAGCGTCGGCGTTTCCTTCACGCGGAACCCATCGCCGAAGCGCAGCGTGCGCGCCCCGCCTGAGGTCGCGATGTCGAGCACGACCTCGGTGTCCCCGGCGTGATTGCCGAGCACGTGCTTGAGGTCGTCGATGATCGTCGCCGGGACGCCCGTGGCAGCGGCATCGAGACTCAGCCGCAGCGGCTGGGGGTCGGCGGGCTCGATCGCGGCCGCTTCACGCGCCGCCGCGACCTCCTCGGGGGTCGGATCGAAACGCTCGACGCTCTGCACGATCAAGGACGTCTTGTCCTTCTCCTTGTGATCGACGCGGCCGCGCACGAGCACGATCTCGTCGACGCCCAGCGCGCCCTCGTACTCCACGAGCGCCTTGCCGAACACGACCATCTCGACCTCGCCATCGAGGTCGTCGAGCGTGGCGAACATCATGTGGTCGCCCTTGCGCGTGCGCAGCCGCTTGGCCTGGGTGATGATCCCGCCGGCGGTCACCCATTCGCCGTCCTTGCGCTCGGCGAGCTCGGCCAGCGAACCGTCGACCTTGGCGCGCAGCGCTTCGCGGACCTCCTTCAGCGGATGCACCGAGATGAAGAGGCCGATCGCCTCCTTTTCGACGGCGAGCAGGTCACGCTGGGCGAACTCCTCGAGCGGGATCGGCGGGTGACTCGGGCGCATCGTCGACGGCGCGGGCCCGCCGCCGACGTCTGCCACGTCGAAGATCGAGCCCTGCCCTATCTGAGCGTCGAGCTGAGCCTGCTGGCCGGCGCCCTGGGCCTGTTCGAGCACCATCAGCATGCCCTTGCGCGAGGCGCCGGTCGAGCCCAGCGCACCGCATTTGATCAGCGCCTCGATCGAGCGCTTGTTGACGACCCGCGAGTCGACGCGCTCGCAGAAGTCCCACAGTGACTCGAACGGGCCGCCCTCCTGGCGCGCGGACTTGATCGCCTCGACCGCCTGGTAGCCGACGCCCTTGACGGCGTCCAGGCCGAAGCGGATGTCGCCGTCGACCACGACGAACTCGTGGTCGGAGAGGTTCACGTCCGGCGGCAGGATCTGGATCCCCATGTCCTCGCAGCGCGCGGCGAAGAACGGGACCTTGTCCTTCGTGCTCATCACCGAGGAGATCAGCGCCGCCATGTACTCCGCGGTGAAGTTGGCTTTCAGCCAGGCCGTCCGGTAGGCGATCAGCGCGTAGCAAGCCGCGTGGGAGTTGTGAGAGACGATGCCGTTGGCGATGAAGTTGAGAGGGCCTCCAGGTGCCATCTCGACGTCGAACGTCGACGTCATCCCGAATGGCTCGATCGCGACCACGAGGTCGCCGTTCTCGACGTGCGCCCGGTCGCCGTCGAGGTGACGACCGACGACCGGCCGGAAGTCCTCGGGAGTGACCACGACGTACGGCAGGTCGCCGTACTTCTCGGCGAAGTACTCGGGAGCACGGTCGATGCCGTCCATCTCCCAGTAGCGACCGTCGAAGTAGAAGTCGCAGATGCGTCCGCTCGGCAGCACCTTGTGCATCTCGAAGTCGACGCCGCGCTCGATCAGCCATTCGCACATCTCGCGCTCAGGCTTGCTGGCGCACCACATGTCGTTGGAGGCGATAGAGCAGTGGCCGTACCCAGGCCCCGTGTCGTAGGCCTCGCGGACCTGGCCGAGACTGCGCGCGATGAAAGCCGCGCGCCACTCAGGGTCGTTGGCATGCAGCCACTTGATGCGGTCGTGCATCGCCGCGGTGCCAGCGCGGGTGAGGTCCGGATGCTCGGCGTGCACGGGTGAAGAACCCCCGCCGATCCGTCGTTCGGGGTGGCCGTCTCGCGGATGCCAGGCGTCGCGCGATCGCGACGCCAATGCTGGTTGCATTGGCAAGCGGTCGCGTGGCGGCTGGCGCCGCGAGGCGGCCGCATCCGGACGACGGATCTCCGAGGTCATGGAAACCGTGATGAGCTCGGTCTCGCCGATCACCAGATCGCGGATCTCCTTGTAGCCATCCGTGGTCAGCAGCCGGTGGTCGAGCGTCGCCTTCATCTGACGGCCGCTGGCACAGCGGACGCGAACGACTTCCTTGCGACCGGTCTTGACGACCTTGGCGAGCTTGTGCGGCCTGACCTCGCCGTCCGCCCACATCGACATCAGCTCGGGCGGCTGAAGCTTGTACGCCTCTGACAGCCTGATCCGTGTGCCGTCGGGCAGCACCACGCGCGTGTCCGCTGACGCGCATTTGTTAAAACTGTAATCAGCGCTTTTCTGGTTTGTCGACCAGATCCAGTCGATGACGCGCGGCTCGGTGCCTGACTCGCTACAGCCCTGACGGAACTCGGGCTCGAGCTGCGCCATCGCCTGGCGGTTCTTCTTGCCGATCGCCTTGCGCAGGTCGTCGGCCTTGGCGCCGCTGAAGCCGGCCAGGGACTTGGCGATCTGCATCGCCTGCTCCTGGTAGAGGATCACCCCGTAGGTGCCGCCGATGATCGGCTCCAGGCGGGGGTCCTTGATCGAGACGGCGTCGGGGTCACGCTTGCCGCGCGCGTACGTCGGGATCTGGTCCATCGCGCCCGGCCGGTAAAGCGCGACGAGCGCGACGAGGTCCTCGAACTCCGTCGGACGAACTTTGCGCAGCGCCTCCTGCATGCCTTCGGACTCGAACTGGAAGACGCCGATCGAGTCACCGCGTCCGAGCATCCCGTAGGTCTCGAGATCGTCGAGCGGCAGCGTCCCCATGTCCGGCCGCTGCCCGGTCGAGCGCTCGATGATGTCGAGCGCGTCCTCGATCACGTCAAGATTGCGCAGCCCCAGGAAGTCCATCTTGAGCAGGCCGATGTCCTCGACCGGCTTCATCGAGAACTGCGTGACCACCTTGTATATCCGGTCGCCGTTCTCGTCCGTCGTGTTGGCGTCCGCGAGCTGCACCGGGACGATGTCCGTCAGCGGGCGATCGGCGATCACGACCGCTGCGGCGTGGATCGACGAGTTGCGGACGATGCCTTCGAGGCCCTTCGCCGTGTCGATGATCTGACGCGCGATCGGGTCGCTGTCGTACTGCGCGCGCAACGGCTGACCCTCGGTCAGGCAGTCGACGAACGACGGCGAGCGGCCCTGGTCGGGGTCCGGGATCAGCTTCGCCAGGCGGTCGCCGACGCCGTAGTCGTAACCATGCACGCGTGCGGCGTCACGCGTCGCCGCACGCGGGAACATCTTGCCGAAGGTGATGATCTGCGCCACCGACTCGCGGCCGTACTTCTCGGTCACGTAGCGCATGACCTGCTCGCGCCCTCGGACCGAGAAGTCGATGTCGATGTCGGGCATCGACACGCGCTCGGGGTTGAGGAAGCGTTCGAACAGCAGGTCGTAGCGCAGCGGATCGACATCCGTGATCCGCAGGCAGAAGGCGACGATCGATCCGGCCGCGGAGCCGCGCCCCGGCCCGACCGAGATGCCGTTGCGCTTGGCCCACGTGACGAAGTCCCAGACGATCAGGAAGTAGGCGTTGAAGCCCATCCGGTCGATGACCTCGAGCTCCATCTCCATCCGCTCGATGACCTCGGCCGGCGGCGGGTCGCCGTAGCGCTCGCGGATGCCCTCGGCGACGCGCGAGCGCAGGTACGAGCGCTCGTCCTCGCCCTCGGGGAGGAAGCGCGGGATCAACTGGCGATCGAGCTCGATCTCGACGGAGCAGCGTTCGGCGATCTCGACCGTCGATGCGAGCGCCTCCGGCCACTCCGCGAACGACTGAGCCATCTCCTCGTTGGAGCGCAGGTAGAACTCGTTCGTCTCGAACGTCATCTTCGGCGCGTCGAGCGTCGACTTCGTCTGCACGCAGAGCAGCGCCGTGTGGTGGCCGTAGTCCTCACGGCGCAGGTAATGGACGTCACCGGTGCCGACGATCGGGCGGCCGACCTCGCGCGCGATCCGCACGATCCCCTCGTTGGCCACGTCCTGAGGGGCGAGGCCGTTCTTCTGCACCTCGAAGTAGACGTTGTCGGCTCCGACCGCCTGCATCAGGTCGTCGACGTGTGCGCGCGCGTCCAGGTCGCGCCCTTCGACCAGCCGCGAGGCAAAGCGTGAGGCCAGGCAGCCGGTGAGCGCGATCAGCCCATCGCCGTAGCGTTCGATCTGGGCCAGGTCGATCGTCGGCTTACCGCGGTTCAGGCCCTCCAGGAAGCCCGCCGAGCAGAGCCGGACGAGGTTGCGGTAGCCCTCGTCGGAGCTCGCGAGCAACGTCAGGTGGTTGCGCTCGGTCTTGCCCGGGCCGCGCGAGGCGTGATCATCGACGAAGTAGATCTCGCAGCCGACGATCGGCTTGATCCCGTGCTTCTTGGCGGCCTTGTAGAGCTCAACGGCGCCGTTCATCACGCCGTGGTCGGTGAGCCCCAGGGCGGGCTGACCGAACGCCGCCGCGCGCTCGGCGAGGGCCTCGATCTTGCATGCACCGTCGAGCAGCGAGTACTCGCTGTGGACGTGGAGATGCGCGCAGGTCGGGGTCACTGGAGCCGGAAGGGTACGGCCGGCGCCGGACGCTGAAGGCGGTCCGCGCGAGCGCTCACGGGCGACCGCGCAGGGCGCGCTCGATCGCTCGCAGGAGGCCGCCGCGGCGGCGTGCGGCGGGTGCCGGCGGGGCGGCTGACCAGGCTGTGGCGGAGGACTGCGGGGCGGCCGGAAAGACTGCCGCGGGGGCCTGCGGCGGCGCGACCATGGGCGCCGGCGCGACAGGCGTGGGCGCAGCAGCAGGCGACGGCGCAGGCGCAGGCATGCTGTCCGCAGGGTGAGGCTCGGGTATCTGGGCGCGCAGGCGCTCGGCGGCGCGCACCAGCCCCGCGATCAGCGCGTCGGTCTCCCCCGCGAGCGCGCCCGCCGGCGGTGAGAGGTCCGGCGGAGCGGCAGCCGCGAGGGGCGCGGGCGCCGGAGCGGCGGCGAACCCCAGGAGCGACGCACCCGCGGCGAGTGCAGCCGCCTGCGCGGACCGTGCTCGCTCGGCGACGAGCGCTCCCGATAGCGCGTCGCGTGCCGCCCGCTCGGCGACGACGGCGTGCTCGGATGCCTCGCGCGCCGCGCGCTCCGCGATCAGAGCGACCTCGGCGGCCTCGCGCGCGCCGATCTCACGATCCAGCGACTCACGAGCGGCCCGCGTGGCCGCGGCGGCCTGCGCGACTACGGACGCGAGCGCCGCATCGCGCCGCGCGCGGTCGGCGAGCCGCTCGCGCAGCTCCTGCAGGTCGCGCGTGGCGAGCTCGAGCTGCGCGACGCGCGTCTCGGCGTCGGCCAGCCGCTCGCGCGCCTGGCGCTCAGCGAGCTCGGCGCGCCGCGCGCGGCGCTCCGCGAGGACGAGCGGGTCGCCGCCGGCTCCGACGATCGGCTCGTCCGGCTGCGGTGTGCCGCCGGGGTCCGTGGGCTCGGGTGCGGTCATCGGTCCCCAAAAGCTACTCACGCGTCAGGCGGCTAGATCACGGAGAACCCGCTCGTTGCTGGATTCCGCTCATGTGGCCAGCCGGGAGGCGTGTCACGCAGGCTCGACGGCCGGCTGCCTACCCCTCCTGCGAGGCCTTCAGCCTGTGCGCCATACGCGACTGCAGCGACCACAGCTCGATGAAGCCCGGCGACGCCTGCTGGCTGAACAGGCCGCCGGAGGTCTCGAAGGTCGCAAGCGAAGCGTCGTAGACGGCGTTCGGCGAGGAGCGCGTGACGACGCGTGCGGAGCCCTTGAAGAGCTTCATGCCGATCGTTCCGGTCACGCGATCGTTGACCGAGTCCATGTAGGCGTCGAGGTTCTCCCGCAGCGGCTCCCACCACAGGCCGGCATAGACCAGGTAGCCCCACTGGCGGTCGAGGCCCGACTTGAACTGGTTCTGATGGATCGTGCAGACGAGCCGCTCGAGCTCGGCGTGCGCCGGGAGCAGGATCGCCGCGGCCGGAACCTCGTAGATGTCGCGCACCTTGAGGCCGACGATGCGGTCCTCGATGTGGTCGATGATCCCGACGCCGTGACGGCAGCCGATCTCGGCGACGCGCTCGAGCAGGTCCACGAGCCCCAGGCTCTCGCCGTTCAGTGAGACCGGAACGCCGCGCTCGAAGCCGATCTCGACGATCTCCGACTCGTCGGGCGCTAGCTCGGGACGCGTCACGAGCTGGAATACGTCGTCGTCCGGAGCGTGGTCCAGGTCCTCGATCCACTTGCCTTCCGACGAGCGACCCCAGAGGTTGTCGTCGATCGAGTACGGGGTGCTCTCGACGCCGCCCTTGACGGGGATGCCGTGCTCACGGGCGTACTCGATCTCCTCCTCGCGGCCCATCTGCCAGCCGCGAACAGGCGCGATCACCTTGAGCTCGGGCGCGAGCGTCGCAACCGTCGCCTCGATCCGCACCTGGTCGTTGCCCTTGCCCGTGCATCCGTGGGCGATCGTGTCGCAGCCGTGCTTGCGGGCGTAGTCGACGGCGAGCTTCGCGATCAGCGGGCGGCCGAGCGCCGTGAACAGCGGGTAGGCCAGGCCGTAGACGGCGTTGGCCTTGATCGCCGGGGCGACGTAGTCGCGCGCGAACTCCTCACGCGCGTCGACGACCTCCGCGGCGACGGCGCCGAGCTGCGTCGCCTTGCCCTTGACGACGTCGTAGTCCTCACCCGGCTGACCGAGGTTGACCGTCAGAGCGACGACCTGCGCGTCGTACTCGTCCTGGATCCACTTGAGCATCACGCTCGTGTCCAGGCCGCCCGAGTAGAGCAACAGGACCTTGTGAACCTCGTCGGGCTCGGCGAGGTAGCTGGCGGTGCGCGTGTTGCGCGCGGCATCGTCTGTCATCGCCGCGCAGTCTAGATAGGCCCTAGGTTTCAGCCGGTGAGCTCCGTCGTCGTCAGCGACCTCGCCTACGCCCACCCGGGCGGCGATCTGCTGTTCGAGGGCGTCTCGTTCAAGCTCGCTCCACGGCGGCACGCGGGACTCGTCGGCGCCAATGGCGTCGGCAAGAGCACCTTGCTGAGAATCGTGGCGGGCATCCTCGATCCGCTGACCGGCAGCGCGTCGGTCGGCGACCGGGCCCTCTATATGGCCCAGGACGTCGGCACCGGCGAGGGCACCGTGCGGGAACTGCTGCTGAGCGTCGCTCCTGCTCGGGTGCGCGACGCCGGACTGGCGATGCTCGCAGCCGAGCGCGACCTGGCCGGCGGGGACGAAGGCGCCGGGGTGCGGCTCGGCGAGGCGATCGGCTCGTGGTCGGAGCTCGGCGGCTACGAGCTCGAGGGGCAATGGGACGCCGCGTGCCGACGGATCGCGCGGGCGTCTTTGACCGACGTCGGCGACCGGCCGGCCAAGACCTTGTCGGGCGGTGAGCGCAAGCAGCTCGTGCTCGAGCTGCTCTTCGCATCCGACGCGCCCGTCCTGCTGCTCGACGAGCCCGACAACTTCCTCGACATCCCGGCCAAGGGCCGGCTGGAGGAGCGGATCCGCACGACCCGCAAGACCGTGCTCCTCATCAGCCACGACCGCGGGCTGCTCAGCGCGGCCTGCGACGCGATCCTGACGCTGGAGGGCGACGGCTGCTGGGTCCACGGCGCCTCGTATGCGACCTACCCCGAGGCGCGCCGCCACCGCCAGCAGCTGATGGGCGACCGCCTGGAGCGCTGGAACCAGGAGGAGAAGCGGCTGCGTGAGCTGGTGCGCATCTTCAAGGAGCGCGCCAAGTACTCACCCGACTGGGCCAAGCGTGCCGACGCGGCCGAGTCGCGCTGGCGACGGTTCGTCGACGAGGGCCCTCCCGACCCTCCGGTCGTGGACGCGCAGATCCGCCCGCGCCTGCGCGGCGGCGACTCGGCGCGGCGCGTCATCGCGCTGCACGAGGTCGCGATCGACGGACTCCTCGCGCCGCTGACCGACGAGGTGCATTTCGGCGAGCGAGTCGGGCTCGTCGGCCCGAACGGGACCGGCAAGACGCACCTGATGCGCCTGCTGGCCGGCGAGGCTGTCCCGCACCACGGCCGGTTCGCGCTCGGCCCTCGCGTCTCCGCCGGACTCTTCACGCAGCTCAACATGCGCGCCGAGTTCGACGACGCCAGCCCGCTCGACGTCGCATCGGCGCGTCTGGGCGCGGTGCAGCCGGCGATGGGCGCGCTCGCCCGCTACGGCCTGCAGGACGCCGCGCGCCGTCCGTGCGCGACGCTGTCCGGCGGCCAGCGGGCGCGGCTCGAGATCCTCTGCCTGGAGCTCGAGGGACACAACCTGCTGCTGCTCGACGAGCCGACCGACAACCTCGACATCGAGTCCAGCGAGGCGCTCGAGACGGCGCTGGACGGGTTCGAGGGCACGATCGTCGCCGTCTCGCACGACCGCGCCTTCCTGCGCACGCTCGACCGCTTCCTGCTGCTTGACGAGGACGGCGCCGTGACCGCCCTGCCGGACCCCGAGCGCGCGCTGGCCGCGCTCGGCTGAGGAGCGAAGGCCGACACGAATTGCCGAGGTGGTCCGATGCTGTCGAAGATCGGGGGATCGCCCACAGTGTCGAGGCCGCAGGAATAGAGCAGCAGAACCATGTGAACCCCGTCGGGCTCGGTGAGGTAGCCGGCTGTACGCGTGTTGCATGCGACGCAATCCGCCGTCGCTCGCGAGCACGCCGTGCCCGCAGCGTCACTTTCGTCCATCGCGAAAGCGCGACGGACGACCGATTGACGTTACGCGCCGTGTGATGTCCGTTTTGTCAACCGGTTGCGCATCGGGGCGTCGCGATGGACGAAAGTGACGCGTCCGGCCGGACCGCTGCAAGCTAAAGGGCGCGCCCGGCGCCGTGGGCGTCGGCGGTGAGCGCCGCACGACGGACCCACACCAAACCAGCCACCTGACGAAGCCCGGCCGACCGACCAGCCCGGCTCCACGGTCAGCGCTACCGCCGCGGACGCGCCTCGTCGTAGCGCTCCAGCCCGTCATCCGGCACCGGCTCCCACGGCGCCGCGTAGGCGACGAACGCGCGCCAGCTCGGGCGCACACCCGGGTCGCCGTCGAACGCACCGAGCCGCACGCTCATCTGCGCTGGATCGTCCGGGTTGCGGCTGAAGATGTGCGCCCCGCATTGGCCGCAGAAGCACTTCGCGAAGCCGCCGTCCGCGTGACGCCAGGTGTTCACGAGGTCGGCGCCGCGCAGCAGCCGGAACGTGCGCCCGTCGATCCGCGCCTGCGGCGAGGCGCCGGCCCCGGTGCGCCGCTGGCAGCGCGTGCAATGGCAGTAGCCGGCGTCGATTGCGGGCTCGCTCAGCTCGAAGCGCACCGCGCCGCAGAGGCAGCCGCCGGACGTCGATGGCTCACTCACGCGGGAAGCACTCCTCAGGGGTTGAGTTCACGGGCACGGGTCCTGGAATCGACCACCTACACCTTGATCGCCGCCCGCGCGGCCTTCTTGCCACCCGAGCCGTTCTTCTTGGACTTCGCGGCCGGCGGCGGCGCCAGCGCCTTCAGCTCGTCGAGCGCGTCGCGCAGCCGCTCCACGATGTCGAAGGCGTCGTCGAGCATCGCGGGGTCGGAGACGATCCCGAAGTCCAGCCGGTCGCAGTAGCTCAGCAGCGTGATGTTGAGCCCGGAGCCGTCGAGGATTGCCGACATCGGGTACTGCGCCTCGAGCTTCGCGCCCGCGAGGTACAACGGGAACGGCGATCCGGGGACGTTCGAGATGATGAGGTTCAGCGGCGCCTGGAGCCCGCGCGTGACGGCGATCCGGGAGGTCACGCGCGCCGCGCGCGCGAGCAGCGCGGGCGGGATCACGTGATTGGCGTCCTGCAGGAGCGTCGCGGGGAGCGCCTTGTGACGTTGCTTTGCGGAGGCCATCGTCTGGCTCATCCGCTCGAGCCGCCGGCGCGGGTCCGGCTCGTCGGTCGGCAGCGCGACGATCATCGTCGAGATGCGGTTGCCGAAGGTGCCGAACTGCTCAGGCGTGCGCACCGAGACCGGGACCATCGTCACGAGCGGCTCGTCGGGAAGCTCGCCGTGCTCGAGCAGGAACGAGCGCATCGCCGACGCGCACATCGTCATCACAACGTCGTTGACTGTGCATCCGAACGCGTTCTTGACCACCTTGACGTCGACGAGCGAGAGCGTCCCGTAGCCGATGCGCCGATGCGGTGAGATCGCCGCCTGGAAGCGCGTTCGCGGGGCGTTGAGCCGCCCGCCCTCGAGCACGCCGCCGTCCTCGGTCTGCCGTGAGACGAGCCTTCCCACGATACGTGTCGTCTCGGCGAGGACTCCCGCGCCCGGCAGGTGGCGCAGCGTCGGCAGCGAGTCGAGGTTCGCGATCGTCTCGGGCAGGTTGCGCAAGAGCCGCAACGGCTGGAATGGGACGCTGCCGAGCCCGCGGGCGAGCATCTCCAGCTCACCCGGGGCCTCTTCCGGGCGTCGATCGGACTCCTGCGGCGCCGACACCTCGCGGCCCTCCGGCGACAGGTCGAGCAGGACCGCCAGGATCTCCGCTCCCGACAGCCCGTCGACCGCGGCGTGGTGGATCTTCGTCATGACCGCGACGCGCCCGCCTTCGAGCCCGTGGATCACGTACAGCTCCCACAGCGGCCGCGCCCTGTCGAGCGGCCGCGCGAAGATCCGCGCCACCTGCTCGGAGAGCTGTGCCTGATCGCCGGGCGCCGGCAGCGCGATCTCGCGCACGTGGTAGCCGAGATCGAAGTGCTCGTCGTCGACCCAATACGGGTGATCGAGGCCGAACGGGACGGTCACGAGCCGCCAGCGGAAAGGCGGTAGCAGGTGGATCCGCTGAGCGACCAGCTCGCGCAGCCGCGCCGCGTCGAGCACGTTGTCGGGCGCGGTCGACGGGTCGTAGATCGCCACACCGCTGACGTGGCCGAGGTTGCGCCCGTCCTCGAGCGCGAGGAACTGGGCGTCAAGACTCGTCAGCTGCCGCATGATCGTGCTCCCTGTGGACGACGGCAGCCTACGCGTTCGCGGGGGTGGCGGTCAGCGCGGACCGCGCCCACCAGCGCCGCGTCAGCCGGCGACCCGGCGGCGCTCCCCGAGGCGCCGCATCGCACCCATCGCCTTGAGCCCCGTGGTCGGGACGAGCGCGGCGCCGCGAACCATCGCCGCGCGATAGACCGGCATCGCCTTGACGATCCGCCTGCCGTCGAGCAGCTCGATCGCCGCGTCGGCGACCTTTCCCGGGTCCAGGAGTCCGCTCGAGAAGAGGATCGCGGAGTCCGGCTGATCGCGAACATCGCGGACCATCGCCGTGTCGGCGGCGTCGGGGCAGAGCACATGCGCGCGAATCCGGATCGCGGCTCTGTCGAGGTCGCCCTGAAGGCTCGTCGTGAAGCTCAGGACCGCGGCCTTGGTGGCGGCGTAGACGGCCAGGCCGGGGACCGGGCCGAACGAGGACATCGAGCCGATGTTGAGGATGCGGCCTCCACCTGAACCGCGCATCGCCTCGATCGCTGCGCGCGAGCCGTGCATCACGCCGAGCAGGTTGACTCTCACCGTCAGGTCGACGTCGCCGTCGGGGTGCTCCCAGGCCTTCGCGGCGCGCGCGACGCCAGCGTTGTTGACCCACACGCCGACGCGTCCGAGCGCCATGGCCGTCGCGGCGGTGTCCCTCTGAGACCCGGCGTCCGCCGCGTCGGCCACGCGCCCGTGTGCGCGCGCCCCGAGCGCCGCGACCGCTTCGTCAACCGCGGCCTGGTCCAGATCGGTGACGAGAACCGTGTGCCCTCGGGCGACGAGACGCCGCGCGATCTCGAGCCCGAACCCGCGCGCCCCGCCCGTCACAACGGCGACCGTCTCGTTGTCGCTGCCGCTCATGCGTGTCATCCTCCCCGACCCTCGCCGCCGACGCGCTCCGGGCCGCTGTAGACGTTGACCTGGCCGCCGCGCGCGAACCCGCAGAGCGTCATCGCCTGCTCACGAGCGAGCGCCACGGCGAGCGAGGTCGGCGCGCCGACGCCGACCAGGACGGGCGCTCCGGCCACCGCCGCCTTCTGCACGAGCTCGAACGAAAGCCGGCCGCTGACGCAGAGCACGTTGCCGCGCAGCGGCAGGCGACGGTCGATCAGCGCGCGACCGATGACCTTGTCCATCGCGTTGTGGCGGCCGACGTCCTCTCGCGCGACAAGCAGCTCGCCCGCGGCGTCGAACAGGCCCGTCGCGTGCAGCCCGCCAGTCGACGCGAACCCGGGCTGCGCGGCGGCGAGGCGATCAGGCAGCGCCGCGAGCAGTTCACGCTCGATGACCGGTCCGGGCGCGGTGGGCGGCGCGTGAACCGCCACCTCCTCGAGCGCGCCCTTGCCGCAGACCCCGCAGGAGCTCGTCGTGTAGAAACGGCGCTGCGGTGGCTCGCGCAGCAGCTCTGTGTCCACGTCCACGACATTCCCGGCCAGGTCGTGAGGCGGTCCCGCCGGCGCCGCGGCGCCGATCAGGCCCTCGCCGTGCAGGAAGCCGAGCGCGAGCTCTTCGTCGTGGCCGGGCGTGCGCATCGTGACCGCGAGCGCGACGCCGCGCACACGGATCTCGAGCGGCTCCTCGATCGCAACGTAGTCCGCCACGCCGCCGTCGCGCTCGACGCGCGCGAGCAGCCTGCCATGTGTCGCTTCCACGACGCCAGTCTGACGGGCCGCGCCCGGATGCGGTGTTCCACGGGCTCACAACGGCCGTGGAAGACTGCCCGCCGTGGGCAAGCGCTGGAACCCGAGCCTCTGGGCTAGCTGCAGGCCGCTGGGCATCGGCCTCCAGCGCCCCAACAACTACTGGGAGGTCGTCCGCGCAGCGCTGCGCAGTCGCCGTCACCCGCTGTACGCATGGCGCGTGCTCTCACGCGGGGTCTGCGACGGCTGCGCGCTGGGCACCGCGGGGCTGCGCGACTGGACGATCGACGGCGTCCACCTGTGCAACGTGCGCCTGCGGCTGCTGGAGCTGAACACGATGGACGCGCTCGATCCGGCGCTTCTCGCCGACGTCGGCGCGCTGCGCGATCTGCGTCCCTCCGACCTGCGCGCGCTCGGCCGCCTGCCCCACCCGATGTTGCGCCGCCGCGGCGAGCCGGGCTTCACGCGGATCTCCTGGGAAGCGGCGCTCGATCTCGCGGGCGCGAGACTCGCGGCCGGCGACCCCGCCCGCATCGCCGCCTTCCTGACGAGCCGCGGGATGCCGAACGAGTCCTACTACGCGGCGCAGAAGGCGATGCGCGCCCTCGGATCGCCGAACATCGACAACGCCGCGCGCGTCTGCCACAGCCCCAGCGCCTACGGGCTGCGCGACGGGCTCGGCGTGACGGCGACGACGTGCTCCTACAGCGACGTCATCGGTACTGACCTCGTCGTGTTCATCGGGGCGAACCCCGCGAACAACCAGCCGGTGTTCATGAAGTACCTGCTGCACGCCCGCCGCGAGGGGACGCGCGTCCTCTGCGTCAACCCTCACCGTGAGCCGGGAATGGAGCGCTACTGGGTGCCGTCGGACCCCGAGAGCGCGCTGTTCGGCACGCGGATGACCGACTGCTGGTTCCAGGTCTCCACCGGCGGCGACCTCCCCTTCCTCGTCGGCGCGCTGAAGACGATCGACGCCGAAGGCTGGATCCACGGCGATTTCGTCGACGCGCACACGACCGGGTACGGCGACGCAGTCGCGGTCGCGCGCGGCGCCTCGTGGGAGCAGCTCGAGCGCGGATCGGGGCTGCCGCGGGCTGAGATGGCCGCGTTTGCGCGTGAGCTGCACGAGGCCGGCAGCGCGGTGCTGATCTGGTCGATGGGAGCGACCCAGCACATCTTCGGCGAGGACAACGTCCGCGCGATCGTGAACCTTGCGCTGTCACAGGGCTTCGTCGGGCGTGAGAAGTGCGGCCTGATGCCGATCCGCGGGCACTCCGGGGTGCAGGGCGGCGCGGAGATGGGCTGCTACGCGACGGCCCTCCCCGGGCATCGACCGGTGACCGAGGAGGGCGCGGCCGAGGTCGCCGCGCACTGGGGCTTCGATGTTCCCGCGCGCGCCGGGCTGACCGCGCCGCAGATGCTCGACGCCGCGCACGCCGGCGAGCTCGACGTGTTGATCTCAGCGGGCGGCAACTTCGTCGAGGTCATGCCCGACCCTGACTGGGTGCGCGCCGCGCTGGCCCGCGTCCCCCTTCGGGTCCACATGGATCTGGTGCTGTCGACGCAGATGCTCGTCGACCCGGCGCAGGAGGTTCTGCTGCTGCCGATGACCACGCGCTACGAGTCACCGGGCGGCGTGACCGAGACGACGACCGAGCGCCGCGTGATCTACTCACCCGAGATCCCGGGCCACCGGATCGCCGAGGCGCGCCCGGAATGGCGCGTCTTCGGCGAGCTGGCGGCGCGAGCGCGGCCCGACCGCGCGGATGCGGTTCGCTTCACAGACGCGGCCGCGATCCGCCGCGAGGTCGCAGCCGTCGTCCCGGGCTACAAGCAGATCGCACAGCTGCGCGAGCGCGGAGATCAGTTTCAGGTCGGCGGCGAACGCCTGTGCGAGGGCTGGGTCTTCCCGACGGCCGACGGCCGCGCTCACTTCACCACCGTCACGCTGCCCGAGCCGGAGCCCGACGACGGGCGCCTGCGCCTCTCCACCAGGCGTGGCAAGCAGTTCAACTCGATGGTTCAGGAATCCAAGGACTCGCTCACCGGTTCCCTGCGCGAGCATGTGCTGCTGAGCGCCGCCGACGCCGGGCGTCTCGGTCTGCTCGATGGAGACGCGGTGCTCGTGCGCAGCGACCACGGCGAGCTGCCCGGCGTCGCACGCATCGGCCCCATCCGGGCCGGCGACGTGCAGGTCCACTGGCCGGAGGGCAACGTCCTGCTGGCGCGCGACGCGCGCTCACCGCAGTCGCACGTCCCGGATTACAACGCGCGTGTGAGTGTCGAGCAACTTGCCGGCTGAAAGCTGTGCTTGTCGGAATGCGGGCGGCCCCACATGCGTCGAGACATCTCGATGCGGGGGTAGCGTCCGCCTCCACCGAGCTGAGCGAGGCGGGAGACGTGGTGCAGACAATCGCAGAACGGATCAGGCGCGACCTTCGCCGGCAGTGGCTGGGCGCGAGCATCGGGCTGCTCGCCCTGTTCGTGGCGCTCGGCGGACCCGCTGCCGCCAACGAGGCGGCGAGCAGCGCCGCGAAGCTGATCACCGGCAAGCAGGTCAAGGACCGCTCACTCACCCTGAGCGACCTGTCAGCCGACACCGTCCGCTCGCTGCGAGGGAGGACCGGCCCAGCAGGTATCCAGGGCGCGGCAGGCACCGACGGCACGCAGGGCCCCGCCGGCCCGCCAGGCCCGTCGGCCGCCGACGCGACGCCACAGGAGATAGTCACAAAGGTGCTGGCCGCCGACGGCACGGGCTCGGGCGTCAACGCCGACCTGCTCGACGGCATGAACAGTGACGTCTTCGCACCACTCGCCGGCGCCGTCATCGACGGCGACGCGGCTTCCGGGGACCTCAGCGGCACCTACCCCGGCCCGCAGATCGCCTCAGGCGCCGTCGGCGCATCGGAGATCGCCACCGGCGCCGTCGGCGCGGCCGAGCTGGAGACGGACAGCGTCACCGGCGCGGACGTCCTCAACTCGACGATCGACGAGCCCGACCTGAACGCGAACTCCGTGACCTCCAGCGAGATCGCCTCAGGCGCCGTCGGCCGCTCCGAGCTGCGAAGCGGTGGCTCGAACGCCCTGCTCAGCTACGACCCGCCGTCGATCGCGGCGAACACCTGCGTCGACATCTCGTTCAACGCGGATCGGGCCGATCCGTCTGAGCTGGCTCTCATCGAGATGGTCGGCACGCTGTCGGCCGGCCTCTACCTCGTGCCAACCCTCGTCGAGCAGACGGACATCGCCTGGCTGCGCCTGTGCAACGGCAGTGGAAGCGCGGTCGACAGCGGCACCTTCGACTTCAACTTCGACTTCGTCGGGGCGTGACGGCGCCTGTCGCGCCATCGGTCCGACATCGAACTGCTCTGACCACGACTGAGCGACCGCAGCCGGCTACTCGATCGGCGAGACGAGCCTGCCGCGGCGTGGTTTCAAGGTCGGCATCTCGATCCGCACGATCGCGCAAGGGGCTCCCGCCGCGTCGCATCCGGGCAAGACATCACCGTCCGGCTCGGGCGCGATGAGCGCAAAGAGGCCGCTCGCGTCGCGCGTCATCTGGAGGGTCTGCCCCGAAGTAGCGCCGAGGGCGAGCTTGGATGTTCGCCCGAAGAGCACGATCCAGGCAGACGTCTCGTAGCACGCCGATTCGAAGTGCAAGAACCACACTTTCGTCCCGTCTGAGGTCGGCGACGAGGGCATCGAGATGTCGGCCCCGCCGGTGCATGCCTCCCCGAGGCCACCAGCACCACCGAGAAGGCTGCGCCCGTCGATCAGCCGGTTCGCTCTCAACTCCCAGGCAGCGTGTTCGACTACACCGGCGCCCTCGACGTACCAACGGAACGCGACGAGCCGCGAGCCCAGATCGAGCCCCTGCACCGCGCCCACCTGCGCCGCGCAGCTCTGCTTCCTCGAACAGCTCGCCAGCTTGCCGTGGCGAAGCGCGCGAGCTCTTCTGGAAGACGGCGACCAGTGCATCACCTGCGAGACCTGGCTGACGCCCGGCCGATTGCGCGCGAAGGCGATGCGACCTCTCCACATCGATGGCGAGGTGTCGCTGAAGCCGCTGGGACGGGGGATCCCGGCCGCTCGCTCGCGGCCTGTGCGGAGATCGACGACGCGCACGCGGCAGCCGTAACTCGTCCAAGGCGTGAGGGTGCCAAGAAGCGAGACCCGCGGCGCCTCGTCGCAGCGGGAGAAGGTGGCTACGACCCTGCCGCGATCGTCGCTGCCGAGGTCCACGTCGAAGGGCTGCGCGCGCGGCGCCACCGGTACGGGCGCCCTCACTCCGCGGTGCCAGGCCACCAACTGCCAGGCCGCCCCCTTGCGCTGGCTCCATGCGACCCACCCACCATGAGCCGAAATCGCTGAGTTCGTATCGGTGGTCGCCAGGATGAGCGGCGGGGCCGCGGCGGGCGACGAGCCGGCGGGGAGCGCAAACTCAAAGGCGATTGCACCCACGACGACCGCTAGGCAGACGCTGGATCTGTGGATCGTCATCAACTGCCTCGTTCAACGCTCGTGCCGGCCTGGCCCACGCAACGCAAACGGCACAACGTCGTTGATGGTGCCGGTCGGCGCGCCGAGCGATGCGAGTTTGTGCGGCTATGCGTGACAAACACGCATCGCTGGGTCATCCACGTGACACGGCGCGGAACGCCGGTTGCGCCGTCATCCCTACGCGAGCAGGACGCGCAGGCGCCCGAGCGCGTCGTCGAGCTCGGCGTCCGAGATCACGAGCGGCGGAAGGATCCGCAGCGTCTGCGGCCCTGTCGCGTTGAGCACCAGCCGCTGTTCGGCGAGCGCACGCTGCACCAGCGCCGGCGCACCGCCGCCGTCGAGGTCGACGGCGAGCATGAAGCCGCGCCCGCGGACCTCGCGCACGCGCGGCAGCGCCGTGAGCTGGTGACGGAGCATCTCGCCGCGATCACGCACGCGCGCCAGCAGCTCCGGATCGTCGATCACGTCGAGTGCCGCCAGCGCCGCGGCACAGACGACGGGATTGCCCGCGAACGTCGAGCCGTGGTCACCGGGCTCGAAGCCTTGCGCCAGGCGCGGGCCGGTGACGAGCGCGCCGATCGGCATGCCGCCGCCGAGCGCCTTGGCGCTCGTGAGCAGGTCCGGCACCACGCCAGAGTGCTCATAGGCCCAGAGCGTCCCGGTGCGGCCCATCCCGCACTGGACCTCGTCGAAGATCAGCGTCGCTCCGTGCTCGTCGCAGGCCTCGCGTGCGGCGCGCAGCAGCTCGTCCGGCAGCACATGCACGCCGCCCTCGCCCTGGACCGGCTCGAGGATCACCGCGGCGGTGCGCTCGTCGATCGCGCCGCGCAGCGCGCGCGCGTCCGCCGGCACGGCTCGAAAGCCCGGCACCAGCGGAGCGAACGCGGCCTGCTTGCTCTCCTGCGGCGTCGCCGACAGCGAGCCGTACGTGCGGCCGTGAAAGGCGCCCAGGACCGAGACGACGTCGCCCCCTGGCTTGGCCTTGCGCGCCATCTTCAGCGCCGCCTCGTTGGCTTCGGTGCCTGAGTTCGCGAAATGGACGGTGCCGTGGAGCGACGAGGTCGAAAGGCGCTCGGCCAGGAGCAGCGCGGGCTCGGTGTAGAAGAGGTTGCCGGCGTGGATCAGCCGCCCGGCCTGCTCGCGGATCGCCTCAACGACGCGCGGATGGCAGTGACCGACGCTGTTGACCGCCAGGCCGGTCTGCAGGTCCAGATACTCGACGCCGTCCACATCCCACAGCCGCGCACCCGCCCCGCGCGCGAACGCGACAGGCAGCCGGTCGTAGGCGGGAACCTGGTGCTCACGCTCGAGCGTGCGCAGCTCGTCGAGCCCGAGCGGCGCCGCGCCGGCGAGAGCGTCCGGCGAATCGCTCACTGCGCGGGCCCGATCTTCGTCCCGTGCCCGGCGTCCGTGAACAGCTCGAGCAGGACGGAATGCGGGACGCGGCCATCGACGATGTGCGCCGCGCTGACGCCACCGTGGATCGCGTCGACACAAGCCTGGAGCTTGGGTCGCATGCCGCCTGAGATCCCGTCCAGCGCAGCCTGCACCTCGTCCGCCGTGGCGCCGGCCACGACGCTCGTCTCGTCGGCCGGGTCGCGCAGCCAGCCGGCGACGTCGGTGAGGAACACGACCTTGTACGCGCCGAGCGCGCGCGCGACCGCGCCCGCCGCCTCGTCGGCGTTGACGTTGTGGCTCTGCCCCGAGCGGTCCGACCCGATCGACGCGATCACCGGGATGTAGTCCTGGGCGATGTGGTTGACGACATCCACGTCGACGCGGTCGATGTTGCCGACGAAGCCGACGTCGCTGCCGTCGGGAGCCGCCTTGGTGCTGACCCGGAAGAGGCCGCCGTCGTCGCCGCTGAGGCCGACGGCGGCCTGCCCGTGACGTCCGAGGCGCAGCACGATGTCCTTGTTGACCTTGCCGATCAGGACCATCTTCGCGATGTCGACCGTCTCGGCGTCGCTGACGCGCAGGCCGCCGCGGAACTCGACCGGAAGTCCCAGGCGCTCCATGTAGTGAGTGATCTCGGGCCCGCCTCCGTGCACGACGACAGGGTTCATCCCGACGTACTTGAGCAGTACGACGTCGCGGGCGAACTCCTCGCGCAGCGCCGGGTCCTCCATCGCCGCGCCGCCGTACTTGACGACGATCGTGCGGCCGTGGAACTCGCGGATGTAGGGCAGCGCCTCGAGCAGCGTCGCGACATCGCCGTGGCTTCTGTTCGGTGTCATCTCGTAGCTCTCAAGTCGTGTATTCGGCGTTGATGCGGATGTACTCGTGGCCCAGGTCGCTGAAGAAGACCTCGGTCTCGTGGCCGTCCCCGGGCAGGCCGATCACGTACTCGACCTCGTCGCCCTGGACGCGCTGCGCGAGCGCGTCCGCGTCGTGTCCGACGACCTGGCCCGCGACGCAGACCTGCGTCCCCTCGATGGCGATGTCGACGGGCAGCGGCGCCGTGTCGACGAGCGCCATGCCGACGGCCTGCGCTATGCGCCCCCAGTTCGGGTCGCCGCCGTGCAGCGCGGTCTTGACGAGCGGTGAGTTGGCGACCGCGCGGGCGGCTCGCTCGACGTTCGCCCCGTTACCGCCGCGCACCACGACCCGTCCGACGCGCCGCGAGCCCTCGCCGTCGCGCACTATCAGCAGTGCGAGCCGGCGCAGCAGCGTGTCGAGCGCCTCGCCGAAGCGCGCCTCGCTGTCGCTCTCGGGCTCGACCACCACGCCGCTCGCGCCGCTCGCGATCAGGATCGCGGTGTCGTTGGTCGACAGCTGCCCGTCGACGCTGATGCGGTCGAACGAGCGCTTGACGCAGACCCCGAGCAGCAGATCCGCGGTCTCGGCCGGCAGGACGGCATCCGTCTCGACGAAGCACAGCATCGTCGCGAGGCTGGGCTGGATCATCCCAGCGCCCTTGCATTGGCCGCTGAGGCGCACCGTGCCGCCGGGAAGGTCGACCTCGAAGCTCGCGCGCTTCTCGAAGAGGTCGGTCGTCTGGATCGCCGCCTGGAAGTCGCCCTCGCCGTCGGCGCGCAGCTCACGCGCGGCGGCCGCGAGCCCCTTGACGACGGCGCGGCCGTCGAGCTGCACGCCGATGACGCCCGTCGAGCAGACGGCGACCTGATCCTCAGCCACGCGAGCGGCCACCGCCGCGGCGCCCTGCATCCGCGCCGCCTCCTGGTAGCCGACCGAGCCGGTGGCGGCGTTGGCGTTGCCGCTGTTGACGGCGACCGCGCGCAGCGCGTCCAAGCGGCAGCGCTCCCGCGTGAGGAGTACCGGCGCGGCCTGAGTGCCTGAGCGCGTGAAGCGCGCCGCGCTCGTCGCATCGGGCGTGTCGCAGACGAGCAAGCCGACGTCGGTCCCGCCCGAGGGCTTGATGCCGGCCGCGACGCCCGCCGCGCGAAAGCCCGCCGGCAGCGTGCCCGGCTTGATCTCGCGCACATGCGCGGGCAGCGGCGCCCAGCGTGAGCTGAACCCGGCGTACGGGGCTTTCGCCGGGTCGGTCACCACGAAGCCTCCGATCCGCTGGTCCACGCCGACGTCATGCGTCCAGCCCCTCGACCTCGGGCCGCCCGAACATCAGGTTGAGGTTCTGGATCGCCTGCGAGCTCGTGCCCTTCCACAGGTTGTCGATCGCTGCGAAGACGATCACGCGGCCGGTGCGGGCTTCGGCGTGCGCGAAGATCCGGCAGCGGTTGGTCTCACGCACGTCGCGCATCCCGGGCGGCTGCGCGACGACCTCGACGAACGGCTCCGCGTCGTACGCCTCCGCGTAGAGCTCTGCGAGGCGCGCGCCGTCGACCGGCTCGCTCGCAGTCACATAGCAGGACGTCAGCTCGCCCTGGTCGACCGGCACGAGGTGCGGCACGAACGTCGCGGGCACCGGCGAGCCGAGCGCCGCGAGCTCCTGCTCGATCTCCGGCGTGTGACGATGCGCGCCGACCTTGTAGGGCTTGACGTTGTCGGCGACCGAGACGAAGTGCGTCACCTCGGTCGATTCGCGCCCGGCGCCGCTGACACCGGTCTTGGCGTCGATCACCACGTCCGCTATCAGCCCGGCGCGCGCGAGCGGCGCGAGCGCCAGCAGAGCTGCGGTCGGGAAGCAGCCGGGGTTGGCGACGAGCCCGGCGCCGGTGATCGCCTCGCGGTGCAGTTCGGTCAGGCCGTATGCCGCGCCTGCGATCAGCTCGGGCGCGGTGTGCGGCGCGTACCACTGCTCGTAGACCGCGCGGTCGCGCAGCCTGAAGTCGGCGCTGAGGTCGACGACCTTCGTTGCGCGCGCGCGCAGCGCCGCGACCACGGGCGCCGCCGCGCCGTGCGGATAGGCGACGATCGCCGCATCGACGTCGCCATGGCGATCGAGGTCGAGCTCCTCGAGCACCATCGCTACGCGGTGGTGTGGGTAGAGCGCGTCGAGCGGCCGCCCGGCGTCCGAACGCGACGTGACGGCGGCGAGCCTGAAGTGCGGATGGCGGTCGACGAGACGCGCGGCCAGCGCGCCCGCGTAGCCCGACGCGCCCGCGATGAGGACGTCAGCCACGAAGCTCACCACCCAGCTCGTCGCGCAGCGCAGCGACGATGCGCTCACGCACGGGCGCTACGTCCTCGTCGGTCAGTGTGCGGTCTGCGGCGCGGAACTCGAGGTGCAGCGCGAGCGACACGCGGCCCTCCCCCGCTTGCTCTCCGCGGTATGCATCGAAGACGCGCACGTCCGCCACCAGGTCGCCGCCCGCGGCGCGCGCCACGGACACGGCGCGCGCTGCCGGTACGTCGTCCGCGACGGTGACGGCGAGGTCCTGGCGCAGCTCGGGGTACGTCGTCAGGTCGGAGTACGTCGGCGGTCCCGGCGCGGCGCCGATCGCCTTGCCGAGGTCGATCGCGAGCACAGCGACGGGCTCGTCGAAGTCCCAGCTCGCGGCGACCTGCGGGTGCAGCTCGCCGAAGACGCCCAGCACCTCGCCGCCCGCGACGATCTCGCCCGCGCGGCCGGGATGCAGGTAGCAGCGCGTCGTCTGCACGGCCTCCCACTCGACGCGCAGGGTGCCCAGCACAGCCTCGACGAGCCCCTTGGCCGCAAAGACGTCAGCGCGCGGCGGCTCGGCCTCGGCCCACGTCGCGGAACGCGCGGCGCCCGTCAGCAGCGCGCCGAGCGCGTGATGCTCGTCAGCCAGCGCACCCGTGCCGCGGCGGTAGACCGCGCCGGACTCGAAGATCGCGATGTCGTGCTGCCCGCGTGAGCGATTGTGACGCGCGATGTCCAGCAGCGAGCCGAAGATCGTCGGGCGCAGTACCGACTGGTCGGCCGACATCGGGTTCTCGAGCTCAACCGGTGAGCGCAGCGGATCGCCGGCCGGCGCGAGCAGCAGGTCGGGCAGCCCCGGATCGGTGAACGACCAGCCGACGACCTCGTGCAGGCCCTGGCCGGCGAGCGCGTCTTCGGCCCGGCGGCGCAGCACCTGCTCGTTCGACAGGCGCCCGGGAAGGCCGCTGCGGTTCTCCTGGATCGTGGCCGGCAGCCTGTCGAGGCCGTCGAGCCGCGCGACCTCCTCGATCAGGTCGGCCTCACGCGTGACATCGCTGCGCCGCCAGTGCGGCACGCTGACGTCGAGCCCGTCGCTCGCCTCGCCGACACCGAACCCGAGCGCGCGCAGGATCTCCGCGCTGCGCTCACGCGGGACCGGCGACCCGAGCAGGCCGTCGACGCGCTCGTCGCGCAGGCGGATCGTCGCGGGCCCGGGCCCGGCGCCGCCGACGTCGACCGTGCCCGGGACCAGCGTCGCTCCCGTCAGCTCGAGCATCAGCTTCGTGGCGACGGCCTGGACCTCGAGCGTGCCCTCTGCCGGAAGCCCCTTCTCAAACCGCGCCGAGGCCTCGCTTCGCAGCCCCATCTTCGACGACGTGCGGTTGATGTTGGGGCCGTTCCAGGTCGCGACCTCGAGCAACACGCGGGTCGTCGTGTCCTGCACCTCTGAACGCAGGCCGCCCATCACGCCGGCGAGCGACGTCGGGCCCTCCTCGTCGGCTATCAGGCAGACGTCCGCGTCGAGCGTGCGCTCCTGCCCGTCGAGCGTGGTCATCGTCTCTCCCTCGCGCGCGGCGCGAACGACGAGGCGCCCGCCGGCGACGGCGTCCAGGTCGAAGGCGTGCAGCGGGTGACCGGTCAGCAGCATCACGTAGTTGGTGATGTCGACGACGTTGCTGATCGGGCGCTGGCCCGCGGCGCTGAGACGCGCCTTCAGCCACGGCGGCGACGGGCCGATCGTCACGTTCTCGAAGACCCGCGCGGTGAAGCGCGGGCACAGCTCGTGTGACTCGACGACGACTTCGATGCCCGGCGGCGGCGGGCCGTCGCTCGTCCCCGGATCCTCCGCCCACGGCGGCGGCGCGAGCGGCGCCCCGGTCGCCGCATGGACTTCCCGCGCGAGGCCGTAGACGCCGAGGCAGTCGGGCCGGTTGGGCGTGATCTCGAGCTCGAGCACGTCGTCGCAGATAGCGATCAGGTCGCTCAGCGGCGTGCCCGGCGCGGCCGCCGTGTCGAGCACCATTATCCCATCGTGGTCGCCGCCGATCGCGATCTCGTCCTCGGCGAGGATCATCCCGCTGGAGACGATGCCGCGCAGCTTGGCCGTGCCGAGCTTCGTGCCGTCCGGCATCACGGCACCGGGCCGCGCGACGGCGACCGTCTGGCCGGCGGCGACGTTCGGGGCACCGCAGACGATCTGCTGCGGCTCGCCGTCGCCGACGTCGACGCTGCAGACGCGCAGGCGGTCAGCGTCAGGGTGCTGTTCGGCGCTGAGGACGTGGCCGACGACGAAGTTCGCTCCGCCGCCTCCGACGCCGTGGGCGTGGACGCGGTCGACCTCGGTGCCCGTCATCGCGAGGCGCGTCGCGAGCGCGCGCACGTCGAGGTCGGGACGGATGTACTCGTGCAGCCAGGAGAGCGGGAGACGCATCAGATCACGACCTCATCCGAACTGCCGCAGGAAGCGGACGTCGTTGTCGTAGAACAGGCGTAGATCCGGGACGCCGTGCTTGAGCATCGCGATCCGCTCGATCCCCATCCCGAACGCGAATCCCTGGATGCGCTCGGGGTCGTAGCCCTGCTCGCGGACATAGCCGAAGACGTTGGGGTCGACCATCCCCGAGCCGAGGATCTCCAGCCAGCCCGTGCCCTTGCACAGGTTGCAGCGCCCGCCGCCGTTCAGCGCGCCGCTGCCCGAACACTGGAAGCAGGAGACGTCGACCTCGACGCTCGGCTCGGTGAACGGGAAGAAGTGCGGGCGCAGACGCACGTCGCGCTCGTCTCCGAAGATCGCGCGGGCGAACGCAAGCAGCGTTCCCTTGAGGTCGGCGAGCGTGATGTCCTCGTCGACCGCCAGGCCCTCGATCTGGTGGAACTGCGGCGTGTGCGTCGCGTCGCTGTCGCGGCGGTAGACCCGGCCGGGGACGATGATCGCGATCGGCGGCGGCTGGACCTCCATCGCGCGGATCTGCATCGGTGAGGTGTGGGTGCGCAGCACGACCTCGTCGCCGCCGCTGCGCTGCGCCCCGTCGGCCGGCGTGACGTAGAACGTGTCGCTGCGCGCCCGCGCGGGGTGCGCCGGGTCGTGGTTCAGGGCGTCGAAGTTGTAGTGGACGAGCTCGACCTCGGGGCCCTCCTGGACGGTGAACCCGAGCCCGCAGAAGACGTCCTCGATCTCGCGCCGCGTAGCCGTGAGCAGGTGCAGGCGCCCGACGGGAGCGGGCGGCGTGCCGGGCAGCGTGACATCGACGCGGTCGCGCTCCAGGCGCTCGCGCAGCTCGCCGAGCTCCAGCTCGGCGCCGCGCCCCTCGATCAGGCCCTCAAGCGCCTGGCGCGCCTCGTTGGCGGCCTTGCCGACGGCGCCGCGCTGCTCGGGCGGCAGCTCTGCCACGCCGCGCAGCAGGTTCGGCAGCTCGGCCTTGCGACCGAGGAAGCGCACGCGCAGCTCCTCGAGAGCCGCGCTGTCGAGCGCGGCGGCGATCGCCGCCCGCGCTTCGTCTCGGATCTGGTCGATGCGCTCGATCATGCGGTGCCGGACCCTATTCGCCATGCGGGGCCTCAAAGCCTCCGGCCGGCCTCGTGATCTCGTACAGCGCCACAGCCGCGGTGATCGCGGCGTTCAGCGACTCGGTGGCGATGGGAATGTGGGCGATCTGCGCGGCGGCTTCGACGACCTCGTCGGGAAGGCCGGTGCGCTCTGCCCCCACGAGCAGCGTCACGTCGCCCTCGAGCGGACCGCGCAGCGGCTCTCCGGCGCGCGCAGCGAGCGCGATCGTGCGACCCGGAAGCTCGCTCAGCGACTCCACACGCGCGAGCGCCGTCGTGAAGACCGCGCCCATGCTGGCCCGAACTGCCTTGGGCCCGTAGGGATCAGCGCAGCCGGGGCCGAGCGCGACGCTCGCGGCGCCGAACGCAGCGGCTGTTCGCAGCACCGTGCCGACATTGCCCGGGTCAGCGACGCCCCACAGGCACACGCACAGCGGCCCGGACGGCGCAGCCCAGCGCTCCTCGAAGACGGCGAGCGCGCGCGTCCCCGAGCCCAGGGCCGAGACGTCAGCGAGGATGCCCGGCTCCACCTCGGTCCCCTGCAGACCGCTCCCGGCCGCGACGAAGCGCTCCAGCGCGGACCAGCCGGCGCCGTCGGCAGCCGCGAGCAGATCCTCACCCTCGGCGACGAAGCGGCCGGCGGCATCGCGCCCGCGACGCCGCGCGAGGCGGCGGATCGCCTTGAGCTTCTGGTTGTGGGGGCTCGTAATCAGCTGGGGTTTGGGATCGATCATATGGTCCTGAAACGACGAAGGGCGCCCTCCTGATGGAGCGGCGCCCGGTGAAGCGGTGTATCGGCTCTGCGGCTAAGCGGCAGCGGCCGACGCCTCACGGGCGGCGTCGGCAAATCGGCGGAAAGTCTCGGGGTCGCGCACGGCGATGTCGGCCAAGACCTTGCGGTCCAGCTCGATGCCGGCGAGCTTCAGGCCGTGCATGAACGTGCCATACGACATGTCGTTCAGCCGCGCGGCGGCGTTGATGCGCGTGATCCACAGGCGGCGGAAGTCGCGCTTGCGCGTGCGGCGGTCACGGTAGGCGTAGGAATCCGCCTTGAGCAGTGCTTCCTTGGCCGCCTTGTAGTGCGAATTGGCATCGCCGCGGAACCCCTTCGTCCGCTCGAGTGTCGCGCGCCGCTTCTTCTTGGCGTGGACTGAACGCTTGACGCGGCTCACTTGCCGACTCCCAGCATCTTCTTGACGCGCGGAGCATCGTGATCGGAGATCTCGGCGGGCCGCCGGAATTTGCGCTTGCGCTTGGGCGACTTCTTCTCGAGGATGTGACTCGAGAATGCGTGACGACCACGGACCTTGCCGTTGGCTGTCACCTTGAAGCGCTTCTTGGCGCCGGAATGAGTCTTCATCTTCGGCATACGGGAACCGTGCAGTAAAGCAAAGTCGCGTTCGGCTCCCTGCGGGGACGCCTGCCAGCGCGTCTGCCGGCCATCTGCGGACGACCTGCGGCCCGGATCGTGGCGTAACGTCCTGCTCATGAACAGCACCACGAACGCCGCGTCAGATGCGCCTGGGTTCCCGCGTGAACGGGCGATCCGCACCGGGCTGGGGGTCCTGGCCGCCGTCAACCTGTTCACGGGCGTGTTCATGGTCGTCGATCCGGCCGGCTTCGTGGACCGGATCGGCCCTTTCGGCGAGGTCAACGACCACTACGTGCGCGACGTGTCGTCATGGACGCTGGCTTACGCCGCCGCTCTCGTGATCGCCGCCGGAAACGTGAGCTGGCGCGTGCCCGTGATCGGATTCGGCATCGCCCAGGGTGTGCTGCATCTCGTCAACCACATCGTCGACGTCGGCGAGGCGGACCCCGGCTGGGTCGGGGTCTTCGATGTCGTCGCGATCGCCGCGATGATCGCCCTGATGTGGTGGCTGCTGTCCGCGGTGCGCGGCGAGGCCGCGCGGAGCGTCGTGCGATGAGGGTCTTCGTCGCCGGCGCCGGCGGCGCGATCGGCCGCCCGCTCCTGGATCGCCTGCGGGCCGTGGGCCACGAGGTCGTCGCGCTCGCACGCACGAAGGACAAGGCCGATGCGCTGCGCGCACGCGGCGTCGAGCCCGCGCTCGCCGACGCGCTCGACGCGGACGCCCTGCGGGCTGCGGTTCTTGCGGCCGAGCCGGAGGTCGTGATCAACCAGCTGACCGCGCTCCCGTGGAGGATCGACCCGCGCAAGTACACGCAGGCGCTCGAGCCGACCAACCGCCTGCGCCGCGAGGCGGGCCCGGTGCTGGCCGCCGCCGCGGCTCAGGCGGGCGCCCGCCGGATCATCGCCCAGAGCGTCTGCTTCATGCTCGACCCGCAGGGCCCGTGGGTGCTTGACGAGGACGCTCCGCTCTACCGCGACCCTCCCAAGCCGTTGCGCGATGCGCTTGCCGCGACGCGAACGCTCGAGGAGGCGACGCTCTCCACGGCGGGGCTCGAAGGCGTCGTGCTTCGCTACGGCTTCTTCTACGGCCCCGGGTCGGCCTACGCGCCCGACGGGTCGATGGGGCACGACATCCACAAGCGGCGGATGCCCGTTCTCGGGCGCGGCGAGGGGCGGTTCTCGTTCATCCACATCGACGACGCCGCGGCGGCGACGGTGCTGGCGCTCGATCACGGGTCGCCGGGCGTCTACAACATCACCGACGACGAGCCGGCGATGCAGCGCGACTGGGTTCGCGAGCTGGCACGCGTGAGCGGCGCTCCGAAGCCTCTGCGCCTGCCGCTCTGGGTCGGGCGGCTCGCGGCCGGACCGATCGCGCTCGGCGCGGTCAGTCTGCGCGGTGCATCGAACGCCAAGGCACGCCGCGAGCTCGGCTGGACGCCGGCGCACCCCGACTGGCGCGCGGGCTTCGCCGAGGTGTTCGGGGGTTAGTCAGTCCCGTCCTCGGCCTGCCGCTACCCGCGCGGGTTGACCGCTGGACGGCCGAAATCGAGAGGACTGTCCTGGATAGGTGTCGGGCGGTGCCGCACCAATCCAGGACGGCGCGCGATTGCCGCTGCGCCGGAGCTACGAGGACGCTGCGGGCGTCTGCGGCGCGGGCTCTTCCACGGCGTCCGCGACGGGCTCGTCCTGCTCGGGCTCTTCGACCGCCTCGGCCGTGCTCTCGGGTGCAGCCGCCCCGACCGCGTCCGCGCTCTCGGGTGGAGCCGCCTCGACCGCGTCCGCGCTCTCGGGTGGAGCCGCGCCGACCGCGTCCGCGCTCTCCGGCGCAGCCACGTCGACCGCCTCCGCGCTCTCAGGTGGAGCCGCGCCGTCGGCCGCGCTCTCCGGCGCTGTCTCCTGGACGGCCGCGGCTGCGCCCTCGGGGGCCTGCGCCCCGTCCTGCACGGCCACGCCGTGGTCCGTGCTCTCGCCCGCGACCTCGGAGGCGGCGCTCGCATCAGCACGGGCCTTGTCGAACTCGCCCGCGAGGACGGCCTTGGACGGGCCGAGCACCATCGTCATGTTGCGCCCGTCGAGGTTCGGCCGCTGCTCGATGCTCGCCAGCTCGGCGAGCTCCTCCGCCAGACGATCGAGGATCATCTTGCCGCGCTCGGGGTGCGTGACCTCGCGACCGCGGAACATGATCGTGATCTTGACCTTGTCCTTGTGGAGAAGGAAGCGCGTGACGTGCCCCTTCTTGGTCGCGTAGTCGTGCTGCGCGATCTTCGGACGGAACTTGATCTCGCGGATCGTGATCTGAGTCTGGTGCTTGCGCGCGGCCTTCAGCTTCTGCGCCTGCTCGTACTTGTACTTCGAGTAGTCGAGGATGCGGCAGACGGGCGGACGAGCATCGGGCGCGACCTCGACGAGGTCGAGCTCCCGCTCCATCGCGAGCTTCAGCGCGTCTTCGGTGGCCATGACGCCGATCTGCTGCCCGTCGTCACCGATCACGCGTACTTCGGGAACGCGAATGCGCTCGTTGATGCGCGTCGTGTCCCGCTCGGGCGGGCGCCGGTCGAATCTACGAGGAACCGGCACTAGCTGTGAGTGGCGGGCGTCAAGAAGCGCGCCGCTTGGCGATATTCACGGTCAACGGCCTGCAGTATACCCGCGCTCACGCGACGAGCTCGGCATCGAGGCGCGCGGCGGTCTCCCCCGCCAGGTGCGCGGCGAACCGCGCCAGCTCGAGTGTTCCCACATCACCGTGCTTGTGGCGGCGCACCGCGACGCTCCCGTCCTGCGCCTCGCGGTCGCCGATCACGAGCATGTAGGGGATCTTGCGCAGCTCGGCATCGCGGATCTTGCGCCCGACCGACTCCGTGCGCTCGTCGACCTCACAGCGCAGCCCGGCGGCGCGCAGATCGTCCGCGGCCGCGCGCCCCGCGTCAGCGTGCCGGTCGGAGATCGGCAGCGCGATCGCCTGGACGGGCGCCAGCCAGACCGGGAACTCACCGCCGTAGTGCTCGATCAGGATCCCGATCAAACGCTCGTAGGAGCCCATCAGCGCGCGGTGGATCATCACCGGGCGGTGCTCGGCGTTGTCCGCGCCGACGTAGGAAAGGTCGAAGCGCTCGGGCATCGAGTAGTCGAGCTGGACCGTTCCGAGCTGCCATGAGCGCCCGAGCGAGTCTGTCATGTGCAGGTCGATCTTCGGCCCGTAGAAAGCGCCGTCGCCGGGGTTCAGCTCGTAGTCCAGCCCCTGCTCGCGGAGCGCGTTCTCGAGCGCCGCCTCTGCGGCATCCCACATCTTGTCGCTCCCGATGCGCTGCTCGGGCCGCGTCGACAGCTCGAGCATGACCTCGAACCCGAAGATCTCGTAGGTCGCGAACGCGAACTCCAGGCACGCGGCGACCTCCTGCTGGATCTGGTCCTGCGTGCAGAAGACGTGCGCGTCGTCCTGGGCGAAATGGCGAACGCGCAGCAACCCGTGGAGCGTGCCGCTCAGCTCGTTGCGATGCAACAGGCCGGGCTCGCTGTAGCGCACCGGCAGGTCTCGGTAGCTCCACTGCTGGCTACTGAAGAGGTGCGCGTGGCCGGGGCAGTTCATCGGCTTGAGCCCGAACTGACGGCCCTCCGTCTCGGTGACGAACATGTTCGCGCGGTACTTGTCCCAGTGGCCCGAGGTGCGCCACAGCTCGCTGTCGTAGAGCTGCGGAGTCTTGACCTCGGTGTACCCGCGTGTGAGCCCCATCTCCCGTGAGAGCGCGAGCAGCTGGTTCCACATCGCGGTTCCGTTGGGCAGCCAGAACGCCGACCCGGGCGAGATCTCCGAGAACTGGAAAAGCCGAAGCTCGCGCCCGAGCTTGCGGTGGTCGCGGGCGCGCGCCTGATCGAGGCGCTCCATCTCCGCCTCGAGCTCCTTCTTGTTGAAGAACGCGGTGCCGTAGACGCGCGTCAGCATCGCCCGGGTTGAGTCGCCGCGCCAGTAGGCGCCCGCGACGGACTGGAGCTTGAAAGCGCCGATGCGATCCGTCGCCGGTGCGTGCGGGCCGCGGCAGAGGTCGGTGAACGGTCCGTTCGTGTAGAGCGAGACGGTGTCGACGCCCTGGTTGGCGACGAGGTCCTCGATCAGCTCGATCTTGTAGTCCTGCCCCTCAGCGCGGAAGCGCTCGAGCGCCGTCTCGATCGAGACGTCGACGCGGTCGAACGCCTGCGCGGCGGCGACGTGCTCGGCCATCTTCGCCTCGATAGCCGGGAAGTCGGCGTCGGTCAGCGTGACGCCCTCGGGGAAGTCGAAGTCGTAGTAGAAGCCGGCGTCGATCGGCGGGCCGATCGAGATCTTCACTCCCGGGTACAGGTCCATCACCGCCGCGGCGAGCACGTGCGCGGTGTCATGGCGGATCAGGTCGAGCGCGTCCTGCCCGCTCTTCGCGGTGATGACGGCGATGTTCGCGCCGTCCGGCAGCGGGCGCGCCAGGTCGCGGACCTCGTCGTCGACCTTGATCGCGAGCGCCGCACGCGCCAGACCAGGCCCGATCGCGAGCGCGGCATCCGCTCCCGTCGCACCATCGGAAAGCTCGAGAACGTTGCCGTCAGGGAGGTTGACCTTCACGGCGGCGATGCTACGCGAGCGCGCCGCGGATCGGCCCCGAGAGCAGGAACACACGGCACAGACCGCGACCTCCCGAGCGTCCCGCGTTACCCCCCAGGAGGGGTAGCCCGGGACGTTCAACGTGCGGGTCCCCGGGCGGGCGTCGCGACGTCAGCCGTTCTGTGACGTCGGTCACATCCGCGAAACCCCCTGCATCCGATGGGTTTCCTTCAGTAGCACCGGCTCCGGCGTGCGCCTCTGGCGCGCGTGTGGCCGCGAACGGCTCCCGCCTTCTGGTCGGGAGAGCACCCGATCCGCGGTCGAGCCACTCGAACCCCGACGTGCCACCGGGCGCGCGCGACTGCGTGCGCTGCTGTGGGCGACAGGAAGGACCCGAATCGTGCGAATCCGACACATCCTGCTCAGCGCCGCGAGCGTCGTGGCCGTGAGCCTCCCGATCTCCCTCGCCGTCGACGCCGGCGGCTCCCAGGCCGCCGCGGGCGCCACCGGGCCCGCCACAGCGGCGATCAGCGCTCAGCAGCGCAGCAGCGCCGTCGGGCATGCCGCCGCCGCGCACCGCAGCGCTCTCAAGCGCGTCACGCGCCTTGCACGCACGCGCGCCCGCCTGGCCGGCGAACGTCACCGCGGCCGGCGCTACCTGCGCGTCGTTTCCTCCTGGTCCACTCCGCGCCTGAAGCGCCACGCCAAGCGCCTTCGCCGCAGCGTCCGCCACCTGCGCAGCACCGGCGGCGCGCCGAACGTCGCTATCCCCGCCGCGCTGCACGCGATCGCTGCCTGCGAGTCAGGCGGCAACCCCCGCGCGGTGAGCGCCAGCGGCAGCTACCGCGGTCTCTTCCAGTTCGACTACGGCACATGGGCCTCAGTCGGCGGCAGGGGCGACCCCGCCGCCGCATCCGCGACCGAGCAGTACCGCCGCGCCGCGATGCTCTACGCCCGCGCCGGGGCACGTCCCTGGCCGGTCTGCGGTCGCTGACCGCCGACACGCCGCGCGCGGCGCTCGTGTCACGCGGGGCGCCCGCACGCGCCCCGCGTGGACCGCGGCGCGCCCGCAAAGCAGCCCGAGCAACCGCCATTCACCCAGCGATGTGAGTAAGTGACCCATGGGGTGACAAACTTGCATCGCTCGGACCAAGGTGGACTCACCGTGCGTCACGGCGCGTGCTCGGTAGCCCCCGGCGGGCTGCGACCAGGCCGCGAGAAGGACCCTGACCTAGTACCCCGCGAGCGCGCCGACCGCCTCTCGCAACCAGTCGCGCTCGTCCTCGCTCCGCGCGCCGCGCAGCCGGCGGCGGCACCATGTGAAGACCTGCTCGCGCGAACCGACCGCAAGACTCGGGCCGCACACGGCGAAACGCCCGTCGCTGAGCGCTACCAGCGAGCCGGGAGTGTCGACGCGCACGCGCACCACCTCGACGACCGCAACGCCTGCCAGCGCAGTCGGGCGGCGCGGGTCGCCATCCGCGGCGGACCACGGCCGGCTCGAGAAGATCGAGCCCCCAGGCCGCAGGTACGGCCCCGTGCGCCGGGCTCGTTCGATCGGCCCGTCGCGCCAGCGCTCGACGAGCGCGGGCAGGTCGCCGGCGGCGGTGTCGCGAACGAGGACGTGCAGCTCGTCGCCGGCCGCGAGCACCGTCGGGCCGCGCGGCAGCACCGCCTCGCCGCCGCGCACGATCACGCTGACCAGCGCGTCCGCCGGCAGACCGAGCTCCTGCACGCGTGCGCCGACGACCGCGTCGGCGGGCCCGACCGGGTACTCGAGCACCTGCGCGCCGAGCCCGCGGATCGTGCCGCTCTCGGCGAGCGGGCGCGGCAACGCAGGCTGGTCGCTCGTGACGCCGAGCGCACGGGCCAGCGGCTGGAAGCTCGCGCCCTGAACGACGGTCGAAACGAGCACGGCGAAGAAGACGATGTCGAAGACCTCCAGCGAGCCGGCGACGCCGTCGATTATCGGGAATGTGGCGAGCACGACCGGAACCGCGCCGCGCAGCCCCGCCCATCCGAGAACCGCCTGCTCGCGCGCCGTTAAGCCGAACGGCGCAAGGGAGACCACGGTCGCGATCGGCCGTGCGACGAGCACCAGCGCCAGCGCCAGCACGGCCCCCTCGGGCGCCGCATCGTCGAGCCGGCCCGGGAACACGAGCAGCCCCAGCATCAGGAACATCCCCACCTGCGAGAGCCACGCGAGACCCTCGTGGAAAGCGACGATCGTGCGCTTGGCCGGCACCTGCGCGTCACCCAGCGCGAGCCCGGCGACGTATACGGCGAGGAAGCCCGACCCGTGCAGCACGGCCGCCCCGCCGAACGCGAGCGCGACGACCGCGAGCGTGAGCACGGGGTAGAGCCCCGCGCTGGCCAGCTCGACGCGGCGCAGCGCACGCACCGAGAGACGCCCGGCCAGCAGACCGACCGCAAGACCGATCCCCAGCTCGCCCACGAGCAGCAGCGCCATGTCGGCGATGCCGTAGTCCGGCTGCTCGATCCACTCGATGAAGCCGACCACGAGCAGCACCGCGACCGGGTCGTTGAATCCGGCCTCCCCCTCGAGCACGTGCGCGAGCCTGCGGCGCAGCGTCGAGCCGCGCAGCACGGCGAAGACCGCGGCGCCGTCCGTGGCGGACAGGATCGCTCCCAGCAGCAGCCCTTCGAGGGTCGTCAGGTCAAGCAGCCAGGCCGCGGCGAGACCAGTGATCAGCGCAGTGACGACCGTGCCGACGATCGCCAGCGACAGCGCCGGGGCGAGCACTGGTCGCACGATGCGCCAGCCGGCCGCGAGCCCGCCCTCGAACAGGATCAACGCGAGCGCAGAGGTGCCGAGGAACCGGGCGAGCTCGAAGTCCTCGAAATCGATCAGGCCGAGCCCGTCGCTGCCGAGTGCCATCCCGGCGACAAGGAACAGAACGAGCGCGGGCACGCGGATGCGCCCAGCCACCAGCGAGGCCCCGAGGCCGAGAGCGAGCAGCGCGCCCGCGGCGAGGATGATTGCGCCGTCGTCGATCACGACAGGATGCCCGATGGCGTCACGACGGGCCCGCCCTTCGCTACCGTCCTGCGTCATGCCCGGAACCTCTGCGTCGCGTGAGTACCGCCGCGGCCCGATGCGCGCCGTCTGGCCCTCCCCCGCGCGGCCCACGTCCCGCCGCGCCTCGCGCCGCGTCATCGGCGACTACGGCGTGCCCGCCGAGCCCGCGTGGCGCGACGTCGACTGGCCCGCAGCGACGCGTACCGCGAAGATCGCGGACCGCGACGTCAACTACGTCGAGCTCGGCGAGGGCGAGCGCACCGTCGTGTTCATCCACGGCCTCGGCGGCAGCTGGCAGAACTGGCTCGAGAACCTGCCCTCGACCGCCGCCGCCGGCTACCGCGCGATCGCGCTGGACCTGCCCGGCTTCGGCCGTTCGGAGATGCCGGCGGAGCCGATCAGCATGACGGGCTTCGCACGCACTGTGGACGACCTCTGCGACGCGCTCGGGCTCGGCTCGGTCGCGATCGTCGGCAACTCGATGGGCGGTTTCACGGCCGCGGAGATGGCGATCCGTCACCCCGACCGCGTCGAGCGCCTCGTGCTCGTCGACGCCGCCGGGATCTCGACGGCGCTGGGGCGCAATCCCATCAGCGAGCGCGTCGGCAAGTTCCTCGTCACGGGCGTGATCGGCGGCGGCGGGACCGCGCCCAGCGAAGCGCAGCTGAGAGCGATGCTCCGCCGTCCCGGCTTCGTTCATCTCGCGATGGGCGTGGTCGCACGCCATCCGACGCTGCTCTCACGCGAGCTGATCTCCGAGCAGATGCATTCGCTCGGGGCGCCCGGGTTCATGCCCGCGCTGGACGCGATCCTCAACTACGAGTTCCTGAGCCGCCTGGGCGAGATCGCCTGCCCGACGCTCGTGATCCAGGGGACCGAGGACGTGATCGTCCCGCTCGGCGACGCCTACGAGTTCGAGCGCCGCATCCCAAAGGCGACGACACTGTTGGTCGAGGATACGGGCCATGGGCCGATGTTCGAGCGTCCCGCGACCTTCAACCGCGCGCTGCTCGAGTTCCTCGGGCAGGAGATCGCACCGCACGAGCCGACCGAGCAGCAATCGCCGGTGCTCGCGCGGGAACGCGCCTGACGGCTCACGGTTCGCTGGCCGAGAAGGCGTGGCGGATCTCGTGAGCGATCACGCAGGCCGACGCGAAGTCGCCCGATGCGCCGACCGCTGCGCCATCTCGCCGTGGACATGGTCAGCGGCCGACGAAGTGACGGATCTGCGAGAGGCCCCACTCCGGGGTCCGCAGCCATGGGCGCTCCATCGCGGCCTGGATCGCGGCCGCGGTTCCCTCGCCGTGAAGGCCCTCGCCGTGGCCGAGCAGCAGGTGCAGCGGGTCGTAGCGCTTCACTACTGCCGGCGTCCTGAGACGAAGCCAGGGATGCACGCCGACAGGCTCCGACGGCGCCTTGTAGCCGGGAGCGTTCGCGAGCGCGTCCGCGCAGACGAGCGTGCGCTCGGCCGGGAACCACAGCGCCGCCTCCTTCCACGTCGGCAGCCTGAGGACCGGCACTACGTCGAACGGCGCGCCCGCGACGCCGCCGAAGGGCAGCACGTGCAGCGGCACGCCGAGCCGCTCGGCGAGCGCCGCGCAATCACGCGGATGACGGTCCAGCAGCTGCACGACGCCGGCGGGCTTGCCGAGCGCGCGGATTCGCGCTTCCACCCCTTCGCCGTCGGGCGGATCGACCACCCAGACGCCGCCGCCGCTGAGGACCGCATGCCCCGCGCGGTCCATCCATGCGGGGTCCGGGTGCAGCCAGCCGAAGGCGAAGTCGAGCTCGTCGCAGAAGCGGACGGCGCTCATGACACGCGGGGCGCGAGCCCGACCTGAAGCGCGCCGGCGAGTTCCGCGGTTGCGCGAGCGGCCGCGGTGGAAATGCCCGTCAACACTGTGAAGCCGTGGATCAGGCCGGACTGGCGGCGCAGCGTCGTCGGCACGCCAGCCTCGAGCAGGCGCGCGGCGTAGGCCTCTCCTTCGTCGCGCAGCGGGTCGAATCCGGCGGTGACGACGTAGGCGGGCGCAACACCGGAGAGGTCGCCGGCCTTCAGCGGTGAGACGCGCGGATCCTCGCGGTCGGCGTCGTCGGGGATGAAGATCCCGGTGAACCAGTCGATGTCTGCGCGCTCCAGATAGAAGCCCTCGGCAAGGAGCTCGCGTGAGCGCCACTGGCCGCCGGCATTGTCGATCACCGGGTAGATCAGGAGCTGGAACGCGGGCGCCGGTCCGCCGTCAGTCATCGCCTGATGGGCGGTGACGGCTGAGAGATATCCGCCGGCGCTGTCGCCGCCTACGCCGATCCGCCGCGGGTCGGCGCCGAGCTCCTCCGCACGCGCGACGACGTCGCGGAACGCGGCGAACGCGTCGTCCACCGGCGCGGGAAACGGGTGCTCGGGGGCGAGCCTGTAGTCGACGGACACCACAGCGCAGCCCGAGTGTCGCGCGATGAAACGGCACGATCCGTCGTGTGTGTCGATGTCGCCGACGACACAGCCGCCGCCGTGGAAGTAGACGAGCAGCGCGCCCGGGGCGCGGTAGCCGTGCGGAACGTAGAGGCGCCCCGCGAGCGGCCCGGCGGCGCCCGCCACCTCCAGCTCACGCGTCCACGCGACCGGTTCGAGCCTGCCGGTTAACGACGCGATGTCGTGCGACAACCGCTCACGCGCGACAAGGTGATCGTCGTCGCGAAGCTGGATCCCGGTGGCACGCATCAGCGCAAGCAGGAGCTGCATCTGCGGGTCCAGCTCGAGCCCGTCGATACGCACCGCGCTGCTGCCCGACAGAAGACGCTGAGCCTTCGGCGGAAGCGTGAGCAGCCCCTTCACGGCAACCGTCCGGACGCGGTCGAGCGGTGAGAGCGCGGGTGCGGGCATCGGGTGGGGACGGTACCGCGGGTGAGGTTCTGGGGCGTGGCCGAGACGCTCACTGTTGTCGCCATGCTGCCATCTGCATCGCCGGCGGTGTGGCGCTGGATCTCCACCGTCCACTCGGTCCGCCGCACGCGACGAGCCGCGGCGGACGCGAGAGCGCGGCGTCATGGCTCTGCCTGAGCTGGCCGACGCAACCGCGTGAGACGACGAAAGGCCCGCAAACGCGGACCTTCGAGTGGGCGATACTGGGCTCGAACCAGTGACCTCCTGCTTGTCGAGCAGGCGCTCTCCCAGCTGAGCTAATCGCCCGGGAGACGGGAAACCTTAGCAGCGGCCTGACGGTTGATTTCGGATCGTCACTTGACCCGGAACGCCCCGCGCATGAAGTTGTGGACGCGGCAGAAGTAGGTGTAGGTGCCGGGGTCCAGGTCCTTCGGAGTCTCGTATGTCAGACGGTTCGAAGCTGGTGAGAGCTGGGCCAGGCCGTAGCCGAGCTGGCCAGAGTCGAACTGCGTTGCCGCGGGTCCGTCGGCGAGCGGATACGAGATGCCCGTAGTGCGGTTGCATGGCGCCGCGCAGGTCGTGATCGAGTGCCAGATGTAGCTGGGGTCGTCGCGGTTGACGAACGACAGTCTCTGTCCGCGCGCGATCGTCGGCACGAGTCCGTCACCGGCGAGCAGCCCCAGATCGCCCGGCACGAACTGGAACGACTTGATCTCCACGCGCGCGGGCGTGGGTCCGTCGGCGACAGTGCGCGCGTCGGGCAGCACAGCCGTGCCGCCGCCGTGGTTGTCGTTCTCAGGCAGGTGACCGTGCGTGAGCACCCCTTTCCAGTCGACGGGAGCCTTGAACGGGTCGATCCCGCTCGTGTCGTCCGGAGCGAGGTAGAGCAGCACGATGCCCATCGCCTCGTACCAGGCGCCGCGCTTGTTCTCGTAGGTCGAGGTGATGCGCAGCGTGTCGCCCGCGCGCGCCTTGACCCGCCAGTCGGGCCGCGAGGCGGTCAGCGAGACATCCCACGAGACGGGGCCCGCCGGGTCGTAGTACTTGGCGCTCGAGCGGAAGATCCGCACGCTGCCCGGCCGTGATCCCGCGGTCGCCCTCACGCAGCGCCTGCTCGTCCGCGTCCCACCGATGTTCGCCGCCACACGGCGGCAGGCGCGGCCGGCCGGCAGCACGGCGCCGGAACGGATCAGGTCGACGTCGTCGTAGAGCCCGCCCGGGTGCATGTGCCCGACGGCGCTGACGATCGTCCCGCTCATCGGCAGCTTGAACTCGTTCTGGATCGTGCCTTTCGTGTAGGGGTTGACCGGCGAGTCGTCGGGGAACGTGTATCTGCCGCCGCGCCCGGTGCCGCGCAGCACGTCGAACACGGGGTAGCCCCAGCCGCGGCGAACGTCCATCCACAGCGGCAGCACGGGCTTCACCTTCTTGGCCAGCGCCGACTTCGCCGGGATGAAGTCGAGATCCCAGACAAGCTTGACCTTGGCGCGATTGGGCGTGTTGTTGTGGATCATGTGGTTGAGGATCCAGACGCTGTCGGCCTTGTAGTCGTAGCCGTAGCCGCGCGGGATGTCGAAGACGGTCTTCTCCTCACCGCCGAAGAAGATCGGCTCGATGCCCGCGAACGGCGAAGCCGAGGCGCTCCGCGAGAGGTTCAGCCAAACGCCGTGGTGCAGGTGCAGGACGTCGACCCGCGGGACCGTGCCGTCCATGTATCGAAGGTCAGGCTTCATGCGCACGATGTAGCCGTCGACCTTCGGCTTCGCGCTGTCGGGGACCGCGACGTTCTTGATGTCGTTCTGCCCGGGCTTCACGTCGATCGGACCGAACTCGAAGTGCAGCCGCTGGATCCCCTGCTGCGAGCCCCACGCCCCGGCGCCCGCGCTCGCCGGGCTGACGGCCAGCGCAAGCGCCGCGCTGACGAGAACCGGCAGCAGCGCCGCGGCGCGCCGGATACGAGCAGCGGAAGGCACGATCACCAATCCTGACGCCTGGACGGACGCGGTGTCGCAGACGCCGTGGCGCCGATCGGAGCCGTCCGACCGCCCGCTACGCTGACGGCCTTCCCGGCGACGTGGCGGAGTGGTTACGCAGCGGCCTGCAAAGCCGTTTACACCGGTTCGATTCCGGTCGTCGCCTTGTCGGCGGGTGATTCTCGGGAAGGCGCCCGCCCGAGGACCCGCGGCGGGCCCGCGCTTCGTCCCAGCGATGCGACTTCGTCACCCATATGGGCACAAAGTCGCATCGCTCGGTCGGCGCCGCGTCGAGTGATCTTCTGCCGCGAGGATGGTCACAGTTCTGGTAGGACAGCGGGCGATCGGTCAGGCCGCCCACGACGCAGGAAGAAAGGCAGCTATGCGCGCTACCCACACGTTCCGACTCCACCGCTCGGACGCGGTCGGTGGTCGATGCAGGCGCGCGCTGCTCGGCGCACTGCTCGCCGTCCTTGCCGCCGCTCTGTGCATGCCTGGCCCGGCGCTCGCCGCCTCGAAGAAGCCCGCGACGCTGACGTTCACGCCCGCCAGGCCGCTGGACTCGCAGGCGATCACCGTCACCTGGAAGGCCGACCGCGCGCCGCGAGATGGATACACGTACCGGCTCGAGCTCGTCACCGGCGACCAGATCGAGTGCGCGAGCAACTCTGGGGTCGACCTGGAGCCAAAGTGGAAGAAGGGCGCACGCATCCGCGTGAAGTTTCGTCCGGTCACCGAGAGCGTCTGGTGTCTCTACAGGACGCGGCTGCGACTGATCGCCACGCGCGGCTTCGGCCCAGGCCGCCCAGCAACCGTGATCGCATCCGCCTACGTCCCGATCACCAACAACTCAGCGACGCCGATTCCCGATCCGCCCGGCACGCCGACGAAGATCGACCTTCTGGAAGGCAGCTCGATGACGATCCGGGTCCCGGGCCGACCCGATCGCACGAGCGCCCTCACGGGCGCGCTCGCAGGACGCATGCCCGGGAGGTTCCGGCCCAACTCCGACCTTGCGATCGACCTCAGGACGGGAACGCTCTCGGTCAGCTCCCTGGCCGCGGACCCGCTGTGCACTCCGAGCGGCCGCGCCTACCCGAGCCCCGTCAACATGAACGGGACCCTCTCGTCGCTGGTCCTCGGAGCGTCCGGCGTGGGGGTCATGACGCTCGTCCTCGCAGAGGATCCGCTCGCGCTCACTGGATGCCTGGGCCCCGCGCCCGCGACGAGCCGGCCGATCGCGCTGACCGGCACAGTCGGCCCTACCGGCCTCGTGACGTTCACGATGACCGGCAGCCTGGGCGGCGTCCGGCTGAACGAAGGCGCCGACGCCACGATCGACATCACGCTCGTCGTCAAGATCGACCTGTCGGGCAGGTAGCAGCGCGCCAACGCTCGCTGAACAGGCTCGGTCTCGGCGACGATGCCGTTCTAGTGGACGTGCCCGGCCGGCACCCGAGCCGGCCACCGCGTCTTGACCGCGACAACGCGGCCATTCACTCGCAGGCTCGCGACGACGCTGATGCGTACCGTGACCTTGAAGGGCCGCTCGATCCAAAGACGGCAGGTGAACCGCCGGTTTGCGGGCGTACGAGTGGAGCATGACCCGAGAAGGCGACCGGCGGCGTAGACCATCAGTCGAACGACGCCTGAGCGCCGCGGGGTGGTGCTCAGGATCAGCTGACGTCCGATGCGCACGACCTGCGGCGCTGTCAGCCCGACCCGCGACGACGGCGGCAGCGGCGAGCCGCCGCGCGCTGCGGATGGCAGCGGCGCGGGCTGGGGCGCGGGCGGCGGCACGATTCGCACGCGGCGCTCGTCGTACCCGCCGCGGGCGCTGCGAGCCGCGATCGTGACGGTGCCCGATCCGGGTGGGCTGGCCGGGGCCAGGTAGAGGCCATCCGCCGCGACCGTGCCATGCGCCGGGTCACCGCCTACGGCCCCGTCGACGCTCCACGTGACGCTCGGAGGATCGTTCGTCACCGCGGCCTGCAGCTGGGCGCTCGTCCCGGCGAGCATCGTCTCCGGCGCCCCGCTGATCCGCACGACCGGTGAGGCCGGCGCGGCGACGCTCACGGTCACCGTGGCGACCGCCGGCGAGCGCGGGAACGCGCTGCTGGCATCGCTCGCCGAGTAGGTGAACGAATCGGTGCCCTGGAAACCGGCCTGTGGGCTGTAGACGACGGCCGGCGAAGACCGCGATGCCCCGGTGGCGAGGTCGAGCGCCCCATGGGCGGGACCCGACTCGACCCGGTACTCCGCCGCGCCCGGATCGCCGAATCGCTGCGCGCTGAGCGTCACGGTGACTGGCGCGGCGCTCTCGACCTGCCCGCCTGCGACCGCCTGCGCCACGTAGCCCGGAATCGTCGTCGCGGAGCTCGCCCAAGCAACCTGGTTGGCCTCGACGCTCTCGACGACGACGCCGTCGGGGTCGACGTCCGAGCGCAGCCAGTAACTGCCCGGCTGAACATCGGAGACGTCGACCCACTGGAAGGCCAGCTCGTTGTCGTACTCGTCGCGCCAGCCAGCGGAGATGCCCTGGAAGACGCTCAGCGCGGACGGATTACCCCATTCGCAGAAGCGGTGGTCGCGCGAGCCGCCGTAGACGTACGAGCCCGGCCCGTGCGCGTCGACGTGCTGACTGTCCTCCAGGCAGAAGCCGACCTTCATCGCCGGCGCGGCCTCGGCGCTGCGCGCGCTGTTCCACAACGAGTAGCGGGCCGCTCGCATCAGATGCCAATGACCGTGCCCGTCTGCCTCCTCGTACGCGATCTGGGCCGGCGAGGGCACGTAGCGTGAGCCACCCGCCGCGTTGAAAACACGCTGGTCGACGGACATCGCGGCGGCCGTCGACGCGCGCGATCCGCGGATCTCCACCGCACCCTGCCCGGCGTTGTGGACGAAGCCGGCGAACCGCAGCAGCAGTCGGTCGGCCGCGCCGCTCGCGTCCGTGGAGAGCACGACGTCTGCCACAGGGTCGGCGACGAGGTCCGGCAGCACGTCGCTCGGCGTGGGAGCGGCACCGGCCGAGGTGATCGCGAACAACGTCGTGACACCCGCCGCCAGCACGGCGAGCGCAAAGATCCAGCTGCGGGTACTGCTGCTCGCGTCCGGCGTCACCGCGGCAATCGTTACAGCACATGCGAGCCACGGGGAAGGTCGGTCTTCCCGGGAGGAGGTCCCTGCCTTGAACGCGATCGCGTGACGTTCCGCCACCACGCCGGTCGGACTTCCTGTAATAGCTGCTCTGAGCAGGTGGATCCGCCCGCCCGCGACAGAGAGGCAGGCTGCCATGAGCGGGGCCGGTACACAGGGGTCGAATCGCGCACATCCAGATCATGAGAACCCAGACCCGTGCGCGCTGGTGTGGCCGCGCGCCTCAGCGAAGGCGTCGACGCCACGATCCAGTTCGATCTGGTTGTGTGGCTTGAGCTCCAACCCGGGCCGGCGCTGCCGCTCCCGATTGTTGGAAACGCCCGGAGGTAGATAGAGGCCCGGAGGCGATCACGCCACCGGATCGTCTTGACACAACTCGCCGGCGCGTCGAGGCGCCGGCGGGCTCACGGCGGCGCTCTGCTATCACCGCGTCGGCATGAGCATCTCAAGTCGCCGCGCGCTCTCGCTCACCGTACTCACCGCATGCTCCGGCGCGCTGTCGCCCGCCCACGCGGGGGCGGGGGCGACGGCGCGCAGCCGCGCCGCCGCCGGTCTGCGGATCACCCCCTCCTCCCCGCTCTCGTCAACGTCGATCGTCGCGAAGTGGCGCGCCGGTCTCGCGCGCACACGCGGCCGCAAGTACGGCGTCGACCTGCGAATCGCCGCGCCGGAAGGATCGCTCTGCACCGCGACGCGCACGCTCACGATCCGGCGCTCATGGAACAAGGACGACACGCTCACATTCCGGCTGCGGGCCAACGACATGACGCTCGGCGGCGAGAGCCTGTGGTGCCCCGGCAAAGCGACGCTGCGGGTGTTCTCGACGAAGGCCGGCACGCGCCGCGCGACCCACGCGGCGCTGCGTTTCCGGATCCGCGAGGACCCTGACAACCCCGTGCCGAAGGGCATCCCCGTCGAGGCCGAGATCCTCGAGGGGAGTCAGCTGACCGTGCAGGTACCCGGGCGCGCCGATCGCGCCAGCTCCCTGAGTGGGCGGCTGACAGGGCACCTCCCCGGCCCGGCTGATCCCGCCGCCGACGTCTCGATCGACCTCACGGGCGGTGGATTGGTGGTCGAATCGCTGGCGCCGGATCCGCTGTGCACGGCGAACGGACGCAGCGGGGCGAACCGGGCCGATCTCGCGGCGAGCGGCTCGCGGGGCACGATCTTCAAGGATGGTCGCTTCACGATGAGGCTGAGGCTCGACGAGGACCCGATCGGGCTGACCGGATGCCAGGGACCAGGCGGAGCGCCGGCAGGTCGATCGGTCGAGATCACCGGCCGCGGCGCGCCGGATGCCGGGCTGACGAGGATCGAGGCGAGCGGCGCCTTCTCAGGCGTGACCTACAGCGAGGGCGCGCAGGCGCGGATCGTCGTCGCGCTCGTGCTGGCCTTCGACCTGTCGCCGCAATAGAACCCTTCAGGCTCGGGCTTCGCGCTCGCAGATCGCCTTCAGGTTCGCGACGCCGCGAATGGTGGCCCGCTGCACGGAAGGACGCAGGACGAGGTTGACCAGCGGCCCGAGCGGCCCGAGCGCCGGCGTGTAGATGAGGCGGTGCTGGTAGCGCGTGCCATCGCCGTCGGGCGCGAGCGTCATCTCCAGCCGCATGCCCTTGACGACCGCGATGCCCTCACCGGAATGAACCGTGTGGCGCGGCGCGTCAGCCGAGTCCACGACCCAGCGCGAGCGTCCCTTCACGGGCCCGGCCACCGTGTTGCGCTCCTCGTAGGTGACGCCCTCCACTGCGACGTCGGCGCTGGCGCTCACCACCTCGTCGGTGTTCTCGACCCACTCGGCGTAGCGGCGCGTGTCGCTGATCGTCGCCCATACCTGCTCCGGAGGCGCCGCGATTTGCGCGACGCACTCGATGACTGTCTCACTCATGCGGCTGGACTCTATGCGCGGTCATGGACCGGCGCAGCGCGCGGCCCGACGAGACGGCGCGCGGTTGCGTTCCTCTCCCTAGCATCGCCGCCCATGTCTCCCGCTGCCCGCAAGAACCTGACCGTCCTCGCCGTCGTCGTGGTCGCGGTCGCGGTCGCAGCATTCGTCCTACTGAAGCCCAGCGACGACGAGAGCGCGCCAACCCGTCCGGCAACGACGATCGAGGCGCCGCCCGCGCCGAAGCCCAGGCCCGAGCCCCTCGTGATCAGGACCGCCGGCGGAGCGCCGATCGGCGAGCCGACCAAGATCGAGGTCGGCAAGGGCGACACGGTGCGGATCGACGTGACCTCGGATGTCGCTGAGAAGGTTCACGTCCACGGCTACGACCTCGAGGTCGCGGTCCCCGCCGGCGGCCACGGGAAGGTCCAATTCCCGGCGAGCATCGACGGGCGCTTCGAGATCGAGCTCCACGGATCCGGCGCGCCGATCGCCGAGCTGACCGTGAATCCGTGACCGTCCGCGCGGGCTATACTGCCCGCTCTCTGCGGCTGTAGCTCAGTTGGCTAGAGCGTCTGCTTGCCATGCAGAAGGTCGAGGGTTCGAATCCCTTCAGCCGCTTGTGGAAAGGCCCGCAAATCGCGGGTCTTTCTACGTTTCGGACGCACGTTTCGGGGAGCACGGGCCGCGCGGCCGGGCGATGTGCGCCGGCGGCCCCGTTGATTCCGACCCCCGCCGGGTGGGAACCTCGCACCATGCGCGTATCTGCGACGGGCGGTCGGGTCGGGTGGTGGACGCTCGCAATTGCCCTCGCGGCATCGCTCTGCGCCCTGCCGGCGCCGGCCCGGGCGTTCGACACCGGGCCGCACGCGGACATGACCCGCGACGCGCTCATGGCCGAGGGATTCACCCTGCCGTCCGCGAACATCGGCGCGGTCGACAACTGGTTGGTCGACTACTACACGAACCCGGACAAGAACCCGTACTCCGGGCACGCCAACGCCCTGATCGGAGTCACCCGGCTGGGCCTGGCCCGCGAGAGCTGGCCCGACTTCTGGGTCGAGGCTGCACGACGCCTGCACTTCGACTCCGAGCAGCGGACCCTGGCCATGCCGGACCTCTCCAAGACCGCGGGCATCGAGCGCGAGTGGCAGCGACTCATGTGGGTGACGCGACACCGGCAACTGCGCTACGCCGCGCAGAAGAACGATCCGCTGCTCGTGCTGGCCACGATCGGCACCACGCTGCACGCGGTGCAGGACTTCTACTCGCACAGCAACTGGGTCGAAGACCTGAGGCCGGGCTTGCTGAGCGGGCGCGGAGGACCGGCGATCAAGACGCTCGGCTACGGCGAGACGCCGACGTGGTTCGACGTGCCGCCCGAGGTGCGCCGGACGCTCACCGGCACCCGTGAGGTGTTCACCGGGGTCAAGGGCGTGCCGCGCGGGCACGGCCACTGGCGATCCGACGACAACAACAGCCTGCACCAAGGGCTCAACAAGGACTGGCCCGGGCGGCCGAAGTTCCAGGAGTCATACATCACCGCGTACTTCGCCTCGCGTCAGTGGGTTCGGGCGATGCGGACCTGGCTCGGCAACGAGCCGCTGTGGAACCGGGCGATGTCGATGCCCAACACCGCCGAGCTCGCGCACGACGTCACGGGCGCCGAGGAGATCTCCCAGTTCAGCGGTCACTGGCAGGGCGGCGGCGAGCCGTGCGTCCCGTTCAGCTGCGGGGTGCGCACCGGCAAGGCGGGCAGCGTCGCCAGCCTGCGCATCGCGATCGGCGACTACCACGACCGCGGCCCAACCCGCTACCGCCGCGCGTTCAACGAGATGATCGGGGAATGGAGGAAGTACCCGGACGACATCCCGATCCAGGCGGACCTGCCGTCGAGCCGCACGGATCAGGTGTTCACGCGCTTCGTCAAGCTCGAGGTGCTCGACTACCGCGGCTTCGCCCTCGGCGACCCGATCGGCGACGCCGACATCTACGCCAACGCCCGCATCCGCGGGCAGCCGTACACGTCGACGGTCATCAATGGCGAGCAGTCGTTCACCTTCCCCGGCGTGTACGCGCCGTTCACGTGGCTGCGCTCGGTTCCGACCACCAACCGGGAAAGCACGCCGGTGACGTCGATGATCGTCCGAATCGAGACCGGCAACCGCAGGTTCGCGGGGACCGACGATGACGTGTACCTGCGGGTCAACGGCAACCTGCGCTTCTCGCTCGACAAGGCCGCCTACAACGACTTCGAACGAGGGGACGATGACACCTACAGCGTGCCGATCGGCACCGCCACGCGAAATGGGCTCACCGTGGGCGACATCGACCGCGTCGCGATCGAGAAGAGCCGGGACGGGCCGGCCGGGGGCTGGTTCCTGCACGGCGTCGCGCTGATCGTCAACGGCCAGGAGCTCGTGCGCGATCGCGCCATCGACCGCTGGCTGGAGAAGTCGCGGCGGGTCTGGGCGACGCCCCGCTTCGTCCGCGACCAGCGGACCGACGACGTGGTCGGCGTGTGGCTGCAGCTGCGGGACGACGACTTCGGCCCCAACGACACGGGGGACATCAACGAGTACGACCGCCACACGTCGGCGCCGATCGCATACCGGCTCGGGCCGACACTGCAGCGCCGCGTCGCGGGCGGCGCCCGTCTGCGCGGTCGCCTGCCGATGGACAACGGGGACAGCGCGCGCCTGACCTACCGTCTCTCCACGCTCGCGGTGCTGCCCCCGCCGCCGCCCGTGCCGCCGTCACAGCCGGGAGGGCCGCCCGGTCCGGCACCCGAGCCGCCGGCGCCCACTCCGGGCAAGACCCCCGACCTGGTCATCTCGAGCTTCACCGGGGACCAGTTCACGGTCAAGAACCAGGGCGTGGCGGCTGCGGGGCCGTTCCGGGTCACGGTGAGCAGCAGCCCGACCGGCGACACGCACTACGACTTCCCGGGCGGCCTCGCCGTCGGCCAGTTCGAGACGCGCTCCTACTCGAGGCCCTGCGAGGAGACGCGGAAGGCACGGGCCGACTCACGCAACGAGGTGGGCGAGAGCGACGAGTCGAACAACACCGCGACGTTCGCCAACTCTTTCTGCTGAGGCGCGACATGCCAACTGGCACCCCTTCGCGGTCGGCGTCCTCGTCCCGGATGGCCGTGGTCGTCGTGGTAGCGTGCTCGAGGCCGGTGGTTGCGGGCTGGAAGGATGTGCGATTGCCCGCGTTCGACCGGGAACGTCGCCGTTGACGAAATGCGCTCGTGGCACTCAGGCCCGCTGGTTGCAGTCGCGTCAGCCCTGCTGGGGGTGATCGCCGGCACGAGCCTCGGTGGCACCGCTCCCGCTCCGACCTCGCAGGCTGCGGCCCCTCCGCAGCTCCAGTTCATCCGCGTGGACCGGGACCAGACCCTCACCCCGCGGAGGACGACGACGACCACGGTGCTGTGCCCGCGCACCCACTTCATGCTGGCGTGGAATCTCTCTCCCACCGGCCCGCGACAGCGGGGCGTGATCAGTCAGGCCGTGCTGCGCGGCGCTGTGCCGGTCATCCGGCGCGGCGGCGGCGCGGCCGGTTTCACGATCACTCTTCAGAACCCCAACCAGGGGGCGACGATCAGAATGCGCGTGTCGGTGAGCTGTTTGGGAGGCCGCGGGCTCGCCGTGGGCGTCTACGCGGGCGCGCCGTTCCCGGGTGGTCAGGCTCGCCCAGCGCGCACGGCGGCGCGCGAGCCCCGGCGGCCGGGGATCAGCCTCGACGGGGTACGCAAGCGGGTCACCGTGCGCACTGGGGCTCGCGCGACCAGGGTGACGCTGCTGTGCGGTGATGCCAACAGCGCGCCGGGCGACTTCGGCTTCAGCCCCGGCGGGGGCGTGGAGATCGCCGCCGCCCTCCCGGTCCGCAGCCGCGGCCGCGCGGGCCTGCGCCTCGAGTTCCGCAGACCGGCCGCGCCCGGGCGACCGGCGCGCAGCGCGCGCCGTGGTGCGCCGGCCACCGCCAGCCAGCTTGATCTGCAGGCGTACCTCACCTGCTTGGAGGGCAGGGACGGCCTACAAGTCCGGGCCGTCGTCGGCGGGGACAGCGTCCCCAAGCCGACGGGCACGGCACCGACCTTGACAGTGCACATGCAGGCGGTCCCTGCAACCAGCGTCGGGGACGGCGAGACCTTCGAACCCCGCGGCCACCCCGGCGCCAGGCTTTTCACCGGTGGGCCGGCAAACGGCTCCTACGTCGACGGTGGTCGCTTCTGGGGCACGCGGGCGCTCGTCAAACACATCGACGAGGCGAGCGCGGCGGTGCTCAGGACCGGGTTCGCCCACCGCAGCGACCCGGAGATGACCTCCGGCGTCCCGCTTCCTTCCCTCACCCACTGGCTGTCGGACCTGCACGCGAGCAACCTCCGCGGCCTCGACGACCTGCGCGACCTCACCGCACCCGCACCCGACACTCCGCCGCCGCCTCCCGCTCCTACGACCACGACCACGATCCCGGCCCCTCCGCCCGACGGCGCCACAACGCCTGAGTTCTCTTGTGGATTCGTCTTCGTCAGCGAGATGTCGCCGGACGTCCCCGGCCAGACGTTCCCGGGCGGACAGAACTTCCGCTGGGACTGCAACCGCGACCCGACCTCCGCGATGATCGCCCTCGGCCCCGGCGAGCCGGCGACCAAGGCGTTCCGGGCGTTCCAGGGCAGCGGATCGTTCGACTTCAGCATGGACAGCAGGAGCATCACCGGGGACCCAAAGCCCGCCGGCGAGCTGAAGACCGGTACCAACGAGTCCAACCCGACGACGCTCCTCATCACCTTCCGAAGCGGCGACAACACTTCGATGGGAATGCTGACCTTCGGCCAGCCGCCGCCCAGCGGTCCTCGGTGCGCGAACTCGTCCGACGACGACGCCGACGGGCTGATCGACGCGAACGACCCTGGCTGTACGTCGCATTTCGACCAGTCGGGCCTTGCGGTCTACGACGCCCAGGACCAGAGCGAGCGGCATCTCGACAACCAGGTCAACTGCGCGCAGGCGGGGAACACCCAGATCACCGTGATCCACGAGGGCACGACTCTGGAGGAGCACATGCTCGTGAACGCCGACACAGGCTCCGTGCTCGTCCAAAGGGTCAAGTCCGACCCGGACTTCCTGTCGCCGTCGGGCGGTGTCGTGGACATCGACTCCTGCACGGGCGCGAACGGGTCGTTGACCTGGACGGTGACCGGAAAGACGGTCAGGTACACGATCTCTGTCGGCGCGGGCGGAAGCGGCACGCGAACGTACCGCAGCGTGGGCAACACGCGCTGAGTCGTGGTGGCCGTCGCGCATGCAGGCACGCGGTCGGCGCCCGTGACGCCGCGCGTGAACGGGGCTCTCGCGTTCTCGGCGCGTGGCGCCTGAGCAGATCGCCCCCCCTCACCTCGAAGTCAGGCCCCGTCCAGCGCCTCGTTCACCATCGCGTCGGCGTCCTTGTTCTTCTCCCGCGGGACGCTGCGGACCTTCCATTTCGCGAAGCCGCGCAGCGCGGCCAGTGCCTCGGCGTGGAGCGGCTTCATGTCGGGGTGCTTGACCTTGTATCGACCGTTGACCTGCTTGGCGACGAGCTCCGAGTCGTTGACGACCTCGACCTCGTCGGCGCCGAGCTCGCGGGCGCGGCGCAGACCGAGCAGCAGGCCGCGGTACTCGGCGACGTTGTTCGTCGCGTAGCCGATCAGCTCGCTGGCGCGGTCGACGATCTCGCCTTCCGGCGTGGAGACGACGGCGCCTGCGGCTGCCGGTCCCGGGTTTCCTCTGGAGCCGCCGTCGACGTGGACGACGAGCTTCACGCGGCGGCGGGACCGCCGTCGCCGTGGAGCGGCGGGTGGTCACCCATTACGCGGCGTCGGCGCCGCCCGCGGAACTCCGACTCGTCAGCCGTGGGCGGCCCGCCGGAGGGCCTGCCGCCGCGCCGGCGGTCGGGGATCACGGTCACGTTGGGGTCGTCGGCGTAGTGCTCGCTGACGCTCTTGAGCACCGCTGGACCCAGCTCCTCGGGTACGACACTGAAGATCACGGGCTGGATGCTACGCGGGCGGGACGACGCCATGCAACAAGCCGTGCTCGTCGACGACCGCGTTGGGGGCGCGGTCGACGTCTTCGAGCTCACCCAGCTCGGCTCCCTGAGCGGTCTGGCGCACTCCGGCGACCTCGTCGGCGAGATCGATCTCGAAGCGGTACCACGACAGGTCCCACGCCACGACGACGGTGACGATGCTGCCCTCCGTCAGTGAGGGGCGCACGCTGATCAGCGGCGCTCCGAGCGTGCGCGACACGCCGCTGATCGTGCGGCAGTGCTGACTGACGTTGAAGAGCTCGATCGCCCGCGCGACCTTCATGTCGGCGTTCGTCGGGATCGCGTGGACGAGGCGATCCTCGCGGTACATCAGCGGCTCCTCGGGGAGCCGGTGATCGGCGACGGGCCGAGGCGCCGGCTCGGGCGCCATGTCGGGCGGCGGGACGGCGTAGGGATCCTCGTCGATCGCCTCGATCAGCCCTTCGGCGCCCCTCGGCACGAGCAGCTCCACGTTCTCGTCGCGGCGACGCTGACGAAGGCGCTCGAGGAACCCGACGCCCGATCCGCGCGACCAGCCGCGCGCCCGTCCCGGGGCCGCATCCGCTCCCTCGCGGATCCAGCCCTCGTGGACCGCTCGCGGCGTGCACAGCTCGCACACCTGGCGGCGCTCGCCGGCGTGCAGGAAGACGTCCGAGCGCTCGCCGCGCAGCAGCGAGCGCCCACAGACCGTGCAGGTGATCGTCGCGTGCGTCGTGGAGATCTGGCGCGGAGCCACGACGGGCGAGGGTAGCGGGCAAGCGGCGCCCAGGTCGCCCCGGACGCCGCTCGACACGCGTCTGCCTCAGGCCGTCACGGCCTCCGCGCTGGTGCTGTCGACGACCTTCTGCGCGAGGTGAGCGGGCACTTCGTCATAGCGCACGAACTCCATCGTGTAGTCGCCCCGCCCGCCGGTGATCGAACGCAGGTCGGGCGCGTAGGTGAGCATCTCGGCCATCGGCACCTCGGCCTTGACCTCGGTCGCGCCGCCGACGGGCTCCATGCCCAGCGGCCGTCCGCGCCGCGAGTTCAGGTCACCGATGACGTCGCCCACCGAATCCTCAGGAACCGACAGCGTGACAAGCATGATCGGTTCGAGCAGCGCCGCGTTGGCCTGCGCCATCGCGAGCTTCATCGCGATCGAACCCGCGAGCTTGAACGCCATCTCCGACGAGTCCACCGCGTGGTAGGAGCCGTCGGTCACCCGCACGCGCACGCCCTTCAGGGGAAAGCCCGCGACCGGACCGTGGACCATCGCCTCGCGCACGCCCTTCTCGACCGCCGGGATGAAGCTAGTGGGGATCACGCCGCCCTTGATCGCGTTGACGAACTCGAAGTCCTCGCCGTCCAGCGGCTCGATCTCGATGCGACAATCGCCGAACTGGCCGCGCCCGCCGCTCTGCTTCTTGTGGCGGCCGTGCGCCTTGGCGTGACCGCGGATCGTCTCCTGGTAGGGGACGCGCGGCGGCTTGAGCGTGACCTCCGCGCCGAAGCGCGACTTCAGCCGGTCGACGATCACCTCGACGTGGATCTGCGAGAGCCCCGCGACGATCTGATCGCCGGTCTGGGGGTCGCGGTGCAGGTCGATCGTCGGATCCTCTTCCTGCAAGCGGCGCAGCGACGTGAAGACCTTCTCCTCGTCGCCCTTCATCTTGGGCTCCATCGCGAACGCCATCACCGGCTGGGGCAGCTCGATGGCGGGCATCTCGATCGGATCGTCGCGGTCGGCGAGCCAGTCGCCCGCGCGCGTCTCCTTGAGCTTGGCGACGGCGCCGATGTCCCCGGGACCGAAGGCGTCGGCATGCCCCGTCTCCTTGCCCTCGAAGACGAGCAGTTGACCGATGCGCTCCTTGTGGTGCACGCGCGTGTTCAGCACGTGCCCGTCGGGCCTCATCACACCCTGGTAGACACGGAAGAAGTTGATCCGTCCCGCGAACGGGTCGGCCTTGGTCTTGAACACGTAGGCGTAGAGCGGCAGCGACTCGTCGGGCTCGAGTGTGATCTCGGGCAGCTCGAAGGAGCCGTGCTTGACCGGTGAGGGAAGGTCCTCCTCGATCGCATCGAGCAGCCGGTTGGTACCGAGGTTGCGCGTCGCGACGCCGCAGACGACCGGGAAGATCCCGCCGTGGTTCGTGCCTTCCTTGAGCGCGGCGACGATCTCCTCATGTGAGATCTCCTGGCCCTCGAGGTAGCGCTCCATGAGCGCGTCGGAAACCTCTGCGACCTCGTCCATCAGCTTCTCGCGGTACTCGTCGGCGAGCGCCTGCAGGTCCTCCGGGACCGGGATCTCGGCGCAGTTGTCGCGCCCGTGGTTGGTGGGGTCGTATTCGTAGGCCTTCATGTCGATGAGGTCGATCACGCCCCTGATGTCCTGCTCGCTGCCGATCGGGATCTCGGTCGCTACGACGTGCTGCCCGAACGCGGCCTTGAGCTGCTCGAGCGTGCGGAAGAAGTCCGCCCGCTCGCGGTCGAGCATGTTGACGAAGATCATCCGCGCGAGGTCGAGCTGCGCCGCTCGCTGCCACAGCCGGGTCGTGGAGACCTCGACGCCCATCACCGCGTTGACGACGAAGACGGCCGACTCGCAGACGCGCAGCGATCCGAGCGCGTCGGCGATGAAGCTAGTCTCGCCGGGAGTGTCGATCAGATTGATCTTGCGCTCGTCCCACTCGAACGAGCTGAGATGGGCGCTGATCGACATCTGCCGCGCCTGCTCGTCCGGATCGTGGTCGGAGACGGTGGATCCGTCGGTGACGGTCCCCAGGCGCGTGGTGGCGCCGGCCTGGTAGAGCAGCGCCTCGTGCAGCGAGGTCTTGCCACTACCCCTGTGGCCGACAAGGGCGACATTGCGGATGCGGTCCGCCTTGTGCATGCGTTAGCTCCTTCCCTCGATGGTGCCGAAGCGCGACACTACCGGCGAAGGCCACGCGAGCGCCAGGGTTCCCCGCCAACTGACGACGGACACGTCCATGGGTTGGCGGCCGGCCGCGCTCAGGACCGGCGCGCCTCGTCGCGTTGCGCGCGCGCACGACGTGGTTTTCGCTCACGACGACCGCGCGCGAGTGGCACCGACCGGCGTCACTTTCGTCCAGCGCGACGACGCGGGAGCCCACCGATTGACATCGTGTGCCGCCCGGCGTCACTTTCGTCAAGCGGTCACCGACGCGCGCGTCGCACTGGACGAAATGGACCGCAGGTTGACGGACGATTGAGTGCAGGAAGTCCCGCGATCAACGATCGGCGCGAGCGTGGGCGGGATCCTGTCCGGGGAGATCCGCCCGATCGCCCGGAGGGCGAGAGCGGCGCCCCGGCAGGATGGCCGGCCACGCTCGCGCTACCACCAGCGCGCGCTCAGGCGTCCGTCAACCGGCCACGGAGGCGCAGAACCGCCTTCGTGTGCAGCTGCGACACGCGCGACTCGGTCACGCCGAGGACCTCGCCGATCTCTCGGAGCGTCAGGTTCTCGTAGTAGTAGAGGGCGATCACGAGCTTCTCGCGCTCGGGCAGCCTGGAGATCGCGTCGGCGACGCGGTCGCGTAGGTCGGTCTGGTCGACCGCCGCGGCCGGGTCGGGGGCGCGGTCGTCCCGGATCGTGTCGAGCAGTGAGACCTGGTCGCCGCTGGAGTCACCGACAGTCCAGAGCTCGTCGAGCGCCGCGATCGAGGAGTTGGAGATCTGCAGCAGCGATTCCTGGAACTCCTCGACGGTGCATTCGAGCTCGGCGGCCATCTCCTCGTCCGTGGGAGCGCGCTGGAGCTTGTGCTCGAGTTTCTGGTTGGTTCTCTCGATCTCCCTCGCGCGGGCGCGCACCGACCTTGGCACCCAGTCCAGCGAGCGCAGCTCGTCGATGATCGAGCCCTTGATGCGCGTGATCGCGTAAGTCTCGAACTTGATCTCGCGGCTGAGGTCGAAGCGCTCGATCGCGTTGATCAGGCCGACGAGCCCGTACGAGATGAGATCCGCCTCGTCGACATGGCTGGGAAGGCCCGAGGCCATGCGCCCGGCGACGTACTTGACGAGCGGCGAGTAGGCGACGACCAACCGCTCGCGTGCCTGCTGGTCACCGGTTCCCTTGTAGCGCTTCCAAAGGTCGCGCAGCTCGATGGCTTTGACGGCGGGCTCCATGCGGTCGTGAAGCCTATGCCCTGGGGTGGCTGGCGCGGTATGCGCTGCGCAGGCGAGCCGATTCGACTCGCGTGTAGACCTGCGTCGTGGAGATGCTGCTGTGCCCGAGCAGCTCCTGGATCGCGCGCAGATCGGCGCCTCCGTCAAGCAGATGCGTCGCGAAGGAGTGCCGCAGGGCGTGCGGTGAGACGCCGCCCTGGAGCGCGGCCGCGCGCGCCCAGACGCGCAGCCGGCGGCGCACGTCGGAGGTCTGCAGGCGCCGCCCGGACTTGGACAGGAACAGGGCGGGCTCGCCCGGCTCGCCGATCAGCGCGGGCCGCCCGCGCTCGACGTAGCGGGTGATCGCGCGCAGCGCCGGCTCACCCACGGGCACGATCCGCGTCTTGCCGCCCTTGCCCTCGACACGCACCTCTTCGGCGTCGAACAGCACCGAGCCGGCGTCCAGGTTGATGAGCTCCTCGGCGCGCAGCCCGCTCGCGTAGGCCAGCTCGAGCAGCGCACGGTCGCGCAGCTCCAGCGCGGTCGAAGCCGGAATCCGGTCGAGCAGATCGGCCAGCTCCGCCGGCCGCAGCACTCGCGGAAGGTACGACGGCTTCTTGGGAGCGGGAACGAGCTCGGCGACGTTCTGCGCGACCTCCCCGTGCTCACGCAGCGTGCGGAACAGGGCGCGCAGCGACGCCAGCTTGCGTGCGACGGTGGTCGGCGCGCAGCCGCGCTCGGAAAGCGTCGCGGCGTAGCGACGCAGCTCGCGTGTGCCGGTGCTCCGCGGGTCGAGGCCGGCGGCGCTCGCCCACACGGCGAACTGGCCGGTGTCGATCCCATAGGCACGGCGCGTCTTCTCGGCGGCGGCGCGCCGCGCGAGGTCGGCGTCGAGCAGACGCAGCGCCTCGTGCCACGTCGCGGCGACATCGTCCGCCGGCGTCGGGGGCGCAACGACCGCGATCCGCACTCGCTGGCTCATATCCTCGCCGGCGATGGCCGTCTTCTTCATCGACACGTCCACGGGTCAGGTCGCCACGCGCAAGCGGCTGCTGGAACGCGGAGTCGCCACCGCAATCGACGATCCGCCGCGGCCCTGGCACAAGATCCAGGGTTCGAACGACGCCACGACGCTGTGGCATGCGGTGCTGCGCAGGCAGGAGAGGGGGATCTTCATCGGCACCCTGGTTCTTCGCCATGGCGACCACCATGCCCTGCTGGTGAAGCGCGGATGGGAGGAGATCGAAGTCGAGGAACTGCGCGACCGGGAGATCCTCGCCGGTCCCTTCCCAGGCGCCTGAGCGCGTGCGGTTCCTTCCCCGCGGGCGCATGCGGCCCGCCGGGTTGCTCGCCGCAGGCGCCTGTGCGGCGCCCGGCTCAGGAGACGTGAACCGGCGTGCCGACCTCGACGCGGTCGAAGAGCTCGATCACGTCGGGCACCGCCATGCGCACGCAGCCGTGAGACGCCGCGGACCCCAGGGAGGTCTCCGCGTCGGTCCCGTGGATCCCGGCGCCGTCGAAGAATCCCATCCAGCGGGCCTTGATCGGGTTCTTCGGCCCGGGCGGGATGTGCTTGCCGGCCAGCTTGCCCGCCCAGTCGCGCTTGGGCACGTTCCAGACCGGGTCGACCTGCTTGTCCTGGATCGCGTACGTCCCGGCCGGCGTCTCGAGACCAGCCTGGCCGACGGCGATGCGGTACGTCTTGGCCTTCCGCAGGTTCTTGAACAGAGTCAGCCGGAAGCGCTTGCGGTCGACGCTGATCACCGTCGGATAGCGCCCGGCGAGCTGCTCGGTCGTCACCTTCGGCCTGGTGCGACGTACGCGCGCCACGATCGTGCGCTCGACCCCGGGCGTGACGATCGCCGCGCGGATCCCGCGGTGAAGATCCTTGGCGCGCACCTGCCAGCCGTCGCGCGAAGGCACCGGCTCCACCGAAGAGGGCGCGAACGTGATGCTCGCGTCACGCGCATCACGATCGAGCTCGCGGCGCACGCGGTCCAGCAGGCGGATGACCGCTGCGCTCGAGTAGCTCACCTTCGGCTTCAGGCTCGTGTCGACCTCACCGCCGCTGAGCTCGCGGACCGCACGACCGACGAAGGAGCCCTCGCGGCTGCGCTCGATCGCGGCGTCCACGCTGCCTTCGATGTCAGCGCTGATCCGCGCCTCGCGCGCCGACAGTTTCCATGTCCGCGTCCAGCGGCGCACGATGATCGGCTCCCGCAGCGGGTCCAGCAGCTCACGTTCCAGCGTTCGCCGGGCGGCGGAGCGATCCAGACCCCCGATGTCGACGTCGCCGACCTTCACTCCGTCGGCGACCGTGTCGCGGTGCGCGCGGTCGTAGCCCCACGCGGCGCCGACGAGCGACAGCAGCGCGCCGGCGGCGACGGCTAGGGCGATGACATGGCGGCGGCGCAAAGCAGATCTCGCGAGGACGGTCCGAGACTTCGAGGATAGGCGCACCGGCGGCGGCCGCGCTACGCCTGCAACGGCGCTGGCGGCTGCTCGCCACGCCCCGCCGATGCGAGAACCGGTCGCATACCGAACGGAACTCACACCGGCCGCTCGCCACGCCCCACCGATGCGAGAACCGGTCGCATACCGAACGGAACTCACACCGGCCGCTCGCGGAGGGGCGCGGCCGGCGGCGGTCAGGCGGCAAGCCGCGGAGCAAGACGCCGGGCCAGTTCCGGCCAGTCGTCTGCGGCGACGACGCCGTGCTCGGAGACGATGCCGGCGTTCCAGGGGTGCAGGATCGTCGCGCCGGCGATCCCCGCTTCGGCGGCGCCCGCGAGGTTCACCGGGCTGTCGTCGATGAGCAGGTCGATGCCGATCTCGCGGCAGCGCGCGACCTTGTCGAACGAGCAGTACAGCTCGTCGTGCGCGAGCCCGATGGCATCCAGCCAGCGCGCCGTCGCCGCGTGGGCGACGTCCCCCCGGTGGCTGGTGATGTGAATGAAGTGTCCCGCCGCGTGCCACTCGTTCACAGCCTCGACCGCGCCCTCATACGGCACGGCGGCGGCGACCATCTGCTCGCCGTGGGTCTCGCTCACGCACTCGTAGACCTGCTCGGGCTCCAGCCTCGTTATCCCCCACGTCGTCTGACCCTCATAGGGCAGCACGACGTCGAAGCGGCGCGCCGCGACCTGCGAGAACTGGTCCCAGTAATGGTGCAGCGTCGAATCGATGTCGATCGCGATCCGCATCAGCCGTCTACGAGCGTGACCGCGCCCTGCGAAGCACTGCCGACGAGCGCCGCGTACTTGGCGAGCACTCCGGTGCGGTCAGGGTTCGGCGGGGGCGTATATGCAGCCATACGCGCGGCGATCTCCTCGTCCGGGAGGTCGACGTCGATGCTCCGCTTGTCGACGTCGATCGTCACGAGGTCGCCGTCCTGCACCGCGGCGATCGGTCCGCCGCGGAAGGCCTCCGGTGCGACGTGGCCGGCCATGAAGCCGTGCGTGGCGCCGGAGAAGCGCCCGTCGGTGATCAGCGCGACCTGCTCGCCGAGCCCGGCGCCGTTGATCGCCGCGGTGACGGCGAGCATCTCGCGCATCCCCGGTCCGCCGGCGGGGCCCTCGTTGCGGATGATCACGACGTCGCCGGCGGAGATGCCGCCATGGGTGACGGCCTCCATCGCCGCCTCCTCGCTCTCGAACACCTGAGCAGGCCCGGCGTGATGGCGGCGCTCGTGGCCGACGAGCTTGACCACGCAGCCGTCCGGCGCGAGGTTCCCGCGCAGGATCGCCAGTCCCCCGGTCGTCTTGATCGGATCGTCGAGAGGGCGCACCACGCGCTGACCCTCGGCCTCGACAGCGTGCGCGGCGTGCTCGCCGATCGTGTGGCCGGTGACGGTGATCGCGCCCTCGTGTAGCCGCCCCGCGGCGCGCATGCGCTCGATCACGAGCGGCACGCCGCCCGCCTCGTAGAGATCGACGGCTACATACTGTCCGCCGGGCTGAAGGTCGCACAGCAGCGGCGTGGCCTCGTTGATGCGATCGAAGTCGTCGATCGTCAGGTCGATCCCGGCCTCGCGCGCGATCGCCAGCAGGTGCAGGACCGCGTTCGTCGAGCCGCCGCTCATGGCGACGCCGGCGATCGCGTTCTCCAGCGAGCTGCGCGTGATCACGTCGCTCGGCTTCAGCCCGCGCGCAAGCACGTCCATGACGAGCTCCCCGGCCTCGAAGGCGACCTGCGCCTTGCTCTTGTGCTGTGCGGGCACCATCGACGAGCCCATCGGCGAGATGCCGAGGATCTCGAATGCCATCGCCATCGTGTTCGCGGTGAACTGGCCTCCGCAGGCGCCCGCGCCGGGGCTCGCGACGCCCTCCAGCTCGTGGAGGTCCTCGTCGCTCATCTTGCCGGCGGCGTGCGCGCCCACCGCCTCGAAGACCTGCTGGATCGTCACGTCGTGGCCCTTGAAGCGGCCGGGCGGGATCGAGCCGCCGTAGAGCATCACGGCGGGCACGTCGAGACGCACGAGCGCCATCACCGTGCCGGGGAGCGTCTTGTCGCAGCCTGAGAGCGCGACCACGGCGTCGAACAGATGGCCGCGGCCGACCAGCTCGATCGAGTCGGCGATCACCTCACGGCTGACGAGCGAGGTCTTCATCCCGCTCGTACCCATCGTGATCCCGTCGCTGATGGCGATCGTGTTGAACTCCATCGGCGTGCCGCCCGCCGCGCGCACGCCCTCCTTGACCTTCGCCGCTAGCGCACGCAGGTGGAAGTTGCAGGGCATCGTCTCGGTCCACGTCGAGGCGACGCCGATGATCGGCCTGGCGAGCGCTTCGTCGTCGTAACCGATGCCCTTCAGGTAGGCGCGAGCGGGGGCCCGTTCGGGCCCGTCGGTGAGCGCTGCGCTCTTGTGCTTGAGGTGCGAGAGGGTGTCTTTCACGGGGCCGGGACACTACCCGCAGGGCCCGTGTCGCGACCCGCGGGATCGCCCCCCGGCCGCGTCATCCCGCGCAGCCGGCGCCTCTCCCAATCCTCCAGGCGCCATAGATCCCTGCGCACCCGTGCGGGGTCCACCTGACGCCCGGCGAGGTGCATGTTCGCGCTCGCGATGAGTCGCGACTCGTCCGCGGTGAGCGCCATCCACTTGGCGAGCACGTCGTCGGAGTCGGGAAGCCGCGCGCTGCCGTAGGGACGCGTCTCGTCGGGGAACGTCACGCAGTACTCGCTGAGCATCTCGCGCGTCTGCGGCAGGTAGGCGACGATCGGCTTGTGCGGATAGATGAGATAGGCGTAGGGCGCGCCGGACCGGGTCGCGGTCGTTCCTCCCTGCTCAGGGCCGCCGGCCAGCGATCCCCAGACGCGCAGCACGCCGAGGTCGCGGTACATCTCCCACTCCTCCTCGTTGACGCACGAGCGCAGCAGATGACGCGCGCGCTGCTCGGCGCGCCGCTCGCGGCCGGGGTCGAAGTCCAGTTGCGGCACACGCGCGCGCCGTGCGCGCCAGCGGGCGATGTGTTCAGAGACGATCGGCCAGGAGACCTCGAACGTCAGCGCGAGGATCACGATCAGCGTCGCGCCGAGGGCCAGCCCCATCATCTCACCGCCCGCCGGCCGCCCGCGGGAAGAAGATGACCCGCTCGGCGTCACGCGGGACGTCGGCGAAGTCACGAACCATCCGCGCCTCGCGCCGCCCACCCACCGCGGCGACCGGCACGGCGGCCCACATGCCGAGCTCGAGCTGACGACGGAACTCTGCGACGAGCAGTTCCTCGTCCTCGTGCACGTCGAGGTCGCCCTCCGCCAGGAGGATCTCCCCGTGTCCCGGCTTCATGCGCAGGAACCTCATGACGGGCCGAGTATGGCACGCAGCGGCGGCACCGACGACGCCTTCCGCGCGGCGCCTGGCTCAGCGCTCCCGCGCGCGCAGGCCGAGCACGTCGACGGGCCCAGCGCCGCAACCCAGCTCGCGCAGCCCGTCACGAACGGCAGCGGACGCCACGAGCTTCGCCGTCCGCGCAGCCGTGAGCGCGTCATCCCCCAGCGCCAGGCGCGCCGCCAGCGTCGCCGCGTGCGTGCAGCCCGAGCCGTGCGCCGCCCCGTCCTGGAACCGCTGGCCGGACAGCTCGACGAGCTGCCGCCCGTCGTAGAAGACGTCAGTCGCCTCGTCGCGGTGCCCGCCGGTGAGGACGACCACGCGCGGGCCGAGCGCGTGCACCGCGCGGGCCAGCTCTCCCCCGTCGAGACGCTGGTCGCCGACGAGCGCGCGGGCCTCCGGCACGTTCGGTGTCACGACGCCGGCGCGCGGCAGCACGAGGTTGCGCAGCGCATCCTCGGCCCCGGGGTCGAGCAGGCGCGCGCCGGACTCGGCGACCATCACCGGATCGACGACGACCGGCGTCCCGGGCGCCAGCAGGTCGAGCGCTTCGAGCACGGCGTAGATCGTCTCGATGCTGCCGAGCATCCCGAGCTTGACGGCGTCGACGCCGAGGTCGTCGACGACAGCTCGGACCTGGGCGACGATCATCTGCGGCGACACGGCCTCGACGGCGCTGACCGCGACCGTGTTCTGGGCTGTGATCGCGGTTATCGCCGTCGTCCCGTGAACGCCGGCGATCGCGAAAGCCTTGAGGTCGGCCTGGATGCCGGCGCCGCCGCCGGAGTCCGAACCGGCGATCGACAAGCAGACGGGGATCTTGCGTGTCGCCGTCATCCGTGGACTGCGATGCGGCGGACGGCATAGACCTCCAGCTCACGCGGCGCGCCCTTGGCGCGAAACCGGCGGCGCTTCTTGAGCTCGAACGCCGTTGGGTCCAACCCGGCGATCGCCGCTTCCGACGCGAGAACCTCTCCCCCTGCGGCGGCGTCGACCAAGCGGGCCGCGATGTTGACGTCGGCGCCGAGGTAGTCGCCGCCCAGCCTGCGCGGACGACCGGCGTGAACGCCGGCGCGCAGCTGCGGACGGTGGCCGGCGACGTCGACCGTTCCGATGGCGTCCTGGATGTCGAGCGCGGCGCCGACCGCGGCGGGACCATCGTGAAACACCGCCATGTGCCCATCGCCGAGACGCTTGACGATGCGGCCGCCGTTGTCCTTGATCGCCGGCTCGACGGCGGACTCGACCGCGCGCAACAGGTCCAGCGCCGCCTCGTCGCCAACCTCGAGCACCCAGGTGGAGAACCCGACGAGGTCTGTGAAGAGCAGCGCGGCGCCGTCGCTGCCGGCACCGCGGCCCGCCTTCTCGGAGAGCGCCTGCCAGAGCTGCAGAGCCGTGAGGCCGACCTCACGCGATGCGCTGTGACGGACGACGCGCAGCTCGGTCAGATGGCGGGCGACGATCTGCGCCGGCCGTCCCTCGGCGGTCGAGAGCTCGTCTCCGAAGCGCTCGTCGCCGGGCAGAATCTCACGCGCCGCGCGCACGGCCCGCAGGACGTGTGGGTTGGAGTCACCGCGACGCGCGGTCTCCAGGATGCGTGAGGTTCGTGAGGACTTCACATCGGTCATCAGCCGCGGAGGATAGGCGGCGCGTGACCGCGTAGCGCCCGCCGGGCAACCGCGTGACCAGGCCCAGCAGCTCGAGCTCCGCGAGCGCCTCGAGCGCACCAGCGACCGCCTCCGGAGTCGAGGCATGGGCCGCCAGGGAATCCGCGCCTCGGTCAACCGCGATCAGCGTCTCGCGCAACCGCGGCTCCAGGCCCGAGAGCTCGAGCTCGAGTTGATCGCTTGCCTGGCGGGCGCCGCCGGCTCCGCACAGGTCGTCGAGGACGTCACGCGCATTCCGGATCACATGCGCGCCGTCGCGCAGCAGGGCGTTGGTTCCGCTCGAGCGCCACGAGGCCACCGGCCCGGGCACCGCGCCGACTCCACGCCCGAGCTCGAGCGCGATCTCAGCGGTGATCAGCGACCCCGACCGCGCCGCGGCCTCGACGACGACGGTCAGTCCGGCGAGCGCTGCGATGATTCGGTTGCGCGCCGGGAACGCCCAGCGGTAGGGAGTGGTGCCCGGGGGCAGCTCGGACAGCACCAGCCCGCGGGCGGCGATCTCGGCGTGGAGCCGCCCGCGGCTCGGTGGATACACCCGGTCAGGGCCGCAGGCGAGCACCGCGATCGTCGCGCCGGACGCGTCGAGCGCGCCCGTGTGAGCGGCGGAATCGATCCCGAGCGCCATGCCGCTGACCACCGCGAGCCCGGCGGCCGCGCATCCGCGTCCGATGTCGCGTGCGACCTCGACCGCCTCCACGGACGAGCGGCGCGCGCCCACGACGGCGACGCAGCCGCGCTGACCGTCTTGCCCCGCGAGCAGCTCGTCCGCGCGACCCGGATCGCCGAGCAGGTGCAGCACGGCCGGCGGGTCGGGGAGATCGTTCAGCGCCGCCGGGTAGCGGGGATCGCAGCGGCACAGCGCCCGCGAGCCGCTGAGCGACCACCGCGCGAGCACGTCGGCCGGCGTGATCTGGTCCCATTCCGCCGCGATGACCGCTCGCCGCCCCCCACCGAGCGCGGCGATCAGCTCCTCGTCGCGCAGAGCGAGTACCCCGCGGATCGCTGTTCGCTCGGCGCGCCGACGCTCCAGGTGGCCGGCCAGGCGGGCGACCAGCCACGATCGGCGTACGCACTCGTCGCATGCCATGTTGGTCGAGCGGCCCTCAGCGCCCCCGGCCATCGTCATGCCGCCACCGACGCTTGCGACTCGTCCTGACGATAGGCCGCTGCGCGCAACACATGGGCGCGGCCGACGCCGTCGACACCGTCCAGGTCGGCGATCGTGCGCGCGACGCGCAGCAGCCGGTCGCGTCCGCGCGCGCTCACGGCGCCGCGCTCGTAGAGAGCGCGCAGCGCTCGCTCGGCACCATCGTCCGCACCCGCGGTGGCGCGCAGCGCGGCCGGCGTCAGGTCCCCGTTGAGGCAGCCGGTGCGGTCGCGCTGGCGCTCGCGCGCCGCGGCTACTCGGCCGAGCGCACGCTCCGAGGTCGTGACCGGGTCGGCGGCGAGCTCGTCAGCCGTCGGTCGCTCGACCGCGACCAGCAGGTCGATCCGGTCGAGCAGCGCGCCGGACAGCTTGCGGCGGTACCGCGCGCGGTCGGCCTCACCACAGCGGCACGCGCGCCCGCCGCGCCCGCATGGGCAGGGGTTGGTCGCCGCCACCAGCGAGAAGCGCGTCGGGAAGCGCAGCGCGCGCTGGTCGCGAGCGATCGTGACGTGCCCATCCTCCAGCGGCTGACGCAGCGACTCCAGCGCACGGCGATCGAACTCGGCGAGCTCGTCGAGGAACAACACGCCGCGATGCGCGAGCGTCGCCTCGCCGGGAACCGGTGGCCGACCTCCACCGACGAGTCCGGCGGCCGAAGTCGTGTGATGCGGCGCGCGGAACGGACGGCGCAGGACGAGGCCGGCCTCACCGTGCAGCCCGCGCACGCTGTGGATGCGCGTGACCTCGATCGCCTCGTCGGACTCCAGCGGCGGCAGGATCGAGGGCAGGCGCCGCGCCAGCATCGTCTTCCCGGTTCCGGGCGGGCCGCTCAGCAGCAGGTGATGTGCGCCGGCGGCCGCGACGGTCAGGGCCTCGATCGGCGCGGCATGGCCGCGGACGTCACTCAGGTCTGGCGCCGGAACGAGCGGGGCGGCCGGCGCGAGCGGCGGCGGCGGCGGCGGGCCGTCCCCGCGCAGTGCCGCCGGCAGCTCCGCGAGGCATGCGATCCCCACTGCGCAGACGCCGTCGATCAGCGCCGCCTCACGGGAGCGGTCCAGCGGGACGACGAGTCCGTCAAGGCCGAGCCGGCGCGCGCCCTCCGCGGCGGCGAGCGTCCCTGGGCAGGCGCGTACCTCGCCGCCGAGCGAGAGCTCGCCGAAGACAGCCAGTGGCGCCAGATCGGCTGCCGACAACGCACCCTCGGCGGCGAGGATGGCGCACGCGATCGCGAGGTCGAAGCCGCCCCCGGCCTTGCGCACGTGCGCTGGGGCGAGGTTGACCGTGACACGCCGCTGGGGGAACTCGAACCCCGAGTTCAGGATCGCGGCCTTGACGCGCTCACGAGCCTCTGACACAGCGCGGTCGGCGAGGCCCACGATAGTGAACGCCGGAAGGCCCGCGCGCAGGTCTGCTTCGACGACGACGGCGCGCGGCTCGAGGCCGTCGATTGTGAAGGTCGTAACTCGGGCGATCACGGTCCGGCACGCTAGGCGCGGCGCTGTGACGTTTGAACCACCACTTCGCGGTGTGCTCGCGACCGATCACAGGCGCATCTCAGGCCCGGTGCGCGACTGGCGGGACCTGCGACGCAGACGGCACTGGGGCGACGCAAACGCGCTGGTGCGCCGGCACACGACGGCGCCTAGCGTCGGCCGCGATGCCTTCAGATCCCCGTCAGGAGCTCGGCCGGCACGGCGAGCAGCTCGCCCTGGACCACTACCGGCGCCTCGGCTTCGGGCTCGTGACGCGCAACCACCGCACCCGCCACGGCGAGATCGACCTGATCGTCTGCGACGGGCGCACGCTCGTGTTCGCCGAGGTCAAGACGCGGCGCGCGCTGCGCCCCGGCGCGAGCGCCTGGGACTCGCTGCACGAGCGCAAGCGCGTACAGGTGCGCCGCATGGCGCGCGCATTCCTGGCCTCCGACATGCCCCGCCCGCGCGTGCCCGACGTCCGCTGCGATGCGGTCGCGGTGATCGTGGACGCCACGGGACGGCTCGTGCGCCTGGAGCACGTCGAGGATGCGTTCTGAGCGAGCGTTTGCCGACGGCCCGATCTTCAGAGAGCGAGCTGCTGATACGCCGTTGACTGGAACGACATGCGGTGCAGCGGCGACACGCCCTGGCGCAGGATCGCCGCGCGGTGCTCCGGCGTCGAGTAGCCGACGTGCCCGGCGAACTCCCAGCCGGGATGACGATCGTCCGCGCGGTGCATGAAGCGATCACGCGTGACCTTCGCGACGATCGAGGCAGCGGCGATCGCTGCGCTGATCCCGTCGCCTCCGACCACGGCGCGCTGCTCGTACCCGCAGTCCGGGACCGAGAAGCCGTCGACCAGACACACGCAACCCGGCCGCGCCACGCGAGCCAGCGCATCGCTGAGGGCAGCGAGGTTCGTCTTGTGGAGCCCGCGGTCATCGATGCCGCGCACGCACCGCGACACGACCGCGACCCGAGCGGCGGTCCTCATCACGATCGGGAGCAGCTCCTCACGCGCTGCGGCGTCGTGCTGCTTGGAGTCGTTGAGCGCGCTCAGCGCGCGCACCTCGCGCACGCCGACGCGCTCCAGGTCGAGCAGGACCGCGGCGGCCACCAGCGGCCCGGCAAGGCATCCGCGCCCCGCCTCGTCTGCGCCCGCGACCCAGCGCGAGCCGATCGCGCGGTCGAAGTTGACCAGCCGCCTGCCGTTCGACACGCCGCGCGCCGCGCGCCGCCGTGTACGCGGGCGAACCGCGACCTGCTCGTCGTCGTCAGCCGGGGCTGCGACAGGGCCGTCGAGGCCCGGGTCAGAGCACCCCGACGCGCTTGACGGGCCAATAGGTGGCGAAGGCGTTGCCGATGATCCAGGACTCTGGAATCGGTCCCCAGAAGCGGCTGTCGTCAGATTGGCCACGATTGTCGCCCATCATGAAGTAGTGACCGGGCGGAATAGTGATGGGCGTCGGGAGTGTGCATCCCGTTCCCTCTTCGTTCTGGCAGGTGTCGCTGATGAACGGCTCGTCGGTCAGCTTGCCGTTGCGAATGACGTGGCCCTCGCGCACGGCGATCGTGTCCCCCGGCTCGCCGACCACGCGTTTGATGAAGTTGACCTTCGCCTTCGCGGGCGTCGACTTGGCGCATGGCGCTCCGGATCGCACGCGCTCGCCGCACTGCGAGCCGGCGGAGCTCTCAGCACCCGTCGGCGGGTGGAACACGACGATGTCGCCGACGCTGGGCGTGCCGAAGCGCGCTCCGACGCGGTTGACGAGCACACGCTCGCCGACCTGGAGCGTCGGGACCATCGACTCGCTCGGAATCTTGTAGGGCTTGATGACGAACGCCTGGATCCCCAGCGCCAGACCGAGCGCCACGGCGACGATCATCACGAGCTCCAGCAGCGAGCTCCCCGGCGATGCCTTGCCGTCACCGGCCGGCGTCCCGCCGCCGGCCTCAGACACGCTCACGCCTTGTGGTCGGCGGACTCGGCGTCCGCGCCCGGAGCGGCGTCATCCGCCGGGGCCTCGGCCTCGGCCTCAACGGGCGCAGTGATGTCCGGGGTCGCCTCGCCTGCCACGTCGATCGCTCCTTCGGCGTCCTCGACCCCGGCGCTCTGGGCGGCCTGCGCGTCCGCAGCGTCGGCCTCGGCTGCCTGAGCGGTGGCTAGGTCGTGCATCAGGCCGGGCTGGACGATCTCCTCGGGCCCGATGTAGCGGCGCTCACGAACACGCGCGCGCTTGCCGACGCGATCCCTCAGGTAATACAGCTTCGCGCGCCGCACGTCACCGCGAGCGGCGATCTCGATCTTCTCGATCTTCGGCGAGTGGACGGGGAACGTGCGCTCAACGCCGACGCCGAAGGACTGCTTGCGGACGGTGAAGGTCTCTCGCGCGCCGTGGCCCTGGCGCCTGATGACGATGCCCTCGAACAGCTGCGTCCGGCGGCGGGTTCCCTCGACCACCTGGAAGTGGACCTTGACGCGGTCGCCCGGGGCGAAGTTCGGGACCCGGCGCAGCTGGGCGCGCTCGAGGTTGTCGATGACGGTGCTCATGGCGAAGGAGGACGCGCGGGGGTCGGGCCCTGTACGGAAGCCGGCGCCCCCTTGGGCTCCGGCAAGCGGCCGTCCGCGCGAGCGACGGAGGATAGCGGAGTGCTTCGCGTCAGGCTCCCGATGCCGCGCCGCGCTCACGACTGCGTTCGCGGCGCCAGCGCCGGATCTCCTCGTGGTGACCGGAGAGCAGCACATCCGGCACCGACCAACCGCGGTACTCGGCCGGTCGCGTGTAGTGCGGATACTCGGGATCGCCGCCGAGCGCGACGCTGAACGACTCCTCCTGCACGGAATCGGCATGGCCGAGAGCTCCCGGGAGCTTGCGCAGGACCGCGTCGCACAGCACCATCGCCGCGAGCTCGCCACCGGCGAGGACGTAACGGCCGATCGACACCGCGTCGCTGCAGAAGTGCTCGACGATGCGTTCGTCGAAGCCCTCGTAGCGCCCGCAAAGGAGGGTGGCGGCGGGCTCGGCAGCGAGCTCGTCGACGAGTGCGTCGTCGAGCATCCGGCCGCCAGGGGTCAGCGCGATGACTCGCCGCTCGCGGCGCAGATCCACCGGGTCGGCGTTGTAGAACGAGCGCAGGGCGTGGTCCATCACGTCGACCCGCAGCACCATTCCGGCCCCTCCGCCGAAGGGCGTGTCGTCGACCTGGCCGCCGCTGAGCGGCGTGTGATCGCGCGGATTGAGCATGCGCAGCTCACTTCCCGCGGCCAGCGCGTTGCAGACGTGACGCTGAGTGACGAACCAGTCGAACCACTGCGGGAAGAGCGTCACGACGTCGATCTGCACGCGTTCATCCTTTCCGATCGCGCGACTCGGACGTGACTTCGCGGGCCTGGTCGCCCGTGCGTCCCGGCGCCTCGCCGAGGAACGCGAGATCGACGTCGATCCGGCGTGCGCCAACGTCGACCGAGCGGACCGCGTCACGGACCATCGGCACGAGCAGCTCTCCCCCGCCGTCGCGATCGACCACGAGCACTTCGCAGGAGGGCAGGCCGAGCAGCGAACGCACGCGACCGACGAGGGCGGGCCCGTCGACCACGTCGCAGCCCTCGAGATCCTCGGCCCACCACTCCTGCTCGCCCAGTGCCGGTGCCTCCCCGCGCGGGCACATCACGTCGGCGCCGCGCAGCTCTTCGATCGCCTCACGGCTCGTGACGCCCTCGACGCGCAGGATCGGCCGCGCGTCGGTGCCGGCGCGGCGCGTCACGCGGGTCTCGCGATCTCCCACTCTGATGGCCGCGTCGTCGCGCAGCAGCGCGGGGCGTGGCCGCGTGACGTGGAAGCTGCCGTCAAGCCCGTGCGGGCGCCCGACGCGCCCGGCCGGAAGCCAGTCGGGATCCATCAGGTGGTTGATCCCGAATCGGGCGAGGGGTTGGAATCAACCATCGAGTGTCGTGAGTCGGAAGTTCCGATGCAGGATGTGGGATGTATCGTCGGTCGTGGGAGCGGCCGGCGATGAAGCCTGTGCTGGTGGCACAGGCGAGTCGATGGGTGCTGCCACGGGCGGCGAGACGCCCGCAGGCTACTTGCGAACTAACGAATCACGACACTAGTCGACGATGTCGACGAGCACGCGGCGGTCGTCCTTGGCCGCCGCGGCCTTCAGGACGGTGCGCAGCGCGCGGGCGGTCGAGCCGCCGCGGCCGATGACCTTGCCGTAGTCGTCGTCGGCGACCGACAGCTCGAGCACGACCGTGCCGTCGTCCTCCTCGAACTCCTCGACCGCCACCGACTCCGGACGGTCGACCAGCGCGCGAGCCAGATCCTCGAGCAGCTCGCGCATCATCAGACCTCGCTACGCGGCGATGTCCTGCGTGCGCAGCAGCTTGCGAACCTGATCGGTCGGCTGCGCGCCCTTGGAGAGCCAGTGGCGGATGCGCTCCTCGTCGAGCTTGATCGTCGAGGGGTTCGTCTGGGGGTTGTAGTGGCCCACGACCTCGATGAACCGGCCGTCACGCGGCGCACGCTGGTCGGCGACGACGACGCGCCAGATCGGGTTGTTGCTGCTGCCCACGCGGGTGAGCCTGAGACGTACGGCCACGGGTTCCTCTCGAAAGATGCTCGGAAAGTCGATCTCGAAGGGTAGCGACCGCCCGCTGCGCGCCGCGGCGCGAGCGGTCAACCCGGCGTCGCGCGGCGGTCAGCGCGCCTGGCGCATGATCGCGCCGAGGTCCGGCATCTTGCCGCGACCGACCTGGCGCATCACCTTGCGCATCTGGTCGAACTGCTTGACGAGTTGGTTGACCTGCTGGACGCTGGTGCCCGAGCCGCGAGCGATCCGCAGCCGGCGTGAGCCCTTGATCAGCTCCGGGCGACGACGCTCGTCGGCCGTCATCGACTGGATGATCGCCTGGACGCGGTCGAGCTCACGCTCGTCGACCTTCAGCCCCTTCAACTGCTCTCCGGCGAATCCGGGCATCATCCCCAGAAGGGAGGTCAGCGGGCCCATCTTGCGGATCTGCTGCAGCTGGCCGAGGAAGTCGTCGAGCGTGAACTCGTTGCGCCGCAGCTTGCGCTCGAGCTCCTTGGCCTCCTCCTCGTCGAAGGCCCCCTGCGTCTTCTCGATCAGGCTGAGGACGTCGCCCATGCCGAGGATTCGCTGCGCCATGCGGTCGGGGTGGAAACGCTCGAACTGGTCGAGCTTCTCGCCCGTGCTGGCGAAGAGGATCGGCTTGCCCGTGACGGCCTTGACCGACAACGCGGCGCCGCCCCGCGCGTCTCCGTCGAGCTTGGACATGATCACGCCGTCGAACTGGACAGCCTGCGCGAACTGCTGGGCGACGTTGACCGCGTCCTGCCCGGTCATCGCGTCCACGACGAGCAGGACCTGGGTGGGCTTCACGGCCTTGCGGATGCGGACGAGCTCATCCATCAGGTCCGCGTCGACGTGCAGCCGGCCCGCCGTGTCGACGATCAGCACGTCCTTGCCCTGGCGCTTCGCCTCGTCCAGCGCCCAGGCCGCGATCTTGACGGGGTCCTCGTCGGTCCCGCGCTCGTAGACGTCCACGCCGAGACGCTCACCGAGAGTCCGCAGCTGGTCGACGGCGGCCGGGCGGTAGACGTCGCAGGCCGCCATCGCGACCGACGAGCCGTGCTCCTCCCGTAGGAACCGCGCGAGCTTGGCGGCGGCGGTGGTCTTACCCGAGCCCTGCAGCCCTGCGAGCAGGATCACGGTCGGCGGGCGAGGCGCGAATGTGACGCCGACCGACGCACCGCCCATCAGCGCGGCGAGCTCCTCGTCGACGATCTTGACGACGATCTGGCCGGGATTCAGCCCGCCGATCACGTCAGCGCCCAGGCAGCGCTCCTTGACGGCGTTCGTGAACGACTTGACGACCTTGAAGTTGACGTCCGCCTCGAGCAGTGCGAGGCGAATCTCGCGCATCGCACGGTTGATGTCGTCCTCCGTCAGCGTCCCGTGGGAGCGCAGGTCGGAGAGCGTCGCCTGGAGCTTCTCGGACAGGGCGTCGAACATCAGTGGGCCAGTTTGACAGCCTCACGCGGAGGCCCGACAGCGGTCCGGACGCGGCCCGGACGGTCGATCGGTCGGAGGTTCGTGCACTTCTACCTCTCCAGGACGCACAACTGCACGAAGCTCGCTCGATCAGGAGGGCAGCGACGGAGGCGGCTGAGCCCCGGGGTTCGGAACGGCCGCGGCAGACTGCTGGCCGAGCCGTCCGACGACACCGCCGAGGTTGCCCAGCGCGGTCGTGAACTCCTGCGGGATGACCCACACCTTGTTGGCGTCGCCCTTGGCGAGCTCAGGCAACATCTGCAGGTACTGGTAGCTGAGCAGCGCCTGGTCGGGGTCGCCGGCGTGGATCGCCGAGAACACGGTGTCAATCGCCTTCGCCTCACCCTCGGAGCGCAGGATCGCGGCCGTCTTGGCGCCCTCGGCGCGCAGCACCGCCGACTGCTTCTCACCCTCGGCCGTGAGGATCTGCGACTGCTTGGTTCCCTCGGCGATGAGGATCGCGGCGCGGCGGTCGCGCTCGGCGCGCATCTGCTTCTCCATCGCCTCCTGGATGCCCATCGGCGGGTCGATCGACTTCAGCTCGACGCCGTTGACGCGGATCCCCCATTTGCCCGTGCGTTCGTCGAGCACCGCGCGCAGCTCTGAGTTGACCTGCTCGCGGCTCGTCAGCGCCTCCTCGAGCGTTATCGAGCCGATGATGTTGCGCAGCGTCGTGACCGTGAGCTGCTCGATCGCCTGCAGCGGGGAGGCGATCTCGTAGCTGGCCGACTTGGGATCGGTGATCGTGAAGTAGAGGACGGTGTCGATCCCCACCGACACGTTGTCCTGCGTGATCACCGGCTGGGGCGGGAAGGAGACGACCTGCTCACGCAAGTCGATCAGCGGGCGCACGCGGTCGACGAAGGGGACCACGATCGCGAGCCCGGGCGTGAGCGTGCGGCTGTAGCGGCCGAGGCGCTCGACGACGCCGGCGCGCGCCTGCGGGATGATGCGGATCGTCTTCGCCGCCAGGAACAGCGCGAACGCGACGAGCACGGCGACGACGATGATCTCAGCCATTCAGGTGGTCCTTTTCATCTAGATGTCGTCCACGAGCGCTGTCGCGCCGCGGATCTCGACGACCTGCACGAGCGCACCGGGAGCGAACGTGCGGTCCTCGTCGTAGGAGCGGGCGCTCCACGTCTCACCCTCCAGCTTCACCATCCCCGAGCTTCCCTGCCCGGTGACCTGCTCGACGACGGTCGCGCTGCGCCCGATCAGAGCGGCGGTCCCGGTCCGCTCGGCTGGCCCCTGGTGCAGGTGACGACGCGCGACGGGCCGCACGAAAGCGAACGTCAGCGCGGTCGAGACGGCGAAAAGCCCGAACGACACCGCGCCCGGAGCGCCCGCGAGCGAGGCCACGGCGCCGAGCAGCGCGCCGATCGCGAACGGCCCCAGGAAGAAGCTCGTGGTAGCGACCTCGCCGACGGCGAGCGCCACGCAGGCCACGAGCCAGATAACCCAGTCGTCCATCCGCCTCGCAGCGTATCGAGCGGCTGGGCGGCTCAGGGCGCGAGGAGCGCCTGCGCGTACTCCTGCGGATCGAACGGGCGCAGGTCCTCGAGCTGCTCGCCGATGCCGATCAGCTTGACCGGGATGCCGAGCTCACGCGCGATCGCGAGCGCGATCCCGCCCTTGGCGGTGCCGTCGAGCTTGGTCAGGACGATCCCGGTGACCGGAGCCGCCTGCGCGAAGAGGCGCGCCTGGCGCAGCCCGTTCTGGCCGGTCGTGGCGTCGACGGTCAGCAGCGTCTCGTGCGGCGCGCCTTCCAGCTGCTTGGCGATCACGCGGCGCACCTTGCCGAGCTCCGCCATCAGATCGTCCTGCGTGTGCAGGCGCCCCGCGGTGTCGACGATCACGACGTCGGCGCCAGACTCGCGCCCGCGACGGATCGCCTCGAAGGCCACCGATCCCGGGTCTGTCCCGTCTTCTCCCGAGACGATCTCGCAGCCCGCCCGCTGCGCCCACTCGGCCAGCTGCTCGACGGCCGCCGCGCGGAAGGTGTCCGCCGCGCCGAGCACCACGGAGAGGCCCTGTTCGCGCCCTAGGTGCCACGCGAGCTTGCCGATCGTCGTCGTCTTCCCCGTGCCGTTGACGCCGGCGACCATGATCACCGTCGGCTTGTGACGCAGGTCGATCCGCGGCTCGCCGGTGCTCGCCTCGCTCGCCAGCAGATCGACGAGCCGACGCTGGAGCTGGTCTCCGCCCGCGAGGGCACCGCTGGTGGCCTCGTGCTCGAGCTTCTCGACGACCTCCGCGGTCGTCGCAGCGCCGACGTCGGCCATGATCAGCGCCTCCTCCAGGCGCTCCCAGGTCTCGCCGTCGAGCGTGTCGAAGAGCGTCGCCTGGACCTCAGCGGCCAGCGCCTCACGCGTCTTCGAGAGGTTCTCCCGCAAGCGCCGCATGAATCCCCGGCGCTGCTCGGACGCCTGCTCGCCGGGGTCCTGAGCAGCCGGGCGCGCGGGCCCGTCGATGAGGAAGACGTCGTTCCAGTCGCGCGGCAAGTTCGCTCGGATTCGCTGAGGGTCGATCCGGCGCTCTCGTGACCGCTCGCCACGCCGCGGCCGGCCGGCTCCTGGCACCACGCCGCCGGGCGCGCGACGATAGCGCAGTGACAGAGCCGCCCCGATCCCGCTCCGTGCCCGTCGGCGACGAGCTCGTGACGTTCCGCCGGCTGCCTGCCGACGAGCCACCGGCGCGCGAGTTGCTGGAGGCGATGGTCGCCGAGGTCTCCGATCTCTATGGCGAGCGGATAGACGGCGCGGGCAAGCCCACGGCCTCCCCGGCGGAGCTGACGCCGCCGCTCGGCGCGTGCCTCGTCGGCTTCCTCGACGGCGAGCCGGTCGCCGTCGGAGCCGTCAAGTGCCTGGAGCCTGGGATCGCCGAGATCAAGCGCATGTACGTCGCCCCCGCGGGCCGCTCACGCGGGGTTGCGCGGGCCCTGCTGATCGCGCTCGAGCACGCCGCGCGCGACCTCGGCTACCGGCGCGTGAGGCTCGACACCGGGCCGGGCCAGCCGCACGCCAAGGCCCTCTACCTGTCGACCGGCTACGGCGAGATCGCCGACTACAACGCCAACCCGTTCGCGTCGTTCTGGGGCGAGAAGGAGCTGTAGATGGTGATCGTCTGCGCCTCCTTTGCATGGGAGGCAGAAGCGGCGGAGCCCTGGGAGGTGCATCGGCGGTTGGCCGCGCTGACTTCAGCTGGTTACGGTGGTGTGACGCAACCGGAAAGAGGGCAAGATGCTCCGCAGGATTCGTAGTCGCCTGACGTACTCCAACGTCGTGGCGAGCATGGCCTTGTTCATCGCGTTGGGGGGCGTTAGCTACGCCGCCGTCAAGCTGCCAAAGAACAGCGTCGGTCCCACGCAGATCAAGAAGAACGCGGTCACCGGCTCCAAGGTCAAGAACAGTTCGCTCACCGGCTCGGACGTGAAGGACGGGTCGCTGTCGGCCAAGGACATTGGCGGCGGACTGCCAGCAGGCGCGCAGGGACCAGCAGGCGCGCAGGGACCAGCAGGCGCGCAGGGACCAGCAGGCGCGCAGGGTCCAGCAGGCGCGCGGGGCGACACCGGGCTGAAGGGCGATCCAGGGCTCAGCGGCTACGTGCAGGTCGACGCGTTCTCGGCTTTCGACTCGACTTCGCCGAAGTCGGCGGACGCTTTCTGCCCAGCGGGAATGAAGGCCATCGGGGGCGGGGCGGTCATGAACGGGGACAACGCCAACCTCGCGCTCAAGACCAGCATTCCAAGGTCGAACGGAACCGGCTGGATCGCCTCCGCATATGAGACCCCGGCTACCACATTCAACTGGAACATCGACGTGCGTGTGATCTGCGCGAACGTCGCGCCATGAGACGAAAGCGCAGGAGTGACCCGGCGATACGGGCAGTCGCATCCGCGCTTCGCCCAGCGCTCCAACACGGAGGCGGTGGTCGTTCGCACCGGCTGACGCGTCCCCGCAAAGGACGACAAGCAGGTGCGGAACAGGAGCCGACCGCCTGCCCGAGGTGCTCGTCGCTCCGGCCGCCGAGCCAGCGCGTCTTCACGCAGCACGCGAGGCGATCAGCGCGCTCGGCATCACGATCAACACGCCGAACAAGGCCATCGCCGTCGATGCCGCGCGCCTGCGCGGCGAACACCCGATCAGCCTGCCGGATGCTTACATGCTCGCGACTGCGCGCCACATCGGCGGCCGGGTCGTGTCGTTCGATCGCCGGATGATGCGCGCCGCCAAGATCGAGGGCCTGGCCTGAGCGACTGGTGGCCTCGCGTGGCCCGAGAGCGTCGCCTACAGCGCGAAGACGCGCCGCGCGTTGCCGGCGAGGAAGAGCTCGCGGGTTTCGTCGTCGAGGCCCAGCGCGCCCAGGTCGGCGAGCGCCTGCTGGGGCGCGATCATCGGGTGGTTGGAGCCGAACAGGACCTTGCGCCGGCCGCCCTTGCTCTGCAGGTAGCGAACCAGCTCCGGCGGGTAGCGCTTCGCGGTGTAGGCCGAGGTGTCGATGTAGACGTTCTCGTGCTTGCGCGCGACGGCGATCATCTCCTCGGTCCACGGGTAGCCGATGTGGCCGGCGACGATCACGAGATCGGGGAAGTCGATCGCGACCTGGTCGATGTACGGGATCGGGCGCCCCGTCTCGGACGGGCGCAGCGGCCCCGTGTGACCGACCTGTGTGCAGAACGGGACGCCGAGCTCCACGCACTCGGCGTAGAGCGGGTAGTAGCGCGCGTCGGTCGGCGGCAGCTCCCACAGCCAGGGGATGACGCGCAGCCCTTTGAAGCCGTGCTCCGTGACGCAGCGCCGCAGCTCGTGCACGGCCATCATCGGGCGGCGCAGGTCTACCCCGGCAAGGCCCGCGAAGCGCCCCGGATGAGCGGACACCCAACCCGCCACCTCGTCGTTCCCGATCAGCGCGCCGCCGGGCCCGTGCCACGCGCTGAGCAGCCCGAGCGAGACGTCGGCGGCGTCCATCGCCGCGACGGTGAAGTCGATCGGCACTTCGTGCGCTGGAAGCTCCTGCCCCGTCCAGCGACGCAGCGAGTCGAACATGTCGCTCGCCAGGAAGCGCGGCGTCGGGTGCTGCATCCAGACGTCGATGGTCATCGCGCACCCCGATCCGCGGCCCCGCTGCGGACGAACCCCATCTACTCAGCCTCTCATGCGGCGGCGCTGTCCGGCGGCGCCTCGACGAGCTGGGGCAGCCTGCGCGAGACGACCTTCGACACGCCGTCGCCGCCCATCGAGACGCCGTAGAGCGTGTCGGCCGCCTCCATCGTGCGCTTCTGGTGCGTGACTACGATGAACTGCGCGCGCTCGCGGTAGGCGCGCAGCAGGTCCAGGAAGCGGCTGATGTTGACGTCGTCGAGCGCCGCCTCGACCTCGTCGAGGATGTAGAACGGGCAGGGCCTGGCGAGGAAGACCGAAAAGATGAACGCGATCGCGGTCAACGACTTCTCACCGCCGGAAAGCAGCGTCAGGCGCTTCATCGACTTTCCGGCCGGCGTGATCTCGATCTCGACGCCGAGGTCGTCCTCGGGCTCGCCGAGCTGCTTGTCGGCCTCCGCCTCGGCGGCGGCCTCCTCGGCGACCAGGCGCGCGCCCTCGTCCTGCGGATCGGCGCCGCCCAGCACCGCCTTCGGACCCCGGTCCTCGCGCACGAGGCGCAGCCGCCCGCGCCCGCCCGGGAAGAGCTGCGCCGACAGCTCCTCGAAGTTTCTTGCGGCCGCTTCGAACGTGTCCTCGAACGTCTCGCGGATCTGGCGGTCGGTGTCGCGGATCAGCGTGCGCAGCTCGCGCAGCGCCGTCTCCAGGTCAGTGCGATGGCCCTCGAGCTCCTCGACGTGGGCGATCGCCTCGTCGTACTCCTGCTTGGCCAGCGGGTTGACGGGGCCGAGCTGCTCACGACGGCGCAGCAGGCGCTCGATGCGCCCGCGCAGCGCCTGCCCCTGCTCGGCGTCGAGCGGCTCCTGCGCCGGCTCGGGCTCGAGGCCCAGCCGCTCGGCGAGGCGGACCAGTTCGGCGTCGGCCTCGGCCTCGTGGTCGCGCGCCTGCTGGGCACGGACCTCGGCGCTCGTCACGGACTCGCCGCGCTCACGCAGGCGCAGCTGGATCTGCGCCTCCTGGGAGGCGCACGCGCGAAGCTCCGCGGCGACGCCCTCGCCGGCGCGCCGATCGTCCTGCAGCTCAGCCTGAAGGATCACCACGCTGGCGCTGACCACCTCGTGTGCGTCTGCGAGCACGCCGTCGAGCCTCGCCACATGCGGGCCGAGCGCGCGATCGCGAGTGACCTGGCCACGCAGGTACTCGATCGCGGCGGCGCGCTGCCGGCGCTCCTTCGCGGCGCGCTCGGCGACCCGCTGCTCGGCGGCGAGCTCACCCTGGAGCTCCGCGCGGCGTACGGCGCCCGCGCCCTGCTCGGGCGCACTGCGGCGCTCGTCGATCAGCCATGAAGCGTGACGCACGGCCTCCTGGGCCTCGGCGTGCGAGCGATCAGATTCGCGCCGTGCGCGATCGGCTTGGTCGCGGGTGTTCTCCGCGGCCGCGACAGCCTGCGCGGCGGTCTCCACACCCGCGAGCGCGCCCTGCTCGGCGCGGGCCGCGAGCTCGGACTCGGCGACCAGGCTGTCGCGGCGGTTGCGCTCGGTGAGGACGCGATCCTCGCCGCCCCGCGGCACCCGGCGCAGCTCACGCGCGGCACCGTCCCACGCCAGCCCCTCACGGGTGACGACGACGCCGGTGAAGCCAGCGGGAATCGCGGCCAGGTCGTCGACCAGCCAGACGCCTGCCAGCAGGCGCCGCGCGAGCGCGGTGGTCGCCTCGGGCCCGCGCACCAGGCCCGACAGCGGGCGCGCACCGTCGACCGGGGCGCTGCTCGTCGACGCGCCCGAAGTCACCGCCGCGTCCTCTGGTGCACCGCCGTGCGATGTCACCAGCGCACGTCCGCCATCCGGGCCCAGCCGCCCGAGCAGCGCCTCACCGCTGGCCAGATCCGGCACCACCGCGGCGCGAAGCCGCGCCCCGAGCGCGGCGGCGACTGCCAGCTCGTAGCCGGGCTCGACCTCCAGATCGTCGGCGAGCGCGCGCTCGCCCTGCGGCGCGCCCGCATGACTGCGCAGGTACTGGTTGGCCGACGCCAGCTCGGCGCCGACGCGGGCGGCCTCACGACGGGCCTGCTCAGAGCTGCGCTCGGCCGCGCGGAGCGCGCTGCGCGAGATCTCGCAGGCCTGGTCGGCCAGCTCGACGGCCTCACGGCGCCCGCCGGCGGCCTCCAGCAACTCCGCTGCGCGGGCTTCCGCCTCGTCGCGCTCGGCGGCGAGCGTCTCGAGCTCACGGTCGAGCTCCTGCGCACGCTCGGCGTCCAGACGCGCGATCTCGACCTGCAGCGCCTCGACCCGCTCGTGGCCCGCCTCGTCGGGGGCGTCCTCAGCGGCCTGGGCCTCGAGCACGGCGAGCCTGGCGGTGCGACGGTCGAGACGCTCGGCGAGCGCCTCGGCGGTCTCACGCGTGCGCTCCAGGCGCAACTCGATCCGCTCTGCGGAGGTGCGCGCGCGCTCAACCCGGCGCGCGATCCCCTCGCGGCGCTCGGTGCGCTCGGCGAGCGCCTCCTCGGCGAGCTCACGGCGAACGGCGATCTCCGCCAGCTCCTGCTCGGCCGCGCCGCGGGCCTCACGCGCGGCGATGGCGACAGCCTGCGCGCTCTCCAGCTCCCCGCGCCGCCCGCGGACGTCGTCGCGCGCCAGCTCCCACTGGACCTCAAGTGTCTGGCGCTCCAAGCGCTCGTGCAGCTCGGCGGCCTCGGCCTGGCGCTTCAGCGGGCGCAGCCGCGAGCGCGCCGCGCGCTCGACGTCGAGCGCGCGGTCGAGGTTCTCCTGCGTGCGATCGAGCTTGAGCTGCGCGCGCCGGCGGCGCTTGCGGTGCTTGCCCAGCCCCGCGGCCTCCTCGATCAGCAGGCGACGGTCCTGCGGCTTGGACGTGACGATCGACTCGACGCGGCCCTGCGAGACGACGGAGTGCATCTCCTTGCCCAGGCCGGTGTCCGACAGCACCTCGAGCACGTCGACGAGCCGGCACCTGGCGCCGTTGAGGCGGTACTCGCCCTCGCCGTTGCGATCCAGCCGGCGCATGATGGAGATCTCGCCCATCGGCATGTCGATCGACGCGTCGGAGTTGTCGAGGACGATCTCGACCTCGGCCGAGGGGCGCGCCTGAACGCCGTGCCCGCCGGAGAAGATCACGTCCTGCATCGACTGGCCGCGGATCGCGAGCGGCGACTGCTCGCCCATCGCCCACAGCACGGCGTCGGTGACGTTCGACTTGCCCGATCCGTTTGGACCGACGACGACCGACACGCCAGACGTGAAGTCCAGCCGCGTGCGGTCGGGGAACGACTTGAACCCCTTGAGCGTGATCGACCTCAGGTGCACGTCAGCTGCTCCCATCGGGTTTCTCCATGATCTCCAGCGCGAGCCGCGCGGCCTCCTGCTCGGCGGCTTTCTTGGAGCGCCCCGAGCCCTGCCCGATCTGCTCGCCGTTCACGATCGCGAGGACCTCGAAAGTGCGCTCGTGCGGCGGCCCCAGCTCGGCCGTGACCTCGTACTCGACAACGTCGCCGCGCGTCGCCAGGCGCTCCTGGAGCGTGGACTTGAAGTCGACCGGGTTCTCCAGTGCGTGCTCCAGCTCCGGGATGAACGCTTCGACGACCGCCGCCGCGGTGCGCTCGTAGCCGGCGTGCAGGAAGCAGGCTCCGATCACAGCCTCGATGACCGACGCCAGGACGCGCTCGGTCATCACCGCATCCGTGACGACCGTCCCGCTCGGCGCCGTGGCGAGCAGCCGCGCCGGGACGCCGATCCGCTCGGCGACCTGCCGGCACGCCGGCCCCGAGACCGTCTGGGCGCGAATCTTGGTCAGCCGCCCGGCGCCGTAGCGCTCGGCTTCCAGGCGCGGGTACAGGTGCGCCGTCATCGCCAGCCCCAGGACGCTGTCGCCCAGGAACGCCAGGCGCGTGTACGAGTCGCTGCGCCGCTCGCTCCACGAGGCGTGCGTGAAGACCTGCCGCGAGAGATCCTCGGGCAACTCGTCGAGAAGGTCGTTGAGAAGTCTCAGGGCTCAGGACTCAGGACGCGTGGGCGAGGACGAAGTCGACGGCCTGACCCACGGTGAGGATCCGCGCCGCCTGCTCGTCGCTCATCGCGACGCCATAGCTGTCCTCGAGCTCCTGCACGAGCGTGTAGAGATCGAGCGAATCGGCCTCCAGATCCTCCTTGAAGCGCGTCTGCTCACCGATCGCGCCGGGCTCGAGGTCGAGCTCATCTGCGAGGTGCTCGCGCACGCGTGTGAGAACCTCTTCGCGGGTCATGCGGGCGGCACGCTAGACGCCGAACCGGACGTGGCCGCCGGGGGCGCCGACTTGAGCGCACCGGCCGCCGCGAGCGCGGCGTGCGTGCGGCCGACGACGTCGCCCGATGCCGCACGGGCGGCAAGCAGGATCGCCTGTGAGAAGCCGTAGCGGGTGAAGCGACCGTGCGGCACGACGCCGAGTCCGCGCAGACCCAGCAGGTAGGCGCCGCCCGGGCCCTCGGGGTCGATCTCCTCGCGCAGCGCGCGCAGCGCCGGCCGCAGCAGCGCGCCACCGGCCCTCGCTCGCGGCGAGGAGGTCGCGCGCTCACGTATCGCGCCGAGCAGGGCCTGCGAGATGCCCTCCATCACCTTCAGCGTGACGTTACCGGTGAAGCCGTCGGTGACGACGACGTCGGCCACGCCGCGCGAAAGGTCCGTCCCTTCCACGTTTCCGACGAACTCGAGCGCCGGCGAGCCGGCCGCCCGTTCGGCGAGCGCGGCGTGCGCTCCGATGAGGACCGACGTGCCCTTCGTCGGCTCCTCGCCGTTGGACAGCAGGGCCACGCGCGGGCGCTCGATGCCGAGCACGGTGCCGGCGAGTGCCGCGCCCATGAATGCGAACTGGACGAGGTGCTCGCTGCGCACCTCTGCGTTGGCGCCGACGTCGAGCAGCGTGACTGGCGCGCCGGGGATCGGGACCGGCGTCGCCAGCGCGGGCCGGTAGATGCCGCGTGCCCGCTTGACCTCGAACAGGCCGGCGGCGAGCGCGGCGCCCGTCGACCCGCCACTGACGAACGCGTCCGCGTCACCGGCGGCGACGGCTCGGGCCGCCTGCACGATCGAGGCGCTCGGCGTCGCGCGCACGGCTCGGGCGGGATCGGGCTCCTTGGCGATCGAGACGGGCGCGTCGACTACCTCGACCCCATCCGGCGTCTCGCCGATCTGCTCGGCGTCCCCATAGAGGACGACGCGAACTCCCTGCGCGGCGGCGATCGCGGCGCCCGCCGCGACCTCGGCGGGACCGAGGTCCGCGCCGGCGCAGTCGACCGCCACGGAGACGGTCATGCTCGCGTCAGACGTCGAAGGCGCCGGAGTCGGACTTCGGCTCGGCGACTGTCCTGCCGCGGTACGAGCCGCAGCTCGGGCAGACGCGGTGAGGCAGTCGCGGTGTGTGGCACTGCGGGCACGCGTTGAACGTCGGCGCGCTGATCTTGTGCGTCGCGCGACGCTTCGCGGTGCGGGAGTGGGACTGTCGCTGCTTGGGGACGGCCATGAGGCTCGACAGGGTAGCGGTTCATCCGCGGGGTTCGCCTGATTGACTGGAGCCGTGCCCCCTGCCGAGGTCCGTCTGCGCCCGATGATCGCCGCCGACGCCGACGTCGTCCACGACCTCGGGATGCGAACGCTGTTCTCGATGCCGCCCGAGCGCGACGAGGAGACGCTGCGAGCCTGGATGACCGGCCGCTTCCGCCACCTGGTCGAGACCGATCCTGCCGGCGCCTGGGTGCTCGAATGCGGCGACGATGTCGCCGGCGTCGCGATGGCGCTGGTCCGCGAGCACGTGTGGGGGCTGTCGCTGTTCGCGCTCGACGAGGAGCTGCGAGGGCGCGGGCACGGCCGGACGCTGCTCGACGCCGTGCTCGCCTACGGCGCGGGGCGCGGCGCGCAGGGCTGGATCGTCCTCTCCAGCGAGAACCCCGCGGCGATCCGCCTCTACTCCCGCCGCGCGGGCATGGACCTGCACCCGAGCGTCACCTGCCTCGGGATACCCGACCTGAGCGGTGCGCCGGACCTCGCCGCGCGCGTGGAGGAGGCCGGCGACGCGGGCGTGGCGCTCGCCGACTCGATCGGCCGCGAAGTCCGCGGCGCGGGTCACGGGCCCGACATCTCGGCGTCGCTCGCACTCGGATGCCGCCTGCTGGTGTACGAGGACCGCGCGTTCGCGCTGATCCGCGACGGCAACGTGACGCTGCTGGCGGGGCGTGACGAGGAGGCGGCGTCGCTGGTGATGTGGGGCGCGTTCCTGAACGCGCCCCGTGGCGCGACCGCGATCGTCACGTTCCTGACCGCCGCCCAGCAGTGGGCGATCCGGGTCTGCCTCGACGCCGGGCTCCCGCTCAGCGTCGACAGTCCCGTGATGACGCGCGGCACGCTCGGCCCGCTGGCGCCCTACGTGCCGAGTAGCGCGTATCTGTGAGCCGGCGGGCCGCTACTCCTCCAGCTTCAGCTCGCTGAGCTTCGCCCAGCGCGGGTCGATCTGAGCCTCGTGCTCGTGGCCAGGCTCTTCGTTGAGGTTCGCTCCGCACCGCGGGCAGAGGCCGGCGCAGTCCTCACTGCAGATGACCTGCCCGGGCATCGCGAGCGCGAAGGCGTCATGCGCCCAGGCCCGCAGGTCGAGCTCCTCACTCTCGACGTACGGGCTCATGAGCTCCTCTCCCCCGCCGGGCTGGTTGACCTCACGCGCGTCCACGTCGACCGACAACGCCGCCGGCTCCAGGCAGCGCATGCACGGACCGGCGAGTGCAGCGGTGAAGCGCAGGCGCAGCGACCAGCCCGAGCCCATCCGCGTGAGATCGAGCCTCACGGGAACCGAGGGCGGCTGCGCGCTGTAGTGATCGGTCCCGAACTTGAAGTCGCCGAGGGCGACCTCGAGGTCCAGGTGACGGCCCTCCCCGGGACGCAAGCTGAGCCGCGCGAGGTCGAAGCTGTCGGTCCTGGCGGCCACGGCTTCGAGGGTAGATGATGCGCCGGTGCGTGCCGCGCTTCTCGAGTCGCCGGCGCGGGCTCTGCGGGTCACCGAGCTGCCGGACCCCGAGCCCGGCCCTGGCGAGCTGCTGATCGACGTTCGCGCCTGCGGCGTCTGCCGCACCGACGTGCACATCCGCGACGGCGAGGTCAGCGGGTCGCGGATGCCGCTCGTGCCGGGCCACCAGATCGTCGGCGTCGTCGCATCCGGCGGGGAGGGCACGACGCTCGCGCCCGGGGCGCGCGTGGGCGTGCCGTGGCTGGCGTGGACTTGCGGCGAGTGCCGCTTCTGCCGTTCGGAGCGCGAGAACCTCTGCGAGCGTGCGCGCTTCACGGGCCTCGACGTCGACGGGGGCTTCGCGGAGCGGACGCTCGCCCACGAGCGTTTCTGCCTGCCGCTGCCGCAGGGCTACGACGATCCCGAGGTGGCGCCGCTGCTGTGCGCCGGGCTGATCGGCTACCGCGCGCTGCGAATGACCGGCGACGCGAGGCGGATCGGGCTCTACGGGTTCGGCGCCGCGGCGCACGTCGTGACGCAGGTCGCCCGCCATGAGGGCCGCGACGTGCTTGCGTTCACGCGCGCGGGCGACGAGGCCTCGCAGCGCTTCGCGCTGGAGCTGGGGTGTGAGTGGGCCGGCGACGCGCTCTGCCCGCCACCCGCCCCGCTCGACGCGGCGATCGTCTTCGCCCCGGCGGGCGAGCTCGTCCCCGCAGCGCTGCGAGCGGTCGACCGCGGCGGCGTCGTCGTGTGCGCGGGCATCCACATGAGCGACATCCCGTCTTTCCCCTACCTGCTGCTGTGGGGCGAGCGCCGGCTGTGCTCGGTCGCCAACCTGACACGCGACGACGGCCGCGCGTTCCTCGAGCTCGCGCCGCGCGTACCGGTGCGCACGACCGTCACCACGTTCGCTCTCGATCGCGCGGAGGACGCGCTCGACGCGATCCGACGCGGAGTGATCGAGGGCGCGGCGGTGATCGTGCCGTAGCGGTCGCGCCGGGCAGATGAGGGCGGTGCGCGCCCGGCGCCGGGTCCAGCGCCGGCGCCGGCGCCCGCGGACTGGCGGCTCCGCGTCACGTTCGTCCATCGGTTCGTCGATCGGCGCTCGCAATGAAAGCAACCGACGCTGGCCGAAGGCGGGCGCGTCCGCGGGCATGGCGCGACGGGAGCCTTCGCGGCGCGTGCGGAATCATCCGCCGGGCACCGAGCGACTACCGTTTGAGACTCGATGCCGCCGACCGTAGAGCTGCTCTTCTGGGCGGGCTGCCCGTCGCACCCGCGGGCGCTGTCCGAGCTGCGCGCGGCGATGGACGAGCTCGGCCTCGACCCCGGTTCGATCGGGCTGCGCGAGATGGTCACTGACGAGGATGCCGCGAGCACGGGATTCACAGGCTCGCCGACGATCCTCGTAGACGGGCGCGACGTCGTCGACGCGGGCGTGGACCCCGTCCTGCTCGCCTGCCGCGTATATCGCCTGCGCGACGGCCGCTCCTCCCCCGTGCCGGACCCCGAGGATCTGCGCGACGCGTTGAGCGCCGCGCTGACACGCGGCGAACCCAACCGATGAGCCTCGCGATCGGCCAGCCGGCCCCCGAGTTCCTGCTTCCCGACACAACCGGGGAGCGCCACGCTCCCGGCGACGCGCCGGCGACCGTCGTTGTCTTCACCTGCAACCACTGCCCCTACGCGCTCGCCTGGCACGAGCGGATCGCGGCGGTCGCGCGCGACTATGCGCCGCGCGGCGTGCGGGTGCTCGCCGTCAACAGCAATGACGCACAGCGCTATCCGCGCGACTCGCCGCAGGCGATGGCCGAGCGCGTCGCCGCCGAGCCCGGGGCCTGGCCGATGCCCTACCTGCACGACGCCGACCAGTCGGTCGCGCGGGCCTACGGCGCGAAGACGACGCCTGACGTCTTCGTTTTCGACGCTGGGCGGCTGCTGGCCTACCGCGGCGCACCCGACGGCGACTACGACGACCCGGCGCAGGACGCGGCCTGGCTGCGCGCGGCGCTCGACGACGTGCTCGCCGGGCGCGCGGTCGCGCAGCCCGAGACCGAACCCGTCGGCTGCTCGATCAAGTGGAGGTAGCGTCCTGCGCAAGTACGCGCTTGAGCACCTTGCCGGTCGCGTTGCGCGGGAGCTCGGCGACGAACACCACCTCGCGCGGCACCTTGTAGCCCGCGAGGTTCGTCTTCACATAGGCCTGAAGCTCGATCTCGGTCGCTGCCGCGCCGGCGGTGAGCACGACGACGGCCCGCAGCCGCTGCCCCCACTCCTCGTCCGGCACGCCGACGACGCCGGCCTCGACGATCGCCGGGTGGTCAGCCAGAAGGTCCTCGACCTCACGCGGGAAGACGTTCTCGCCGCCGGAGACGATCATCTCGTCGTCGCGCCCGTCGACGAAGAGGCGGCCCTCGGCGTCGAGGTGACCGACGTCGCCGGTCGACATCAGGCCCGCGATGACCTCCTTGCCCCCGCCGCCGGTGTAGCCCTCGAAGGCCATCTCGTTGCCGACGAAGATCCGGCCGGTCTGCCCTCGCGGCACCTCGAGCCCCTCGTCGTCGAGCAGGCGCACGACGGTCCCGTGCGGCGCGCGGCCGGCCGTGCCCGGAGCGGCGCGCAGGTCATCGGGGCCGGCGACAGTCGCCCAGGCGACCTCGGTCGACCCGTAGAGGTTGTAGAGCACGGGGCCAAAGCGATCCATGACGCGCAGCGCGAGCTCACCGGGCAGAGCGCTGCCGCTGACGGCGATCACCTTCAAGCTCGACGTGTCGTGGCGCGCGAGCTCTCGGGGCTCGAGTTCCATGATGCGCTGGAGCATCAGCGGCACGACGGCGAGAGCGCTCGCGCCGTGGAGCGAGACGTCGGCGAGCGTCGCGGCGGGGTCGAAGCGGCGGCGCACGACGAGCGTCGAACCGAGCGAGAGCCCGATCAGGAAGTGCGCCATGCCCCATGAGTGAAACATCGGCGCGGCGATCACGGTCGTCCCGCCCGCCCGCAGCGCAATCGCGTCGAGCAGCGCCGCGATCGGCGCCAGCGAGTCGGGCTGCTTGCGCTGGGCGCCCTTCGGCGTTCCGGTCGTCCCACTGGTCAGGATCACGGCGTGCCCGGGCTCGTCAGGCGGGTCGAGAGCGTCGCCGGAGTGCGCGGCGACCAGGTCCTCGAGCGTCGGCGCACCGCCGGGATCGGGCTCGCCGGACCAGGCCACGATTCGCTCACGGCCCGCTGCGGCTGCGGCGACCATGTCGCGAAACTCCTCGTCGTGGATGATCGCCACCGGCTGCTCACGGTCGCAGACGTCGGTGATCTGGGGCGCAGCGAACATGGTGTTCAGGTAGAGCGCGTGCGCGCCGAGCTTCGCGACGCCGGCCGTCGCGTCGATGAAGCCGCGGTGGTTGCGCGCGAGGATCGCCACCCCGTCCCCGGGCCGCACGCCGCGAGCCGCGAGGCCGCGCGCGACTGCGTTCCCGCGCCGCTCCACCTCCCGGAAGGTCAGCGAGCCGAGCTCGTCGACGAGCGCCTGTCTATCAGGGTGACGGATCGCCGCCGCCGCGTAGCCGCCCGCCACGGTCGGGCCCCAGCGACGCAGCGCGTCGAGCCCGCGCACCAGCCGGTCGGGCCGCTCAGGACGGATCATCCCGGCGCCGGCGAGCGCGCGCACGACAAAAGCGGGTTCGAGCAGCCGGCCGAGCATCGGGTTCGAGACTAGCCGTGGTTGCGCGCTTGTCGTGCGATCCGTCAGGTGCGGGGCGTACGGTGCGACCTGAACCTTCATGGAAGCTGCAACCCCGCTCATCCCAACCCGCGTCGCCCTGGTCGGCGATCGCCTTCGCGTCGAGCACCTGACGTTGACCGACGAGTGCGCCGTGCGCCTCGCCGGCGAGCGTCAGGACGCCGGCGAGGACCTCGCGGATCTGGTCGTGCACGCGGTCGAGATCGGCGCCCGCGTGCTCGACCGTGAGCAGGCGGCCGCCAACACCGAGTACGTCAAGGCCGAGTTCGAGCGCCAGGCTCGCGAGGTCGAGGTCCAGTTCGCCGAGCGCGCAGGCGCAGTGAGCACGCAGCTCGCGCAGCGCATCGACGCGGCGTTCGGTGCCGAGGCCGGCGTCGTCCCCCGCCTGCTGGAGAAGCACTTCGGCGAGAGCTCCAACACAGCAGTCCAGCATCAGGTCAAGTCGCTCGTCGACGACCTGCTGCGAGGCCACCGCGAAGCGCTGGCGCGCCAGTTCACCGCGACGGACGCCAGCAACCCGCTCGCGCAGTTCCAGGCCGGCGCCGTGCGCGCGATCAAGACCGCGTCGGATCAGCAGGTCGAGGGCCTGCGCGCGATGACGGAGACGATCGTCGGCCTGCGCGCTGAGGTAACGGCGCTGAAGGCCGAGCAGGAGAAGCTCGAGGCAGTCGCCGACGAGGCTGACCGCGGCACCGCCAAGGGCCGTACCTACGAGGAAGCCGTCGCCGACGCGCTCGCCACGATCGCGCACGGCCGCGGCGACAGTGCTGATGCCGTCGGTGACCGCAGCGACGCGACGGGCAAGAAGGGCGACATCGTCGTCGACCTCGACGCACAGGCCGGCCCGTCGAAGGGCCGCATCGTCTTCGAGGTCAAGACCTCACGGCTCTCGAACCCAGACGCGATCCGTGAGCTCGACGCCGCGAAGGACCAGCGCAGCGCTTCGTTCGGCGTGCTCGTGGTGCCCTCCGATGACAAGGTGCCCGCGCGGATGCGACCGCTGCAGGAGCTGCATGGCGACAAGCTCGTCGTGACCTACGACCCCGACGAAGGCTCGGTGCTGTCGCTCGAGACCGGCTACGCGCTGGCCCGCGCGCGGGTTCTGATGTCGCGCTCGGAGACCGGCGGCGTCGACGCCGCCGCAATCGAGGAGGCAGCCGCCCGCGCGCTCGAGCTGCTCGGCCAGGTCAAGGCGATCAAGGCCAGCCTCACCGGCGCCAAGACGCAGATCGACCGCGGCGCCGAAGCCGTCGACGCCATGACGCGCGCCGTGCGCGATCAGCTCGACGAAGTCTGCGCGCTCGCGCGGGCCGGCGACGAGCCTGGCGCAGCGGACTGAGGCTGGGCGCGGCCCGACCCGGCGGGGCGGGGCGGGTCCCGAGTGGGCCGGTTGGGAGATTGGGTCCCAGCCCTCATCCCGAAGCGACGCGGCACATCGCGCTCCGAACGCGGCCGCGCATCAACACACGTGTAGTTGTGTACCGCAGAGGTGCATAACTACATGCGTGTCGGTCTGTGGGCCGAACGCCGCCCATCAAGACCACTGGCTCCCGTGACCGGGCCGTCACCCACCTCGCGCGGACCGAGGACAACGAGGCGTCGCCGACGTCGCGGAGCAAGTCGGCCCGGCAAGGCGAGGACGCCGGCAGGCGCTTCGAGCGTCCGGCGCAGACCGACTACGCGGCGAGCGGCGACCTCAGCTAAGGGAGCGTCCATCATTTAGGTGATGGGTTGATGGTGTAGTTCCATTCGGGGTGGAAGTCGTGGCGGGTGATGTTGACGGCGGCGAGCTGCTCGTCGCTGACCTCGACCTTGGGG
>Ga0247727_10000294_pt1 | contig 120199 bp, 104 predicted proteins | sample WisWelCaveWW1625_FD_202498 | JGI IMG/M metagenome (GOLD analysis project Ga0247727, IMG submission 202498) | Biofilm microbial communities from Wishing Well Cave, Virginia, United States - WW16-25 | ecosystem: Environmental > Aquatic > Deep subsurface > Groundwater > Cave microbial mat...
CGGACAAGTACCCGACACCAATCAATCAATCGTCCCAAAATTAAGAACGGTTCGACGCACCGTCCTCTCATCACATCGCCCGGCCGACCCGTGAACGGCTACCTTGCGCGTGGCTTGCTCGGGATCCCCGTCGAAGTAGGCGGCGCGCTGCTCGAACTCGGTGAAGTCCTCGACGCTCTTCAGCGCGCGCTGGGAGCCGAAGAGGCGCTGCACGTTGACGCCGCGCAGGGACGGGGTGTCGATGCGGTGGCGGAACTCGTTCGGCCGGATGTCGCCGACGGTGTGGGTGGCCGCGTTCGTGTGGCCGTTGACGTGGCAATCGAGGCACGCGACGCCGAGGCTCGCCTTCGCCGAGCGCCGGTCCTCGGTGGCGTTGAATTGCGCCTGCGGGAAGGGCGTGAGCAGGAGACGCAGGCCCTCGAGCTGCTTGGGATTCAGGACGTCCTTGAAGAGCCCGTAGTAGTTCGCGATCGAGACCATCTGCCCCTTCGATACGTCCCCGAGGTCGGGGCGCGTCGTGAGATAGATCGGAGGCGGGAACTCGGGCAGGAGGTGTTCGGGAAAGTCGAAGTCGAGGTCGAAGCGCGCGAGGTCGCGCTCGGCCTCCTTCTTCAACGCGGCGATCATGTGCTCGGGGAACACCATCCCTCCGAGGTCGTGGTTGGGGTGGGACAAGGGCAGGAAGCCCTTCGGAAAGAGGTCCTTCTTGCGGATCTCCTCCGGACTCGTCGCGCCCAGGCTCTCCCAGGTCTGGCCCGGAGCGAGCCGCACGCGGACGCCTCCCTGGACTGGTTTGCCGCGCGACATGGCCGCGCCCGGGGCCGGCCGGTCGGCGAGGTCATAGCGCTCCTCGAGGATCTTCCGATGTCGCTCCGCGGCCGCCGGCTTCTCCCGGCTCAGACGCTGGACGAGCGCGTCGAAACCTTCGCCTTGCGTCTGGACGGCGGCCATGGCGCCAGATGCCAGGCCGAGGACGCCGAGGGTGGAAAGGACGCGGGTGCGCAGACTGTTCCTCGTCTTCACGATGTTCTCCTTTTCATGGTTCTCTCGTTCTGGGGGTACCGATCAGTTGCTCAGGAACGCCCTGAGCATCCAGGCCGTCTTCTCCTGCCCGTCCGCGAATCCCTCGAGCAGGTTCGCCGTCGCGGGGTCTCCGGCGCGGGCCTTGCCGGCCGCGCTCCGCAAGGCCTGGTTCAGCCGGCCGAGATCGTCGACGACGTTGCGCACCATGTCTTCTGCGTTCGTCGTCTCCCCGTCCTCCTTCAGGCGGGCGAGGGCGATCTGGTCGGCGAGCGTGGACACGGGCCGGCCGCCGACGGCGAGGATCCGCTCGGCGAGCGCGTCGACCTTCTCGGCGGCCTCGTCGTAGAGCTCCTCGAACTTCGCGTGCAGCCCGAAGAAGAGCGGCCCGCGCACGTTCCAGTGGTAGCCGCGGAGCTTCTGGTAGAGGACCTGGTGGTCGGCGAGCAGTCGGTTCAGTTCGGGGACGAGATCGTTCTTCATGGTTGGGTCCTTCCTCGAGGAGTTCGTGGGTCAGAAGGGTTGGTTCTCGGCCGCCGGCGCCCGCTCGGCCTCGCGCGTCGGACGACACCAGGATCGACTCGTCTCGTCATTCATGCCAATCGAATGTTGGACTCAGTGTGATAAGTTGCCCTGATGCAACGCCCCTCCCTGCGCCAGCTCGAGTGCGTGGTCGCGCTGGCCGAGCACCTGAACTTCCGCAGGGCCGCCGGGGCCTGCTCCGTCACCCAGCCCGCGCTGTCCCAGCAACTGCAGCAGCTCGAGCGCGTGCTCGGTTTCCAGATCTTCGAGCGCGATCGCCGGCGCGTCGTGCCCACGTCCGCCGGCGCGGAGCTCGTCGAGCACGCGCGCCGCGCCCTGACCGAGATCGACGCCTTCGTCGACGCCGCACGCGTCTTCCGCGAGCCTCTGGCGGGTCCCCTGCGCCTGGGCGTGGTCCCGACCGTCGCGCCCTACGTGCTGCCCGGCGCCGTGCCGCGCCTGCGCAAGGCGTTCCCCAGGCTGAAGCTCTACCTGCACGAGGCGCAGACCTCGCGCCTGGTCGAGCTCGTGAAGAATGGCAAGCTCGACCTCGCGCTACTGGCGCTCGAGGCGGAGCTCGCCGACCTCGAGAGCGAACCGCTCTACTCCGACCCGTTCGTGGTCGCCGCGCCGCAGGGCCACCCGATCGCGGAGCGCGCGAGCGTGCGCGAAGCGGATCTGGCGGAGGGCGAGGTGCTCCTGCTCGAAGACGGCCACTGTCTGCGCGACCAGGCACTCGACCTGTGCCGGCGCGCGGGCGCGCACGAGGCCGGCGACTTCCGCGCGACGAGCCTGAACACCCTGGTGCACATGGTCGCGGGCGGGATCGGGATCACGCTCCTCCCCGCCATGTCGGTCGCGAGCGAGGTCCACGTCCAGGACCGGCTCCGCGTGCTCGCCTTCGCCGGCGCGAGTCCCGCGCGCACGATCGGGCTCGCCTGGCGGCGCTCCTCGCCTCGCAAGCGGGAGTTCGCCGAGCTCGCCGCGCTCTTGCGCGAGCATCCGCCGCAGGGCGTGGTCGCGATCAACGCCGCGCGCGCAGCTTCTCGAGCACCCCGAGCGCCGCGCCCGAGTCGAGGCTCGTGACCGCCGCATCGACGCCCTCTGCCAGGGTCAGCACCCGGCCCACGGCCTTGAGCACGATCGCCGCCGTGAGCAGGGTCGCGCTCCGCTCCGGACCGCCCTCGCCCTTGAGCACGGCGTCCACCACGTCCCCAGCCGCCTTCACGAGTATGGGATTGTCGCCGCTGCCCTGACCCTCGTCGGGAGGGCCGAAGAGGGGGAGCTCGGGCTCCTGGTCCGACTGGAGGCCGAAGTCGGCCGGCTCGACCACGAGCGGGACCTGGTGCTTGCCGGCGACCTCGATCCCGCGCGTGCGTTTCTTGAGCGAGGGAACGATGCCTCCGCCGCGTCCCTGGAGGACGATACTCGAGGGGTGGCCGAGACCGGCCATCGTCTCGACGGCGGTCCCGAGCACGGGGCCCTGCTGGGCGCCGACCACGACCGAAGCCGTGGGCGGCACGATCAGCTTCTCGACGGTTTGAAGCGGGGTCCGCACGCCGATCTCGCTGCGCACGCGCCGCAGGTTCAGCAGCGCCGGGAGCATCCCGGCGGCGGAAACGGCTCCGAAACCCACCTGCCGCACGCAGCTCTCGGCGTCGGCGGGATCCCAGGAGATCCCCGGCCCCAGGTGCTCGAGCACGCTGGCCGCAGTCAAGCCACGGCGGGGGGGCACGCAGCGGTCGGTCACGATCAGGACGCGCGCTCCGGCACCGGTGGCGACGAGACCCGCCGCGACCTCGAGCGGCGGAACCGCGTCGTAACCGTCGAGCGGCGTGCACAGGCTCACCAGGCCGGAGACGTCCCGGCACGGAATCGTGGCGCGCTCGCGCGCGGCGCGGGCGAACCCGGTCAGCTCCTCGACCGTCACGCCCTTCCAGCGCAGAGCGATCAGGAAGGCGCCGATCCGGATCTCGCTCTCGTTGCCGGAGAGGATCGTGTCGAAGGCCCGAAACGCCTCCTCATGGGTGAGGTTGCGTCCGTTCCGGCGATCGGAGGAGCCGAGGACGCGCAGCAAGTCCCGGAGGATCATTCGACCACGAGCACCCCAAGCGTAGCGGCCCTCCGGAAGAGCGGCAACCTCGGGTCAGGAACCTCCCTCTTCGCCCTTCTCGTCCTGCGACGTCTCCTCCTGTCCCGCGCCCTCCCCTTCGTCGGTCTCGGGCTCGACCCCGGTCTCCGGCGTGGCCGGTGGCTCCGGCTTCTTCGGCCGCGGTCGGATGTGCGCGAAGAAGATCTCCTTCTCCTTGTCGTAGACGAGCTTCCCCTCGACGACCGCGTACTGGACGAAGGTCTCGTAGTGCAGGAGGTCGCCGTCGGTGACGATGGCGTCCAGGTCCTTGCCCACCTCGAGGGTCCCGACGCGATGGTCGCAGCCCAGGATGCGCGCGGGAACGAGGGTGATCGACTGCAGCGCCGCCTCCTCCGACAGGCCCCCGCGCACCCCGAATCCGGCCTCGACCGTCAGGGCCAGGAGGTCGCGGCCGGTGATGCCTCCCAGGTCGAAGGCCGTGCTCGACGGCTTGATCGCGACCTGCACGCCGCTCTTCCACAGGATCGCGGCGTTCTCGATGCTCGTCCCGCCGGGTCGAACGAGGGACTCGTCCTTCGGGTTGCGGTCGCGGGGCGTGATCACCGCGTACGCTCCGGCGCGACCGAGCTCCTCCGCCACCGTCCAACCCTCCTGGCAGCCGGAGATCACCGGTCGGAAGTGGTACTCCTGGGCGAGGCGGGCGATGCCGATCAGCTCCTCGCGCGCGCTGGCGTTGAAGCGCGCCAGCGTCTTGCCCTCGAGGATGCCGAGGAAGCCCGGGTCGACGCCCTTCTTGCTCGGTTCCTTCTGCTCCTTCTTCTCCTTCTCGGGGAGCGCCTCGAAGGCCCGGTACCTGCGCAGGTATTCGGAGGCCTTGGCGAACTTCTCGCGCGCGCCCTTGATCGACGAGGGATTCGAGAGCGACCACACCACGGAGGTCTGGAACTTGTCGCACACGAGGATCCCCTCGATCTCCCCGCGCTTGAGCTTGACCGCCACGTTCTGCTGCTCGGCCGTGGTGATGCCCGTCGCGAGCGCGAGCACGAGATACTGGCTGAAGGGATCGAAGGTGTCCTCGATCTCGTCCTTCGTCTCCTGCTGCGCGGCGCCCAGGGCCCGCAGGGCCTCCTGGACGCCCGCCTCGGCCTCGTGGTGGACGTCGATCCCCTCTTCGGCCTCCTCTTCCTCCAGCGAGGGACCGAAAGCCCCACCCGAGATCCGGCTCGTCGCGTCGAGAGCGACGAGGCCCGGATAGACGCGCATGCCGGTCGCATCGAGGACCTCGGTTCCCTCGGGGAGCAGGAGGTCGCGGCCGATCTCGAGGATGCGTCCGTTGCGGGCGAGCAGGGTGGCTCCGCGCAGGGCGCCGCCGAGGCCGGTGTACACGTCGCCTCCGACGATCGCGAACCAGCGCTCCTCGCCGTTCTCGTCTTCCTCGGCCGGCTCTCCTTCGCCGCCGCCCTCGGCCTGCTCCCCGCCGCCCTGCTCTTCCTGGGGCAGGGCCCAGGCCGCACGACCCGCCGAAACCCAGGCCAGGGACAGGAGGCCGGCCCACGCCGTTCGTTCCATCCTCATCGGCCCACCTCCCCGCTCACGATCTTCCCTTCCAGCATGACGGCCTGGATGCGCGACTGCGGTTCGAAGGGGTCGCCGCTCCACAGGATCAGATTGGCGTCCTTGCCCGGGTCGAGGCTCCCCAGGCGCTCCTCGAGACCCAGCACGCGCGCCGCCTCGAGCGTCACCGCCGCGAGCGCGGCCTGCCGATCGAGCCCGGCCGCGACCAGCCGCCCCACGTCGAACATCCAACGCTCGTGCTCCGCGACGCCGTCGCCGCGCGGCACGAGGACGACCTTGGCCCCGGCGCGCGCGAGCTCCGCCGGGAGGTTGCGCTCGCGGCGCGTGTTCGGCTGCAGGGTGACGAGCGGCGTCAGCACCACGCTCACCTTCTTCTCGCCGAGCTTGTCGGCCACCTCGTAGAGGTCGACGTCGTCGCGCAGGGGCACGTGGAGGCTCCAGAGGAACTCGCGCTTGTCGATCGCGTCCAGGAGGTGCAGGTAGTCCGCGGCTTTGTTGATGCTCATCAACGCCGGCAAACGCTTGTCGCGCAGGTCGACGAAGGGCTTGACCTTGGGATCGGGCTCCGGGGGCACGAAGGCCTCCGCGGAGTCCGCCTTCTTGGCGTCGTCCTTCTTGCCCTCGTCCTTCTTGTCCTCCTGCTGGGCCTGACCTTCTCCGCCCTCCTTCTTCTCCTCCTGCTGCCCCTCCTTCTTCTCCTCGGTCTCGCTCTTGCCCTTCGACTTCACCTTGGACTTCTTCTGTTCCTGCTCCTTGTCCCACTTCTCGCGCGCCTTCTTGACCTTCTCGTCGTACTCGTCGAGCTTCCCGAAGGCGTCCGTGAGCATCTTCTTCAGCGAGGGGTTCGCGCCGATGTAGATCTGTAGGTAGACGCCGTCCTCGACGATCATCTCCCCGGCCGTCGCTCCGCGAGGACGCACGGCGACCGCCTGCCCGGGGATCCCGGAGCCCGGCGGATAGAGGCCGAGGGTCGTGACCCCGGCATCCAGCAGGTCTTGCCACACGTCCTGGCGCGGATAGAGCTCCCCCGAAGCGCGCTGTTCGGGATCGAAAGAGCGCGCGGCGTTACCGTCCATGCCGGCGCGCGAGCGGCAGTTCACGAGTCCGGGCGTGACCACCCAGTCCGGTCGATCGAGCACCGGAACGCCGCGCTCGATCGGTAGATCCTCGCCGATCGCCGTGATCTTTCCGTCCTCGACCAGGATCACGGCGTGTTCGAGGGTGCCCTTGGAGATCGTCTCGGCCCTCCCGACCCGGATCGCAAGGCAATCCCCTTGCGCCGGTGAGGGGCCGGAACACAGGAACAGGGAGAGGCAGACCTGGAGCATCTTGGATACCTAGAACACCTGACCGTCGTCGCAGCGGGAGTACTGGATCTCTCCGTCGATGAACACGAGCTCGACGCGCGAGCGCGGATCCAGCGGATCCCCGCTGGAGAGCACCACGTCGGCGTCCTTGCCGACCTCGAGACTGCCGACACGCTCGCCGATCATGAAGGAGTCGGCCGGGTGGATGGTGAGGGCCTGGAGCATCTGGTAGGGATCCGCCCCCAGACGCGCGCTCATCGAGCCCTGGAGGAAGAACTCCTCCTCGGGGATCACCGGCGCATCCGTGTTCAGGGAGAAGTTCGGCACGCCCTCGTCGACGAAGGCCTTGGAGGTGCCGAGGATCTTCTCCTCGCGCCGGAGCGTGGTGAAGTTCATCAGGCGCGGCCCGTGGTTGAGCGGGACGCCGCGCTCCGCCATGAAGCGCGCGGCGAAATGGCCGTCCCAATCGCCGTGGGACACGACGCACACCGTGTCGTAGCGGTCCTTCCACATGCGCACGCTGCCCGCCACGCCCTCGGCGCTGGCGCAGTGGATCAGGACCGGCAGTTCCTTGCGGTGGACCCGTTCCAGGTTCTCGAGCGCCGGGTCGGCCGGCCCCTCGCGCCGCGCGAGGTTCGCCGCGCGATCGTTGAGGTTCTCCAGGTTCCACGAGAGTCCGCACCAGGTCGATCCCAGATCGCCGCCGCCGCGCTGCGGGTTGTAGTTGAACGCGACCTTCATGCCGCCCGGGTCGCGCAGGATCATGCGCTCGTAGGGCGCGTCGCGCTTGGTCTTGTAGAGCACGCCGAAGCCGCTGATGCTCGTGCCGCTGCCGGGGATGCCGAAGAGCGTCGTCACGCCGGCGGCGTCGGCCACGCGCAGGCGCTCCTCGCCCGGATCGAGCGCGGCGCGCACGCGGAACTCGGGGTTCAAGGGCTTGACCATGTCGTTCGTGTCCCACCAGCCCGCCGACTGGACGTGCGAGTGCAGGTCGACCAGTCCCGGCCAGGCCCACGACTCCGGCCGGTCGACGATCCGATAGCCCCCGGGCACCTCGATCGGCTTCCCGACGTACGCGATCTTGCCGTCGCGGAGGAGCAGCATGCCGGGATCGAAGATCCGGGCCTCGGGGTCGAGGGTGAGCAACTTCCCGCAGCGGATCGCGATGCCCGCGTCCTCAGGAGGAGTCCCGGGTGGAGCGGCCCGGAGGGGCTCCGTCGCCAGCGGAGCCCGGCAGGAGCCAAGTCCCAGCGCGAGGAGCCCGAGCCCCCTCCGAACCTCTCGTAGCGGGCTCACCATCTTCGTCCGTCGCGCCCTGCGTCGTAGACGCGCTTGCCGTTCACGAACACGGTCCAGACCGTCGTGCGCGGATCGATCGGGTGTCCGTCCACGACCAGGACGTCCGCGTCCTTGCCCCGTTCGAGGGATCCCACGCGCGCGTCGATCCTGGCGGTCCGTGCCGGGATGATCGTGAGCCCGCGCAGGGTCTGGAGCTCGTCGTCCACGAAGCCGTAGTGCACGCCCATCGCCGCCTGCACGTGGAGCTCCTCCTCCGGCACGATCGGCGAATCGGTGTTGAAACCGATCTGGGTCTCGCCGAGTTCTTGCCAGCCCGCGGCGAGTCCGCGGAAGCCTTCGTGCTTGTTGCGCGCCCAGCTGATGAATCCGCGCGTCGGCGTGTCGATCGAACGCGGCCCCACGATGGCGGCCACGCCCATCTTCTCGGCGATCGGCGCGGCCAGCCAGCCTCCGATCTCGGAGTGGTCGAGGAAGACCGGCAACCCGAACTCGCCGTGAACCATGGTCAGGGTCATCAACACGACCTGATAGACCTGGGTGTGGGTCGAGATCGCGATCTCGTTCTTCCGGAGATCCCGGAACACGTCGAACATGAGGTCGCGCTCGGGTTCGGGCCCCTGGCCTCGCTCGTGGGCCTCCCAGCGCTTCGCGTACTCGATGCCGCGGCGCAGCGTGTCGCGCGTGTTCCAGTTCTCGAAGGCCATGCCCACGCCCATGGCCCAGGCCTCCGGATTGCCCCACTGCGCGAGCTTCATCGAGCCCGGGTTGCGCACGAGCTTCTCCTCGTAGGTGTCGAAGGCGGTCTTGAGCAGGATCCCCTGGCCGCCGATGTTCGAGCCCGAGCCCGGGATGTAGAGCACCGTCGTGACGCCCCCGGCGAGCCCCATCTGCAACGAGTGGTTCCCGGGTTCCACCGAGGCCGACGCGCGCATCTCCGGATTGGCGAGATAGACGAGGTCGTTCAGGTCGTTGACGCTGAAGAGCGACTCGCCGGCCTCGTGGCAATGGAGCTCGACGAAACCCGGCGCGAGCCAGCGCTCGCCCACGTCGAGGACCTGGTAGCCGGCGGGGACCGCGAGCTCGCGCGCGCGCCCGACGTCCTCGATCTTCCCGTCGCGCACGAGCAGGATGCCCTCGTCGACGACCTGCGGGCCGTCCCAGGAACACACGAGGATCTTCTGCGCGCGGAGCGCGAGTCCCGACCCTCCCGGGGCTCCGGGCTCGGGGGCACTGGTTCCCTGGGCGTCGAGACCGAGCCCCAGGAGAGCGAACGCCGCGCCGAGGAGGATCCCGTGCCTCACGGCTTCACCTCCTCACCCGCGACCCAGGCGCGCAGCACGGAACTCCCCGGAGCGAGGGGAGGACCGTCCAGGAGGAGCACGTCGCCGTCGAGCCCGCGCTCGAGACGCCCCACGCGATCGCCGATCGACATCATCGCGGCGGCGTCGCTCGTGAGCGCGCGCAGCGCGCCGGTGGGGGAGAGCCCGTTCGCGACGGCGAAGGCCGCCTGCAGGGGCAGATCCACCGCCCCTTCCTCGGCTTCCGAGTGGAACGCCACCGATATGCCGGCGTTCTGGAGCTCGGCATAGGGCGCGAGGAAGTCGGTGCCGCGCTTGGGATCGAACTCGAGGATCGCGGGCGAGAGCAAGACTCCCGCGACGCGTCCCGCGATCTCGCTCGCCACGAAGTGGGCCTCGCGCGCCCCCAAGAGAACGGGCCGGATCCCGCGCGCGGCGAAGGCGTCGATGCAGGCGAGGATCTCGTCTCCGCGATCGACCTGGACCACGACCGAGAGCTTGCCGTCCATGGCGCGACGCACGGGTTCGAGCTTGGAATCGAGGCGCGGTTCCTTGGGCTTACCCTTCTGCACCTCTGGCGCCTGGGGCTCCTCCTTGCGGCGCTCCGTGCGCTTGGCGACGGCGTACTTCTTGGAGACCCGTTCGGCCGCGAACTCCAGGCTGTGCGCGCCGCAGGCGACGCGCCCCTGGAGCTTGTCTCCTTCGAGCGCACCCTCGAGCGCGACCCAACCGGCGCTCCCGAGCCCCTCGAGGATCAGCTTCTTCGCCTCGCGGTCCCAGCGGCCTTCGATTTCGATCAAACTCTCCGAGAACGCCGAGACGCGCAGGTTCCCCGTCACAGGCCCCGAGCCATGCTGGGTGGCGAAGAGCAGCTGCATCCGCAGCTCTGAAGCCTCCCGGCCCTCGGCGGAGGCGATCTCGGCCTTCCAGACGCCCGTGATCGGATCCGCTTCGAGCTCCTCGCCCTCCTTCTTGTCCTTCTTCTTCTTCGAGTCCTTCTTGGGCTCGTCCTCCTTCTTGGGCTCGTCACCCTTCTTGGCGCCCTCTTCCTTCTTGCCCTCCTCCGCAGGCTTCTCTTCCGCTTTCTCGTCGGCGCCCGCCGCGCCTTCCTCCTTCGCGGACTGTGCGCCTTCGGTCTTCTTGGCATCCTCCTCCTTCGCGGGAGCCTCGGCGGCTGACGCCGCCGGCTTCCAGGCGGCCAGGGCCTTTTCGTACTCGAGCCACTTGGCGCGGTAATCCGCCGCCTTGGCCAGGAGATCGCGGATCGTCTGGCCCGACTGGAGCCGATTCTCCTCCGTCCACTTCAACCGCAGCGCGACCGGATCGCCGACGATCTGGCGTTCGAAGTCGCCCGCCGCCGGCCGGTAGGCCATCACCGGAGCCCCGGAGTTCGAGCTGCCGCGCGGCGACAGGACGACGGTCGTGATCCCCTCGCGCGCGACGCGGCGAGAGATGTGGCCCGCGCGCCCGACGATGCGCTGTAACGCGAAGTCCGTGGCGGGCACCTTGCGCGAGCCCTCCAGGCCGAGATGTCCGAGCGCATCGATCATCCCCGGCATGCAGACACGGCCGCGAACGACCGTCGCGCCACGCGGGTGCGAGACACGTTCGCCCACGTCGACGATCTTGCCCGCCTGGAGCAGGATCTGTCCGGGACGCAGGACGCGCCCGTCCCCCACGTGCAGCTCCTCGACCTCGATCACGGTCGCGTGCGTCGCGGGCTCCGGAGCGCTCCAGACCGCACACCCGTCGATCCAGGTGGCGAGGACGCTCGTGCCTTCCGCGAGGGGCGCCCCGTTGAGCACGCAGAAGTCGGCGTCCTTGCCCGGCCGGATGCTCCCCACGCGTCCTTCGCCGCCCAGGAGCTCGGCGGGCGTGAGCGTGATCGAGCGCAGCGCCGCGCTCGGCGAGAGGCCTCCGCGCTGGGCGAGGCGCGCGAAGAACAGGAGGTCGCGCGGTGACGAGCCCGCGACCGCGACGCGCACGCCCGCCTCCACTAGGGCCACCGGGACATCGAAACGCGGCCAACGATCGTCGCGCCCCTTGCCGTGGTCGACGGAGGGCCCGTTCGTCGGGTAGGGAACGTGGAACACGACCGCGGCGCCTGCCGCCGCGATCTCGGGGGCGATCTCGCCGGCCGCGGTGGCGCGGTCGACGATCACGGGCAGCCGGCGGGCGCGCGCGAATTCGAGTAGACCGCGGATCTCCGCCGGCTCCTGCGCCGCGATCCGCCAAGGAACGCGTGCCTCGATCAGGGGCACGAGGGCGCGCAGGGCGTCCGCGCCGTACTCCTGCTCGGCCGCCGCGCGCTTCTCGCGACTGTGGATCCCGTCGACGATCTCCTCCAGCGCGACGATCGCGCCCATGGTGGATCCGGGCAGCTGGGGCTTCGCGTAACCGATGCCGGTGTCCTCGGTGGCCGGGATGGGAGGTTCCCAGTAGCCCGGGACGGCGCGCGCGCTCGCGTCGATCGCCCCGTGGAGCGCCGCGCGATCGTTGACGATGCGCCGCGCGGGATCGTCACCGCCGAGCTTCACGAGCGCGCCCTGCCCCGCGATCAGACGCCCCTCGGCGGGCACGACGTAGGCCGTCGTGACGCCTCCGGCGAGCGCACCGGCGTAGACTTCGTAGGGATCGAACGCATCGACGGCGCGCAGGCCCGGTGAGGCCGTGCGATCCGGAGGGTTCCCGGTCGCATAGGGGCTGTAGGCCGCGACCAACCCGGGCACGATCACCGCATCGGGTCCGTAGTCGACGAGCTCGGCGCCGGGAGGCAGCTCGAGATCGCCGCCGACCGCCAGGATCTTGCCGCCCTGGACCAGGATCGTGGCGCCGCCTTCGAGGACTCGCCCCTCCTCGACGAGATGGATCGTCCCGGCCCGCAGCGCGACCGTCCTCGCGCCGTCCCCTCCCTCCGCGCCGCCGAGCGCAGTGGAACGAGCGCCCGCGAGCGCGGCGCAGAGGATCGTGGCGCTCGCCAGGATCCCGGAAGATCCCAGGGGGAACGTCACGGCTTCTCCTCGCGCTTCCCTCCGTCCCCGTCCTTCTTCTCGGTCTCCTCGGTCTCCTTCTCCTTCCGGGTCTGCGCCGCGGCATCTTGATCCTTCGGCTCCTCCGCGCTCGCCGCCGCGGCGGTGTTGGGCGGCTGGATGCCCTCCAGCAAGTGACGGTTGCGCACGTCCTCGCGCCGGTCGTAGACCTTGCGACCCTCGACGACCGCTTCCTCCACCCAGCTCGTGACGCCCAGCGGATCGCCCGAGAAGAGGAGGACGTTCCCCAGCTTGCCGACCTCGAGCGAGCCCACGTCGTTGCCGAGGCCCAGGATCTCCGCGGGGACCTTGGTCACCGCATCCATGGCTGCCTCGCGCTCGAGTCCGAGTCCCACCGCGAGAGCCGCCTGGTACCAGAGCGAGCGCGGGCCGCCGTCGAGCGAGGACAGCGCGAAGTCCACGCCCTTGTCCCGCAGCACCCCGGGGACGAAGGTCTCCTGCTCTTCCCCGGTGATCGGATCGCGACGCTTCTCGACCAGCGGACCCTGGAGGACCACCGGGGTCCCGGCCTCGGCGATGATGTCCACCGCTTGCCAGCAAGCCGGCGCGATGACCAGCGTGGTCTTCGCCAGGAAGCCGTTCTCGCGCGCGATGGCCAGAGCGTTCGCCACGTCTGCCGCGTTGGCGCAGTAGAAGAAGGCGGCCCGCCGGCCCTCGACGACATCGAGCAGCGGAGCCTGCTTCTCGTCGATCGCCCCGCGCGGGACGAGCTCGAGTCCATCCACCTTCCAGGCCGTGCCTTCCATGGCCCGCCCCTTCTTCTTCTCGCCCTCGAGCTCCTTCCCCTGGAAGAGCGCCTCGCGCTCGGCGTAGCCGCGTTCGCCGCGCTCCTTCTCGACCAGGTCCTCGAGGTAGCGCCGCAGCCCTTCGAACGTCTGACGCAGCGTCTGCATCTGGGTCGCTCGCGAGTGGCCTCCGCGGGCGGCCGCGACCAGTTTGAGGCCGTACTGCGGGCGCACCACCATCTCCTCGATGGTCAACCCCACCGGGCGGACGATCATCCCCTGGGCCCCGATCACGCAGTCGTTGCCGTGCTGCACGTTGATCGTCGTGATCCCGTAGCGCAGGCAGTCCTCGAAATAGAAGGCGACCGGGTCGACCGAATCGCGCACGTCGAGGAAGGGGGCGACCTCGACGTTCTCGTTGGGACGATCCATCCCCTGGGAGGTGTGCGCCTCGACGAAGCCCGGGAAGGCGACGCGGTCGGGCCCGCCGATCACGGGCGCGTCCCAGGGCTTCTTGATCTCGTCGGCCTTGCCGATCGCCGTGATGCGGCCGTTCTCGATGACGATGACCCCGTTCTCGATCTCGGTTCCGGCCTGGGTCAGGATCCGGCCCGCCTCGATGACGAGCTTGTCGCCGCCTGCGGGATCCGCCCGCGCGGAGCTCGAGGCGCAAAGACACCAGACGAGGGGCAAGGAGCGCAGGAGGTTCGCGTTCATGGGAAAGGGGTCGGCGGCCGGGCGGGAAGGGAAGGGCGGGTCATGGCTTGGAGCGGGGGTCGACGACCAGACGGCCGTCGAGCATCACGCCGACGATGCCGGAGGTCGGCTCGAAGGGCTTGCCGTTCCAGAGAACGAGGTCGGCGTCCTTCCCGACCTCGATCGATCCCACGCGCCCGTCGACGCCCACCATGCGCGCGGGTCCGATCGTCACGGCCTCGAGGGCGGCGTCGAAGGGCAATCCGTGGCGCAGGGCGAAACCGGCCTGCTGCGCCAGACGCTCGCCGATCTCGTCCGCACCATGGGCGGAGAGGGCGATCGGCACTCCGAGCTCGTGGAAGCGAGCCGGAGCGCTCCACATCATGAAGTAGGAATCGTTGGCGAATCCGTCGGGGATCCGCCCCGTCGGGGGGAAGGGCGGGAACACGACCCCGACACCGGAGCGCCGGACGAGCTCGGGCTCCATCCAGGCCTCCGCGGCGGCGTCGAGCACCATCTCCTGGATGCCGAATTCTTCCTTGAGGAAGACGGCCGTGTGGACGTCCTGGGTCCCGCGGGCCTGCACGAACACCGGAAGCCCGTCTTCCAGGGTGCGGCGCAGGATGGAGTTGCGTTCCGCCTGGCGCGCGTCCACCGCGAGACCGAAGCGGTCGGCGTTCAGGAGGTCGTAGTAGGCGTTGCGGAGGACCCACTCGACCCCCATGCGCGTCGTCGGCCGGCGGAAGTAGAAATCGAGGGGTGGCGAGCCGCGCGGTACGGAGTTGCCCGCGGACGGCTGCGTCCCCAGGCTCGCTCGCAGACTGGCTTCGCCCTTGACCCGTCGCGCCTGGAGCGTGCGTGGTCCTCCCGTCTTGAGGACGACGCAGAGCCCGCCGAACACGTCCATGTCGAGCGGAGCGGCGAGCACGGTGGTGACCCCGCTCTCGAGCTGCGTTTCCCAGCGCTGCGAGAAGAGGTCGAGCGTTTCCTCGACGGGGTATTCGATCGCGGATTCGGTCGTCTGTTCGACCGAGTACTCGCGCGTGCCGATGCGCACGGAGAGATCGATCATGCCGGGCGTGACGACCGCGACTTCGAGGGTCTCCCCGGCTCCCCCCCCGCTCCCTACCGAGACGATCTTCCCGTTCACGACGACGACCGCGCCGTCCTCGATCGGTTCTCCCGCGGCCGTGTAGAGGGTCTTCGCGCGCACGACCCAGCGTTCCTGGGCGTTCGCCAAGGCCGCCAGGCACGCGCAGGCCGTCCCGAATCGGAGGCCATGCCGGATCGCGTTCCGGATCGCTTTCATCGGTGCCTCGCTTCCCGGGGATGCGCGCCCCCTGCGTCCTCTTCCCGCGTGGGGCGGTGCATCCCGTCCGTGCGGGCATGTACGCGCTTGCCGTCGATCCAGACCGACTCGATGCGGCTCGACAGGTCCAGGGGATCGCCGCTCCACAGGACGAAGTCCGCGTCCTTGCCCCGCTCGAGCGAGCCGAGCCGATCCGAGACCCCGGCGATCTTCGCGGCGTCGGTGGTGAGCGCGCGCAGCACGTCCTCGCGCTTGGCTCCGGCGGACAAAGCCAGGGCCGCCGAGAGGCGCAGCCCCTCGGGAGCATATTCGGGGGAAGCAAGGGCGAAGGCCACGGGGACGCCGCGTGCCTGGAACATGCCCACGGATTCGAGCGAGCGGCGGCGCTGTCCGATCGCGTAGGGTCCGACGACGACTCCCAGACCGCTCTTCGCCAGGGAATCGGCGACGTCGGGATCTCCGGCGAGGGGAGCTCCGCGGAGCGCTCCGATCAGGCGATGGTCCCGTGCAAACTCCGCGGCGCGCATCACCTCGTGGCGGTCCCAGGCCTCCAGGAGGACCGGCAGCTCGCCGCGCGCCGCCCGGGAATAGACACCCTGAGGCTTCGCGAAGCGCTCCCGCAGTTCCCGCAAGGCGCCCGAATAGCTGGTGGGTTGGCGCGAGCCTCGCCGAGCGTCCTCGGTGTCCTCGGGCCCGCCCCGCGGATCGGAATCGGAGCTCGCGGAGGCCTGGGCGTCCTCGTCCGCGGTCCCGAAGCCGAAGGATCGCCCCACCGTCTGGCTCAACGCCGAGCCGCCGAAGGAGAGGGCGAGATGACCCTCGCGCTCGAGGATGACTCCTCCGGCGGTCTTGACCACGGCGGTGAGTCCTCCCACGAGATCGTTCCCGCTCGGCGCGAGCACCACGGTGGTGATCCCCGCGCGTGCGGCCGCGGCGAAGTCCGAATGATCGGGATGGAAGGCGTGCACCAGGCGCGCCTCGGGGAGGATGGAGCGCGTCGGTTCGTATCCCTCCCCCTCCTCGCCGCTCTCCGTCTGACAGGCGACGAAGCCCGGAGCGAGCACGCCCGCGTGCTCCACGAGAGGAAGGTGCGGATCGATCTCGCCACGTCCGATGCGGGAGACCTTTCCGCGCTCGACGACCATGACCCCGTCCTCTATCTGCGTCCCGTCGCCGACGAGGATCATCTTGGCTCGCACCTGATAGGCGGGATTGCTTTCCTGGGTGAACGGTGCGGATCCGAGAACACCGGTGACCAGCGCCCCGAGGACAAAGCTCATCTTGGGGATCTCCTCAATACCTGGATCACTCGACGACCCGGCCCTGCGTGACGACCTGGAGCAACCGCGAGTGGGTCTCGAGGGGATCTCCGTCGAACAGGAGGACGTCGGCGTCCTTCCCGCTCTCGAGGCTCCCTACGCGTTCGCCGACGTCGAAGGCTCGAGCCGGCCCCAGCGTGATGGCTCCCAGGGCCGCCTCGCGGTCGAGACCGTGACTCACGGCGAGCGCGGCGATCCAGCGCAGCTCGCGCGAATGGGGGCCGCCTCCGCTCCCGATCAAGACCTCGACACCCGCCCGGTCGAGCTCTCCGGCGAGCTCGAGGGAGTGCGCGTTCCATTCCCCACTCGCCTCGGCACCGAGGGGTGCGGGCCAGACGATCACCGGGATCGAGCGTTCAGCCAGGAGGTCGGCGACCTCCAGCGCCTCGGTGGCGCCGGCCACCAAGAGCCGCAAGCGATCGAACGGCGCGGTGACTTCCAGGAGTGCGCGGAGCTCCGGGACGCGATGGGCCTCCACGACCAGCGGGATCTCGCCCTCGGCCGCGCGCGCCAGGACCTCGGCCTCCGGGTCGAGCTTGGGGCGCTTCGGCTTCTTGTCTTCCTTGTATTTCTCCTCCTTGAACTCCTTGCCCTTCTCCTGCGCCTCGGCCTGGGCCTTCTCGCGGTTCTTCTTGGCCTTCTTGAAGTTCTCCTCGAGTTCCTTCTGCTTCTCGGCGATCGTCTTGTCCCACTCCTCGAGGTCGTGCCGGTACTCGACCGTCTCCTCGCGGTATCTCCTGCCACGCTCGATCAATCCGGCCAGACGGTCGGCCTCCTCGATCCGGTCGAACACGTCGAGGTCCCGACCGGCGCGCTGGATCGCGGTGGTCGCGGCGAGACAGGCATCCGGAAGGACGACTCCGATGCGGGAGGAGGGATCGACCCGGATCACTGCCCCGAGGCCTCCGACCACCGCCGAGCCACCCACCTGGATCCGGGCGGTCGTCACCCCGGCCCGCAGGGCCTCGTCTCGCTCTTCTGGAATCCACCAAGGGTTCAGGCCATCCGTGGTGCGCGTCGCCGCGGTCGCACCGAGCTCGTTCGCGCCCGCAGGATCGAGCCCGAGTGAAGACCAGGGATCGACGAAGCCGGCGCAGGCCACGGTCCCCCGGAGCTCGCGCGCACCCGCGGGCTTTTCCAGATCGGTGCCCACTCGGACGATCTTGCCGCGTTCGACCAGGATGGCCGCGTTCCGCAGTTCGAGGCCGGGACGTACCAGGATCCGGTCGGCCTGGATCCACAAGGATTCCTGGGCACCCGCGGGCTCGCCGGTCTGGCCAGCGACCCACAGGGCGAAAGCGATGAGCGAGCTCGCTGACATCATTTTGGGATGTGCCCCCTGGCCGTCCGCCCCTCTGCCCCCGTCGAAGAGGATCGCACGGTGGGGAGGATGGAGGCCGGGTATCCTAGGCGAGTTCCCCCTGCTCCCGCCAGACCGAGGTCGCCTCATCTCGTTGCAGAGGAAGGCCTTACGGTCGGATTACTGGAACTGCGCCGATCGTCAACCGGCATCCTTCTTCCCCGCCGACGTTCGCTCGCGAGGGAAACGCGGCTTGACGGCCCCATGTTGTCTTCGGAGGAAGGCCTCCGCAACCGGCTTCTCGATCCCGCCTTCTGGCGTCCGCGACTGGCCCAGCTCACGGAGATCCCGCGCAAGCTCTCCGTCCTTCCGCGCCCGGATCTCTCTCGACCGGGGATCGAGGTGTTCGAGCTCCGGCTGCTGGCTCACGACGGTGCCGCGCTCCGGGCACTCCTCGCTCGATCCGCGTTCCACCAAGAGCCCGGAGCCGTCCGACTCCGACTCTGCATGGACCTCGTGACTTGCGCCCTGGACTGGCGTTCGGTCGAGGAGGGATGCACGGACGTCGTCTTCCCGCATCCCCCGGAACGGCGCCTCGAGGATCGGGTGCTCGACGTCCTGCGTCTGGTCGAAGCGACCGCCTCCGTCGAGAAGGTTTCGAACTCCTGCGTGCGGCTCCATTCTGGAGTCGTTCCTCCGCCCGACGAGTTCGTCCTGGCCGATCTCGTCCGAGCCACGGGCTGGACTTCCGCCTGCTAGCCGTTCGGATCCCCGCACCTCATTCATCCCTCGCCGCCTCGAGAAGAGAGCGCGTCCCGCCGCGCCTCATTCGAGCCGGAACGTCCTCTTTCCCATGATTGCCCAGTCGAGGAAGTCGAGCAGGCGGCTTCCGCGCCCCCAGCTGATCCTGAGTTCGACGTCGGCCTGCGGGGGAACGTCGAAAACGATCTCGGATCGCCAGGCCTCGCCCGGATGCAGGATGGGGGGCCGGGTCGCGAGCCCCTTTTCTGCGGCGAGCGCCGCTTGGACGGCAGGATCGACGTCGTACCTCCGCCCCCCTCGGTCGACGAGCACCGGACGGTGACTCGCCGTGTCGTAGTCCACGCGCTTGGCGTGGTTCGTCACCTGGAGAGTGAGGATCCGGAACACCCCCTGCGGTCGCACGGTCCCCCCCGCCAGATCGGTGGCCGTCTGTGCGGCGCACAGCTTGAAGTCGAAGTCGTCGTAGCGGATCTCGCTGCCGATCCTGCCCTGGACGTCGTGGCGCACGAACACCGCGACGAACGCCGCGAACAGGGCGAAGATCAACAGCCCGACCAGCAGGAGGCGTCGCACGCACTCACCGCGGGATCAGGACCGGTCGATAGATCGCGTGGCAACCGTCACAGGACGCCGTGAGCTTGGGATAGACGGATCGAGCTTCCTCTTCCTTCCCCTCCCGCAGATGAGTGATCAGCTCCGCGAGACGGACATCGTACTCGGATCGCAGCACCGGGAAACGCTCCGGGTTCGCCAGCAGGTCCGAACGCTCGAGGTAGCGCTCGAATGCGGCATCCTCCGACCACCACTCCATCGCCTCGGCGCTCGCGCGAGCCTTGTCGAACCCTCCGGAAGTGGTCAGGGATCGCTCGAGGTCCTTGCGCGCGCCGTCGATCTCCAGCATGACCTGTTGGAGGGTGAACTGAGGCGCGTCATCGCCGCATCCCGGCCCTGCGACGACGAAGACCCCGAACGCGAGCAGGCCTCGCAGGGAGGGGCCGAGCGCAGGGTGGCTCCGGATCATCATCCCGCAAGCTAACGCGGAAGCCCGTGCGCGGCTAGCGGCCCATCGCCCCTAGAATCCGCTCGTGGAGCTCCTGTCCCCCGCCCGGATGTCGCAGGCCGAGGCGCTCGATCTCTGCCAGCGCTTTCTCGGAACCCGCTGGAAGCTCTGGCGGGCGCAGCGGTTGTTCCTTCCCCGCGAACGCCGGCCCGCACTCGTCTCGCTCTTCGCCTGGCACGAGCTCGTACGCGAACGGCTGGGCTCCGCCAGGTCCCCGGCCGAGCAGTCGGCCGAGCTCGACCGCTTGTCTCGCGCGATCGAACGGCTCTTCGCCGGCGAGCCCGACACCCCGATCGGCATCGCGCTCGCGCCCACGGTTCGACTCCACGAATTCCCGTCCCTCGCCTTCCGCGGCCCCCTGGAAGAGCACCGCCGCTCCGCGCACGTGGGGACCTTCGAAACCCGTGGAGCGCTGCTCGCCCACGCGCGCGCCATCGCTTCGCCCGAGGCCGGTTTCCTGCTCTCGGTCCTCGGGAAGCGCAGCGAGCGGAACGAAATCCGGGCCGACGCGCTCGCGGTCGGCCTGCAGCTCTGCGCGTGGATCGCGCGGATCCCGGAGGATCTCGAGCAAGGCCGCCTCCACGTCGCGATCGAGGACCTCGACCGACACGGCCTTGCCATCCTCGACCTCCACGTGCGGGTTCCCACCGTGCGCACGCGGGCGCTCATCCGCGACCAGATCGCATGGACGCGCTCGTTCCTGGCCAAGGGCTGGCCGTTCGTCGACGAGCTCGGGCGCCTGCACGGTCGCGCGCTCGCTTTCGTCCTGCGCTGGCACGCGGCGACCCTCTCGGCCCTGGAGGTGCGCGACCACGACGTCTTCGCTGGACCGCCTCCCGCCGGGTGGCCCCGGCTCCTCGCTTGCGCGACGGCGAGCCTGGCGAGCCCGCAAAGCCCCCTGCCGGCGTGAAGGCGCCCGCGAGGACGTCACCAGGAGCTTCCCAGGCGCTACCCTGCTTCCATGAACTCCTTCCTTCTTGCCGCGCTCCTGGCGAGCGCCCCCGGCGGCGATGCCGCCCCCTTCGAAGCTCCGTTCCGCGTCAAGGCGGGCGAGAGCTGGATCGACGTCGAGGTCGGCCACGCGGCTCCGCTGTGGTACGACTGGGACGGCGACGGACTCGAGGACCTGCTCGTCGGTCAGTTCGGCGAGGGCAAGCTCCGCATCTACCGGAACGTCGGCAAGAAGGGCGCGCCCGCCTTCCGCGATTTCACGCTCTTCCCGGGCAAGATCCCCTCGGGGTGATGCATCGGTTTCGGTCCACAGGTCGTGGACCTCGACCGCGACGGCAGGCGCGACGTCGTCTCCGGCTCCTGGCCGGGCGGAATCTACCTCTTCCGGGGCGACGGGAAGGGCCGCTACCCGAGCGAGGGCGAGAAGCTGTGCGACGACGCCGGTGAGGCGATCAAGGTCGGCCAGGCCTCGGCCGTCACCGTCGCCGACTGGGACCGAGACGGCGATCCCGATCTCGTCGTCGGGAACATCGACGGCGAGATCCACTTCGTGCCGAACGCGGGCGCGAAGGAGAAGCTCGCCTTCGGTCCGGCCGTCCGGCTCGAAGCGAACGGCAAGCCGATCGAGATCGGAGGCGGCGACGCGGGCCCGCTGCTCGCGGATTGGGACGGCGACCTCGTCCTCGACCTCCTGGTCGGCTCGGGAAACGGCAGCGTCGTGTTCTTCCGCGGCTCGGGCAGCTCAGGATGCCCTTCGCTGGCCGCGTCCGTCGAGCTCGTCCCGTCGCTTCCCGCGACCGAGTTCCAGCAGACCCTCGAAGGGCAGGAGGTCTCCTACGTTCGCCCTTCGAACCGCGTGAAACCCGCGCTGGCCGACTGGAACGGCGACGGCCGGATGGACCTGCTCGTGGGCGACTACGCGGGCGAGCAAGGGCCGGAGCCGAAGCTCGCCCCGGAACAGAGGCAACGCAAGCAGGAGCTCGAGGCGGAGATCGAGGCGCTCGACGAACGTCAGATGGAGATCGCTGCTCCCCTCCAGCAGAAGGTCCGCGACGAGATCGGCCAGGCACCGAACGACCGCGAAGGCCCGGGCTTCAAGGACTACTGGGATCGCTTCTTGAAGCGGACCCTCGAGCTCCAGGAGGCGGACCCCGCCTACGCGGAGATCGAGGTGAAGCTCACGGCGCTCTACACCGAGCTCCGGCCCTTCGAGCCGGAGTACCGCGCGCGCGGCTTCGTGTGGGTGTACTTGCGGAAGGCGCCCGAGGTGGCGGAGGCTTCCGCGCCGCGGTAGAACCCCTGCCGCCTCTCGCGTCCCGTCGTGCTGGGCTCGTCGGGCGCCGGAGAGTCGGCGTTCGGTCCCTGGGGAGACCCCTGGCCCCATGAGCGCGGCCTGGGAAGAACTCCTATTCGCCCGGTAACCCGTCTTCCTCTCGGTGGTCAGGGACCGGGAGTCCCCATGCAAACCAAGAGCACTCACCGCGTCGAAGTCGTTCCAGTCTTGCTCGAGCCGCACCCCAACGCGGACTCGCTCAGCATCGTGCGGGTATTCGCGGGCTACACGGTCTGCGTGCGGACGGCGGATTGGCAGGGCCGCGAGCTCGGCGCGTATGTTCCGCCCGATTCGCTGGTCGACACGACCCGGCCCGAGTTTGCGTTCCTGGCCGACGGCAAGAACGCGCGGCAACGCATCAAGGTCAAGAAGCTGCGCGGCATCGTGAGCATGGGCTTGCTGATTCCAGCGCCGCCGGGCGCCGAGCTCGGTGACGACCTCGCGCCGTCGCTCGGCGTCGAGCGCTACGAGCCGCCGGTTCCGACGAGCACCGGCGGCGAGGCCGCGCCCGCTCCGCGGGGGATCCATCCGGGTTACGACGTCGAAGAGCTGCGTCGCTACGCGAGGCTGTTCGTCCCGGGCGAACCCGTGTGGATCACGGAGAAGGTCCACGGCGCCAATGGTCGATGGGTTTTCGTCGACGGCGAGATGCACGCCGCCTCCCGGACGGAATGGAAGCGAAAGGCCGACGAGATCATCTGGTGGCAAGCGCTCGCGCGCACGCCGGAGATCGAGGCCTGGTGCCGCGAGCATCCCGAGTGGATGCTCTACGGCGAGGTGTACGGCCGCGTCCAAGACCTCCACTACGGCGTCCAGTCCGGCGTGCGCGCCGTGATCTTCGACCTGTTGAGGCCCGACGGGGCTTGGGTCGATGCGGCCGAAGCTCGCGTGGTGGGCCCGTCGCTGCCCTGGGTGCCGATTCTCGCGCGCGAGGCGCCCTTCGACCTCGAGCGCGTGCTCGCCCATGCCGAAGGCCCCTCGCTGATGCCGAGCGCCAAGCACGTCCGCGAAGGCTGCGTGGTCAAGCCTCTCGTCGAGCGCTTCGACGCCGAGCTCGGCCGCGTGTGCCTCAAGGCGATCGGGAACGCGTACCTCGAACGCGCATGAGCGAGCGGGTGACGACTCGAGCGACCGCGCGCCTCATCGAGAGAACGCCACGGCGGACGTCCTCGAGGATTGGCAGCAGGAAAGGCCGGAGCACGCGCAGGATCTTCGCCCCTACGCCTCGACTGCGGGGCCAGCCACCGAATGGCTTGACCTCGTCGTACCCGGATCACCCGGCTCGGCGGAGTCGGCCGAGGGATATCGATCCGCACGGTCGACTCGGGGCCGGCCTCCGTTCGTCAGGCCGTGGTCGCCCCCGCGATGCAGGCGAGGAACGCCGGTCCGAGATCGGCGGCCTTCTTGTCGCCGACGCCCTTGAGCGCGCGGAATTCCTCGGGTGTGCGTGGCTTCTTGGCAGCCATCTGGACCAGCGTGCGGTCGTTGAAGATCAAGTAGGACGGCACGCCGCGCTCGCGCGCTAGCGTGCGGCGCAGCGCGCGCAGGTGCTCGAAGAGCTCGGTGTCGACGGCGAGGGTCTCCTCGTCGAGTGCGAGCGTCCGGCGCGGCTCCTTGCGGGTCTTCTTCAGCGGCGCGCGCGGCAGGGCGAAGAGCGTCACCTCGCGCTCGCGCTTCAGCACCTCGGCGCCCGAGCGCGAGACCGAGAGGACCGGGTAACGATCGCCGGCGATGCGCAGGTGATCGAGGCCGACGAGCTGGTCGATCCAGCCGCGCACCTCGGCCTGGGTGTGTTCGCGCAAGAGCCCGTAGGTCGAGAGCCGATCGTGACCCGCGCGTCGGATCGCCAGCGTGTTCGCCCCGCGCAGGACGTCGGTCACGTGGGCGGCGCCGTAGCGCTGCTCGCAGCGCACGACCGCGGACAGGATCTTCTGCGCCAGGATCGTCGAGTCGGGCGCGAGCTCGATCTCGCCCAGGCACACGTCGCAGGCGCCGCAGCTCGCGACGCCGGTCCAGGGCTGACCGAAGTGTTCGACCAATTGACGGTGGCGGCAGACGAGCCGCAGCGCGAAGCTGCGCACCTCGCCCAGACGCGCGAGCGCGCCTTGCAAGGCCGCCGGATCGGGATCTTCGCCCGCGGCGCGCGCCTCCTCGTGCGAGCGCTCGATCAGGTTCTTCCAGCTGAAGTAGTCCCTTCCGGAGTGGAACAGCACGCACTCGGCGGGCAAGCCGTCGCGGCCCGCGCGGCCGGTTTCCTGGGCGTACTGCTCGAGGCCTTTGGGCAACGCCGCGTGCAGCACGAAGCGCACGTCGGTGCGATCGATGCCCATGCCGAAGGCGACCGTGGCGACGACCACGTCGACCTCCTCGCTCGCGAAGTCCTCCTGGGCGTGCCGGCGCACGGCGGGCTCGAGGCCGGCGTGATAGGCGACGCTCTTGACGCCGGCGCGACGCAGTTCGCCGTCGAGCCGCTCCACCTCCTTGCGCGAGATGCAGTAGACGATGCCCGCCTCGCCCGGGTGACGCTCGAGCACGGAGCGCACCTGATCGAGGAGCGCGCTCCGCAGCTGGACGCGATAGGTCAGGTTCGCCCGGTCGCAGGGGCCGATAAGGACCAGCGGATCGCGGAGGCCGAGCTCGGCCACGATGTCGCGGCGCACGCGCTCGTTCGCCGTCGCGGTGAAGGCCTGCAGCGAGATCCCCGGGGCACGTTCGCGCAAGAGGCCGAGCTGGCGATACTCGGGCCTGAAATCGTGGCCCCAGTGGCTGATGCAGTGCGCCTCGTCGATCGCGATGGCGGAGAGGCCGAGCGCCGCGAGCCTCTCGAGGAAGCCGTCCAGGACCAGGCGCTCGGGTGCCGCGTACAAGAGCTTCAGCTCGCGCCGCTCCAACTGCTCGTGGACCGAGCGTCGCTCGCGCGCGTCCTGGGCGCTGGTCAACATGGCCGCCGCGACGCCGTTCTGCCTCAGCCCGTCGACCTGGTCCTTCATCAGGGCGATCAGCGGGCTCACCACGAGCGTCAGACCGGGGCGCACGAGCGCGGGCGCCTGGAAGCACAGGCTCTTCCCGCCCCCCGTCGGCAAGACGAGCAGGAGATCGCGCCCGGCCAGGTTGGCGCGGATGGCCTGCTCCTGGAACGGCCGCAGGCGCTCGATGCCGAAGGCCTGCGCCACGGCCGAGCGCAGCTCGCGGAGTTCGTCCGCCCCCGCCACGACCGGCTGGATCTCACCTGGCGCCATCTCGGCCATGGACCGATTCCACGCTCTCGAAGTTGCCGATCAAGTCCGGAATGCCGCGAACCTCGCCGCTCGACGTCGCGGGGCCTTGAGCACGAGAACCCCGCCGAATCGGGGGACGCCTTGCAGAACTTGCCCTCGCGTACGCCCCTGGAGTCCCCTGCCTTCGCCCGCCGTGAGCCCGAGCGCTGGGTCGACAACGGCTAGCCAGACGTCATCAGGGAGCGCCGTCTGATCCGGACCGGATCCGACGCGCCTCATCACGGGCGCGCCGCTTCAAGGAAAAGCGGCTCGTCGAGAGAGTTCGCGGCGGGCTGCGGACATACCGGCATCAGGCTGACCGGGTCGTCATGCGTATCTACGTGCTCGTTCCCTTGTCGCTTTCATGGGTTGAGCACTCCAGGACTCCGCATGACTGTTGACGCTCGGAAGGCCGCGACGAGGCGATCGGGCGATCGGAACTTGCCCGGCCGCAGCGCCGGAGGCTTCATCGCGGCGAGAGCCTCGAGCTTCTCCGTCGGGGCGGCCTGCAAGTAGACGTCGGTCTTCTGGGTGCATGCGTGTCCGAGCCACAGCGAGACCTTGCGCAGGTCGCGCGTCGCCTGGAGCGTGTTGAGCGCGCAGGTGTGACACAGCACGTGGGGCGAGACGCGCTTGTCGCGCAGCGATGGGCAGCGCTCGGCGGCCGTGGCACACCGTGAGCTCGAAGGCCAGCAATCTCGATCACCGAGTAGACGGTGGCTCGCCACCGGCGCGGCGGAAGCGAGAGCCTGAAATCCGATCAGCGTCGCACCGGCGTCGGCAGGTGCCTGCTACCGCTCGGGTTCTCGCGCCAGCCGTGGATCACGCGTTCGTGGAAAAAGTCGAGGTCGCCGTCCGCGTCGAGATCGGCCCGCGCTGCGACGGGAAAGCGCCCGAATGGTTCTCGAACACGTCCACCTCGCCTCCGTTCATGGAGGTGCCCTGCACAAAATCGGCGTCGCCGTCGCCGTCGAGGTCGACGAGGTCGGCGGAAGGCGCTGGATAGGTTCCCGATCCTTGCCAACGGTTCGAGAGGAAGATCGGTGAGAACCCGCCCGCTCCGTCGTTCCGCGCGAGACGGAACTCCTGCGCGACGTCGTCGCGCACGAGGACGTCCACGTCCCCGTCGAGATCGACGTCGCTGCTCGTCTCGGGGAACCCCACCCAGGCCGAGCCATGGAGCGTCCAGGCACGCCCCGCACCCGCGTTCTCCCACCACTCGTTCGAGTCCAGCACGTCGAGATCCCCGTCGAGGTCGACGTCGACGGGTTCCAGTTCGACCTGGCCGCCCACGTTCTGGTTGAATCCGACGACCCCCGTGTAGAGGAGGCGTCCCATCCCGTCGCCCTCAAGGAAGAGGAGGACCGTATTGGCGACCCCGCCGAAGGCGGCGAGGAGGTCGTCCGTCCCGTCCCCGGAGAAGTCGCCGAGGGAGGCGGGGGCCACGGTGTAGTTCCCCGGCGGCGGCGGAGGCACCACGACGGACACGAAGTTCGTCTCGGTGAAGTTTCCGCGCCCGTGGTTGATCCAGAGGGAGCCGAACGCGCTCAACACCTCGAGATCGCCGTCGGAATCGAGATCGAAGGTCCCGATCGAGCTCGAGATGTCCTCGAACACCTCGCGCCCCACGTCCTCGAAGCGTCCGTTGCCGAACTTGATCGCCTGATCGGCCAGGAAGTCGAGGTAGCCGTCCCGGTTCCAGTCGACCATGCCCGCGCCGAGACCGGGAAGAGCGCCCGGCGGGAAGGTCCGGCCTGCGGTGGGGATATCGGCCGCGAGCTCGAAGACGAACGGCGCCGTCTGCTCGAAGAACAGCAGGTCTTCGTAGTTCGTTCCGGCGTCGAGATCGCCGTCGTCGTCCCAGTCCCCGAGCCACGCCCGCTGCATGAACGTGCCCAGGAGCAGCGGTGAGGTCGAGAGGGGGCCGACGCAGAGGAGGCCGCCTCCAAGGTTCTCCAGCGCGCGCATCTGGTACGCCACGGAGCCCGAAACCGCCTCCGTCCAGGTGACGAGCACGTCGTCGTCGCCGTCCCCGTCGAGATCCCCCGCGCTCACATCGCGGCCGAATCCTGGGCCGGCGATCGGAAGGATGGTCGGAACCCCGAGCTCTCCGGAGGAGAGCGTCGGGAACACGCGGACCTCGGGGTTCGTCCAGTCGCCGACGACGTCGTCGCCCCGAACGTCCCCCGTGAGCTCGGCCACAGTGATCGAGCTCGCGTTGGTCGGACCGTAGGAGACGCCCTGCCCGGGCGAGAGCGTCCCCTCGCTCCACGACCACCAGCGGACTCGATACTCGCTCGCATCGTAGTCGCGGTAGAACTGCGCCAGGTCGAGGTCGCCGTCTCCGTCGCGGTCGCCAAGCGCCCCAGCTCGGGAGTCCTGCTGCGCAGTCACGACGAAGGTCCCGGGAGCGAACGCTCCCGCGCCCAGGTTGCGATACACCACGAGCCCGTAGGTCGCGAGCGTGCTTCCCTTCGAGTCGGTCACCACGTCGGGCAAGCCGTCTCCGGTCAAGTCGCCGAGGAGGACGAAGACCTGGCCCTCCTCGATCCCGAACTGATTCTTGAGAGTCGTCGGGCCGAGCTCCAGATCCGCCGGCGAGCGGTTGAGGACGGCCACGAGCCCGGGTTGCAAACAGGCCGTTGCGCACGCGTCCACCGCCAGGACATCGGGGGTCCCATCGCCGTCGATGTCCCCGATCTGGCGCAAGCCGAGGTCTCCACCCGCGAGGCCGTACAGCACGACCTGAGGGGCGTCGAGCCAGCCCTCGGCGGGCGCGATCGAGGTCGGAAGGAGCTTGCCCTGCGCGGACGGCAGGGCGGCGAGGGCATGGAAGGCGAGGGCCGTTCGGAGGAGGTTCATGCTTCTGGCAGGGGTCGAGTCGCGAACGCCGTTTCTTGCACCTGGGGACGGATGCGTTGCGAAGAATCCGGATCCGCCGAACGACCCGAGGGGACGGAACTCGGGACCGGGCCCAGCGTACACCGCGTTCAGGTCCGCGAGTTGGTTCCACCAGCACGCGGATCGCGCCCCGGAGCGTCCAATCGTCCTCGCGGGGTGACCGTGCTGCGCGAGGTGCTGGCGGACGTTCCGCGCTTCCAATGAACGGCCGGCTTCGAGGTGCACGGATGCGCGCGTGTCGCCGCGCGCCGGCCGCAGACAAGGCCGAGGAAAGGCCGTACGATGGTTTTCTCGACGGCCTCTGAGCGGCCCATGACCTCGACCCGCGTCCGCTTGCTGCCATTCTGCTGGTGGCTGCTGTGGTTCTACGCCGCGTGGCTCACGCTCGTCCTCGCCGGAGGCCTTTGGGGCCGAGCCCTCGCGCACTGGCCGATCGCTCTGGTCATGGTCCTGGGCTCGTACTTCGCCGGTTCGACCCCGCTGGGCGGTGGCACGGTCGCGTTCCCGGTGCTCGTGCTGTTCCTCGCCGGCCCGGCGTCGCTCGGCCGCGGCTTCAGCTTCTGCATCCAGGCGACCGGCATGTCGTCGTCGGCGCTGTTCCTGCTCATGAGCGGCGCGCCGGTTGCCGGGAGGCTCTTGCTGTGGGCCATGCTCGGCGCCGCGGTGACCGTGCCACTGAGCGTGGCCTTTCTGGTGCCTCTGGTGTCGGACCTCGCGGTCAAGCTCGCGTTCTCCTGCCTGTGGGCCGCGTTCGGCCTGCTGACGCTGCTCCGGCTCCGGGAGATCGTGCAGGCGCGCAGCCATCCCGCGCTGCCGCCGCGCGCCGAGGCCGTGCTCGGCATCGCCGCGGGCGCGGTCGGCGGCCTCGTGACGGGGGTGATCGGCGTCGGCGCCGACATGGTGCTCTACACCGCGCTCGTGCTCGTGTGCCGGTGCGACCTGCGCGTCGCCATCGGCACGGCCACGATCGGCATGGCGTTCGGCTCGCTCGCCGGGACGGTGACCAGCGCCGCGCTCGGACGCCTCGATGCGGAGGTGTTGTACTACTGGCTGGCGGCGGCCCCGATCGTCGTGCTGGGCGCCCCGGTCGGCACGTTCATGATGCGCGTGGTGCCGCGCGACTTCACCTTGGTCGTCGTCGCGATCCTGTGTGTTGCGCAACTCGTGTGGACGTGCGTCGACCAGGATCTCTCCGTGACCGGATGGGTCCTCGCGCTTGCGGTCGTGCTCGGCGCGAACGTGCTGTTCGAGGCCCTGCGCGCCGCCGGCAGGCGGTTGTCGCCTCCCGACTGACTCTCCCCGCCGCAGACGACCGCGCCCCGCTCTCGGCGCGCGAGACGAGCCAGCCGATCTGGTGGAGCGACCCGAGTGAGCGGCTCGACTCGCGCATCCTGGCGCGACCGGACGCGGACGACGACGGGCGCCCCAGGTTCGCATGCGCTCCTTGAGTCCCAGCTGGCCCAGCGCGTTGCCGGCCTCGCCGGTCATGGACTCGCCGATGTGGAAGCGCGGGAAGGTCTCTCGCTCGACGATGAGCGGCTTGATGCCGTGCCGGTTCAGCTACATCGAAGCCGACGCGCCAGCGGGCCCGCCACCTACGATCACTACGCCGGTCTTCACCGGCGTGGGAGATCATGGCATGGGTCCCACGAACACGGCCTCTGAGCTGGCGTCGGGAGACGCGCTGCGCTGCGAGGCTATACTCCTCCGCCCACCTCGCCTATCCTCGGCGCCGCCGGCGGCAGCCAGGGCGTCGATTCGCCCCCTCCCGAGCCGCGCCGAGCGGTTCCGCCCGTCCTCGCCACTTCCATGACAGCGACTCCCATCTCTCGTTCTCCGAGCGCCCCTGTCGCAGCAACAGGGCCGTCCGGCGCTGCGGCCGGGCCAGCTACGCCTTCTGGCCCGCTGGCGTGGTTCGCGAGTGAAGTCGACCCGCAGGCTGCCTCCGAGAGATCCGCGCGCTTCCCGAAGACCGGGACCGAATGGCTGCGCTTCGCGCTGGTCGCGCTGCAGCTGGCGCTGGCGGCCTGGGTGATCGACCAGTTCCAGATCGAGAGCCGGGCGTTCAGCCGGTTGTTCGTCCTGTGCGGGGGAGGCGCCCTGGTGCACGCGCTGCTGCCGGTGCGCTACCGCCTTGCCTTCTTCGCGCTGCTGTCGTTCGGGGCGTTTCCGGTCGTGATCGGCGTGGTGAACGCTGCCTGGACGATCGCCATCGGGCTGGGACTCCTGGCGCTGTGCCACCTCCCGGTCTCGTTCCGGATGCGCGTGGCGCTGCTCGTCGGTGCCGGCGCGGGCCTCGTCGTGCTGCGTGCCGACTGGCTGCACGCGCCGTGGCCGAGCGCGATCTGGCCCGTGGTCGGATCGCTGTTCATGTTCCGGCTGATCGTCTACCTGTACGACCGCCGCCACGGCGGGAAGCCGCGGTCGATCTGGGAGACGGTCTCCTACTTCTTCCTGCTGCCGAACGTCTGCCTGCCGCTCTTCCCGGTCGTCGACTACGCGACGTACCGCAACCGCTACTATGCCGAGGACGCGTGGCAGTGCAGCCAGACCGGACTGCGCTGGATCTCGCGCGGCCTGGTGCATCTGCTGTTCTACCGCCTCATCTACTACTACGGCGTGCTGGCGCCGTCCGAAGTCGCGGGCGCAGGCGACATCTTCCGCTTCACCGTCACGACGTTCGGCCTGTACCTGCGCGTCTCCGGCATCTTCCACATGGTCGTCGGGATGCTCCGGCTGTTCGGATTCGGTCTTCCCGAGACCCACTTCCTCTACTTCGAGTCGGCGAACGCCAATGATTTCTGGCGGCGCGCGAACATCTACTGGAAGGATTTCATGCAGAAGGTCTTCTTCATGCCGGCGTACTTCAAGCTACGCCGGCGCGGAGAGACGCGCGCGTTCGTGCTCGCTACGGCCTGGGTCGTGTTCAACACCTGGTGGCTGCACTCGTACCAGTGGTTCTGGCTGCGCTCCAGATTCCCGCTCAAGTGGCAGGACGGGTTCTTCTGGAGCGTCATCGGCGTGGTCATGGTGTGGAACACGCTGCGCGATCGGCGCGACGTGCGCGCGCGCGGGAGGCGCGTGACGGGTCCGGGCGGCTGGCTCGGCCGCGCCGCGCGCGTGGTCGCCACCTTCTTGGCCATCGCGTTCCTGTGGTCGCTGTGGACCTGCGAGACGCTGACCGGATGGCTCGCGATGTGGAGGACGATCGGCAGCGACACCGAGCCCGCCACGCCGCCGGGGACGGCGCTGGCGATCGTGGCCTTCGTGTTCATCGTGCTGGTCGGCGGCGCCGCGGCCGCGCGCTGGTTCACGGACACGGGCCTGGCCGGAGACAGTGCGCGCGCGTTCGCACGCGGCCTGACGGTGACCACGGGCACGCTCGCCGGGTTGCTGGTGCTCGGCACGCCGGCGGTATACGGGGCGCTGGGGGACCGGATCTCCAGCATGGTGCAGTCGCTGCGAGTCGCCCGGCTGAACCGCCTGGACGCCGAGAAGCTGCAGCGCGGCTACTACGAGGACCTGCTCGACGTGGACCGGTTCAACTCCGAGCTGTGGCTGGCATACAAGTCCAAGCCCAGGGACTGGCTCGAGCTGCACGAGACCAAGGCGCTGCGCCCGACCGACGACTTCCTGCTGACCGAGCTGGTGCCCGACAGCGTGGCTCCGTACCAGGGCGCGACGCTGCGCACCAACCGCTTCGGCATGCGCGACCGCGAATACGAGCTGGCCAAGCCGGCGAACACCTGGCGCGCGGTCTTACTGGGCGCCTCGATCGTCATGGGCTCGGGAGTAGAGAACGAGCAGACGTTCGAGGCGATCCTGGAAGAGAGCCTCAACGCCCGGGGCCCGGGCGCGCCCGAGCGGCGCTACGAGATCCTCAACTACTCGGTCGGGGGCTACTCCCCCATGCAGCGGTTGTGGGCCTTCGAGCACAAGGCGCTCGAGTTCCGTCCCGACGCCGCGATCTACGTCGCCCACGAGAAGGAAGACTATCGCCTGAGCCGGCACCTGGCCGCGGCGCACCAACGGCGCCTGACGCTGCCGTACGAGGAGCTGCGCTGGATCCAGGAGGAGGCCGGCATCGACGAGAGCATGTCGGCCGAGGCTTTCGACCTGCGCATGCAACCGTTCACGCGCCGGATCATCGACTGGACGTTCCGTCGCTTCGTGGCGACGTGCCGGGCCAACGGGGTCCGCCCGCTCTGGGTCTTCCTGCCTACGCTCGAGATGACGGGCAAGCCGAAGGACGTGGCGTGGTTGACCACGCTGGCGCGCGAGGCAGGCTGCGACGTCATCGAGCTGTTCGACGTCTACGACGGTCAGGACCTCCTGGAGATCCGCCTCGCGGATTGGGACTATCACCCCAACCTACTGGGGCATCGAATCATCGCCGACCGTCTCTTCCAGGAGCTCACGGCTCGCCCGGAACTGCTGCGAGCACCTTGAAGGAAACTCGACGGCGTCATCCTCACGCCAAGGAATCACAGAACGATGAACATCCAGAACATCCGGCAGACGGTGCGCGACCACATCCTCAAGGAGTTCCTGCGCGACGAGAGCCCCGGAGTGCTTACCGACACGACTCCGTTGATCAGCGCCGGCGTGCTCGACTCGATCAGCACGATCAAGCTGGCCTCGTTCCTCGAAGAGCACTTCAAGATCGAGTTCAAGGCGCACGAGGTCAGCCCCAGCCATCTCGACACGGTGGCGGCGATCGCCGACACGCTGGCCCGCAAGCTGAGCCAGCCGAAGAAGTGATGGCTCAGCGCCTCGACGCGCTGCTGGCGGCCTCGGCGGCGCGCCGGCCCGGACACCCGGCGGTCGAAGACCCGGAGAACGGGGTCACCGTCACCTATCGCGAACTGGCGCTGGCGGCCGAGCGCGTGTGCCGGCTGCTGGTGGCGCGCGGGGTGCGACCGGGTGACCGCGTCGGCGTCGGCGGCAAGTCGATCGGCGTCGTCGCCTCGATCTTCGGCATCCTCGAGGCGGGGGCCGCGTACGTGCCGGTGGATGCCTCGGCGCCCCTTGCGCGCAGCGGCGGGATCCTGAGCGATTGCGCGGTCGCCGCGGCCATCGTCGGTCGCGACGCCGCGGACGGTCTCGCGCAGGCATTCGGCCGCAAGAGCGGCAAGGGTGTGACCGCCCTCGACGAGCTGGCCGCGCTCGGTCCAGCGCTGGCGCTGGTGGACGGGCCGGCGCCGCGCGCCGCGCCCGCCGGCGCGAGCGCGGACCTCGCCTACGTCCTGTACACGTCCGGCTCGACCGGCAAGCCCAAGGGCGTCGTGCACACGCATCCGAGCGCGCTCGCGTTCGTCGACTGGTGTTCCGAGGCGCTGCGGCCCACGGCCGACGACCGCTTCTCCTCGCACGCGCCCTTCCACTTCGACCTGTCGATCTTCGACCTGTACGTGTCGATCAAGCACGGGGCGACGTTGGTGCTCATCGGCGACAACCTCGGCAAGCATCCGGGAGGACTCGCGTCCACGATCGCTGGCCGCCGCATCAGCGTGTGGTACTCGACGCCGTCGATCCTGCGGTTACTGGTGGAGTTCGGCCGCCTCGAGCGCCACGACTTCAGCGCGCTGCGCCTGGTGCTGTTCGCCGGCGAGGTGTTCCCGCTCAAGCACATGCGAGCGCTGAAGACGGCGTGGCGCGAGCCCCGCCTGGCCAATCTGTACGGGCCGACCGAGACCAACGTGTGCACGTGGTACGAGCTGCCTGCCGAGATCCCGGCCGGCCGAGAGGAACCGTTCCCGATCGGCAGGGCCTGCTCCGGCGACCGCACCAAGGTGGTGGGCCAGGACGACGTCGAGGTGGCGCGCGGCGAGGAAGGCGAGCTGTGGGTCGCCGGCGACTCGGTGATGCGCGGCTACTGGAACCTGCCCGAGCGCACGGCCGCGGCGTTCGCGGTCGATGCGGACGGGACGCGCTGGTACCGGACCGGCGACCTCGTGCGCGAGGACGGGGCCGGTGACTACGCCTTCCTCGGGCGCCGCGACCGCATGGTGAAACGGCGCGGCTTCCGCATCGAGCTGGGCGAGATCGAAGCGGCGCTGTACCGGCACCCGCGCGTGTCGGAGGCCGCGGCCGTGGCGCTGCCCGACGGGGACGGCGGTGTGGCGATCGGCGTCTTCCTCGCCATCGTGGACGGCGGCACGATCCCGACGCTCGAGCTGAAACAGTGGTGCGCCGGCCAGCTGCCGCTGTACATGGTGCCCGACCGCTTCACCTGCCGGCCCTCCCTGCCCAAGACCTCCACCGACAAGATCGACTACCAGGCGTTGCTGCGCCCGGATTGACGTGACGACCGATGGACTTCTCACCCAGCGATGACCAGAAGCTGCTGCGCGACGAGATTGTCGCCTTCTGCCGCCGCGAGCTGAACGAGGGCGCCGGGGAGCGGGACCGCGAGCAGACGTTCCCGCTCGAGCTGTGGCGCAAGTGCGGCGACATGGGGCTGGCGGGGCTGCCGGTGCCCGGGGAATACGGCGGCGTCGGCCTCGACCCGCTGTCGACGGCGCTGGCGCTCGAGGCGTTCGGCTACGGCTGCAGCGACGGAGGCCTGGTGTTCTCCGTGTGCGCGCACCTGCTCGCCTGCGTGGTGCCGATCTGGAAGCACGGCAGCGAGGAGCAGAAACAGCGCTGGCTGCCCGACCTGACCTGCGGCAAGCGCATCGCCGTGAACGCGATCACCGAGCCCGGGTCGGGCTCGGACGCGTTCGCGATGACGACGCGGGCGGTGCGGGACGGCGACGGCTTCCGCATCCGCGGCACCAAGACGTTCAGCTCGAACGGGCCGGTCGCCGACCTGGCCGTGCTCTACGCGGTCACCGAGCCGGGCAAGGGTTACCATGGCGGCATCTCGGTGTTCGTCGTCGAGCGCGACACCCCGGGGTTCGAGGTCGGGCAGAAGTTCGAGAAGATGGGGCTGCGCACCGCGCCGATCAGCGAGCTGGTGTTCGACGACTGTCGCGTGGGCCAGGACGCGCTCGTAGGCGAGCTGGGAGCGGGCGGTGCCATCTTCCAGCAGTCGATGGAGTGGGAGCGCATCTGCCTGGTCGCGGCGCACGTCGGCACCATGCAGCGGCTGCTGGAGACCGCCGTCGATTACGCGCGCACGCGCAGGGCGTTCGGCAAGCCGATCGGCAAGTTCCAGGCGGTCGCGCACCGCATCGTCGACATGAAGGTGCGCCTCGAGGCCGCGCGTCTGCTCACGTACAAGGCGGCGTCGCGGCTGGAGAACGCCCGCGACGTCGGCATGGACGCGTCGCTCACCAAGCTCTTCGTCAGCGAGTCGCTGGTCGAGACCGCCATGGACGCCGTGCGCGTGCTCGGCGGCTACGGCTACATGCAGGAGTACGGGATCGAGCGCGCGCTGCGCGACGCGGTGGGAGGCGTCCTGTATTCAGGAACCTCCGAGATCCAGCGCAACATCGTCGCGGGGTGGCTGGGACTGTGAAGGGTGCCGCAAGGCACCAGCGAGCCCCCGGAACGCCGCAGTTGGCTCAGGGGCGTGGCCCGCGTGGCCCGCGTGGCCCGGCGTGGACGGGCCCGACTGGTCCGTTCCGCGGGCACGGGGTAGAGTCCTCTACCTCTCGTCCCAGACCATGCGCCTCGCCTCGATGATCGCCGGCCTGGCCTTGCCGGTGTTCCTGGGTTCGCTGACCGCCGGCCACGTCGCCCTGAACTTCGGCGGCTTCGCCGCCTTCGCCCAGCGCTTGAACAGGGGCGCGAACGCGCGCGGCGAGGTGGTCGTCGGTCACCTGCCGGTCACTTGACACCTCACGTGCCCGGTCACCAGTTGGCTGACCATGCACTCCGAGAGCGGCGCGGTGTTTCGCTCGCGTCGCTACACGAGCTTCGCGGCGATCACCGAGGCGATCGACGCCGGCACGCTCAAGGCCTCGTTCCTGCTCGCGCCGCTGGCCATGGTCATGCAGCGCAAGGGCACGCCGATCAAGATCGTGCACCTGGGCCACCGCGACGGCACGACGATGATCGTGCCGACCGACTCGCCGGTGAAGACGTTCGCCGACCTCAAGGGCAAGAAGATCGCGATCCCGCACCGCTACTCGAACCAGAGGATCCTGGTCGAGAGGTTGCGCGAGCAGTTCGGGATGGCGCCCGAGGACCTGAAACTCGTCGATTTCCCGCCGCCGGAGATGCCGGCGGCCCTGCGCATGGGTCAGATCGACGCCTACATCGTCGGCGAGCCGTTCCCGGCCAAGGCCGAGATGGCCGGCTTCGGGCGCGTCCTGTACTACACCAAGGACGTCTGGCCGGATTTCATCTCGTGCGTGCTGGTCGTACACGAGGACCTGATCCGCGAGAACCGAGCCCTGGTCGAGGAGATGGTGCGCGGCATCGGCGACTCGGGCGCGTGGATCGAGACCCCGGGCGAGGATCTGACCCCGGGCATCGTCGCGCAGCGCGAGGCGACGCCGGAGCAGCTGGCCGATCCCGACCTCATCGTCCTGCCCGACGACTTCGAGCGCATCCATCGCGTCCAGGCCGCGGCGATCGCGGCGCGCAAGGAGTACTACAACCAGGATCCCGAGCTGATGAGGTTCGTGTTGACCAAGCCGATCGACCGCGTGCGCTACACCAACCTGATCCCGGCCAGACGGGACTTCGAGGAGATCCAGCGCTACGCCGAGCGCCTGGGCTACTTCTCGTTCCGGCCGGTGACCCCCGAGGACCCGTTCGGGTTCGACGACTACTGCGACACCTCGTTCGCGCTGCACCGATGAAACGCCTGCTCTCCTTCGCGATCGGCCTGCTGGGGATCGTCGCCTTCGTGTTCCTCTGGCACCTGGCGACGATCGGCAACGAACGGACCGACATCCCCGGACCGCTGCTGGTCCTGGACGGGATCGTCGAGCTGCTGCAGCAGGGAGTACTCCAGCGCAACGTCGTGGCGTCGCTGTTCCGCGTCGCATGGGGCTTCGTCCTGGCGGTCGTCATCGGCGTGCCGCTCGGGTTGATCATGGCGCGACGACAGTTCGCCAACCGCAGCGTCGACCCGCTGGTCCAGATCCTGCGCCCGATCTCGCCGATCGCGTGGCTGCCGATCAGCACGCTGCTGTTCGGCGGGATCACGTTCTGGGACCCGGCCGACATCTCCGCGATCTTCCTCATCTTCCTGTCGTCGTTCTTTCCGATCGTGACCGCTACGCGCGCGGCGGTGCGCTCGATCGAGCCGAAGTACCTGCTCTCGGCGCAGAACTTCGACGTGCACGGGCTGGACGCCGTGCGCTGGGTGGTGCTGCCGGGCGCGTTGCCGCAGATCCTGACCGGCCTGCGCCTGGCGCTGGGGATCTCGTGGGTGGTCGTCGTCGCGGCCGAGATGCTGGGCGTCGCTTCAGGCCTGGGCTTCCAGGTGAACGACGCGCGCAACAACCTGCGCTATGACCTGGTGATTGCGGCCATGGTCATGATCGGGTTGATCGGGCTCGGGATCGACCGGGCGATGCTGGCGGTCGACGACGCGGTGCTGCGCCGCCGCGGGATGGTGCGGCGATGAGGACGCGAACATGAAGACGGACGTGGCCATCGTGGGCGGCGGCCCGGCTGGCGCTGCGAGCGCGATGTTCCTGCTGCGCGCGGGCGTGAAACCGCTGATCGTCGAGCAGGAGACGTTCCCCCGCTATCACATCGGTGAGTCGCTCACTGGGGCCGGCGGCGCGGTGCTCCGCGATCTGGGACTCGAAAACGAGATGTACGGGGCCAAGCACCCCGTCAAGCAGGGCGTGAACGTGTTCTGCCCGGCCGAGGAAGACACCTGGTTCGTGCCGGTGACCGCGCGCGACCCGGACTGGCGGCTCGTCGATACGGACACCTGGCAGGTGCGGCGCAGCCTCTTCGACCAGATGCTGCTGGACCAGGCCGTCGCCCGCGAGGCCACCCTCGTTCGCGGCAAGGCCGTTGCGCCCTTGCGGGGAGAAGGAGGCTCGGTGCGCGGCGTGCAGGTCAGCATGGCCGACGGCGGCGAGCTGGCGGACATCGAATCGGAGGTGCTGCTGGACTGCTCCGGGCAAGCGACGTGGCTGGCGAGGAGCGGGGGCGTGACCGGACCGAGGTCGCATGGTCCGTACGAGAAGCAGATCGCGATCGTCTCGCAGGCGGCCCGCGTCGTTCGCGGCGACGGTGGAACGCGGGAGAGCCATGGCGACAACACGCTGATCTTCTACCGGGAGAAGTACCACTGGGCGTGGGCGATCCCGCTCGACGCCGAGGTCGTGAGCGTCGGCGTCGTCGTGCCGGCGGCCTACTTCACCGGCAAGAAGGAGGGCCGGCGGGACTTCTTGCTGCGCGAGATGCGCGAGATGCACCCCGACCTCGAGCAACGCCTGCACGAGGTCGAGCTGGTCGAAGACGTGCACGTGATCCCCAACTACTCCTACCGGGTGCCCGAGTTCTGCGGGCGAGGGTTTCTGTGCATCGGCGACGCGCACCGCTTCGTCGACCCCATCTTCTCCTTCGGCGTGACCGTCGCCTTGCGCGAGGCGCAGTTCGCGGCCCCCCTGGTCGTGGAATACCTGGCCGGACGGGGACGGGACCGCGCGAACCCGTTCGCGGGACACCAGCGCTCGTGCGAGCAGGCGATCGACGTCCTCGAGGACATGATGGGCGCGTTCTGGCAGGATCCAACCGCGTTCGCCGTGCTGGCGCGCAGCCAGCACCGCGAGGAGCTGACCGACGTGTTCGCCGGGCGCGTGTTCGAGCACCAGCCCTCGGCCGCGGTGCTCGAGTTCCGCGCGTTGCTCGAGCGCCAGCGCGGGCGGGCGTCCACGGCGGGGCGCTCGGGCGCAGTCGGTGCGCGCGCTCACCTGGCAGGGGCGCCGCGTCCGGTGACGGTCCTGGCCGCGACAGCGCGAGCGGCAGCCACGAGCGCGCCGGCCAAGATCAAGGTCGTCGGCCTGTCGAAGTGGTTCTTCGGCGACAAGGGCCGCGTCGACGTGCTGGACGACATCGGCCTCGAAGTGCGGCAGGGGGAGTTCCTGGCCGTCGTCGGCCCGTCGGGCTGCGGCAAGTCGACGCTGCTCAACTGCATCGCCGGCTTCGAACCGGCGTCGCGCGGCTTCGTCGAGATCGACGGCGAGCGCGTCACCGGCACGTCGCGCCGGCGCGTCTTCGTGTTCCAGGAGCCGGCGATCTTCCCCTGGCTCACCGTGGCGCAGAACATCGGCTTCGGGCTGCGCAAGCTGCCCGCCGCGGAGCGCCGGCGGATCGTCGACGAGCACGTGCGCCTCGTCGGCCTGCAGGGGTTCGAGAAAGCCTACCCCAACGAACTGTCGGGCGGCATGAAGCAGCGCGTCGAGTTCGCGCGCGCGCTCGCGGTCGGCCCGACCGTGCTGTTCCTCGACGAGCCGTTCGGCGCACTGGACGCGTTCACCCGTCTCGAGATGCGCCGCGAGATCGTCAGGATCTGGCAGGAGACGAAGAAGACCTGCCTGCTGGTGACCCACGACGTCGAGGAGGCGACCGAGCTGTCGGACCGCATCGCGCTCATGACCAAGCGTCCGGCGCGCATCGCCGAGATCCTGGACAACCCGCTGCCGCGGCCGCGCGACTCCGACGACGCCGGGTTCCGCGCGATCAAGGACCACATCTACGGGATCCTCGGCGTCGAGCGGCGCGTGTGAAACCGCCGCCGCCGCGCCGGCCGGGCCCGAGGCCCCCACCTGCGACACCCGGCTTGCCCGGACGGGCGTCCCCAGTGGCGATGCCGTTCCCTGCGAGGCTTGCGCTCCGCGACAAGCCCGCTCCTGCTCGCCGTCCGACGGGCCAAGACCACGCCCGCCATGGCGCTGGCTCCTGCCTCGTGGTGGAGCGCACGAGCGTCGGATAGAAAGGGACGAAGCCATGGACGCGCAAGGAGCGCTGCGGATCCGGAGCGCGGAGGTCGTGCTCTCCTGCCTGGAGTTGGACGCGACGCTGTCCTTCTTCACCGAAGAGCTCGGATTCCGCCTGCAGGCCATCTTCCCCGCCGACGATCCCTCCGTGGCGATCCTCTCGGGACACGGGCTCCGTCTCCGGCTCGAACGCGGAGGCCCGGGAGCGCCCGGCGTCCTGCGCCTCTCCTGCCAGGACCTGGCCGCTCTCGGCAAGCGGACCCTGATCGCTCCGAACGGCACTCGCGTCGACCTGGTGGAGGCCGACCCGCCGCCCGTGCTGCCGCCTCTGCAACCGTCCTTCGTCGTGACCCGGATGAGCGACGCAAACGCCTGGCACACGGGCCGCGCGGGGATGCTCTATCGCGATCTCGTCCCGGATCGCCAGGGCGGCCGGTTCGTCGCGTCGCACATCCGGATCCCCGGCGGCGGACGCGTGCCCGATTACGTCCACTTCCACCGGGTCCGCTTCCAGATGATCTACTGCTACAAGGGCTGGGTGGAGCTCGTGTACGAGGACCAGGGCCCACCGTTCGTGATGCACGCGGGGGACTGCGTGCTGCAACCGCCGGAGATCCGCCACCGGGTGCTCGAGAGCTCGCCGGGGCTCGAGGTACTCGAGATCGGCTCTCCGGCGAGCCACGAGACCCTGGCCGATCACGATCTCTCGCTGCCGACTCCGACGCTGCGCCGGGAGCGCATCTTCGGCGGGCAGCGTTTCGTGCGCCACGAGGTCGCTTCCGCGCGCTGGCGACCGTGGCGGCTCGCGGGTTTCGAGTCCCGCGACCTCGGCCTCGCATCCGCCACGGACGGTCTCGCCGGGGTGCACGTGGTCCGCCCCACGGGTTCGCCTCGGCCGCAGGGTTGGAGCCACGACGCCGAGCTCCTGTTCACCTTCGTGCTGAGCGGCGCGATGACGCTCCACGTCGACGGACGCCGCGCAGAGCGCCTCCTCGCCGGCGACGCCTTCGTCGTACCGGCCGGGATGGGCCACGCGTTCGCGGAAGGCTCGCAGGACCTCGAACTGCTGGAGGTGGCGCTGCCGGCGGCGTTCCAGGTGGCCCGCCATGCCGACGTGGTGATCCCCGCGCGATGACGAGGCCGCTACTCCTTCACATAGAATGAGCCCCCGGCCTCGCACTCCACGCGGCGCCCTCAGGAGATCTCCATGAAGCGCTTGCTCTTCGTCCTCTCGTTCGTGGTCCTGACGTTCAGCTTCGGCTGCCAGATCGGCCATGACGGCGGATCGAGCTCCTCCGTGGTCCTCGGCCATCAGGCCCGGCGCGAGGAGGTGCGCCCGCTCGAGCTCATGCCGGAAGACGTCCTCGACCTCCGCACGACCTACGGCCGCATCGAGGTCGTGGCCGGCACGGGTCGGCCCGAGCTGCGCGCGACGCTCCACGCCGGCGGACGCACCGCCGAGGAGGCCAAGGCCGTGCTCGATCGCTACCGGCTCGAGATCGTGCGCGGTCCAAACGGCCCGCGGGCCGAGCTCGTCGGCGAACCCCTGGAGCTCCTCGACGGCTCGATCCACATGGAGCTCTCGGTCCACGCCGACTTCGTGGCCACGGTACCGGTCGGGACCCGGGTCGCCGCCGACTCCGGCAGCGGCGACATCGTCACGCGCGGAGTACTCGGGGGACTGCGGCTCGATACCCAGTATGGCTCGATCACGATCGACGAGGCGCGCGGCGACGTGCACGCCAAGAGCGGTTCCGGCGACGTGGAGGTGGCACGCCTCGACTGCAAGACGCCCGGCCCGGGGAAGGCCGAGCTCGAGAGCGGCTACGGCTGCGTTCGAGTCCAGCAAGCGCACGCCGGTCGAGTCTCCTGCGTCAGCGGTTCAGGCGACATCCGCGTCGGTTCGGCCGAGGTCGACTCGCTCGAGCTCACCACGGGCTACGGGAGCGTGAACGTAGAGCAAGCCGGCGGCGCGGTGCGCGCCAAGTCGGGGAGCGGCGACGTGCGCCTGGAAGGCGTGCGCGGCGCGATCACGGCCGAGAGCGGCTACGGCAAGGTCGAGATCGAGGGCGTGATCACCGCCCTGGACGCCACGAGCGGCTCGGGCGACGTGCGCGTGAAGGCGCACGCGGAGAGCCGCGTCGAGAGGGACTGGAAGCTCTCCTCGAGCTACGGAGCGGTGGTGCTCGAGGTACCCGAAGGCTTCGCGTGCGTGCTGGACGCGGACACCAGCTTCGGCAGCGTAGAGTGCGACTTCCCCGTGACGATCGAGGCCGGCAAGCGCAAGGGCGACCGCGGGCTGAAGGGCACGATCGGGGCAGGCGGCGGGGCCGTGCGACTCTCTTCCGGCAGCGGCGACGTCGCCCTCAAGAAGCACTAGACCGCGCTGGAGTCCGAGCGTTCGGCCTGAAGCTCCCCTACGCGTACTCCGAAGGACGGCGGAAGGGTCGGGAGTGGGTCGCGGCTACCTACCTCAGCACGTTGCGTGCGGACGTCGCTCCAGGCATCCTGAGCAGATACGTTGACAGGAGGGAAGCTCGCCATGCCGGACAACGGCTACGAAGTCGACGGTGCGCCGGAGAAGCATGATCGCAACGTCTGGGAGGGCAAGGAGGGTCCTCCTCCCTACTACGTCCTGAAGACATCCAAGAGCGCTCAGGAGGGCGGCCAGCCCAAGAGATACAACTGCAGTGAGTCCGCGCTGGCCAAGCTCGAGAACCGGCCGCCAAAGGATCCGGACGACGCGGACATGACGGAGACCGACGAGATCGAGGCGAAGCTCAAGGCTCCGCCGTTCTCTTTCGTGGAACTCGAGAGCCCGGAGGGTTCGCTGGCTCCCGCAGACTGCGCCTGCAAGAAGAAGACGAAGTGCGTCGTCCTGTACTTCGATCGCAATGCCGGAGAGCCGCGCAACCCCTATCACGTCGCGGTCTTCGATCCGCGCACCTGCGACTGGGGCGGCAAGGAGTCGGGCCACGGCGAAGTGCGGCGCTACAGGAATCCGGGCGACTACATCGAGTGGCGGAGGAGGAAGGCCGCAGAGCAAGGCCTCCCGCCCCCGAACGACACCATGGTCTTCTTGTGCCCGCCGGAACAGGACGGGGCCTGGATGCCGCCGTCGGACTCCTGGGTGCACGATCAGGCGAATCCCAGGACGACGACCGAGACTCAGGGCCGCGGAGGGTGTGCGGGCGGTGTCGTCCTCCTCGTCGCGTTGAGCGGGCTCGCGATCTCGCTCACGTGAGCGGATCCGTCGGTGCCGAGGCGCGCCGGCGTCCTGCCGCCGATCCCCGTTTGGCGGATCGAAAGGGGAGAGCTAGGCTCGTCCGCTGAACCCAGGGGAGAATGCGATGAACCTACTCACCAAGAACGTCGCTGCCAGCGTTGCCCGTGCCTCGAGCTCCATGCGCGGACTCACGGACGTAACAGAGGAACAGCAGCAGGAAATGCTCGGGCCGATCACGGTCTGGATCGTTTTCGCCTTCTGCCTCGCCTGTAGCGGCGCCGGAGTCTTTCTGAGTTTTCTCCTGCTCGGTCCGAGGATCACCGGAGTCAGGCTCTGGGGCGTCGGATTCGTGATTTCCATCGTGATGCTCGGCATCAGCTACGGCGCCAAGTATGCGAATCCTGCCGCTCGCAGGAGCTTCACGCCCATCGATCTCATCCAGTACCTCAGCCAGGGGTTTCTTTGGCCGAGCACTTGGCCAGCGCTGGCGGACTTCCTCGGCGTCCAAGAGCTCATTCCGCCTGCGCAGGACGCCTCGTGGCGGTTGGTCCTTCCACAGACTTTCTTCTAGCGAATCGGGCGTTCTGACGTCGACGAGCCTCGCTCACGACGGAGGGGCGCGTGATCTACGCTCTGCGCCGGCGCGGGCGAGAAGGCACCTCGCCTGCCGCCGATCCGCCGGCCGAGACTCACTGGGTGCCGACGGTCTCGAGCAGCGCGTTGCTCAGTGTGCCGTCGGCGCCCGGACCGCCAGGGCAAAAACCCTGGACCGCGTACTGGAAGCACTGGAAGCCGGTCGGCAGCGCTGGGACGGTCAAGGATGCGCTCTTGCTTGCGGGCAGCGGGACGATGAAGTTCTGACCCGTGCCGGCCGTGATGAAGACGAGGACCTGGCCCCACTTTGAGTTGAGCGGCACAGGGAGCTTGCCAGGGAACGACAGACGGAAGATCGTCAAACGGCCGCTCGGCGGAACCGGCGCTGCCGAGCAGTTCAGGGTCACGCGCCAGCCCTTGCCGATGACCGGGTAGTTATTGGTGTTGCCGCCGACACCGGCCGACGTGTTGGTCAGCACCCGGAAGTTCACGCCGCTCCCGTTGCAGGAGATGCTGTTGCCCTGCTTCGGCACGACCCAGGTCTGGAACTTCGACTCCTGCGGCACCGGGGAGCGCGACTTGCCGCCACCTCCCTGCTGGTAGCACCACGGCTTCCACTCCGCCGCCATCTGGGCCGCAGCGAACTTGGCGTCGATGCACTCCTTGAGCGTCATGCCCGGCACGGGATTCATGACGCATTCGTGATAGAACTTCGCAAAGTGGCTGAAGCACTCGCAGGCCTTGCCCGTCTTCCACGCGCACGTGCCGCCGACGCCGCTCGACGGAATGCCGAAGGCCTGCAGTTTGGGGCAGATGTCGTCCAGGAACTTCTCGGCGAAGCAGCAGTTGAGGACGACGCAGACGTTCCCTGCGTTCAGGGCTGCCAGCTTGCAGGCCAGATCCTGCCCGGTCAGGACCTCGGAGATCCCGCCGGCGCCGGCGCCGTTGTCGAGGACCATGCCGCAGCGCTTGTGGGATCCATGTCCTGTGAAGATGAAATACACCTTGTCGCACTGCATCTGCGCCAGGGCGTCGAGCTTGTCGCAGATGTCTTGCACGGTGGGGATACCCGCTCCGCCGAGCCCGAGCGTGCACCAGGCCGTCACGTCCGGATGTGACTCCATGAGCCACTTGGGGTTGGCGTTCTGGTGCCGCTTGTCCATGGAGCCGCTGACGATGACGCCCCACGTGTTGCCGATCCCCGATCCACCCGGGAGGCCTCCGCCCGCCGACGAGCACACGGCGTTTGACGGGAAGCTGCCGGACACGAGATCAAGGGATGCGCTCAGGCTGGCCGTGTCGCTATAGAACGATGTTCCGTTGACGAGGATCCAACTATCTCCGTCGAACTGGGGGATGGTGAAGTTGGTGTCGTCCACGGGCACCAGGAACACCTGCGTCGGGTGTTCGAAGTCGTCGTTCGGGCTGAGGTCGACGTAGAGGATCCAACTCGGCTCTGGGATCGCGACCGAGGTGCCGTCGATGGCGAAGAGGAGGCTGTCCGCAGCCGTCACTGAGAACTGAGGCGCCATCACGAACTCGTAAGAAGCGTTGGTGAACGTGGACTGGTAGAGCGCGATGGCCTGGCTCCGGGTCCTCGAACCCAGAGCGAAGGACACCGGGGTCGTAAGGCCCAAGAGGAACAGGACCCATGCGGCTGCAGCGAACGGACGGACTCTCTCCCATCTCATCGCACACCTCCCTTTTTTCCCCCGTTCTTGGGGGCAACCAACGCTGGATCTGGCGCACGTGGCGCCGGTGCCAATCGTTCGCTCGCTGAGACGGCCTCGGCGCAGGCCGAGTTCCGTCGATCCAAGGGGAACGACGCTCCAGCGCCCCCAATCCGTTACCCGGCAGAGGATTGTACTTTGTTTTTTTCGTCCCGACGGCGTCCCCTCACAGGAGGGCGCTGTCCTAATCTCCGTTCAGGACAGGGCCCAAAGGAGTTCGCCGCGTCTCCCCGGGAGCGGCCCTGTACACGTCCGCCCAGTATCATGCGCTTGGAGCGTTGTCAGGCGAGCCGGAACGAAGAGATCGACCTGGCCGCTTCCGCCGAGGGAGCCGAGACGATCGGGATCTCGCCGCGGTCGAGGAGCCAGGCTCGAACGTCCGTGATCGAGTTCCGGTCGACCGCGACGATCAGGTGACACCAGCCTCGCCACGCGCTCCTGCGGTCTTCCTCGGAGGGAATCGCCGGAGCGTCGGGGTGCGAGTGCCAGATGCCGACGATCTCCAGACCGAGCGTGCGCGCGCGATCTTCAGCCGCGACGAGCGCGCCAGGATCGAGCTCGAAGCTGCGCGCCGACTCGCCGCCGGGCGCGGCCCCCACTCGGAGGTTCCGAGCTCGCGCGACTTCCTCGACCGCGATCCCGTCCCCTACGCGCCGGCCGAGGAGCACACCGCAAACCTCCGACGGGTAGGCTTCCCGCGCGGAACGCTCGATTTCGGCGCGCGGCTCGGGCGCGAGGCGCAGGACCCGAGCGGGGACGGTCGAGGGTTCTCCGGTCGAGGTCCGGGGCAGGGCCATGGACCCAAGCCTACCGTCAAGGGCCGGCGGGCAGGGGTGGGCAGGACCGGCTCGGTTCCGTCGCGCGCTATGCTGACCGCCTCCACGACTTCCGATGCCTTTCGACCCGAAGAGTCCCTTCTCCGAGCGCGTGGAGAGCCTTCCGCGGCTCGGTCTCGGCATCTCGACCGAGTTCGGCGCGCGCGCGGCGGGCGGGCTCGATCCCCTCGAGTTCCGCGGGAGAGCGCCCGGGTTCGTGCGCTTCCTCGAGATCGGCTCCGATCTCGAGCGCGGGATCGACGCGGATGCGGCCGAATGGGCTCGGCGCGGGTTGCCGACGACGTATCACTTCCTCGATCTCAACCTCGAGGAAGCGGAGGACCTCGACGGACCCTGGATCGCCGACACGACCGCGCTCGCGCGCTCGGTCGGCGCCGCATGGCTCTGCGGCGACGCGGGGCTCTGGCACGTCGGCCCGCGCGAGCGCGGGCACGGCACCCTGATGCCTCCGGTGCTCGAACCCGACGGGGCGGACGCCCTGGCGGCGAACGTGTGCGTGCTGCGCGAGGCGAGCGGCTTCGAGGTCCTGCCGGAGAACCCGCCCGCGCACGTCTACCTCGGCCGCATGCATCTACTCGATTACTTCGCGCGCGTCGCCGAGCGCGCCGACTGCGGGCTCCTGCTCGACGTGGCGCATCTCGCGATCTATCAGCGCGTCGCGGGGCACGCGCCGCTCGACGGGCTCGAGGGCTTCCCGCTCGAGCGCGTGGTCGAGCTCCACGTCGCGGGCGGGACGCCGTTCCCCTGGCGCGGGCGGACCTTCGTCGAGGACGACCACGGCCTCTCGATCCTACCCGACACCTGGAGGATCCTCGAAGCGGTCCTGCCCAGCGCCGTCCACCTGCGCGCCGTCGTCCTCGAGTGCGAGCGCAACCGCATCGACGACGTCCTGCCGCTCTTCGAGCGCGTCGGGGCGCGGCTCGCGGGCGTGGGAGCGAGCGCGTGACCGACACCCGCTCGCTCCAGCGCACGCTCTTCCGCATGCAGGCGGACGCGACCTTCGCTCGGGACGTGTTCGCGGGGAGCGCCGAGGCACTCGCGACGACCGACCTCGGCTCCCAGGACCTGACGCTCCTGTGCGCCCTCGATCCTGCCGGCGTGAGCGCCGATCCGTTCGAGAAGCGGCGCACGCAGCTCCTCGGCAACCTCGCCACGGAATTCCTGCTGACCCTGGCGGCGGCGAACCGCTCGGGGGAGCACGAAGACCTGCTGGAAACCTTTCCACGCTCGCGCGAGTTCCACGCGGCCGTGCGCCGCGGCGACCGCTTGCCCTTCGCGTTCGCGCACCACGCACGAAGGAGGCTCGAGGAGCTCTCGGATCACGGCGGGGCGCAGGCCGCCCTCGCCGTGCTCGAGCTCGAGGAGTCCCTGGCGCGACTGCGGCGCGAAAGCGCGATCGAGGCCCGGCTCGAGCTCGCATCGGGCTTCGTCCAGCTCGCGCCGACGAGCCGGATCCTGGATCTCCCGCGGGGCACGCTCGGTTGGTGCGACGAGCTCCAGGCGAGCCTCGAGAACGGAGAGCCGCTTGCGCGCGCGCCGCAGGGCCTCGGAGCCGGACGCGAGGCCGCGCTCCTGTGCGTCGTCCCCACCGAGCGGCGTGCGCCGCGTGCGCTCCTCGAGGTGCGCGCCGAGCTCCTCGAGCCTCCCGCGGACGAGCTCTTGAGACTCACGGAGCGACCGTTCGGTCCCGACGAACGCCTCGACTACGCGCGCCGGCGCGGGGTCGCGCTGGAAGAGCTCGAGGCCTTCCTCCACGATTTCGTGGTCGAAGGCGTGCTGCTCGCGCGAGGAGCCTAGAGCCGGCGCGCTCCTGCTACACTCGACCTCCGTGCTCGAACCTCCTTCTCGAGCGCCCGATCCCTCCGCCGGATGGCTCGAGCGCTGGCAGCGCGCAGGTGACCGCGAGGCTCTCGACCGCCTCCTGCGGACGGAGGTCGAAACGTTGAAGGAGCGCATCCGCCGCCGCGGGCGCAACCTCGTGCGCGGCAGCCAGAGCGCCAGCGACGTCGCCCAGGAAGCGGTGCTCGGCCTGCTCAAGGTCCGCACCCCGCCGCGCTTCGAGGATCCTCGGGCGCTGCGAGCCTATCTGTGGCGCGCCGCGTGGAGGCTGTGCCTCGCCCGCATGCAGAGGCCCGGGCGCAGGGCCGTGCGTCTCGACCGCACGCGCTTGCAGGCGCTCGCCGACGCGCTCGTGACCACCAGGGGTTTGCGTCGCGGCGAGGAGGAGGAGCGCCGGGTCGCGCTCGATCTCGCGCTGAACCTGCTCCAGCCGCGCGAACGCGAGATCCTGGACCTCTTCTACTTCCAGCGCAGGAGCCTGGAAGAGGTCGCCCAGCGAGTCGGGGTCTCGCACGAGGCGGCAAAGAAGCGGCTCGCCCGCGCGCGTTCCATCCTGGCGAAGAAGCTCGGGAGCTGGACCGACCTCATCGGCTGAGGCGGCGCCGAATCCCGACTCCGAGACCTGGCAAGCGCCCGCACTTCGGGTAGCGTAACGGGGAGTTTCTCGGTCAGCCCAGCGGGGCCCAATCGCCGGGAGGCGAGCATGAAGACCACGAGCCGCAGGGAGTTCCTGGATAGAGCAGGGAAGACCATGGGCTGCGCCGCGGTGGGCTTGGCCATCGCGGAGCATCTCGGATTTGCGGAAGCGCTGTCCAGGCTCGAGCGAGAGCGTCTGCGATTCGGCGCGCTCGATCCGCTGGTCGACCTGCTGCAGGAGACGCCGGCCGATGCGCTGCTGCCGCTCGTCGTGCAGAAGCTGCGCGGCGGCACGGCGCTCGGCGACGTCGTGGGAGCCGGTGCGCTCGCGAACGCGCGCGCCTACGGCGGCACGAATTACAACGGCTACCACACGCTCATGGCGATGATGCCGAGCTTCGAGATGGCGCCGCAGATGCCCGAGCCGTATGCCGCGCTCCCCGTGCTCAAGGTGTTGCACCGCAACGCGCGCTTCCTGCAGGAGACCGGCCGGGCGACGACGGACGCCCTCGGGCCGCTCGGAGACGCCTCGCGCGCGGCCGGTCTGGTCGAGGGCGTGCATGCCCGAGACCTGCCGCAGGCAGAGCAGAGCCTCGCGGCGCTCGAGAGCGAGTCTCGCGCGCGAGCCTACGAAGAGCTGCAGGCGGTGGTGCGAGACGACATGAACGTGCACCGCGTTGTCCTCTCGTGGCGTGCGTACGACCTGCTCCGGCTCACCGGCGGGGATCAGGCCGTGACCCTGCTGCGCCAGTCCGTGCGTTTCTGCATCGACGAGGACGGCCAGCGCGTCCGCCGCGGCCAGGAACCGAGCGAGATCCGCGCGCTCCTTCCCCGGCTCATGGAGGATCACGGCTTGAACGGGCGCGAGAGGGGGAATCGCGCGGCCGACGAAGCCTCGATCGAACGCCTGAGCGACACCTTCTTCTCCGCCGAGCGCGCCACGGCAGCCGCCGCCGCCGCCGCGGCCCTGGCGGAAGGAATCGATCCCGAGGACGTCGGCGCGGCGATGTCGCTCGCGGCGACCCGGCTCCTCCTGCACGACCCTGGCCAGGCCCAGCAAGCGCCGGGGAAACCCGCCGGGAGCGTGCACGGCGCTTCCGTCGGCGTGCACGCCTCCGACGCTGCGAACGCGTGGAGGCACATCGCTCGCGTCGGCAGCGCTCGGAACGCATTCGCGAGCCTGATCGCCGGTGCCTACCACACGGCCGGCCAATCCGACCACGTCGGCGCCGTCCCGCACGACCAGGACGGCGAGCCTTGCACGAAGGACGACCGCGCCGCGCTCCTCGCCGAGATCGAGAGCCGCATCCGCGAGCGCGATCAGAAGGGCGCTTGCCGCGCCGCGCGCCGCTACGACGAGCTCGGTCACTCGCCCGCCGATCTGTTCGGGCTCTTGCTCGGATTCGCGGTGAGCGAGGACGGAGCGCTGCACGCCGAGAAGTACTTCCGCACCGCCCAGGACGAGCACTCCAGCGCGCGCCCCGCGCACCGCGGCCTCTATCTCGTCGCGCTCACCCGGGTCATGGCGAGCCACTTCGGATTCCCGGCGCCCGGCTGCGCAGAGGCGAAGGAGCTCCTGTCCGCCTGACGCCGGACGGCTCGCTCCAGGTGCGAGATCAACGCGCCCCATCGTCGGATGCAGGCGCACGGAATCGTTCCATGCCGGGGCGAGTCGCGAGCGCTCACGGCAGGTCGCGCGCGCAGCGGAAGCCCAGGACGACGTCGTGGTAGGTCGGGTGGGCCCACGGGCGATAGGCCGCATGGAACCAGTCGGGCGTGGACGCGGCATAGGCGCCGCCGCGCATCACGGGCATGTCCACGGTCGTCCCGCGCTCGTCCTGGTAGAAGTTCCGGCACCATTCCCGGCGCGATCCGGCGAGATCGCGCACGCCGAAGGGCGACTCGTCGATCCCAAAACTGCCGGCGGGGATGACCCAGGACGAGTCGTTGGCATCGGAATACTTGTTCACGCACCAGGTCGCGTCGAAACCCTCGCCCCACGGGAACGAGCGGCCGTCGGCGCCGCGAGCCGCGCGCTCGATGACCCATTCGTCGGGGAGCGAGAGCGCCCGGCCCTCCCGCGCCGAGCGCCAGGCGAGGTAACGCTGTGCGTCGCGCCAGGTGATCCCGCTGACCGGCACCGCCGCCTCCTCCTCGTCCGAGAGCTCGACGTAGTACTCCGGCCTCCACACGCCTTCGTCGTCGTAGATTCCCTGTGGGTTTCCCTGCTCGTCGCGCGCGACGAGTTCGACGGGCGTGCCCGGCCCCTTCCAGGCGGCGCGGATCTCGGCGTCGACCGCCGGATCGTTCAGGAACTCGGCGTACTCGGCTCGGGTCACCTCGCAGCGAGCGAGGAAGGTGCCCTCGACCCATTCCCGCCGGCGCGGGCTCGAGGGCAGTCCGGCCGGCGCCCCGCCGAGGAGCGACCAACCGGCGGGCACGTAGATCCATCCCGCGCCGCCGATCTCCTCGTCACTGAAGAGCGGGATCGGCTTCCCGTCCTGCGCGCTCCACTCGGAATCACGCTCGATCCGCAGCGGGTAGCGCGTGTCGCGCTTCGCCGGCGAGCGCAGGACGAAGAGCCAGGAGCCCGCAACGAGCGGCACGCCCGCGAGCGGCGTCGAGCCGAGCGCGAGCGGGTGCTCGAGGTCGGGCACGAGCCTGCCGCTTGGATCGTCGAGATAGCGGAAGGCCGTCACCTCGGCCCGGGACGGAACGGTATCGAGCGATAGCGTCCCGCGCGCGTCGAGCACCAGCTCCACGGGCGTCCCGCGCAACTGCGGCGCCAGGCGCAGCATGGCCTTCGGGTCGCGGTCCCGCTCGGCCTCGACGTAGAGTTGCGCGAGGAACTCGAGCCGCGCCCGCTCGATCTCGGGCAGGTCCGAGAGCGCGCGGGCCGAAGCGAAGTCGCGCTCGGCCTCCGCCGGCAGGACTTCGAGGGAACGCTCGAGCGCGGAGAGGTCCGCGCGAGCCTCGAACAGCTCCCGCTTCTCGTCCCCGTCGACGGCTTGCCAGGGAGGCGTCGTCCGCTCGAGCGTCGCGACCCGAGCGCGCAACTGCGGAAGCCTCTCGCGCGCCTCCGCGTGGGCCTTCGTCGACACGAGCGCACTCTCGAGGAGCTCGAGGGCCGCTCCCCGCCGAGCTCGGGACGACCCCGCCGCCGAGAGCGCCGCGGTGGCGGCGATCCCGACCAGACCGATCGCGATCGCCCCCGCCAGCGCCGGCCGGCGACGGGTCCAGCGGATCGCGCGGGTCGCCACGCCCGAGGGCCGCGCCCGGATCGGACGGATCTCGAGCAGCGCCTCGAGGTCCTCGGCCAGGGCCGTCGCGGACGCATAGCGCCGAGCGGGCTCCTTCTCCATCGCCTTCAGGATCACGGTCTCGAGGTCACGCGGGATGCGCGGGTTCAGCCGGCGCGGCCGGGCCGGCTCCTCGGAGAGGATCTGGTGGAAGAGCCGAGCCGTGGTCTCGCCGTCGAAGGGGAGCGCTCCGGTCGCGCACTCGTACAGCGTGACGCCGAGCGAGTACACGTCGCTCCGCTCGCCGATCGCCGACCGTCCGGGGTCGATCTGCTCCGGCGATGCGTAGCAAGGCGAGCCCCGGAACTGCCGCGACGACGTCAGCGTCTCGCTCGACTCGAGCCGCGCCAGGCCGAAGTCGAGCAGCAGCGCGCGGTCGCCGGGAACGATCCGGATGTTCGAGGGCTTGACGTCGCGGTGGATCACGCCCGCCCCGTGCGCGCACTCGAGAGCGCGCGCGATGTCGCGACCGAAGAGCACGACGCGGCGGAGCGCGATCCCGCCCTCCGCGCCGGGAGACTCGAGGATGAGCTCGCCGAGCCCCCGGCCCGGGAGCAGCTCCATCGCGAGGTAGAGGAGCCCGTGTTCCTCGCCGGCCGCGAAGACCGCGACGATGTTCGGGTGGCGCAAGCGCGCCACCGCCTGCGACTCGCGCTCGAAGCGCTTGCGCGCGGCGGGCGAGCCCGCCTGTTCGGGCCGAATGAGCTTGAGCGCCACATGGCGCCCCAACGAGACCTGTTCGGCCAGGTAGACGATCCCCATCCCCCCCGCGCCGAGGGAACGCAGGATGCGGAAGTCGCCGAACTGCTCGGAGACGAGCGCGGCAGGGAGATCGGCCGCCGGGCCGGATCCTCCACCCGCGAGGAGGCTGGCACGCGCGCGCAGGCGTGCGCGCTCGCTCTCGTCGAGCCCGGCGTGGCCGGCGAGGAAGCCTTCGATCTCGACCGGCTCGCCGCGCAGGGCGCGGTCGAGGAACTCGTCGAACAACTGGTCGACGCGGTCGGCGGAGGTCTCCATGAGAGCGACGCCGGGAGGGCGGCTGAATCCTAGCGCGCACCTCGATCCGGCGTCCCGGGACCCCCCGCCCCGCGCCTCTTCCCGTTGCGCAGCCGGGGAGTCGCCGAGTTTCCCGAGGATTCCCCGTCCCCGTGGAGAGCCAGGCCCCTTTGGCCCGGCGTGGTCGCAGGACATGGAGCCTGCGGCAGCAACCCTCTTCCAGTGCAGGTCTTCACGAAGGTGCTCCCATGATCCGCGCAACCAAGCTCTCGATCGCTTCGATCTTCTTGATCTCTTCGCTCGGCCCCACGGCCCGGGCCCAGACGCAGTGCACGCCCGCCTGGGACGGCTCGATCGGCGTGCCGGCTTTCAACAACGTGGTCCAGTCGCTCACGGTGTTCGACGACGGCGGCGGCTCGCAGCTCTACGCCGGCGGCTCCTTCACGGGCGTCGGCGCGACGGGCGCGAAGCATGTCGCCCGGTGGGACGGCTCGGCTTGGTCCGCGCTCGACACCGGAGTGACGCAGAGCGGAATCAGCGGGACCGTGCTCGCGCTGTCGCCGTTCAGCGACGGCGCCGGCGGGAGGCTGTGTGCCGCGGGCATCTTCGACACCGCTGGAGGAGTCCCGGCCGCCAACGTCGCGCAGTGGAGCGGCTCGTCGTGGTCAGCGATGGGCGACGGGTTCAACAACACCGTGTACGCGCTCGCGCGGAACAACGGCGAGCTGTATGCCGCCGGCAACTTCACCACCTCGGGGCCGGACCTGATCACACGGATCGCCGAGTGGAGCGGCTCGGACTGGACGCCGCTCGCCGCAGGTTTCAACAGCTTCGTGTTCGCGCTCGCGAGCTTCGACGACGGCTCCGGCGGCGGTCCCGAGCTCTGTGCCGGCGGCCAGTTCAGCCTGTCGGGCACGACCCCGATCAAGAAGATCGCCCAGTGGAACGGCCTGACGTGGTCACCCCTGGGCGACGGCCTCGACAACTCCTTCGGCAATGCGTGGGTAGCCGCGCTCGCGGTGTACGACGACGGCAGCGGCTCGGGCCCGGAGCTCTACGCCGGCGGCAATTTCACGTTGTCGGGAACGACGAACATCAGCCACGTCGCGAAATGGAACGGCTCGGCCTGGCTGCCGCTGGGCAGCGGCGTGAACGGATTCCTCGGCGTGACCGCGCTCGCGGTCTACGACGACGGCAGCGGCTCGGGGCCGGAGCTCTACGCGGGCGGCGACTTCACGGTCGCGGGCGGCGTGAGCGCGACCTTCGTCGCCAAGTGGAACGGAACGTCCTGGTCGTCGCCCGGAACCGGGGTCGACCTGCCGGTGTATGCGCTCGAGACCTTCGACGACGGCGCGGGCGCTTCGCTCTACGCCGGCGGCCAGTTCCAGCACGCGGGCGGGATGCTCGCCGGCGGCGTCGCCGAATGGCACGGCACTCCGCCCACTCCGGCGAGCGCTTCGTTCCGCAACGGCAGCGGCGTGAACCCGGCCGGCTTCGCGCAGGTCACGCCCTCGGTCATCGGGACGAACTGGAACGTGACGGTGGACGTCGTCACGCCCCCGAACGTCTATGCCAGCATCGTGGTCGCGGGTCTCGGCGGTCCGACCCAGGTGAGCACCGGCTTCGGCGAGCTCCTGTGCCTGCCCCCGTACTTCAAGAGCGTGGCGTTCGGCGCGCATTCGATCCCGATCCCGAACGACTGCGGATCCGTCGGCATGGTCGTCTGCACCCAGGCGGCGACCCTCGCTCCCGGCGACATCCGCCTGCAGAACGCGCTGGACATCACGATCGGGACGTTCTGACGGCTCGCAGGGATTCGCGAAGGTGGGCGGCGCGGGCTTCGATCGGGCCCGCGCCGCCGCCTAGAATGGCGGGGCGCTTCGCGACCCATCGAAACCCATGCCCATGCAGACCCTCGTGCATCCGAACCGCGGCCAGCTCGCGCTCCACGTCCAGCACTGGCAGACGATCGGCGATCTCGTCGACCAGTGCATCGACCTGATGCTGAACCTGCGCCAGAGCGGCCACCCGGGCGGCTCGCGCTCGAAGGTGCCGCTGCTCGTCTCGACCACGCTCTCGGGCGCGATGCGCTGGGACATCCGCCATCCCGAGCACCCCTCCGGCGATCGCTTCGTGCTCGTCGCCGGCCACTGCTGCCCGCTGGTCTACGCCATGCTCGCGGTCTACAACGAGGCCCTGCGGCTGCGCTACGCCGAGACGAAGGACCCGCGCTACCTCGTGCCGAAGGCCGCCGAACGGCAGCTCACCTGGGAGGACCTGCTCTGGCTGCGCCACAACGGCCACCTCCCCGGCCACGCGGAGATGGAGGGGAAGACGCTCTTCTTCAAGTTCAACACCGGGCCCTCCGGGCACGGCGCGCCGCCCTCGGTCGGCGAGGCGATGGCGCTTAAGCACGCCGGCGCGGGCGAGGTGATGGTCTTCGCGATGGAGGGCGAGGGCGGTCACACCGCGGGCGCGCATCACGAGGTCAAGAACTCCGCCTGGGGCCTGGGGCTCGACAACCTCGTCTATCTCTTCGACTGGAACGACCACGGGATCGATGCGCGCGCCTGCAGCGAGGTCGTCCACGGCACCCCGAGCGACTGGTACGAGCCGTATGGATGGCGCGTCGCGGGCACCGAGGAGGGCGAGAACTACGCAGAGATCGTGCGCGCGCTCGAGACGATCGTGCGGCCTGAGGAGAGCGGCGGGCGCCCCGGCATGGTGTGGGTGAAGACGCGCAAGGGCCGCGGCTACTACAAGTTCGACGCCGCATCCCACGGCACGCCCCACAAGCGCAACAGCGAGCTCTTCTGGAAGGGCCGCGAGGATTTCCAGAGGAAGCACGGCGTCGCGTTCGCCGGCTTCGGCGACACGACCGATCCGGGTGAGGAAAAGTGCCGCGAGCAGACGCGCGGCTGGTTCGAGACCGTGTTCTCGGTGCTGCGGCGCGACCGCGCGCTCGTTGCCTACCTCGCCGACCGGCTGGTCGAGGTCGGGGAATCGGTCCCCGAACGCCCCGAGGGTTTTCGGCTCACCGCGAAGACGAACCTGGCGCAGGACCGGAGCTGGCTCGCGCTGGAGAAGCTGCCGAGCGAGCTCTTCGTCAAGCCCGGCACGAAGGCGCCGAATCGCGAGGGCTTCGCCAAGTTCGGCGCGTGGGTGAACGCCGTCGCGCGCGAGACGATGGGCCGGCCGCTCGTGCTCGCCTGCTCGGCGGACCTCGCCGAGTCGACGAACATCTCGGGCTTCGCGAAGGACTGGGGCGCGATCAAGGGCTTCGGCTGGTACGAGCGCTCGAAGAACCCCGGGGGGGCGCTCTTGCCGCAGCAGATCACCGAGTTCACGAACTCGGGGCTCACGGTCGGACTCGCCGTGACGAACATGGCCGCCGACCCCGAGCGCGAATTCCTGGGCTACTGGGGTGCCTGCTCGACCTACGGGTCGTTCTCGTACCTGAAGTACGGGCTGATGCGGCTCTTCAGCCAGCTCGCGCAGGACTGTCCGCTGCGGGTCGGCAAGGCGATCTGGGTCGTGGGCCACTCCGGCCCCGAGACGGCCGAGGACAGCCGCACGCACTTCGGCATCTTCGCGCCGGGCGTGACGCAGCTCTTCCCGGACGGCCACGTGATCAACGTGCACCCCTGGGAGACGAACGAGGTCGCTCCGGCGCTCGCCGCGGCGCTCATGACCGACCTACCGATCGTCGCCGTGCACCTGACGCGGCCCGCGGTCGCGATCCCCGACCGAGCGGCGCTCGGCGTGCCGAGCCACTTCGAGGCCGCCAAGGGCGCCTACGTGATCAAACCTCACGACCCCGGACGGCCGATCGAGGGCACGCTCATCGTCCAGGGCACGAGCACGACCGAGTCGCTCTACGCGCTCCTCCCGCGCTTCCTCGCGGGCGAGGGCCCGAACGTGAAGCTCGTCCAGGCGGTCTCCTGGGAGCTCTTCCAGCGCCAGGACGAGGCCCATCGCAAGCGCGTCTTGCCCCGCGAGGACTGGCTCGACTCGACCGTGATCACGAACGGCGCGCGGCGCCTGATGCACGACTGGCTCCCGCACAAGGTCGCCGAGCGCTACGCCATGAGCCCGGACTGGGACGACCGCTGGCGCACCGGCGGGAGCGTGGAAGAGCTCAAGAAGGAAGCCCACATCGACCCCATGTCGCTGTGGGAGGGGATCGCGCGCTTCGCGCGGGACAGGAAGCAGAGGCTGCGGGAGATCGCGCCTTGACCTCCGAGATCGTTACTGTGCTCGCCTCCCCGGCGAAGCCCGGAATGGCGGTTCGCACTCTCCTCGCCCTCGGTTGCGTAGCGGTTCCCGCTCACCAGTCTACCTCGCGTCCCTTCGGTGCCCTATGCCATCGCGATCGGGGACATGAACGCCGACGGCGAGCAGGATGTCATGATCGGATGCGACGAAGCGCCCGGATCGGTCTTCCTCAACGGCGGGAAGGGAACGGCGTTCACGCTCGTGGGCTTCGGCGACGGGCGAGGCGCTGTGTACGGCCTGGCGCTCGCGGACCTGGACGGCGACGGGCTCGAGGACATCGTCGCGGCCCGCAGCGACGCGCCCAACGTCGTGTACTTCGGGGGCATGCCTTGAACCTGGACGGCAAGCCCGAGTAGAGCACGACACCGTACCAACGTCGTCACATCCCCCACCTCCTCATCCGCGGGAGGTCGCCCTGGCCTAACCTTCTGGAAACGCTCCCTATTCCGCCCGCGTAAGAGCGGGCCGTTTCCGCGGCGGCCCCGAGTCGAGGTCTCCCGCCCTTCCCTCCGCCTACCATGAAGCTCTCCTCCATCCCCTGGCGATCCCTGCTCTCGATCGCTCTACTCCTCCCGCTCTCCTCCTGCGTCTTCGTCCACGTCCGGGGCGACCTCCCGGAGGACGCCTGGCTCTCCGAGCTCGTCGACCAGGACGCGCCGGCGACGTTCCAGCGCTGCGACGACATGAAGCTGCGCCTGCGGGCTTTCCTGTGGGGCAAGACGGGGTCGCTCGCCACGGGCTTCACCTGTGCGCCCGAGGACCTTGACGCCTACTTCGAGAGCGTCTGCGAAAACGTGGAGACGGAGATCGGGAAGCGCGACTGCCATGTCTGCGGCCACAGCGACGGCACGCACCGGAGGACCCTGCGCTACGAGGGGGACGAGAGCGGCGAGGTCGTGGTGTCGATCACGGAGCAGGCCGGGGATCCCGAGCATCCCTACCGGCTCGAGCTCACCTGGGAAGAGGACTGATCCGGTTCCCAGCGGTGACGGCCGCGGCCTTGGCCGTCGGGGGCCAAGGTGGAGGCTCGCGAAGCCCGGCCATCACGTCGGACCTCCCTCGGGAAGAGGCCCTCGGGAAGAGGATAGGATGGCGCCCTCCGGCCCCCACCAGAGCTAGACCAGGAGCCACGCCATGGAGATGCCCAAGCCGACCGCCGACCACAAGCGACTCGAGAAGCTCGCCGGGGACTGGAGAGGCAAGGAGAAAATGTACCCCTCGCCCTGGGATCCGAAGGGCGGCGACGCGCAGGCAACGACGCGCGGGCGCGTCGCGCTCGACGGGTTCGCCGTGATCGCCGACTACGAGCAGTCGCGCGACGAGAAGCGCACCTTCGCGGGGCACGCCGTGTACACCTGGGATGCGCAGGCGAAAGAGGTCGTGCTGCACTGGTTCGACAGCTCGGGCCAGGGCGTGGACCAGTTCCGGGGTGCCTGGAAGGGCGACCAGCTCCAACTCCAGAGCCAGAACCCGATGGGGTTCTGGCGCATGTCCTACGACCTCTCCAAGTCCGGATCGATGACCTCGCGCATGGAGACGTCGCAGGACGGCAAGAGCTGGAATCCGCTCTTCGACGGGAGCTACCAGCGCGAGGGCTGAAGCTCCCAGGCGGCTCTCCCGCCCGCAATCCGCCCGTCGCGCGTACCGAGGGCGGCCCGAGCCGTGCGCGCACGATGCGCGACGGCAGTTGAGCGACGCGGACCGATGGCTATCCTGCGACGCCATGAAGCGCACGGCCCTCCGCACCCTGTCTCTGCTCCTCGTCCTTTGCGCCTGCAAGTCCACGGCGGATTACTCGCGAACCCTGCCCGACGGGGCCTCGGCCCTGATCCCGCTCGGGCCGAAGGACAAGAAGCCCGACCTCTCCGGTCAATGGGAGGAGCGCGACGAGATCCTGCCCGCGCTCGATCTCTCGATCGTCTGGACGAAGCGTGAGCACGCGCAGCGCTTCTTCCCGCAGGCCGGCATCACCCACGAGCGCGCGCTGCGCTCGCTCGAGCGCTTCCGCGAGATCCTCGGCGGCGCGAGCGGTCCCGAGGACTTCCACAAGCAGCTCGAGAACGAGTTCCAGATCTACAAGAGCGCCGGCTGGGACGGGCGCGGCGGCGGCGTGCTCTTCACGGCCTACTGCACGCCGATCCTGCGCGGCAGCCGCGAGCGTACGGACGAGTACCGCTACCCGCTCTACGCCCTCCCTCCGGACCTTGTCAAGGAGCGCGACGGCACCGTCAAGGGCTGGGACATGGCGCTCGGCATGCTCCCCAACTACCCCTCGCGCGGCGCGATCGAGGCCGGAGGCCTGCTCGCGAACCGCGGCCTCGAGCTCGTGTGGCTCGCCGACCCGATCGACGCCTACATCGCACACGTCAACGGATCGGCCTTCATCGAGCTCCCCGATGGAACGCTCGAGCGTCTCGGCTACGCGGGCAAGAACGGCCGGCCCTATCGATCGCTCGGCAAGGAGCTCGTGGCCGACGGCAAGATCAAGAAGGGCAAGGCGAGCCTGCGCGCGATCCGCGAATGGGCGAAGGGCGCCTCGGCCGAGGAGCTGCACGACTACCTCTCGCGCAACCAGTCCTACGTCTTCTTCACACCGATCGCGGGCAACCCCCACGGCAGCCTCGACGTCGAGGTGACCGCCGGCCGCTCGATCGCCACGGACAAGGCCCTCTTCCCGCGCGGTGCACTGGTCTTCGTCGAACCCGAACCGGGCGTCGCGGCGGACGCGCCCGCGAAGCGCTTCTACTTCGACCAGGACACGGGGGGCGCGATCCGCACCGCGGGACGCGCCGACCTGTACCTCGGCATCGGACCCGCGGCCGAGGAGGTCGCGGGACACACGCAGCTAGAGGGCCAGCTCTACTACTTCTTCCTGAAGGAATGAGCCCGACTTGAGCACGCCGCAGGACTGGTACCGAACCTTCTTCGAGGGCCCCGCGCTCGACTTCTGGCGCGCGGTGACCACGCACGAGTTCACGCGCGAGCAAGCGACCTCGATCCGCGGCGCGCTCGGGCTCGTGCCGGGCGAGCGCATCCTCGACGTGCCCTGCGGCAACGGGCGGCTGGCGCTCGCGCTCGCCGCGCAGGGGATGCGCGCGAGCGGGGTCGACCTCGCCGCCGACTTCGTGACCGAGGCCCGGCGCAACGCGCGCGAGCGCGCGCTCGAGGTCGACTTCCTCCTCGGCGACATGCGCGAGCTCCCTTGGAAGAGCGAATTCGACGCCGCCTTCTGCGTGGGGAACAGCTTCGGCTACCTGGAACACGAAGGGAACCTCGAGTTCCTGGCGGCGATCGCGCGCGCGCTCGTCCCCGGCGGCCGCTTCCTGCTCGAATACCCGATGGTTGCCGAGATCTCCCTCACCCGACCCGAGGAGCGCGATTGGATCGACTTCGGAGGGATCCGCATGCACGCGGACTCGACCTACGACGTCGAGCGCTCGCGCATCGACACGACCTATACCTTCGAGCGTGGGGGGGAGCTCGTCGCGCGCGAGGCCTCCTACCAGGTCTACACCTGCCGCGAGCTGCTCGAGATCCTGCACGCGGCCGGCTTCGCCTCGGCCGAGCTGTGGGGCGACCTCGCGGGCACGCGTTTCGCGCGCGGGACGAGCGACGTGCTCTACGTGTTCGCGCGCCGCTGACGGGATCGACGGGCGCTCACACGAAGAAGAGCCAGGTCGCGAGCGCGAAGAGCGGGATCAGGATCCCGATCGAGTAGGCCATGTACCCGAAGAAGCTCGGCATGCGTACGCCGTTCTCCTCGGCGATCGCCTTGACCATGAAGTTCGGGCCGTTGCCGATGTAGGTGTTCGCGCCCATGAACACGGAACCGCAGGAGATCGCGGCGAGCAGGAGCTCTGCGGCGTGCCCCCGGGTCAGGAACTCGGCCAGATAGCGCCCCTCGACGCTGATGCCTTCCAGTCCGCAGGCCGTCGCCGAGAACGTGAGGTAGGTGGGCGCGTTGTCGAGGAAGCTCGAGAGCCCTCCCGAGGCCCAGAAGAACTGCCAGGGCTGGTCCAGGCCGAAGGCAAGTCCCAGCACGGAACGCTCGCCCTGTCCCCAGGCGTTCAGCACGAGCAGCGCCGGTGCCATGGTCACGAAGATACCGGCGAAGAGCACCGCCACCTCGACGATCGGGTTCCACGAGAAGCGGTTGTTCGTTCGGATGGCGGTCGGGGTGGTGGAGTAGGCGAGGAGCCCGATCCCGAGCATGGCGCCTTCCTGGACGCCGAAGGGCCAGGGCTCGCCGCCGTGGAAGAGCCCGCGTCCGGCCGCGAAGATCGTCGCCACGATCCCCAGGAGGAACAGGAAGTTGAGGCCGCCCTCGATTCGCAGCGGCTCGTGCTGCATGACCTCCTTGAGCTGCGCTCCCGGCCGAGCCTTCTCCTCCTGGTCGAGAACGCGCTGGTCCCACACGTTGAAGACGACGAGCAGCGCCCCGTTCAGGAACAGCCATTCCTTCCAGAGCTGCAGGGTCCACTCGAAGGGAACTCCCTTGAGGTAGCCCAAGAAGAGCGGCGGATCGCCGACCGGCGTCAGCAGGCCGCCGCAGTTCGAGACCATGAAGATGAAGAAGACGACGATGTGCACCGTGCGCTGCCGCGAGGCGTTGGCCCGCAGCAGCGGACGGATCAGGAGCATCGACGCCCCGGTGGTCCCGATCACGCTGGCGAGGATCGCCCCGAGTCCGAGGATGCCCGTGTTGACGAGCGGCGTCCCCGAGAGCGAGCCGCGCACGTGGATCCCGCCCGAGATCGCGAACAGGGCGGCCAGGAGGACGATGAACGAGACGTACTCCTCCCCCTTCTCGAGCAGTGCGTGGTGCCCGGCGTCGCCGTGTGCCAGCAGGAGATAGGCCGCGATCGGCAGGGCAAAGGCGAGCGCGACGATCCCCTTGTTCCTGTTGTGCTCCCAGAAGTGCGGGGTGACGAGCGGCAGGATCGCGATCGATAGCAGGAGCCCGACGAAGGGCAGGAGGGTCCAGAGCGGGAGGAACGCGCCGAGACCGGTCTCCTGGGCGAAAGCCGGCGCGCGCGGGACGAGGACGGAGAGGGACAGAGCGAGGAACGCGGGCATGCGGAGGCTCCGGGGTCGTGACGGCCGGCCGGCGAAGTCTGGGGGGGCCGCCTCGTCGGCGCAAGCTCCCGCGGCGCGGACGGCGCGACCGGGCTCGCCTGCCGGCCTCTCCGGCTCGCGAAGGTTGGCGCTCCATTGACACCTCAGGGCGGCCCGGATACGAGGCGCTCGAGGTGATCCCATGGCGAAGCCCCCCGTCGAACGAGCCTCCCCGCCCACGAAACCCGCCTTCCGCGGCCTCGAGACGAAGCTCGTCCACGCCGGCGCGGACCACGTGCAGGGCGCGGTCGTGACGCCCGTGTTCCAGACGGCGCAGTTCGAGTACGCAGGCGAGACCGACTACCACGACCTGCGCTACATCCGGCTGAACAACACGCCGAACCATCGAGGACTGCACGAGAAGCTCGCCGCCATCGAAGGCGCCGAGGCCGCGCTGGTCACGGCGAGCGGCATGGCCGCCATCTCGACCGCGCTGCTCGCCCTGCTCCAGCAGGGCGACCATCTGCTGGCGCAGAGCTGCCTCTACGGCGGCACGCACGACTTCGTCACCGACGACCTGCCGCTCCTCGGCATCGAGCATGACTTCGTCGACGGCGATGCTCCCGGCTCCTGGCGAGCGAAGCTCCGTCCGCGGACGAAGGCGTTCTACCTGGAGACGCTGTCGAACCCGCTGATCCAGATCCCCGATCTCGAGGCCGCGGTCGAGTTCGCGCGCTCGCACGGACTTCTCACGCTGATCGACAACACCTTCGCGAGCCCGGTCAACTTCCGCCCGATCGAGCACGGTTTCGATCTCTCGCTCCACAGCGCCACCAAGTACCTGAACGGTCACTCCGACATCGTCGCCGGAGCCGTGATCGGGGGCGCGGAGCTCGTCGATCGGATCCGCCGCAAGCTGAACCACCTCGGTGGTTCCCTCGACCCGCACGCCTGCTTCCTCCTGGAGCGCGGCCTCAAGACGCTCGCGGTGCGCGTGAGGCACCAGAACGCGAGCGCGCTCGCCCTGGCGCGCTTCCTGGAAGCGCATCCCGCCGTGATCCGCGTGAATCACCCCGGTCTCGCGAGCCACCCGCGGCACGCGCGCGCGGCGCGGCTCTTCGGCGGCTCGGGCGGCGGCTTCGGCGGCATGCTCTCCTTCGAGCTCGCGGACGGGGAAGAGGCCGCGCGACGCTTCGTCGAGCGCGTGCGGATCTTCGTGAGGGCGCCGAGCCTGGGCGGCGCGGAATCGCTCGTGACGCGACCCGCCACGACCTCGCACGCCGGCCTCCCGCCCGCCGAACGCGAGCGTCTTGGCATCACCGCGGGTCTCGTGCGCGTCTCGGTGGGATTGGAGACGGTCGAGGACCTGATCGACGACGCACGGGCGGCGTTGGAGGGTTGAGGCGGAGGGCGGAGCGTCCCGACCCAGGGGGCCCTGCATCGCCCTGGGTCAAGACGCGTGGCCGACGAGCTACCGCAGCGATCCTTCCGGATGCCGTTCGGTCCGGAGAGCCTCGAGACGGGCGCGAAGTTCCTCGAGCTCGCGACGACGCGTTTCGAGGAGCTCGCGCAGTTCACGCAACTCCGCGTCGCGGCGGGCGCGGTCCGTGTGCGCATCGTGTTCGTGGCCTGAATTCATGTCCACGTAGACCTGGCGGCGTTCCGCATTGCGCTGAAACTCCTCGACCTTTCGCCGGATCCCTTCCCCCGTGGCCTCGTGTTGCTCGAGCTCGAACCGTCGGAACTTCATGGGCTCGAACGCCTCGGGGGCAGCCGGGGCCGGGGGAGGCGCGAGGTGCGTGCGCTCATAGACATGGAAGCCCGGAACCGCGTCGGGCGCGGCCGGGACGCCGGGAGACGCAGGATGCACGCCCCCGTAGACGTGGAAGCCCGAGATTGCGTCCGCCTGCGCCTTTCCGAGTGCGTCCATGGCCTCGCGCAACGCCTCGTTGTCCGGCTGGGCTTCCAGGGCGCGTTGAATGGCCTCCCGCGCGCGTTCGATGGCTTCTCCGCTGTTCTGGATCGCTTCGACGACGAACGGCTGCACTTGGATCAGGTTGCCCGGGAGGACCCCGACGCGCGCCGGCTCTCGCCGCAGCTTCAGGTCGTGGCCGTCGATCACGATGTCCCTCGATTCACCGTCGCGCACGATCTGGATCACGATCTGACCACCGGACAAGTGGCGCTTCGCCGCGTTCAGGTTGTCGAGCGTCGCGGGCCCACCTTCGACCTGGACGATGACGTCGCCGCTCTCGATCCCCGAGCGCTCCGCGAGCGAGCCGCGGACGACCCCCTGGATCGCTAGGACCTGTTCGTGCGGCACGTCGATCCCAGAGAGCTCCCCCTCGCCGGGCGTTCCGAGCTCGAGTCCGATCATCGGGAGTTCCTGGCCTTGCGCGAAGACCGCGACGCCGTGTCCGCCTCCCTGGGAGGGTGCGACGCCGGCGTGCTCCTGCCTCCAAAGGTGGGGTGCCTGCGCGGCGGACGTCCGAGGCCGAGCAACTCCTCCAGCATGGGGAGGCGGCGGCGGCTCCGGATGCTGGCCGATCGCTGCAACAGGCGCCACCGCGCTGGAAGGAACCGCAGCCGTTGCGTCGCAACCGTGCGGGCAGGTTTCCTGAAAGTGGGCTCCCTGCGCATGGCTCAAGCACGAGGCCAGGGCGAGTTGGCCACCCCACACGAAGGGGAGGAAGGCGAACGCGCCACCGACCATGAACCGGCGAAGGCCCGCCGGGCGGGCCGTGGAACGATTGAGAAGCATTTCGATCCTCCGAGAAAGTTGACCGCGGGTCGTAGTCCAGGGGAGAAGGGCCGTGGACGAGAGGTGGGGTGTTCGAATCTGCCGCTGCATCCACTCCGCGTATTCCACCAGGGCCGCGGCGTAGCGCTTGGGGTGCCCCGTGCGGAGCGCGACGCGTGCATCGCACGAGAGCTCGCGGAAGAGATCCAGTTGGCGCGAGAGCCACTTGGCAGCGGGATGAAACCAGAAGGGGGCCCGCAGGAGCTCCTGAGCGAGAACGACCCACCCGTCGCGGCGTTCCAGGTGCACGAGCTCGTGGAGCAGGACGCAGCGCAGCACATCGGCGCTCGGTGCGCAGGAACCTCGGCGCGGCAGCAGGATCACAGGCCTTCCCAGCCCGGAGCACATGGGAACCCGGATGTCGGGAGTGCACAGGAGCTCGACCTTGGATCCGATCGGAGAGGAGGCCCGGATGCCTTCCCAGAGGTCGAGGGTGGCGCGATCGCGCACGGGTCGTGCCCTCTCGAGCAGCGTCTTCGTGCGAACGATGCGGATCGCGGTCCAGGCGAGGCGGAGGACCAGACCGGTCACGTAGACCAGAGCGAGGGCCTGCCAGAACCTCGAGAAACCCCGCGTCGAAGGCACCGCGGGCTCGGTCGAGAGCTCGACCGGCGGTGCAGGCGAGGAGTCCACGGGACCGTGCCCTCCGGAGGTCGGCGTCAAGCCCTCGAGGGAGTCCGAGGAGAAGGCGACTCGCTCGAGCTCGGGCGCGCTCAGGAGGACCGGCTCTTCCAGGATCTCGCCCGCAGCCTTGAGCCCGGTGGTATTCGGGGCCTCGTTCCAGGAGATCGAAGCGAGCCAGGCTGCGAGCACGTCGCCCCCGGGAAGTCGAGCACCATGCACGCCGAGCTGGAGAGCGGGCAGCACGAGCGCCACCGCTAGGACCACACGCAGCAGCCGGTAGGACGCGAGGGGTTCGCGCTTCCAGCCCACGAGCAGGACGCGGGCCAGGAGTGCGGTGAAGGCGAGCCCGACCGAGCCAACCAGGAGGTGCGAGAACCAGGAGCTCATACCCTCCCCTCTTCGTCTTGCAGTTGGCGTTCGATCCGTTGCTTCAGCGCCGAGAGCTCGTCACGGCTCATCGACTCGTGTTCGAGCAGGTGCGCGAGGAGGGGTTGCGCCCGCCCCGCGAAGAGTCGCTGGACGAACTCGCTCGTCATCCGATGACGCGCCTCGTCCTGGGTCCAGCGCGCTCGATACTCATGGGCTCGTCCCTTGCCGGCGCGAACCTCGAGCACTCCCTTGCGGCGCAGGATGTTCATCATGGTCTGGACCGTCGTGTAGGCGAAACTTCGGCCGAGTTCGGCCAGGCGGTCGACCACGGCCCGGACCGTGAGCGGTTCCGGGTGGACCTCCCAGATGACCTGCATGATCTCGAGCTCGAGGTCCGTGAGGCGCTGGGAACGTGCGGAGCCCATGTCGTTCCTAAAGTATTAGGACTTCGCGGAACTGACTACTAAGACTTTCGTAGATCCGGCGTAAGCCGCACAGACCCTCGCCTCGTGGCGGGCGCTTACGGCTCGTCCGGCGCCCGAGTTGGACCGGCCACGCGGATCGGATCGGGTCTGGGCCCGACCTCGTCCCCGAAGGACTCCCCGGTAACCTCGAATCGCAGGGCAGCAAGAAGGGCGATCGCCCAGACCTCGAGAGTCTGCCGGTCCCAGTCGCGACCGCGCCCGGGGAGAGCATGCTGCTCGGGGACCTGTTCTCGAACGGGGGCCCGGAGAGGATCGGAGAGGCCTCCTTCTCCCTCGACGAAGTCCAGGACTTCGGCGAGGAGTTCGACCCCCGGGTTCGCCCGCTGGAGCTCGATCGCCCGTGCGTAGTGCTCGGCGGCATGAGTCCGTTCTCCGAGGACGCGATGAGCCCGCGCCCAGCCGAGACGGAGCTCCACGCTCTCGACTCCGAGGTGGTTTGCGCGCCCGAAGGCCTCGAGGGCGATCGAGGAGAGCCCGAGTTCCTGGCGGACGAGGCCCAGGGCGAACCAGTTCCGCCCCCGGGTTGGATCGAGATCGACGGCCTGCTCGAAGTCCCGCTGGGCCGCGCGCCGGAATCCCAGCGCGCGATACAGAGCGCCACGAGCCTCGTATAGGCACACGGACTCCGGGTGCGCGACCAGTCCCTCGTTCAGGATCGTGATCGCGCGCTCTCGATCCCCCTCGAGTGCCTGGGCGCGACCGAGGTAGCCCCTGACCGCGGGTTCGGGATCGACCGCGAACCAGCCTCCGATGAGCAGCGGCCCCGTCGCCACCTCGCCCGCCGAGCCGAGGCCCTGCCTGGCTTCAGGTGGCCTTTCCGGAGGATCGGCCAATCCCTGGCACGAGAACACCGATAGCGCCACGACGAGCGTGGCTCGCCAACCCAAGTCCTTCCGACTCCGCACCGATCCTCCCTTCCCACAGAGGATGCCTCCCTAGGATCGGCGTCCCGCTGCTCGGATCTTGCGAGCGAGGCAAGAATCGGCGGGGATAGCAGGGAAGGCCTTTCCATGCCGCTCCGCGCCCTCCTGCTGGACGTCGGGAACACGCTCGTTCGCGAGACCCCTTCGCGCTTCGTGATCTACGCCGAGGCCGCCCGCAAGCGCGGGATCCCGATCGAGCCGGCGCAGATGCGCGCGCGGATGGCCCGCGCTCACCGGGAACTCCCGCTCGTGATCGACGGAGGCTACCGCTACTCGGACCCTTGGTTCCGGGCCTTCATCGAGCGGGTCTTCGGCGGCATGCTCGCGTTGCCGCGCGGAACGGTCGCGGAGATCACGGCGGAACTCTTCGAGCGGTTCGAGGCTCCGGCGACCTTCCGGGTCGTGCCGGGGGCGCACGAGCTCCTGCGGGTCGCGCGCGGCGAGGGACTCGTCGTGGGAGTCGTGTCGAACTGGAGCGCTCGACTCCCGCGAGTCTTGTCGGTCCTCGGCCTGGAATCGTCCTTCGACTTCGTGCTCTGCTCGGCCCTCGAAGGCATGGAAAAGCCCGATCCGGCCTTCTTCCGCGCGGCGCTGGCTCACGCGCACGCGGCGCCGGGGGACGCCCTGCACGCAGGCGACGACTGGGTCTACGACGTCGAGGGAGCCCGGGGCATCGGCATCGAGGCCGTGCTCGTCGACCACGATGGGCACGAGCCAAGCTTGATCGAACGCGCCCGGACCACCGGAGTTCGACGCGTGACGACCCTCGAAGGACTGGCCTCGATTATCCTGGAGCGCGGCACATGACGCGCACGGATCCCCAAACGGAAGAACTCGAGGCACGCCTCGCCTCCTTGCGAGAGCGGATCGCGCGACTGCGCCGGGAAGTCGAGCAGCGTTTCCTGGGGCAACGCGAGGTCGTCGACCTGTTGCTCTTCGCGCTCTTGGGCGGCGGTCACGCCCTGCTCGAGGGCGCTCCGGGCCTGGGGAAGACGACGCTCGTGAAGGAGCTCGCCAGAGCGTTGGACCTCTCGTTCCACCGCATCCAGTTCACGCCAGACTTGATGCCCGCGGATATCCTGGGGACACGGATCCTCGAACAGACGGAGCTCGGGGCTCCCTCCTTCCGATTCGAGCGTGGTCCCGTCTTCGCCCACTTCGTCCTGGCCGACGAGATCAATCGCGCCGCGCCCCGAACGCAATCGGCGCTGCTCGAAGCGATGCAAGAGCACCAGATCACGCTCTTCGGCGAGACGCATGTCCTGGAGGAGCCGTTCTTCGTGGTCGCCACCCAGAACCCGATCGAAATGGAAGGGACCTATCCCCTGCCCGAGGCCCAGCTCGATCGCTTCCTCTGCAAGATCACGGTCGAGGCTCCGGGCGAGAAGGAGCTCGAACGGATCCTCGAACACACCACGGGCGAGGCCCCCCCTCCGATTCAGCCGGTCCTCGCCGCCGCCGAGGTGCTCGAGATCCGGTCCCTGGTCCGGGCGGTGGTGGCCTCATCCGACTCGATCCAACTCGTCGCGCGGCTCGTCCGGGCGACAGACCCGCGGGATCCTTCGTCTCCGGAGGGGGTGCGGAGTTCCCTGCGCTACGGATCCAGCCCCCGGGGAGGGCAGGCGATCCTCCTGCTCGCCAAGGCCCGCGCCCTCTTGCGCAACCGCCCCTGGGTCGCGGAGGAGGACATCGAGGCGGTAGCCGCTCCCGCCCTCCGGCATCGGTTCGTCTTCGGCTACGATGGCGAGGCCCGGGGTACCCAGGCGGACGACCTCGTCCGCGAAGCCCTCTTGCGGGCCCGCCGAGGTTAGTCGCCCGTGGTTCCCGGCCGGTTCGCTCTACACCTAGAGGGGGTCGGCTTGACCCGCGGGAGCTCGGGAGCGGAGACGGGCGCGCCGGAGGGTGCGCGCGGTCGCGAACGCAAGGCGTTCTTGTCGCGCCTTCCGCCCGATCTCACATCGAGTATCTCCTGAGGGATGCGGTGCGCCGCCGCCGCGGGGAGGTTCCCGGGCCGGCCCGGAATAGAATGTTTCGATGGACTGCAGAGTCGCCATCGCCCAAACGAACCCGCGGCTCGGGGATCTCCAGGCGAACCTCGCGGATCACCTGGATCGCATCGAGCGAGCGCTGCACGAGGGTGCGGATCTCGTCGTCTTCCCCGAGCTCTCCTTGACCGGCTACTTCCTAAAGGATCAGGTCCTCGAGGTCGCTCTCTCCCTGGACGCGGCCCCCATGGCCCGACTCGTCGAGGCGTCCAAGCGGGTGTCCTTGGCGGTCGGTTTCGTCGAACGCGCGAGCTCGGGGCGGATCTACAACTCGCTCGCCTTTCTCGAAGACGGGCGGGTGCTCGGCGTGCACCGCAAGGTGCATCTCGTCTCCTACGGGATCTTCGACGAGAGCCGGGATTTCGCCGCGGGAGAGCGCTTCGAGATCATCGAGAGCCGGCTCGGACGCTTCGGGCCGCTGATCTGCGAGGACGTCTGGCACGCCCCCAGCGCCTACGTCCACTTCCTGAACGATGCGGATGCCCTGATCGTCGCGAGCGCGTCTCCGGCCCGCGGAGTCGAGGCTCCAGGACCGGGCCTCGCCTCCCAGCGAACATGGGACGTCCTGCTGACGTCGACCGCACTCCTCTACCGAACCTGGGTCGTCTATTCGGCCCGCGTCGGATGGGAGGATGGCGTCGGCTTCGGCGGCTCCAGCACGGTGCTCGATGCTCGAGGCAATCGGGTGGCCCGGCTGGAAGGACTGGAAACGGGGATGCTCACGGCCCGCCTGGACGGCGCCGACTTGAAGCGCGCGCGCTTCGAGACCCCGCTGCGGAGGGACGAGAAGCCCTGGGTGCTCGCATCCGAGCTCGCGCGGATCCTGCCCGACCTGCGCGTGTTGTTCGACGGAGCCCCCGATCGCGAGGAATCGCTGCGTCGATGACGCTCGACGTCCAGCCGGAACTGGTGACGCAACTCCTCGTGAGCTTCTTGCGCGAGGAGACGGAGGCGGCCGGGATGCGTCGCGCGGTGGTCGGTCTGTCCGGAGGCATCGACTCGGCGGTCGTCGCTGCGCTTTGCGCACGAGCCCTGGGCGCCGAGAACGTCCTGTGCGCTCTCCTGCCCTACCGGACCTCGAATCCGCGCAGCGCCGCCGACGCCGAGCGCTTGGGCGAGAGCCTCGGGGTGCCACTGCGACGCATCGACATCTCGCCGATAGCGGACGGCTACCTGGAGGGCTCGCGGGTGACCGACCCCCTCCGTCGCGGCAACGTCCTCGCTCGGTGCCGGATGATCGTCCTCTACGACCTGTCCGTCGAGTGGAAGGGGCTCGTGATCGGGACGAGCAACAAGACCGAGCTCCTGCTCGGCTACTCGACGCAGTGGGGAGACTCGGCGCACGCCCTCAATCCTCTCGGCGACCTGTACAAGTGCCAGGTCTACCAACTCGCTCGCCATCTCGACCTCCCGCGGAGGATCATCGACAAACCTCCTTCGGCCGACCTCTACGAAGGTCAGACCGACGAAGGAGAGCTCGGCTTCACGTACGACGAGGCGGACCGCCTGCTCGTCCTGATGATCGACAAGCGTTATTCGCTCGAGGAGCTCCTAGCCGCGGGGTTCTCGAACGAACTGGTGCGCAGGATCGCGGGGCGCGTCGTGCGCAACCAGTTCAAGCGAATGCCTCCGGTCATCGCCAAGCTGTCCCGGCGCACGGTCGGCCACGACTTCCGCTATCTGCGCGACTGGATGCGCTGAGGCCGCGGCGCAACTCGCGGGAAGAAGCGCGGGTCGACTAGAGCTCCAGCAGCCTCTGGCAGAGCACGTCAAGATCGCAGGTGCGGATCTCGCGCGGATCGATCGGACCGAGCTTGTGGAACTTCTCGGCCTCCGCAGCGGACGAGAGCTCCACCAGCACTCCCAGTCGCGCGGACATGGGCTCGTGTGCTGGAATCACAGCGCTCGAAGTGGCCTGCGCGAGCTGCGCCGGCAGATCGGCGGGCAGCTTGTCGCAGCGCTCCAGAGCCAGTTTCGCCCTCAGACAGACGCGCAAGGTGTCGCCGAGGTTCTTCTGGATGCGGGTCAGCCGCTCCACGTCGGCATTGGGGCCTTCCAGGGAACGAAGAACCTTGGCGCGGGCGACCTCGAGCACCGCGATCAAGGTGTTCAGCTTACGGAGCAAGCGCCGCCGGTACTCGGGCGAGTCGAGGTGCGATTCGGAAAACGGTTTGTCCTCGGGGTTGGAGCTCATGGGAATCAACCGAAAGCTATCCCGGAATCCAGGAAAGGGCGGTCGTCCGGCCCCATTTGTCCCGGGCCCAGGAAGGCGCCGGAGGCGGACCGATTCCCAGGGAAACGTTTTCGCGGCCCGACTCGTCCCGGCCGGGCGCACCGGATTCCGGCCAGGAACCCGGGGAAACCGTCCGAAGGAGGAGCCATGACGGACTCCGAACGGCGCGCGTTCACGCGCGTTCCAGCCCCCCTGGAGGTTTACCTCGAGCGGGAGGACGGAGCGCGGATCGCCGTCCAGCTCGTCGATCTCTCCCTCGGCGGGGCCTTCGTGCGGGATGCGCGTTCCCTCGCGTCCGGTGGGGCGTGCCGGCTCCTCCTGCGCGAGCCGGGGCACGAAGGAGAGTTCCTGCGCCTGCGGGGCTCGGTGGTCCACGTCGCCGAGGATGGACTCGGATTGCGCTTCGACGAGATCCCCCTCGAAACGTTCGAGCGGCTGCGCGGACTCGTGCTGAGTTTCGGCGGGGATCCCCGGGCGATCGAGGACCAGCTCGAACGCCATTGGTCGACGCAGCCCTTCGACGAACGACCCGCGTCGACGTCGCGGCCGGGCTCGCAGCCCTCCTAGGGGAGAGCGGACTCGACGAGATCCGCCAGCTCCCGCTCCCCGATCGCGCCGATGCCCATGAGGAGCCCCTCCCCGGTCAGCGCTTGCACGACGTTGATCGCACCCAGACGCGCCGAGAGCAGACGATCCGGCGAGCTCCCGGGACCGCGCGACGAGGCGCTCGCCCCCTCGGATCCGGCGGGCGCGCCCGAACCCGGCAGGGTGCTCAAGAAGAAGACGGATTCGACTCCGTCGTCGTAGACGAGTCGCAACCAGTCTCGGTCCAGGAAGCGCGCCGTGCTTGCCTCGCGCAACTCGAACCCCTCGGGAATCCTACGGGGGAGAGACAGGGCGGCCCCGAGCTGGGAACGGAGATCCGCGGCGGGGTCCAGCTCTCGCTCGTCGACGGCTCCCTGCGTCCACACGGCGCTCTCGAGGTCGGGCTGCGGATCGAGGCTCTCGTACTCGACCACCGAGAGGAGCCGGCCTTCCGCGTCGTACTTGGCCTCACGCAGGATGCAACCCAGCTCCTCGTCCAGGGCCAGCTCGTAGCGTTTGGCTTCGCCGATCTTTCGCTCGACGAGATAGCTGGAGCACTTGCGACCCGCCACCACGGTCTCCTGGCCGAGATCCGTCAAACGCCAGTTGCGGAGGAACGAGTCCGAGTCACGGATCGCGAAATCCCGGTAGCGGAAGGAGAAGCGGGCCCACAGTCGCTCGCGGTGAATCCAGTCGTCGGGTACGGGCGAAAAGGCCTCGAGGGGCTCCAGACCAAAGCGCCCGTCCCCTCCAACGACGACCTCTTCCCGGAACACGAGCACGGGGCTCGAACCGCCGGCGAAGAGCTCGACTCGACGCACGCCGCGGTGCACGATCTCGAGCTGCCGTTCCATGGTCGGGAGAGGGATCGCCTGGAGCTTCGCAGCCGCGGTTTGTGCCTGGGACCCCGCGTCGTGACGGGCGTCGCACGCCGCCCCCGGAAGGGCGAGGCAAGCGACGAGGACAGCACGCATCGGTCCCATCCCTACTTCGGCTCCTCCAGGGCGAAACCGCCGAGCGCGAGCGCCAGACCGCGTGCCAAGGGATCGAGTTCCTCGGGTCCGGACGCGGGCACCAGGGGGAGTCTCCGTTCATGACCCCCTGGACCCCTCCCGTCGCGCAGCACCAGGAACAGGAAGAGGCCGGCTGCGAGCGTCGCCGCAGCCGCGCCGAGGCGACGCAGACGGGGACTCGATCGAGTCCCTCCCCACCTCGCCAGCCGCCCTTCGAGTCGGCTCGGCGCCAGGGCGGGCTCGAGACCGCCGACGAAGCGCTCCGCACGATGGGCTTGCGGATGGGCGAGTTCTTCGTCCACCAATCGCTCGAGGACGGTCGGGGCTCGGGCGCGATCCAACCCTTCGATGGAGCTAGCGGCGAGGCCGCCCTCCGCGAGGAGCTCGGCGACCCGGGCCTCGAGCGCGGGCGGAGCCGGGCATTGCTCCAGCGAGGAAACCGCGCGCGCGATCCGCAGCTCGGAAAAAGCGAGTTCCCCGTAGACGGCGTCCCTCAACGCATCGGGAGCCTCGATCTTGGGGAGCGAAGCGAGGAGCTCCGCTTGGATCCCGATCCGCCGCGACCAATCCCGACACGCGGCGCACTGCGCCAGGTGTTCGGGTAGAGAGCCCGCGATCCTTCGAGCCTCATGCTCGAACCAGCCATCACGAAGATCTCGACAGGGATCGAACATGGTCATCCCAGGTAATGCTTGTCGAGGAGCGGGGTCAGCTCGCGGTCCAGGGCGTCATGCGCACGCGACAGGCGCGACTTGACGGTTCCGAGCGAGACACGGAGCGTCTCTGCGATCTCCTCGTACGAGAGATTCTCGTTGTATCGCAGCACGACGATCGCCCGGAGCTTGTCGGACAGCCGACTCACTGCGCGCTGGATCTCCTGTTCCAGTTCGTGGCGCGATGCGGCCGAGCTCGGGATCTCCACCGAACCGTCGGACAGATCGAAGCGAACGGGAAGTTTCTCGCTCGACTCCGCGGGCTGGTCCAGAGACGCCAGGCGGCGACTGCGACTCCTGCGCCGGATGTCGATGCTGGCGTTGACGGCGATGCGATACACCCAGCTCGAAAAGCGCGATTCGAAACGGAACTCGCGGATCCTCCGGAACACGATACCGAAGGTCTCCTGGGAGGCGTCGAGGGCATCGCTCGGGTTTCCGGCGATGCGGAAGCAGACGTTGTAGACCCGGTCCTTGTAGCGCTCGTAGAGGGCTCGGAAATCTCCCTCCAGCCCGCGTGCCTCCAAGCGCTGGCAAGCCAGGACGAGATCGGATTCCGGATCGACGGCCATGCTATGAGATGCCTACGGGGGCGTTAGGACGTTGGTATGGCCGAAAGGGTTCCTCCGGAGTGGTCCCCTTACAACTGGAGGAAGGAAATCTCCGGCAAAGAATGCCGGCTTCCTTCTCCCGACACCGAGACGGGACCTCTCTAGCCCCCCAGCAAACCGCCCGGATCGGGCAGCTCGATCGTCCCGCCCACGGCATTCGCACAGTCCTGGGGGGTGCAGTAGGTGTCGAAGTCCTCGCAGGAGGCCTGCTCGACCTCGTAAACGAGCGACGTGCCCTTGGTCCCCACGACCGCCGTCTTCTGCCAGCAGATCTTGCCCGCCGTCGACGTCGCAGGGGCGGATCCGGTGGTCAGCGGGCGATAGACGACCCCCTTGCCTCCCTGAATGCTCGCCGGAGCCATCTCGATGCGGGCGATGGTCCCCGTGCTCGGCTCGACGGTGAAGTTGGTGACGGCCACTGCCTTCTCGGTGGATCCCAAGCGCTCGACCTTCGAGTAGGTGCTGAGGTTGCCCAGGCTCAGGATCACCGAGTCGGGTATGGGCATCACGAGGACCAGGATCTTGTCCTTCGGATCCTGGGGAGAACCGTAGAAGAAGCCCCTCGTGGCCGAGGAGTACAGGCTGCGGGCGACGGTGACCGGCACGCCGTTCCAGACGACTCCCAACTCGAAGACGAGGTTCGCCAGCTGACCGTCGTCGACGTAGATCGCCGTGTGCATGTTCAGGCGGTCGTTCTCTTCATAGCTGAACATCCCGACGGAGAGGGGCTGCGCCACGGGAATCGCGGCGGGGTCCAGCGGATCGCTCTCCCGAGCGAGCTCCTCGAGATCATGGAAGCCGTCCCCGTCGGAATCGACCTGGTCGGGAAGCGTCCCCAGGACCCATTCCTGACTGTCGGCAAGGCCGTCCTGGTCGTAGTCGGGTCCCAGGAAACTGGACGTACCGGCTGCGAGCTCGTTCGGTCGGCAAAGAGCGCCGACCAGCACTCCGCAGGCGACGCACAGAGTCAGGAGGGGCAGACGAGGACGCCCGAGTCGTTTCTCGGACGTTTTCCTGGAGGCTGGAAAGCGCATCTTCATAGGGGGGACCCCCAGCGCATGGACTTGGCGTCTGGAGCCTGGGAGTCCATGTTCGGCTAGAACCCGATTCCCGTCAAGGTACCCGATTTTCGCGCATTCCGGGTTCCTAGCCCTTCGCACGCGCCCTGGGCGGCACGAACGCTTTTTGACTCCTGACCGCAGCGCCGCACACTACTTCGCTCCTGAGACGCGCCCGTAGCTCAGCTGGATAGAGCGTCGGCCTCCGGAGCCGAAGGCCACAGGTTCAAATCCTGTCGGGCGCACCCCACTCGCCCCTTCCAGGTCAGCCGTTGAAGCTGAAGATCTTCTGGCGATTGGTGTCCCGTTCGCTCCCGATCGTCTCCAGGACCTCGGGGGTGATGTCACCCGTCGGATACTCGCCCGTGAAGCACGCGTTGCAGAACGACTCGACCTCGGGATTCCCGGCGCGCGCAGCCTCGTTCATCGCGTCACGCTCGAGGTAGAGGAGGTAGTCGGCCTCGAGTCGGGTCGCCACCTCGGCCGTGGTGAAACCTGCGGCGATGAACTCCGTCTTCGTGGCCATGTCGATCCCGTAGGGGCAGGGCGAGACCAACGGAGGCGAGGTGACCGCCAGGTACACCTTGCGAGCTCCAGCCTCGCGCGCCATGCGCACGATGCGTCGGGCGGTGTTGCCGCGGACGATCGAATCGTCGACCAAGCAGACGTCCTTGCCGCGGAACTCGAGCGGGATCGCGTTGAGCTTGCGACGCACGGACGACTGCCGTGAATCCTGGCTCGGCATGATGAAGGTGCGCCCGATGTAGCGGTTCTTGACCAGTCCCTCGCGGTAGGGAACGCCCAGCCCGGCGGCCATGGCCATGGCGGCGTCGCGCGACGAGTCGGGCACCGGGATCACGACGTCAGGGGTCGGCGCACCGCTCTCCTTCCACTGGCGCGCGAGCGCTTCCCCGAAGCGGATGCGTGTCTTGTAGACCGAGATGCCGTCGAGCATCGAATCGGGTCGCGCGAAGTAGACGAGCTCGAAGATGCAGGGTCGGTGCGGCCGGTCGGAAAGCTTGCGGCGATGGGTCTTGCCGTCCACTTCGACGAAGAGCGCCTCGCCGGCGCCGAGGCTCTGGTGGTCGCCGTAGCCGATCACGTCGAGCACGACGCTCTCGGAAGCGACCGCATACCACACGCCCTCCTGGCTCTGCTTGCGGCCGTAGACGATGGGTTTGATGCCGTAGGGATCCCGGAAAGCGAGCAACCCCACGTCGGGCAGGGCGGCCACGACGGAGTAGGCGCCCCGCACCTCGGCGAAGACCGTGCGCACTGCTTGGAAGACGTCCTCCGGGGTCACGAGCTTTCCCGGGCGCGTCCGCTCGGAGAGCGCGCGCACGAACACGTACAGGATCACCTCCAGGTCGCACGAGGAATTCAGGCGCGTCCCCGTGTTGCGCGCGTGGCAATCGCGCAGCGCCTGGAAGTTGGTGACATTGCCGTTGTGGGCCATCGCGACGCCCACCGGGAAGGTGACGTGGAAGGGTTGGGCGTCTTCGACGCTCCCCCCGCCGACGGTGGGATAGCGCACGTGCCCGACGCCGAGATTGCCCTTCAGGCGCTCCATGTCCTGGGCCTGGAACACGTCGCGCACGAGCCCCCCGCCCTTCTTCACGTGGAACGTGTCCGTGAAGGTGATCATCCCCGCCGCGTCCTGGCCTCGATGCTGGACGGCGATCAGCCCTTCATAGATCTCGGGCGCTACGTCCACGCCATCGGGACCGAAAACGCCAATGAATCCACACATGGGGGGTCCGGAGACCGGGAGGATCGTCGGAAGCGGGAAGCGGCGCCTCGGATCCTCGCGGGGAACGAGCATAAGCCGTGCGACGCGAGCGAACAAGCCCGCGCGGCCGTGGAAGGTAGGCGGACGGGGCGCGTGGCGGAACAGCCGCTATCATTCGCCCCCCTCCCGTCTCCCCACCATGCACGGGCTCACGAGCTACGTCCCGACGGCGGATGGTCTTCGCCTCCACTGCGAGCGCCGCGGATCGGGCCCCCATGCGGTGATCGTTCCTTCCGCGAGCTGGGTCGCCCGCGACATGGACGCGCTCGCCCCCGGGAAGTCGGTGATCTTCTACGATATCCGCGGCCGGGGCCGCTCCTCGGCCATCCTGGACGACGCGGCGCTCGGCCTCGAGAAGGACGTGGAGGACCTCGAGCGGCTGCGCGTCGCCTTCGGCCTGGAGAGCGTGGCGCTCCTCGGCTGGTCCTACCACGGGGCGCTCACGGCGCGTTACGCCCTGGCCCATCCCGAGCGCGTGGAGCGCATGGTCCTCGTGGGGCCGACCGCGCCCGCCGAGGAACCCTACTGGATGGAGTTCCTCGAGCGCTTCGGTCGCCGGGTCGATCCGCGCTGGCTGCGCGAGATCGACGCACTCCGCAGGCAGGGGATCAAGCGCACCGATCCCTTGCGCTGGTGCCGCGCCGTCCACTCGGTCTTCTTCCGCGCCTACGTCGTCGATCCGGCCGCACTCGAACACATGAAGAGCTGTCCCTGCGTCGAGCCCAACCTCGACGCCGATCGGGTGAACGACCAGGGACGCCGGCTGCTCGAGAAGCTCGGCAAGTACGACTGGCGCACGGAGTTCCGCGCCCTCCCGACTCCGACGCTCCTCCTCCACGGCGTCGAGGACCCGGTGGCCCTGTCGGGAACCGAGGACTGGCATCGAGTGCTGCCGGACTCGCGGCTGGTCGTCTGGGAGAAGATCGGGCACATGCCCTGGATCGAGGCACCCGAACGCTTCTTCGCCACGGTGAACGCCTTCCTGGACGGCGCCTGGCCCGCGGAGGCCCGCGACCAGCGTTCCTAGGAACGACCCCCTTCGATCCAGCCGACGATCTCGGCCGCCGCGCGGGCGGGATCGGACGCTTCGAACCGCGCGCTGTAGCGCCGTCCGCGTTCGGAGTGCGCGTAGAGCGGATCGTAGTAGCGCTCGAGCAGGACCCGCACGAGATCCGCTTCGCGCCCGGTCTCGAGCTGCTCCACGAGCTTGCCCTGCCAGGCCGCGCGTCCCAGGCGCTCCTCGATGAACGGGAGCTGGCGCGCGAGCTCGCTGCGATTCGTCTCGCGCGCGAGGTAGTCCTCGATCAACACGGCGACGCGGCGCTCGGTGGGCGCCACGAGCTCGAGGTTCGTGCCGCCGTCGAGGGCGTCCCAGACCGGCCCCGGGAGCAGGACTTCTCCGACCCTGCGGCTCTCGCCTTCCAGCACGCAGACGGCCGGGAAGCCGTCACCGAGCCGAGCGGCGAGCCGCGACTCGAACGTCTTCTGGGTGCACGGCTCGAGCCCCACCATCCCCAGGATGGAGCTGCGGTGGCCCGCGAGCGCTTCGAGGTCGAGCGTCCAACCGGGGCGCAGGCCCTCGATCTCGCGCAGCACGAGGGTCTTCCCGACCCCCGTCCATCCGCGCAGGACGAAACAGGGCGGGGCCTTCCAGCCTTCGATCCGCTCGCGCACCAGCCGCCGGTAGCTCCTGTATCCGCCTTCGAGGGCCAGGACGTCGCTCCACCCGAGCCGGCGCAGGAACGCGACCACGCTGCGCGAGCGCAATCCACCGCGCCAGCAATGGAGCACGAAGGCTCCGTCGGGAACGAGGATCTGCGGCTCGAGCACGAGGGAGGCCTCGAGGGAGCGGAGGCCACCAGCGGTGAGCTCGTCGACCCGCCCCTCGAGTTCCTCTTCGCTCGCCGGCCGTCCCGCCTCGCGCGCGAGATCTCGGGTCAGCGCCCGGATCTTGGCGCGCGTCCGCGCCCGCCCTTCGGCGAAGGCCTCTTCAGGGGACCGGCGCACGTAGAGCGTCCCGATCAGGGCGCGTTCAAGGTCGTCGAAGAGCGGCACGTTGCGCGCGCCCGGCAGGTGGTCCTGGGCGAACTCGGCCGGGCTGCGCAGGTCCACGACGCGCGCGCTGCGCGCCGCGAGCACCGCGGACGCAGAGGCGACCGGGACCGAGAGCCGTTCGGAGAGAGAGCGCAGCATCGCGTCGGAGAGTGTACGCCGCGCGCGGCTCCCGGCCGAAATCAGCGCCGCGGTCCGTCCGGGACGCCGAGAGGGTCGAGCGGGCGCCCCTCGCGTTCGGCCCAAGCACGGCGCAGCTCGAGCACCGCGCGCAAGCGCTCCTCGGGCGGCAGCGATTCGAGCTCGCGCACGCGTTCAGGAGGGAGGTCGAGGCGCCTGCCGATCAGGTGCAGGACGCGCCGACCCCGTTCGTCGTGCCGGCCGAGCAGGAACTTCAGGACCTCGCCCCGTTTCTCGGGCGGGGCTTCCTCCAGTCGGCGGCGCACGTGCGGCGGCAATCTCTCGAGCAGCCGACGCCCGTCCTCGCGGGAAACCTCGAGCGTGCGCTCGCGCCAGCGCCGCTCTCGCTCGGGAGGCGCGAGTTCCTCGAGCTCGCGCCGCAGGTCCTCGTCCGCGGCGGCGCGCGCGGCTGCTTCCTGCTGTTTCCAGCGCCGCGCGCGCTCGACGATCTCGTCCCGGCGCTCGAGATCGAGCGCACGCCACTCCTCGAAGCGCCGCCGCAGGAGCGCGCGCTCCTCGGGCGCCTTCGCCTCCCAGCGTTCGCGCAGTTCCTCGAGCCGCGCGCGGGCGTCTTCCTCCTGCGCCTGCGGGCCTGCCGTGAACGCACAGCCGAGGGCGAGGACGGCGAGCAGCGAGCGCTCGCCGGCGCGCAGGAGCTTTCCGTGGATCATGTCTAGCCTCCCGTGTCCGCGCCCAGCTCGAGCAGTGTCCATTCGATGGGGTCGAGCTCTGCCAGCAGCAGATCGAGGTCGTCGGACGTGACGACCTCCCAGTTCTCGAGCACCTCCAGGGCCTCGAGCAGTTCGGGCTCCGGTTCGGCCTCCACGACCAGGCCGTTTCGTTCGGGCGATGCGGGGAAGAAGACGCGCCGGAAGAGCAGCGCGCCGCCGAGGCACACGAGCAGCACCGCGGCCACGGCGAGCCAGGGTCGCGCGGGCGCGCGCCGTGCGGCGAGATCGGCCAGGACCCGCGGCCCGAGATCGCGCGGCGGCACGGGTTCGGGAACGCGCCCCAGGAGGTCGTCGAGGCGCGCCTCGGCCCGTTCGCGTGCCAGGCGGGAGAGGACGCGACGCGCGAGGTGGGCGGGCAAGGCGACTCGCGGCCAGGAAAGGAGCAGCGCGTCGAGCGCCGTCTCTTCCTCGAGCCGGGAGCGGCAGGCGCGGCACGAGAAGAGATGCCCGTGGGTCGAGAGCGGCTGCGCCTCGCCGCGCTCGAGCGCCCGCGCGAGTTCCGCCCGGAATCCGTCGCACTCGGGGGTCTTCATCCCGTCTTCTCCTCCTGCAGGAAGGGCGCCAGCTTCTCGCGCAGGGTTTCTCGCGCGCGGTGGATCATCGACTTGATCGCCTTCTCGCTCGACCCGAGGACGGCGCCGATCTCGTCGTAGGAGAGTTCCTCGTAGCGTGCGAGCAGGAGCGCCATGCGCTGGCGCTCCGGGAGTTCGGCGATCGCTCGTCGAACCGCTTCGACCGCGTCGCTGCGCTCGAGCTCCGCGGGCGGATCGAGGCCGCGCGGATCCTCCCAGTCCGCTCCCTGCGGGACGCCGGGTTCGCCCTCGAACAGGGGTCCGCGACCGAGGCGTCGCTCGCGCTCGTTGACGCACACGTTGAAGGCGATGCGGTAGAGCCAGGTGGAGAAGCGCGCCGAGGGTTCGTAGCGCGAGCGCGAGCGGATGACGCGCAAGAACACCTCCTGGACCAGGTCCTCGCGGCTCGAAACGGGGCCGAGGAAGCGCGTGAGGAGCGCCCAGACCCGGCCCGAGTAGTGCTCCACGAGTCGGTCGAAGCCCCGCTCGTCGCCCGACTGGTAGGCGAGCATCCATTCGACTCCCAGGTCGCTCTCGGCGTCGGCGGTCATTCGGGGGCTATCCAACCCACGCGCGTGGATCGGGTTCCGCTCCCTCATCGGCCGGAGGAGCACGAAGCCTTTTCCTCGGACTCGGCTCGGGTGCGGACGCCCGGTCCGCGCGGCCCGCAGGGCCGCCACGACAACCGCCGGTCGTCCGGCCTGCGCGGGCGGACGGATCGTGGGACTCCTCGTGGGAGCGCATCCGCTTCTCCCGCGCTTCTAGAGCGGCCGCAGGCGCCAGGGGGGCCACAGGACGAAGCGGGGACGTCCCACGACCTCGGAGAGGGGCACGCTCCCGAAGTGGCGCGAGTCCTGGCTGGAGGTGGAGTTGTCCCCGAGCACGAAGATCTCGTCCGGCCCGAGGTCGGCCGGCGCCTCGACGCCGAAAGTCCCCGAGGAGCTGTAGTAGAGATCGCGCAGGATCCGCAGGGCTCGGAAGCGCGCCTGCACCCCTTCCCCGCCGAAGGAGACGCGTGGCCCCACGCTCTGCCCGGGAGCGGAAGCCACCGGGCACGGCTCGTTCTCGTCGTAGCCCGCGCGCAGGGTGCACAGATCCGCGAGCTCGACCACGAGGTGGTTGTCGACGTTGGAGAAGCGCAGGCGCTGGAAGCGATCCGGCTCCAGGTTCACGTCGGAACTCGCGACGTGCTGTTCGCGTTCGCCGGCCTCGCTCGCCTGCAACGTGGTCTGGTTGCGGCGCACGAGCTCGACCCGCTCTCCTCCGGACCTCGCGACCAGGCGCAGCTCGAAGGTGTCGCCCTCCTCGACCAGTCGGAAACGCAGCGCGCCCGCGGGGTCGAGCTCCTCCAGGGAGAACTCGCACTCGAGCACGGCGTCGTTCACCTCGACCAGCCCTTCGACCCGCTCCCCGGCTGGATCCAGGTATTCGTCGCGCAGCGGCAGGTTCAGGAACATCGTTCCCTCGCTCCGTCCGGGGGGGATCGACTTCCCTTCCAGGATCCAGGTGCCGCCCTCCCTGTGCCAGACCCCGCTCTCGCGCGCGTAGTAGAAGAACGCCTCGGGGTCCTGGTACCGGTCGTCGAAGATCGGGATGGGCGCGGGACGCGGAACGTCGATTCCGAGACGCTCTCCGTTCACGAAGAGGTCGCCGCCCCAGATGCGCACCTTTTCCTCGGGCAGCCCCACGACGCGCTTCACGACCGCCTCGCCCCCGTCGCGCGCGTCGAGCACCACGAGGTCGAAGCGCGCGAGCTCTGGCGCGCGGTCGTAGCCCACGAGCACCCATTCGGTGAAACTCTCGCCACCGGGATGGGTGGCTCCTCCGAACAGGGTCGGGCGCATCGAGCCGCTGTTGATGCGGTAGACGTCGGCCACGAAGGTCTTGAGCAGGAGCAGCAGGAGCAGGCCGACGCAGACGATCCAGAGCGAGCGCAGCGTGCGCCTCGAACGCGTGCCGCTCCGCCCTCGATCGGACTCCACCTGCATTCGCGCCCCGTGGCGCGGCAGGATAACGAGCCTGGGCCCGCGTCCCGTCAGGCATTCCCCGGACGGCCCGAGCCGGTCGTCAGCGGGCGAGCAGCGCGGAGTCGAAGAACGCCTCGTGGACGCGCGTCACGAGGGGAGCGAGGACTTCCCCCGGCGCGATCAGCACGCGGCTCCGTCCGAGCGGCTCGGGAGGCTCGAAGGAGACCGGAGCGTCGATCTCGCCCGCCACCTGTCGCAGCCCGGCCTCCACGCGCGCGTCCTGCGCCACGCCCGGCCCGACGACGGCCACCGAGGCGAACGTCCCCTCGATGCGCGCCTCCGGTCCGAGTTCCTCGACGACGCGGCCCAGGCGGGGCTCCTCGGGCACGAGCGCCTCGAACCAGCCGGCCCCGATCCTCCCCAGGTAGGGATCGAGCGCCTGCGCGGACAACGCGGAGAGGATCTCGGTCAAGTGCGCCGCGCGCTCGCGCGTCGCGTCGAGCCGAACGCACAGGCGCGTCAGCCTCGAACGATGGGCGATCGCCAGCGGACCGCGAGGGCCGGTCTCCCCGGCGACGCGACTGCCCGGCCCTTCGGGATCGTGGACGTCGAGGAGCCGCACGGGGATGCGCGCGCGGGCCGCGGGCTCGAGTGCGCCGGGATGGAGCACCTGAGCTCCGTGCCGGGCGAGTTCCTCGGCCTCGGCCCATCCGATCTCGGGGACGTGCCGCGCGTGGGGGACGAGTCGCGGGTCGGCGGTGAGGAGTCCGGGGACTTCCTTCCAGAGCTGGACCTCCTCGGCTCCCAGCGCCGCGGCGAACCAGGCGGCCGTGAGATCCGACCCGTTGCGTCCCAGGGTGGTCACGTGTCCGGCGTCGTCCAGGGCGAGGAAGCCCGTGACGACCGCCACCCCGCGCGCCTCGCGCACGGCGCTCGAGAGCAGGGGCGCCGCACGCTCCGGGTGCTCGAGGCTGCCCCCGTGGGACACGAGCCCCAGGTCGAAGGCGTCCATCGGCGTCGCTTCGCACCCCTCGCGGCGCAGGATGGCGGCGAAGACACGCGCGCTCATGCGCTCGCCGAAGGAGAGCACGTGGTCGCGCAGGCGTCGATCCGGGCGACGCTCGTCGCACAGCAGGCCGAGCACCCCGCGCAGCTCCGACAGGTAGCGGTCCAGGAAGTCGCCGGGGAGCTCGAGCTGTCGCAGGATCGTGCGGTGACGGACGCGCAAGGGATCGAAGGAGAGCGTCCCGGAGAGCGCGTCCTCAAGCGCCCGATCCAGGAGGGCGGTGACGCCTTCGTGCGCGCTCACGACGACCAGGGGCCGATCGCCGCCACGAACCCGCACGATGCGCGCGGCACGCACGATCGCCGGTCCGTCGCGCAGGGCCGCTCCGCCGAACTTGAGGACGCGCATGGAGCGACCAGCTTACTCCGGCGCGAGGGCTCCCACGCGAGCCGAGCTAGACGTCTTGGGGGGCCGGGAGCTTGAAGAATGAGTCAAGTTCTCTCCCCCCAAGACGTCGCGCGGCCGAATGGCCGCGCCTGGCGCGTCAGCGCCGTGCGCCGCAGGCATCCTTCGCGCGCAGCGCGAAGTGATCGGCCCGAAGGGGCGCTCGTTCTGAAGCGGCTCGATATGCTTGTTGGGCTGGGGCGGAGCCCCGCTAGATTGGTCGCATGCCGAGCGGCCGCCGAATCAGGAGCTCCGCCCGGAGCGGGATCTCGGTCGGGTCGCTCGTCGGGCTCACTCTCGTTTCCGCGCGGCCGATCGCCCAGGAAGACGCTTCGCCGGGCGCCCCGGCGGAGCGCCCCAACATCGTCCTGCTCATCGCAGACGACTTGAAGGTCGAGCACCTGGGCTTCGCCGGCGGCGACCTGGCGCGCACGCCCACCCTCGACACGCTCGCGGCCGAGGGCGTGGTCTTCACCACGGCCCACGTTCCCATGTCGCGCTGCCGGCCGTCCCTGGCGAGCCTGCTCTCGGGTCTGTGGCCGCACCAGCACGGCGTGCTCTTCAATCAGGGGAAGCCTTATCTCGATCCCGCCGACTCCCTGCCGCGTCTGCTGCGGGACGCGGGATACGCCACTTATCTCGGCGGCAAGTTCTGGGAGGACGATCCCGCCGCCATGGGCTTCCAGGCCGCATTCACGGACCTCGAAGGCTTCGTGCGCGAGGGCCAGGAACCCCTCTTCGCGTTCATCGACGAGTTCAAGGACGAAGCTCCGCTCTTCATCTGGTGGGCGCCGCGGCTGCCGCACTACCCCTACGATCCTCCCCAGGAGCTCGTCGAGCGCTTCGACGCCTCGAAGATCCGGGTCCCGGCGAGCTTCGCGGGGAACGCCGCCGAGTACGCCCGAGAGGAGCGCCTCTTGCTCGCCTCGACCGCCTGGCTGGATCGAGGCGTGCACGAGCTGCGGGAGAAGCTCGCCCAGGTCGGAGAACTCGACGACACCCTCTTCTGCTTCTTCGCCGACAACGGCTGGGACCCGGGATCGCCGTCGAAGGGCTCGCCCTCCGAGGCCGGACTGCGCACGCCGATCGTCTTCTCAGGGCGAGGCGTGCCGCGCGGAAGACGTCACGACGAACTCGTGAGCACCGTCGATCTCTACCCGACGCTCCTCGACTTCGCCGGATTGCCGGTGCCCGCGCGCGCGGCAGGCCGGAGTCTCGAGCCATGGATCCTGGGCGGCCCGCCAGCGGGCCGGGAGATCCTCTTCGGAGCGCTGTATCCGCGCAAGCGACTCTCGAAGCCGCGCGCCCCGGCCGAGAACGCCTACGCGCTCTACGCCCGGACGGGCGAGTGGAAATACGTGCTCTACCTGGAAGCCCTCGACGCGCAGGCGAACGACGACCTCGGCATCCATCATCGGCTCGGACCTCCGCTCCTGCGCGAAGCCGCAGACGAAGACCTCTACTTCCTGCCCGAGGATCCGCACGAGGAACGCGACCTGGCCGGCGAGCCCGGAAACGCGGAGCGGTTGCGAGAGTTCCGGGCCTCGCTCTCCGCCTGGTGGCTGGGATCGGGAGGAAAGCCGCTCCCGATCCGTTAGAATCGCCGCCGGACATGGCGGACTACGATCGGGATGCGCTGATCCACGACTGGAACCGGCTCGGTCCCCCGGGGATGCCCGCCGGCGGGTCGATCCAGTTCGACGACGAGACCCTGCGCGACGGGCTGCAGAGCCCCTCGGTGCGCGATCCCGAGCTCGAGCAGAAGATCCGCCTGGTGCGCTCGATGGATCGCCTCGGCATCCAGACGGCGGACGTGGGCCTGCCGGGCGCCGGCGCGCGAGCGCGGGAGCACATCCGCACGCTGTGCCTGGAGATGAAGTCGCTCTCGATCACGCCCAACGTCGCCTGCCGCACGCTTGTGTCGGACATCGCGCCCGTGGTCGACCTCGTGCAGGAGATCGGCGCTCCGGTCGAGGTGTGCGCCTTCATCGGCTCGAGCCCGATCCGCCAGTACGCCGAGGACTGGGACCTCGAGCGCATGATCCAGCTCTCGACCGAGGCGGTCGCCTTCGCCGTGAAGAACGGCCTCCCGTGCATGTTCGTGACGGAGGACACGACCCGCGCGCGGCCCGAGCACGTGCGCGCCCTGTACACGGCCGCGATCGAGGCGGGCGCCAAGCGCATCTGCATCTGCGACACCTGTGGACACGCCACGCCGGAGGGCGTGCACGCCCTGGTCACGTTCGTGGTGGACCTCGTGCGCGGGTTGGGCGTCGAGGTCGGCGTCGACTGGCACGGCCACCGCGATCGCGGCCTGGGACTCGTGAACGCGATCGCGGCCGCGCAGGCCGGCGCCACGCGCCTGCACGCCACCGCGCTCGGCGTGGGCGAGCGCGCGGGCAACACCGAGATGGATCTCCTGCTCGTCAACCTCAAGCTGATGGGCCTGATCTCGAACGACCTGACGACCCTGGCGGAATACTGCCGCCTCGCGAGCGAGGCGACCGGCGTCCCGATCCCGCACAACTACCCGGTCTTCGGGAGCGACGCCTTCGAGACCGGCACCGGCGTGCACGCCGCAGCCGTGATCAAGGCCTACAAGAAGGGCGACGCCTGGCTCGCCGACCGCGTGTACTCGGGGGTGCCGGCCGGGATGTTCGGCCTGGAGCAGGTGATCCGCGTCGGACCGATGAGCGGCAAGTCGAACGTGGCCTGGGTGCTCGAGCGCCACGGCGTCCAGCCGACCGAGGAGCGCGTGCAGCGCGTGCTCGAGCTCGCGAAGACGACGCCGCGCCTCCTCACGGACGCCGAAGTCCTCGGCGCGGCGAACGCGACAAAGACTGTGCGGGCGTAGGGCATCACTCGAAACGCCAGCGGATCCGGAGCGGACCCTCTCGCGGAAGCACGACCGACTCGGGTTCGATCACGATCCCGGCCGGGAAGGCCTTGAAGCGCCATTCGCCCGGGGAGAGTCCAACCAGCCTCGTCCGCCGGCCGTCATTGAAGATCACGAACCGATCACTCAGGGTGGTGCCGTTCGCTCCGGCGATCGGCTCGCGAGTGTCGGCGTCGAGGACGCGCCCGGAGACCGTGCAGGCACGCGGTAGCTCGAGCGTGATCTCTTCCGCCCAGCGGACCTCGTCTTTCAGGCCTAGGAACCCACTGGCCGTCGCCTCGAGCCCGAGCACCGCCTGTGCAGGGTGGGAGAGCACGCACCTCCCGAGCTCGTCCGTCGTGGCCTCCGCGTGCGCATCATCGGTCGTGCGCACCCGCGCACCCGGGACCGGCGCCCGCTCGAGATCGCAGACGAACACCCGGATCGCCGCGCACTCCGGCCCAGAGGACTCGCCCCCGACGACACGCCTCACCTCGGGACCTTCGCCTATCCCGGGCAGCTCCGGTTCGGGCGGCGCCTGTTCGGGCAGTCCTGGTGTCCAGCGAGACTCATCGCGCTCCTCCCTCCAGAGGAGAAGGCCAAGCAGGCCGAGCCCGAGGAGTACACCGAGGGCCAGTGACGATCTCCTCTCCATGGACTCGATATGTACCACTGTCGTGGAAACCGGCAACACCTCGAGGCCGGCGACCAGAAGGATGCTAGGCGCCCTCCATGGGCTCAACCCGTCCTTACCGGGGACCGGCCGACGAGTTTCGCAGGTGCTCCATCGCTTCCGCGGCTGCCTCGGCGCCGCGCGGGGCGTCGCGCGAGAGCTCGACCGCGGCCATGTCCTCGTAGCCGATCTCCGCCAGGGCCCGCAGCGTCGCCGCGAGGTCGAGCTCGCCTGCGCCGAACATGCGATGGACGTGCTCGCCGCGCCGCGCGTCGTCGAGGTGGACGTGGACGAGCTCCGCCGCATGACGCCGGATCGCCGCGTCGACCGGGACGTCCCCGGTCACGATCAGGTGGCCGACGTCGAGGCACAGGCCGAGCGCGGCGCCGCGCGCGCCGAGGCGCCGGCGCAGCTCCGCGAAGCCCGCCGGCCGCTCGACGAACATCCCGGGCTCGGGCTCGAAGGCGAGACGCACGCCCGCGCGCTCGGCGCGCTCGAGCACTCGCGCGACGCCGTCGCACAAGCGGTTCCAGAGCTCCTCGGAGGCGCCAGGACTGCCGCGCTCGTCCGCCACGGATCCGTCGGGCGCCTCGCCGGACCAGATCGACACCACGCCCGCCTCGAGCTCGGCCGCGAGGTCGACGCAGCGCTCGAGGAAGTCGGCGCGCCGCTCGCGCCCGGCCGGATCGTCCTCGAGCAGGGTCGGACGGTGCTTGCGGCGCGGATCGAGCAGATAGCGCGAGCCCGTCTCCACGGCGAGCGCGAGGTCGAGCTCCCGCGCGCGCCGCGCGAGCCGCGCGACTCCGCCCGGGCGCAAGTCATAGGGATCGAGCTGCCCCGCGTCGGGCGTGAGCGCCACGCCGCGATAGCCGAGCTCGGAGAGGAGCTCGAAGGCGTCGAGCAGCCGGTGGTGCGAGAGGCCGTTCGTGTTGTATCCCAGCCGGAACACGCCGCCTTCGTTGTACCACGGCGCGCGACTATGCTCGTGGGCCCTCGATGGAGCCCCGCCCGAACACGATCGCCCGTTCCACCATCCTCGTTCTCGGCCTCGTTCTCGGCGCGCTGGCTGCGCTCGTCCTCGGGGGAAGCTGCGATGGTCGGGAGAGGGGTCGCCCGAACATCGTGATCCTGATCTCCGACGACCAGGACTACGAACAGCTCGGGTTCCTGGGGAACCGGCTCGTCCACACGCCGACGATCGACGCGCTGGCCGAGTCCGGCGTGGCCTTCTCGCACGGCTTCGCGCCGATGTCGCGCTGCCGCCCGGCGCAGGCCGCGCTGCTCTCCGGGGAGTGGCCGCAGCAGAGCGGTGTCTACTTCAACGTCGGCGCGGACCACATCGATCCCGAGACCTCGCTCGCCCGTCGCCTGAGGGACGCGGGTTACGACTGCTTCGGCGAGGGCAAGTTCTGGGAGTTCGATCCCAGGAAGATGGGCTTCGTGAACTACACCATCCGGAACTACGAGACCTTCGTGCGCCTGGGCCAGGAGCACCTGTTCGAGTTCCTGGAAGGACGCGATCGAGCGCGCCCCTTCTTTCTGTGGTGGGCGCCGGAGCTGCCGCACGAACCCCACGACCCGCCCGAGCGCTTCCTCGCGCTCGTCGACCGCGCGGCGATCCCGATCCCGGACTGGTACGCCGGTGATCCCGAGGCCTATCGCGACGCCGAGCACAAGAGCCTCGCCATGGTCGCCTGGCTCGACGCGAGCATCGCGGAGCTGCGCGCCAAGCTCGCCGAGCTCGGCGAGCTCGAGGACACGCTGTTCCTGTTCTGGATCGACAACGGCTGGGCGAATGGGCTGCCCTCGAAGGGCACGGCCTACGACAAGGGCCTGCGCACGCCGTGCGTGCTCTCCTGGCCGGCCGCGATCCCCGGGGGCAAGCGTTGCGCCGAGCTCGTTTCGCCGGTCGACCTCCACGCGACGCTGCTCGACTACGCCGGGATCGAGATCCCGGACACCTGCATGGGCACGAGCCTGCGTCCGTGGATCGAGGGGCAGCCGTTCACGCCGCGCGAGGCGCTCTACGGCGCCCTCTACACGCAGACTCCCGCCGAGCTCGAGGCGCGAGCGGAGCGCGACGCCTTCGCCCTGTGGGCGCGCACGAAGCGCTGGAAGTACGTGCTCTACCTGCGCGACGTGCGCCGCTCGGACGACCGGCTCCTGCACCTGCAGGCGGAGCTGTGCGAGTACCCCGAGCGCGGGCGCGGCGACGAGGATCTCTTCGACCTCGAGAAAGACCCCTACGAGCTAACGGACCTCTCGGACCTCCCCGAACACCGCGCGCTCATGGACGACCTGCGCGCAGAGATCCTGGCCTGGTGGAAGGCGACCGGCGGGAAGGAGCTCGAGCTGCCGTAGGCCCAATGCTCTGGGCCCCACCCTACCACCCTCCGGATGGGTCACGTGTGACGCTGGCTCTTCGGCTTCCTCGAAGCCCGTTCAGAGCCTGGTCCTCTGAGCCCCACCTCCCACAACGCCAAGGCTTGCAGGGCTGATGTCTTTCCCGAGTTGTTAGGCCCTATGAAGACCACGGGATTGCCGAGCTCGATCTCGACTTCGTCGAAGCGCTTGAAGTTCTTGATGGTCAGCTTCGTGAGCACTGAGATCCCCTTGCTGTCAGGATCCTATTCCATCTTCTTCGGCGGCGGCTCCTCCGGCGGCAGGCCCTCGAAGGGGTCGACCCGCGGGGGCTGCATCTCGATCTCTTGCCGTTCGGCCTCGGCCGCGCGCTTCTTCGGCGAGCTCATCGCGTACAGCGCGACAACGGCTCCGACGATGGCGAGGATCACGAAGAAGGCCATGGTGGAGGGCGAGAGGCCGCCCGATGGGGAGCGGGCAGCGCGCGGATTCCCTTCCCGGTTCGGGTCTCCCGGGTTCGAGCGCGGAGAGGGACTCATCGATCGAGAGGATACCACTCCCTCCGGGGCGGTCCACGCAGGGTGAACTCCCTCCTCCTTGCCTCGATCGCGTTCCCCATATGGTGGAATGGGCCGGTTCCTTCCCAGAAGGAGGCTCGCCTCATGCAGGATGCAAGCGGAACGCATTGGGTGGACACCAGCTCTACCCTGATCAGTCTCCTCGTCTATTTCGGGCCCTGGGTGCTCCTCGGATTCTTCCTCCTCGCCGGACTCTGGGTGGTCTTCATGCTTCGAGAGCTGCTCCGTGTCGCCGGGCAGATTCACGAAGTGCTGACTCGCATTGCAGCGAACTCGCGCGGGATCGAACAGAAGCCCTGAACGCGGGAGGCCATCGCTCCCCCATCGTCCCTCCGCAGCAGGTCAGTCCCTGCGCCGCAACCGCGCCGCGTACCCGCCGTCCCAGGGACCGCGCTCGGCATCGGGCCAGAAGGAGCACTCTTCCTCGACCTTCCACTCCGCCGAGCGCACGACGAAGTCCCACACGCGCTCCCCGTTCTCCTCGGGCTCCAGGCTGCAGGTCGACCAGACGAGCCGCCCGCCCGGCCGCACCTTCGACGCCGCTTCCTCGAGGAGCCGCGTCTGCAGCGCGACGAGCGAGCGCAGCGATTCCGGCCCGAAGCGCCAGCGCGCCTCGGGCCGCGCCCCGAGCACGCCCGTGTTCGAGCAGGGCGCGTCGACGAGGGCCGCGTCGAAGAACGCTCCCCCGATCGCCCGCACGCCGTCGCACACGACGGCCGACACGCGCTCGGCCACGCCGAGTCGGCGCGTGGTCTCCCGGAGCGAGCGCATGCGTTCCGGATCGACGTCGCAGGCGAAGACGCGCGCGCCGGTCTCGGCGAGCTGGGCGGTCTTGCCGCCCGGAGCCGCCCCGAGCTCGAGCACGCGCTCGCCCTGCCGCGCCTGGAGGAGTCGCGCGGCTTCGCGCGCCGCCTCGCCCTGCACCGTCACCCGTCCTTCGGCGAAGGCGCGGGAGGCGAGCACCTCCCCGGCCTGCGCGGACGGGGTGCGGATCGAATCGGGGAGCCTCCCCTCCTCGGCGGCGACCCCGTCGTGCGCGAGCTCCGCCACGAGCTCCCCGCGGTCCGCGCGCGCACGAAGGACGAGCGGCGGCTCGTGCAGGAAGAAGCGCGCGAGCTCCAGGGCTCGCTCGCGTCCCGCGCGCTTCACCCAGCGCGCGAACAGGCTCGCGGGCACGGAGAGCGCGTCCTCGACCCATCCGGCGAGGTCGCGCTCCGGATCGCGGAACACGGCGCGCTCGAGATGCAGGTCCCGATCGACGAGATCCCGCCGCCGGTCGCCCGCGTGCCCCGCGCGCCGGGCGCGGATCACCGAGCGCAGGACGCCGTTCACGAACGCGACGCCGCCGCGCCCCGTGCCGCGGGCCGCCGCGTCGCAGGTGGCCGACACCGCCGCGTGATCGGGCACGCGGTCGAGGAAGAGGAGCTGCACGAGGCCGAGGTGCACGTGGAGCGCGATCTCGGGGGCCGGCCGGCGCGCGGCGAACGCGCGCAGGATCGCCTCCAGCGTCCCGCGGCGCCGCAGCGCCGTGCCTGTTAGACGCCGGACGAAGGCGCGATCGCGTTCGTCGAGTCCTTCGCGTGCGCTCGCGCACTCGACCTCCCGCAACGGGGTGTTCCCACCCCGCAGCAGGATCCGCCAGGCGAGTTCGCGCGCGTCCATCAGCCGCCGGGTCCGCCCAGACGCGCTCCGACGGCGAGCGGTGTGCCGCGCAGGAACTCCGCGGCGCCGAGGACGCGCTTCCCGGCGCTCTGTACTTCGAATAGCGCGAGCTCGTCCCGGCCGCAGGCGACGCGCAGGCGCGCGCGGGCCTCGAGGACCGTGCCGGGCGCGGCGCTCGATCCCGGGGGTCCGGCCGGGAGCGCGCGCGCCTTCCACACGCGCAGCGGTACGCCCGAGGGCAACGTGGTCGCGGCTCCGGGCCAGGGGCTCATCGCGCGCACGTGACGCGCGAGCTCCTCGGCCGTGCGCGCCCAGTCGATCCGGCCGCTCTCCTTGGTGAGCTTGCGGCACACGGTCGCCGCGCGCGCGTCCTGGGGCCGGAAGACCGCGCGCCCCGCGGCGAGGTCCCCCAGGGCTTCGGCGGCCGCTTCGCCGCCGAGACGCGCCAGCCTCTCCGAGAGCTCGCCCGCCGTCTCGTCCGCGCCCACCTGGGTGGACCGCTGAACGAGGACGTCGCCCGCGTCGAGCTCGAGCACGACGCGCTGGATCGAGACGCCGGTCGTGGCGTCGCCGGAGAGGATCGCGGCCTGCACGGGCGTGGCGCCGCGATGGCGCGGCAGGAGCGAGGGATGCACGTTCAGGACGCACAGACGCGGCAGCTCGAGGAACTCCGCTCGCAGGAGCTCGCCCCAGCTCGCCACGAGGACCACGTCCGGCGCGTGGGCACGCAGGGCCGCGTCACAGGCCTCCTCGCGCACCGATTCGGTGCGCAGGAGCGGGATCCCCGCGCGCGAGGCGAGTTCGGCGAGCGGCGAGGGACGCAGCGCCCGCCCGCGTCCCTCTTGCCGGTCGGGCGTCGTGACGACCAGCCCCGGCGGGAAAGGCGATTCGAGGAGCCGCGCCAGCACGAGCGTCCCGAACGGAGGGGATCCGAGGAAGACGATGCGCACGCTGCTCGCGCGCCCGCGGCGCGCGCCTGGCGGAGCCTACTTCAGGTGGGTGTCCACGACCTTCTTGAGCTCCGCGTAGGGCTGGCTGCCGACCATCTGCTTGACGACCTCGCCTCCCTTGAGGATCAGGAAGGTGGGGATGGCGGTGATGCCGTAGCGCGCGGGCACTTCGGGGTTGTCCTGGGTGTTGATCTTCAGGACCTTCAGCTTGCCTTTGTAGTCCTCTGCGAGCTTGTCGACGTAGGGCCCCATGGCGCGGCAGGGCGCACACCACTCCGCCCAGAAGTCGACGAAGACCGGAAGGTCGCTCTGGAGGACGGCGCTTTCCCACTGGGTGTCGGTCACTTCGGCGGCTTGGCTCATGGTTCCTGGTTCCGGCATGTCGGTATGGAGGGGCAAGATCATGCTCGACCGCCGCGGCGGGGTCAAAAGGCCTTCACGCTCCGTCGGGGTCGGGGCCGGGAAGAGCGTCCTCGCCGGCAAGACCCTGCGGGTCGAGGAGCGCGTCGTCGCTGGGCCCCGGTTCGGAGGGCTCCTCTTCGTCCGGCAGACTCGCCAGGAGGATCTCGTCGATCCGCTCGAGGTTCTCGGAAAGGATGGAGACCTCGAGGTCGTCCTCGTCGGACGCCGCGGAGATCTGGACGATCTGCAGCCGGACGAGCTCGAGCAGCGCGCAGAAGCAGCCGATCAGGGCCTCCCGCTCGGGAACCCGATCGAAGGCTCCGACGAGACCGCGCAGGGAGAGCGGGTCGCCCTGGCGCAGACGGCCGATCACCTGGTCCACGAAGAACCGCAGGGGGCGGGGCTCGCGGACCACGTGGTGCGGCCGGTCGGCCCGGGTCTCGCGCATGAGGCGCGAGAACGCCGCCAGGAGGTCCCACGTGGTGACCTCGCCGAGGTCGAACTCGCGCTCGTGCTCCTCTCCGCTCGGCTCGCGCCACCCCCGCTCGACCTGCTGCGAGCGCTCGCGCCAGGCGGCCTCGAGCGAATCGGCGGCGTTGCGGAACTTGCGGTACTCGAGCAGCCGCTGCACGAGCTCCTCGCGCGGATCGAGCTCCTTCTCGAGGTCGACCACCTCGCCCGGCAGGAGCGAACGGCTCTTGATCGCCATGAGCGACGCCGCCATCACCAGGAAGTCGCCCGCGACCTCGATGTCGAGCGCCTCGAGGGATCCGAGGTAGCCCAGGTAGTCCTCGAGGATGCGCGAGATGTCGATCTCGTGGATCTCGACCTCCTGCTCGCGCACGAGGTGCAGGAGCAGGTCCATCGGGCCCTGGAACAGGCGCTCGAGGCGCACGGTGTATTCGTGCTCTACCACAGGCCTCCGAGGCTGACCACGGACGAGATCCCCCGATACAGGAACCTCATCGTGTTGTCGACCATGTCTTTCACGGGCCCCAGGTTCCACAGCAGGAACACGAGCAGGAGCCCCATCGACTCCAGGCGCACGTACGGCTCGCGCAGCCCGCTCGGAAGCAGCCAGGTCATGACCCGCGATCCGTCGAGGGGCGGGATCGGCAGGAGGTTGAAGGCGGCCAGCAGCAGGTTCGAGTAGAGCGCCAGCGAGAGGACCTCGCTCCCAAAGTGGTTCGCGTTCCAGATCGCGAGTTCGTCGACGAGCACTTTCTGGCAGAAGAAGAAGAACGCCGCCAGGAGGACGTTGGAGAGCGGGCCGGCGATCGCGACCAGCGCCATGTCGCGCAGGGGATGTCGCAGGTTGTAGTAGTTGACGGGCACCGGCTTCGCTCCCCCGAAGGCGACCCCGACCGTGAAGTACATGACCGCCGGCAAGAAGATCGTCATGAACGGATCGATGTGCGCGATCGGATTGAGGGTGATACGCCCGAGGTCTCGGGCGGTCGGATCCCCGCAGCGGAGCGCCACCCAACCGTGGGCGGCCTCGTGGATCCCGAGCGAGATCACGAGCAAGGTGATCGCGAGCGCGACCTTCAGGAAGACGTAGAAAGAGGGGTCGATCAGGAGCAGCACGGCGGGCGCGCGGACGACGCGTGGAAGGGGCGGTTTATAGCACGCCCGGCGCTCGCCCCCTAGAATCGGCCCGAGCGGCGCCCCCCGCACGGAACCTCGACGAAGACGGATGCCTTGACGAAGAAGACGCACGAGAAGGACGCCTCGGTCGAGCAGCGCCTGCGCCGCGCGGCGGAGGTGATCCAGCTCGAGGCGCGCGCGATCGAGACCCTGGCCGGACGCTTGGGACCGAGCTTCTCGCGCGCCGTCGACCTGATCCTCGCCTGCCGGGGAATGGTGGTCGTCACCGGCATGGGGAAGGCGGGCCTCGTCGGAGCGAAGCTCTCCGCGACGCTCGCCTCGACCGGCACGCCCTCGATCTCGATCCACCCCACGGAAGCGCTGCACGGGGATCTCGGACGCATCCGGCCCGCCGACGTCGTGCTCGTACTCTCGAACAGCGGCGAGACCGAGGAGATCCGCGCGCTCCTTCCACACGTCCGGCGCATCGGCGCGACCGTGATCGCCGTGACCGGGGCGAGCGACTCCTCGCTCGTGCGTCTCGCCGACTGCGTGCTCGACATGGGGGATGCCCCGGAGGCCTGCCCGCTCGGACTCGCTCCCACCGCGAGCACCTCGGCCATGATGGCCCTCGGGGACGCCCTCGCCATGGTCGTGCTCGCCGAACGCGGGTTCAGCCGCGAGGACTACGCGCGCTACCACCCCGGCGGGTCGATCGGCCGGCGCCTCCTGCGCGTGAGCGAGGTCATGCGCCGCGGGCGCGAGCTCCCGCTCGTGCGCCTGGGGACGCGCGTCCTCGACGTGGTCCTCACCATGTCGCGCACGCCGGGGCGCCCCGGCGCCGCGCTGATCGTGGAGGAAGGCGGGCGCCTGCGCGGGATCTTCACCGATGGCGACCTGCGCCGGCTGCTCGAGGGCGGCGCGGTGTCGCGGCTCGAGCGACCGGTGGACGAGGTCATGGGCCAAGCCCCCAAGCGGATCGGGCCCGACGCGCTGGTCGACGAGGCCGAGCGGGTGCTGCGGGAGCACAAGATCGACCAGATCGCCGTGGTGGACGAAGCGGGGGTGGCGGTGGGCCTGATCGACGTCCAGGACCTCCTGGACACCCGGGCGTGAGCGCCGTGCGGGCCAGAGGCGGTTCAGGAGAGGTCGCCCGCGCCCTCTCCGGGGTGCGGCTCGTCGCGCTCGACGTCGACGGCACTCTCACCGACGGCCGGGTGATCTACGCCGGCGAGGGGGAGGCGCAAGTCTTCTCGGCCAAGGACGGCCAGGGGCTCGCCTGGCTGGTCGCCGCCGGGATCGAGGTCGCCTGGATCACGGGGCGCGGCTCGCCCGCTACGGAGAAACGCGCCCGGGAGCTCGGCGTACGGCGCCTGCGCATGGGCGCCTCGGACAAGGCTCGCACGCTGGCCGAGATCCAGGGCGAGCTCGGGATCGCGCCCGAGGAGACGGTCGCGATGGGCGACGACCTCCCGGACCTCGCCCTCGCCTCCCGCGCCGCCCTGTTCGCTTGTCCGGCCGACGCCCACCCCGAGCTCCGCGCCCGGGCCCACTTCGTCGCCGAGGCCGGAGGCGGGCGCGGAGCCGTCCGTGAACTGTCGGAAGCGATCCTCCGGGCGAAGGGCCTTTGGGACGCGACGGTGAACCGCTACGTTCACGCGTCGGCGTGAGAAGAACCCTCGTCTTCCTGCTGCTCTTCGGAGCCGGCCTCGCGATCCTCTGGTGGCTCGAGCGCAGCGGACGGCCCCCCGCGCGGCAGGAAACGACCCTCGCGCCCGAAGCGCCAGCTCCGTCACCCGGTGATCAGGGCGCGCTCTCGATCGCGGGAACCTTCGAAGCCACCCAGTACGACCCGATCACCGGACGCGCGCTCCTGCGCTTGCGCAGCGAGAACAGCCGCACCGAGGAGGGAGTCGACTTGTTCGAGCGAGCACGGATCGAGCTCCTCGAGCCGGCGACCGGCGATCCGAGCGCGACCCTGCGCGCCGGCGTGGCGCGTCTCCAGCGCAAGGCCGGCTCGCCCTCGCTGCGGCCCGAGCACGAGAACCGAGTGGAGCTCGAGACGGTCGAGGCCGAGTTCCAATCGGGCGTCCCCCTGGCTCCGCTGTCAGTGCGCGCTCCGGAGGCCTACATCGATGCGACCGATCCGAGCCACCGCCTCCTGGTCGCCAGGAACCAGGTACGCTTCGAGGCGGGGGGCGGCGCGCTGCGTGGAGAAGGAACCGGCGCGTTCCTGGACGTCGACGAGCGGCGGCTCGAGCTCGCCCTTAACGCCTGGGTCGAGCTGGTCGACTCCTCGCGCAAGATCGCGCGCCTCGTCTCGCTCGGGCGCGGTCCGCTGCAGATCCGCCGCGAGGGAGAAGCCGGCCACGAGAACCTGGTGATCGAGGTGTGGAACGGCGCCCGCCTGGAACTCTCCGGACGGACGCCGTCGACCCTCTCGGCCGATCACATCGTGATCCGCGCCACGCCTCCGGAGCAGGGAGCCGCGCTCCTCCTGCGGGGGCTCGATGCGGACGGGCGCGTCGCCTGGCAGCTCGGCGCCGACGAGTTCCACGGCGGGCGGACGGTCATGACCTTCGACGAGGACGGAGAACTCGAGGCCGCGCGGCTCGAGGATCTCCCGAGCATGCGGATCTCGCTCGCGCCGGAAGAGGAGCTCCTGCCGGGCATCCAGCCTTCGAAGACCGAGACCGTGCTCCTGCAGAGCGAAGGCGCGATCACCGCGCGCCGCGAGAGCGCCGGAACGAGCTTCGACGCCGGAGGCCCGGTCTCGATCGAGACGCAGGACGCCACCCTGCACTCGAACGGCGACGTCCACGGCTTCCTGGCTCAGAACGGGGAGAGCGCCGCCTTCCGCGCCGTGGGCGGTGTCGCGCTCGACGGGCTCGGGGCGCGCCTCGAGACGGCGGTGTTCGCGCTCGACGTCGAGCGCGGAGACGAGCGCCGTCCGAAGCTCCACGGAGTCGCCGAGGAGGGCTCGCGCCTGGCCGGCAAGCTGGACGACGGTCGTCCTTTCACGCTCACCGGTCCAGGGCGCATGGAAGTCGTGCGAGACGGCGAGACCTGGCGCATCGCGGAGGGCACGGACATCGATCTCGCGGTCGAGGGCCTGGCGGGAGTCGGCGGTCCGATGAGCGCGCGAGCCGACCGCGTGTCCGACTTCGATCTCGGGGTGCCGCGCTTCCGGGCCCTGGGCAACGTGCTCTTCTCGAGCGACGAGGGCAGCGGCAGCGGCGACGAGCTCGTGGTCGAGGGCCCGCGGCGCTACACGCTGCGCGCCCGATCGCCGGCGCGCGCTCGCCTCGAGAGCTCGCGCGGGAACGCCGAGGCCGAGAGCGTCGAAGTCGAGGGAGATCGGATCCATGCGCGCGGCTCCGTCGTCGCGGAACTCTCGGGCCTTCCCGTACCGCCGCCCCAGGGCCTCGGGGGGCTCCGCTTCGATCGCTACGACCTCGCCTGCGACGACCTCGTCCTCGTGCGCACCCCTCGGTCCGCCACACAGGGCCGCGAGCAGGGCTTCCGCCTCGAGGCCCGCGGCGCGGTGATGAGTCAGATGCTCCTCGGCGCGGAACCGAGCGACATCCGCTGCACCGAGCTCAGCGCGAACCGGATCGAGCGCTTCGCGGACGAGTCCGCGGCGACTCCGCTGGAAGCGCGCACGACGATCTCGGCCAGCGAGGTGACCGAGGCCCACCTGCGCGGACCGAAGGGCGACGTGTCGCTCTCGTGCGCCTCCCTCGCCGTCGAGCGCACGGAGAGTCCCGCGAGAGAACCGGACCAGCAGGTGCTCGCCGCGGGCCGCGTTCGATTTCAGATCGAATCGCGTTTCGACCTGGCGGGAACGGGGGACGTCCTCACGATCGATCCCGACCGCACGGCCCACCTCGAGGCGTCCGCCGGCGGTCACGTCACGCTGATCGGCACGGTTCCGAACGAGGGCGGCCCCTTCCGCCTCGAGGCCGAACGCGCGGACGTCTCGCTGGAGCGCTTCTCGGCGGTCCAACCCGTGATCACCGCCCAGGGCTGGAACGCGAGCTCGGATCGGCTCGAGGCCACCGAATCCTCGCTCGAACTCCGGGGCCGCGTGCGCTTCTCGGGAACCACCAGCCAGGATGAGCCCTGGCAGCTCGAGGCCGGATCGGTCTGGATCGAAGCGCAGACCGGCGAGACGGTGCGCTGGTCGGACCTGCGCCACCTGCGCGCCGCCGAGAACGTGCGCTTCCTGCTCGGATCCCTGCTCGTGGCGAGTGGAGACGAGGTCACCAGCCCCGAGGCCGGGATCCTACGGTTCCAGGGCGCGCCGGCCCACATCGAGACCCCCTCCATCGACTACGAAGCGGACTGGATGGAGTTCGATCCCTCGCTCGGCATCGTGGTGTCGACCGGCCGTGGATCGATGCACCCGCCCCACTCGCTCGTCCAGATCGGGCCCGCGGAGATCTGGCGAGTCGAGTTCCTGTCGTCCTCCACGCTGGTCGAGCCCGACTCCTTCGTCTACGTGCTCCAGGAGCCCTACTTCCGCTACGCGTCCGAGGGGAACGTCGCCGTCGACGCTACGGTGCACGCCAGCTGGTCGGTGCTGTGGCTCGATCGCCTGCGCTGGCAGCAGATCTACGGCGGCGGCGATTCGCGGCCGGCAACGGAACCGCCGCCGACCGACACGCGGCCCGACCCGATGCGGCGACTCTTCGGTTTCCTGGACGAGCGCAACATCCCGGACGTGATCCACGAGATCTACTTCGAGGGTCCCGTGGAAGCTCTGTCCGGCGCCGAACAGATCGCTCGCGCGGACGCGGTCTACCTGGATCTCGTCTCGGGACACGGCTGGCTCGCCAACACGACCGTCTCGATTCCCGGTCGGCGACTCGGGCAGGAGTTCGAGAAGTTGATCATCAAGACGGACTGGCTGCGCCACTCCGCCGACGGCTCGCTGCGCGCCGACAGCGCGACCGTCACCACCTGTTCGTTCGACGAACCGCACGTGAAGCTCGTCACGGGCGACCTGCAGATCCGACCCGAGGTCAACGAAGGCAAGACGGTCCTGCGCTTCTCGCTGGACGACAACCGGGTGGAGCTCTACGGGCGCTACCGGATCCCGCTCGCGCGGATCGACTTTTCCACCGACGAGAAATTCAATCCCTTCTGGAAGTCGTTCCAGATCGCGAACTCGGCGCGCTTCGGACAGCTCCTCAGCCTGCGATTCACGTTGCCCGCCCGCGGACTGGGACGCGCCTTCGATCGCTGGATCGGGCGCTGGTTCAAGCCCGGGGAGGGCGCCGAGGACTCGCAACGGACCGCGGCGCGCGAGGACGCCTTCGACGCGCGCTATCACGTCGACGCCTCCTATCTGGGCTCGCGGGGCGGATTGCTCGACCTCGGCTTCAGCATCGCGTCGAAGGAGCGCTACTGGTACGACTTCTTCGTGGGGGGAGCGTACGACGACGGCGAGGATCGCGGATTCTTGCGCGTGCCCTCCGCGGATCGAGAGCGCCTGCGTTTGTGGATGCGCTCCCACGGCACGTTCGACCGCGGTCCCAACCGCTGGTCCTTGCTCTACACGGACCAGTCGGACTTCGGGGTGCAGTCCGAGTTCTTCGAGTCCATGTTCCTTTCCTACGAACAGGACGAGTCCTACCTGCAATGGAAGCGTCGCACGGACCACCTCTACGCCCAGGCCTCGCTCAAGGCGCGAGTGGATTCGTTCCGGAGCGACGTCGAAGAGCTGCCCGCGCTGGACGCCTACCGCGGTCGGGCCCCGCTCTTCCGGCTCGGGGCTCTCTCCATCCTCCACACGGGAGACGTGCACGCCGACTACGTGCGCCGGCGCGAGGGGGGCGCGACCACGTTCGACGTGGACGGCGACGGTTTCCCCGACCCGCTGCAGAGCCCCTTCGGACTCCCCGCGCGCTTCCCCGACGGTCTGGGGAACCGCGAGGTCGCCCGCATCGACACGCGCCAAACCCTGGAAGCGCCCTGGCGACTCCCCTTCCTCGGTCTCACGCTGGTGCCCTTCGCCTCGGTGCGAGCCACGGCCTGGAGCGAGGGCGTCGATCCCGATCAGTCCCCGATGCGCCTCGTCTCCGAGGGCGGCGTCCGACTCGGCACCACGTTCTGGAAGTCACTCGCCGGCGGCCGCGTGCACCAGATCGCTCCCTTCGTGCAGTTCCGCAGCGACGTGTCCAGCGATCTCCCCGATCCCACGGTTCCCATCGACGCGATCGAACGCGCCTGGTTCGGCGACATCGTCGAGGTCGGGGCGCGCAGCCGATTCTTCGAACGCGGCGGCGATAGCGTGTTCGATCTCGACCTGCGCGCTGCCTTTGCCACGGATCGCAGCGACGGCGCGGACGACGGATGGCTGCCGCTCTCGGTGTTCGCGCGTCTGGGATTGGAGGCCTTCGGACTGCCCCTCGAGGCCTGGGAGGACCTGCGGTTCGACCTCGAATCGAAGTCGGCCGTCTACGCTCTCTCCTCGATCGGCGCGCGCTTCGGCGATCGCCTCGGCCTCCAGCTCGGACACCAGATCGGTCGTGACGCCTCCCAGCAGGAACTCTTCGACGCGATCACGCTGGCCGGCTTCTATCGCTGGACCGAGAAGTGGGAGTTCGAGGCGCGCCAGTCGATCTCCCTGCTGGATAACACGCGGCTGGACCTGAACGTCATCCTGCGGCGCTTCGGACACGACGCCGTGTTCGAGATCGAGAGTTCCTTCCGCGAGGGGGAGGGATCTTCTTTCGGGGTGAATCTGTCCCCGTTGATCGGGTTCAGCCGCAACCGAATCGGATATCTGAAGTGGTAGCCCCCCGGCCGTTCCCTGGAACGGCCGAGCGAGCTAGGATCGACCCCGTGCCGGCGTTCATCGGGAACCTCTCGGCGACCGAGATCCTCGTCATCGGAATCGTCGCCGTGCTCATCTTCGGGAAGCGCTTGCCCGAAGTGGCGAGCCAGACCTACGGCCAGATCCGGCGCCTACGCCAGGGCCTCGATCAATTCCGCCGGGAGACGGGCATCGATCGCGAGTTCCACTCCATCGAGCGCACCCTCCACGACGTCCAGCACGAGATCACGACCGAGCCGAAATCGATCCCGAGCGTGCCCCCGATTCGCTACGGCGCAGCGGACGCGGTCGCCCTGCCCGCCCCGACGCTCCAGCCTCTTCCCCCGCCCGTTCCGCCGCCCTCCGATCCGGCGCGCGATGCACTGCCGCCGGCGGATCCCGTGCACCCGGCTCAGGATCCGGCTCCAGGCTCCTGACGGAGCCGGAGATCGAGACGCATCGACTGCTGGCGCACGGACTGATCTCCGGCGTCGAAGATGTCCGCCCAGGACCCTTCGTCTTCGGAGGGAAGAGCGGACTCGACCCGTTCCAAACGAGACCGCCCAGGAGCGGCCTTCGGAGCCGGCTCGCGCCTGGCCTCCTGCGGATCGGGAAGGCTCTCGAGCAGCCACTTGCGGTTGCCTCCGACCGAACCGACCACGGGCAGGACTCGGGTCGCCGTTCCGCGCAGCCCCTCGAGGATCTCCGTGGGCACGGCCCCGGGCATGGCCACCGTCAGGAGACTCCCGTAGCGATCGAGCGGAACGAGACAGAAGCGGCGCAGGTAGGCGGCGTCGAGTCCCTCGCGCGCGGCCGGCTGAGGCGCATATCGTTCGACGGGCAGGTACGGGAGGTGGAAGAGCTCGCAACTGATCCGACCGATCTCCCAGTCGGAGACCAGGCCGTCCTGCACGAGCATCTCGGTCAGGAGCATGCCGGTCGACTGGCACTGCTGGATCACGTGCTGGATCGCATTGCGGTCGACGATCCCGCGTTCGACCAGCTGCTCTGCGAGTCGACGGAAATCGAATCTTTGGTTGCTCTTCACGGTGGCCCTGACTGTCCGCCGCGCGACGAGCGTCCTCGCAGGGAGGACGGCGCGCCAACCCAACCTCTATCGGCCGCCGTTCTCCGGGGACTGCACACCGCCCCGGCTTGCGCGGCCCCCCCCGGCGGGACGGAAAGGTCTTCCCGGGCTCAGATGTCGAGGTTCGTCGCCTCGAGCGCGTGGCGCTCGATGTACTCCCGTCGGGACTCGACGCTCGTGCTCATGAGGATCGTGAAGATCTCGTCCGCGCGGAACTCGTCCTCCAGCCGCACCAGGTACAGGCGCCGTCGTGCCGGATCCATGGTCGATTCCCAGAGCTGCCCGGGGTTCATCTCGCCCAGACCCTTGTAGCGCTGGACTTCGACCTCGGCCTGGGCCGACTTGCGCAGGGTGCGTGCGAGTTCGAGCAGCCCGCGAACGGTCTGGGCTTCCTTGCCCGAACCGACCTCGAACGTGCCGCCGCCTCGGCATCGCAAGCCCTTCGTCTCGAGAGCCACGAGCACCTCCTTGAGCTCGGCGCGATGAGAGACGTGGCTCGTAGCGACGTGCGCGCCGTCTCGCGGGACGTCGCCGTCGGGACCGGTGTGGATGCGCAGGTCCTGGCCCTTTCGCAAACGGACCTTCTGCAGCTCGAGGAAGTCGCGCAGTTCCCGGCCGCCGGTCAGGAAGTGGTCGGCGCCTTCCACTTGGACCCAGTACTCGGGTACCTGTCCCCCATCCCAGCAGTTGATCAGACGCGACGAGTCGACTCCGGTCCAGACCGGAAGCAGTCGCTCGGCCACGTCTTCGAGCCGGCGCAGGTCGTCGGCGATCGCGCGCAGCTCGGCGCCGCGCCAGGCACGGCCCGCGAGCAAGTTTCCTTCCGCCTGGCGCATCTCGAGACCGCCGACGCCGTTGTCCACCAGGAAGCGACGCAGGTCGGCGTCCGAAGCGAGATAGCGCTCGACGGTCTTCGTCTTCGCCTTGTACAGCGGCGGCTGGGCGATGAAGAGCCGGCCTTCTTCGATCAGGGGCCGCATGTGGCGGAAGAAGAAGGTGAGCAGCAACGTGCGGATGTGGGATCCGTCCACGTCCGCGTCGGTCATGATGATCGTCTTGCCGTAGCGCAGCTTCGTGAGGTCGAACTCGTCCGCGATGCCGCAGCCCAGCGCGGAGATGATCGTCTGGATCTCGGAATGCCCGAGCATCTTGTCCAGACGCGCCTTTTCCACGTTGAGGATCTTGCCCTTGAGCGGGAGGATCGCCTGGAAGCGACGATCCCGCCCTTCCTTGGCCGAGCCGCCGGCCGAATCGCCTTCGACCAGGAACACCTCCGATTCCTCGAAGTCCTTGCTCTGACAGTCGGCGAGCTTGCCCGGCATCGCCCCGCTGGCCAGGGCCGACTTGCGCCGCACGAGGTCGCGCGCCTTGCGTGCGGCTTCGCGGGCCTGCTGGGCGAGGATCGCCTTCTGCACGATCGTGCGCGCCGCGGCGGGAGTCTCCTCGAGGTAGGTCGCGAAGCACTCGCCCACGACGGACTCGACGAGTCCCTGGGCCTCGCGATTGCCGAGCTTGTCCTTGGTCTGCCCCTCGAACTGGGGTTCGGGAACCGCGAGCGAGAGGACCGCGGTCAGGCCTTCGCGGAAGTCGTCGCCTCCGGGGAGCTCCTCGCTCTCCTTGAGCACCTTCTCCTGGCGGATGTAGTTGTTGAGCGTACGGGTGACCGCAGCGCGCAGTCCGGCGAGGTGCGTGCCCCCACCGTGCGTGTTGATGTTGTTGACGAACGTGAAGACCGCTTCCTGATAGCCATCCGTGTACTGGAGCGCGCACTCGATGCCGTACTCCTGGTTGGGCTTCTCGGTCGAGGGAACCGTGCGCTTGAAGTGCACGATGTCGGGGTGCAGAACGTTCTTGTTCTTGTTGATGTGCTGGACGAACGTGCGTAGCCCGTCGGGGAAGTGGAAGTCCTCCCGCTGGCCCGTGCGTTCGTCCTCCAGCGTCACGCGCAGACCGCGCGAGCCCATGAGGTAGGCGGTCTCGCGCAGGCGTTTGCTGACGATCTCGTACTGGAACTCCGTGGTCCGGAAGACCGTGCCGTCGGGCTTGAACGTGACCTTCGTGCCTCGGCGTTCGGCCCTGCCGACGCGCTCCAGGGGCCCGGTCGGGTCGCCGCGGTGGAAGCGCATGCGGTGCGTGGCTCCGTCCCGATCGACGACGACCTCCAACCATTCCGACAGGGCGTTCACGCAGGACACCCCGACCCCGTGCAGGCCCCCGGAGACCTTGTAGCTGTCCTTGTCGAACTTGCCGCCGGCGTGAATGCGCGTGAGCACGAGTTCGACGGCCGGGATCCCCTCCGTCGGGTGCATGTCGACGGGGATGCCTCGCCCGTCGTCCGTCACCGAGACCGATCCGTCGACATGGAGCACGACGTCCACGCGCGTGGCGTAACCGACTAGAGCCTCGTCGACCGAGTTGTCGACCACCTCCCAGATCAGGTGATGGAGCCCGCGTACGTCGGTGTCCCCGATGTACATGGCGGGGCGCATGCGGATGGCGTCGAGGCCCTCCAGCACCGTGATGGACTCGGCCCCGTAGGCTGCGGGGTCCTTCGTGGGTTCGCTCATTTCAACCTCTCAGTCTGAACACGACTCGCCGGATGGTCTCGTCTCCGAGGATTTCGTTCGCCTTCCTGCGGAATCGGTGTCCCGTGAAATTCCGTAGCTCCTGGAGATGGGTCGCCGAGGCCACTTCGATCTGGAGCTCGCCACCGCGAAACCGGACCGGACGGGTTCGGGCAGCCAGGTCCGGCCCCAGAGCGTCTGCCCAAGCTCGGTAGACGCGTTCGGCCGAGCGCGAGTTACCGATCCCCGCGTCGCGCAAGAAGGACCGGATCAATTCGTCGATCGGCCGAGGCCCTTCTTTCGCTGTGCGATGCACGCGTGCCGAGCGTCAGGCGTCGATCGTGATCGGCATCACGATGTAGATGTAGTTCTCGCCCAGCGTGAACTTGCCCGGGCTCGTCCGTTCGTTGTACTCCAGGCTCACCGTGTCGGTCTCGCAGTTCTTGAGACCGTCCAGCAGATAATCCGGATTGAAGGCGATGTCGCCCGGCTTCCCCGTGAATTCCACCGATAGCTGGGCAGTCGCCATGCCCATTGCCGTGGACTTCCCGAAGATCGTCATCTTTCCCTTGTCGAGGGAGATCTTCACCGCACGGGTCTCGGGGCTGGTCACGTTCGCGACGAGCTTGAGCTTCTGACCGAGCGTGTGCGTATCCGCCTCGACGCGGTTCTCCGTCGAGGCCGGGATCACGGCGGTGTAGCGCGGGAACTCCCCGTCGATCATACGCGCGAAGACCTCGGCCTTCGACGTCTTGAGACCGAACTGGCTTTCTCCGAAGTGGATCATGACCTGCTCCAACGGATCGTCGATCACGCGACAGAAGAGCTGCATGCCCTTGGTCGGGACGATCGCTCGACGGGGAGCTACACCGTTCTTCTCGATCGCTGCATGGGCAACGGCCAGCCGCCGACCGTCGGTCGCGACGAGCTTCAGTTCCTCTCCTTCGACTTGGGTGAGGATGCCGTGCATGGCGTAACGTCCGGCCTCGCGCGCCGCAGCGAAACTCGTCCGAGCAACCAGTCGGGAGAAGGTCCCGGCCTGGATCGGCACGGCTCCCTCCTCGGCGAACCTGGCAACCACCGGGTACTCGTCAGGGTCGATGGTAGTCAATTCGCAGCGATCGTCGCCACCTTCGATAAGGAAGGTTTCCCCTTTGGTGCGGAGCGTGACCGTATCGCACGAAAGGTCGCGAACGAAGTCGGCTGCGACTCTGGCGGGAACCAGAGCCATGCCAGGTTCCTCGACCTTGACGTCCTCGATCCGATATCGGACGGCGACGTCGAGATCCGTGCCAACCAATTCGAGGGCATCGTCCGTCGCGACGAGGCAAATGTTCTCGACCGCAGGACGGGTGCTCTTCAGAGGGATGACGCTGGTCGCGATGGTCAGGCCTTCGCGCAGCTTGTCGCGTTCGCTGAGGACCTTCATCAGGAGAGGTTCTTCTTGTTCGTATTCTTAAGGGGAGGGTCGAATCGTGGACAAAGAGCGGAGACGCGACTGCAAGGCCGCCTGCCGACGAGAGATGGGACCGATCCCTTCCCTGGGGAGCGAGAGGGAACGAACGTGGAAGACCCGGCAGGCGGAGGGAGCTTGTACACGGTTGTCCTCAAGAGCTTCGAACGGCAGGGCCGTGCGTGTGAGTAAGGGGTAGAACACTGGGAGCTTCTTCACCTTTCTGAGCCGGTTCTCCCTGGGACGATCCTCAGGTTCTCCTCCGGTTATGAACCTTGGCGGCACGGAGCCCAAGCAGTCGAGTGTGGAGAGATCACCGGCGAGCTGCGGGGGCCCTCTAGCCCCGCGGAGCCACTTCGCGAATGACCTGATCGTACCAGACGGGACTTCAGGAGGCACGCTGTCCCGGGCAGGTGCAGGCAGGAAAAACCCCCGCTTCAGGAGGGTCCTTGGAGATCCAACATGAGCTCCGCCAGGAGGCTCCGGCAGGCGGGATCCTCCTTGGAAAGCCCGGAGATCTTCCCAACTGCGTACAGCACGGTCGAGTGGTCCCGCCCCCCGAAGTAGCCGCCGATCTCCTCCAGGGACATGTTCGTGATCCGCCGCGCCAGGTACATCCCGACCTGACGGGGGTAGGCGATGGCGTTGGTCCTTTTGCGGGATTGGAGGTCGGCGAGTTTGACTGCGAACCGCTCGGTGACCACTCCCATGATGTCCTCGATCGATGCCTGTTTACTCCGGGAGGAGAAGAGCTCCCGAAGACTCTGTCGAACGAGCTGGAGCGTGATCTCCTGACCGGAGAGACCGGCATAACACAGGACTTTGGTGACGGCGCCCTCGAGCTCGCGGATGTTCGTGTCGATCTTCTCGGCCAGAAAACGCGCCACCTCATCGGAGAGCTCGCGACCTCGCTCTCGACTCTTGCGCTTCAGGATCGCGACCCGCGTCTCGTAACAGGGCGTCTCGACCTCGGTCACGAGCCCCCATTTGAAACGCGAGACCAGGCGCTCCTGGAGAGTGGGGATCTCGAGCGGAGGGCTGTCTGAGGACAGGACGATCTGCTTGCCGGCGTTGTAGAGCGAGTTGAAGGTATGGAAGAACTCCTCCTGAGTTCGCTCCTTGTTCGCCAAGAGGTGGATGTCGTCCACCACGAGCAGGTCCACGTTGCGGTACTTCGTCCGGAACTTCGCCAGGTCCCCGTTCTCGAGCGCACTGATGAAGTGATTGACGAAGGTTTCGCAGGAGAGATAGAGGATCCGGGTCGACGGATTCCGCTCGAGGATGGCGTGGCACAGGCTCTGCAGCAGATGGGTCTTACCCAGCCCGACGCTCCCATGGAGGAAGAGGGGGTTGTAGGCCCTCCCCGGGTTCTCGGCCACCCCGACCGAAGCCGCGTGAGCGAATCGGTTGCACGGCCCGACGACGAATCCATCGAACCGATAGGTCGGGTTCAACCCCACGTCGGGGGAGACGAGGAACGCGCTCGTATCGGACTCGACCAGGGCGCTCCCCGATGCCGGACGCTCCGCCAGGGCACGGTGGGGTGGAGGGGCTGCGGGCGGAGCCGGGGGGGTTTGGCGTGCTTCCACCCGGCCGGTACGCTCCGGATCGACCTCGAATTCGACACGGCGCTTCGATCCGAGGACCCGGGCCAAGCTGTCGGCCAGGACCTCTCGGTAGTAGCGAGCCAGCCAGTCCCGCGTGAAGCCGTTGTGGACGGCGATCGTCGCTACCGTGTCGTCGAGTGCGACGAGGGCGGTGCGCCGGAACCAGGTCTCGAACTGCTCACGCCGGATCGAAGCCCTGAGGATCTCTTGGACGCGGCCCCATGACGCGACGAGTTCGGGCTCGATCGCCGGCACGAGGCGCTCTTCGCGAACAGGGAGTTCCATGATGTCGTCGTGGGCGCGAAGACGAACGTTCCTGGGCGGAGCTGGGTTCGGCGGCTGGGCTCCCCCGGCATCGCGCCAACTCCTTTTGAAGAATGGAGTTGGGTGTGCCGGAGCTGGGCTTGGTGATTCGGACTCGGAGGGGTTTCCTTGGGACCGCTCGAGCGGGCTCTCTCCTCCCGAGAGGGCGCGGATTAGGCGACGCGTTCCGCGACCAGTCAACGGCGGATTTAGCAATCTCGTATCGCTTGTTCACAAGCTGCGTCGCTACCGCCATGTAGCGCGCGACGAGACGAAGAGTTTTTTGAACACGCCGATCGCGCGGTCGCAGTCGTCACGCGACGTCGAAGGACCGAGCGAGATTCGCAGACCGGCTCGAGCGGCGTCTTCGTCGTGGCCGAGCGCCAGTAGAACGTGTGAAGGCTCGAGCGAGCCGCTCGCGCAGGCCGACCCGGCGCTCACTTCGAGCCCCTCGAGATCGAAGCGCATGCCGAGCACCTTTCCATCCATGCCGGGAAGGAGGACGCAGAGGGTGTTCGAGAGACGAGTGCGATCCAAAGGAGGGCCGAGGATCCGGGCACCGGGGACCGTCTGGTGGATGCCCTCCCAGAGATAGGAAACGAGCTCTCCGACCCGCAAGGCGAACTCGGCCTGTTCACCCACGGCCAGCTCGATCGCGACGGCCGCCGAGGCGATTCCCGCCGCGTTTTCCGTACCCGGGCGGAGCCCCCCCTCCTGGCTCCCTCCATGGAACAGGGGCTGGATGGCAACGCCTCGGCGGCGCCAGAGGATCCCGATTCCGACGGGCCCCCCCACCTTGTGAGCGGAGAAGGAAGCGAGGTCGACTCCCCACTCGGCGAGTCGGACCGGGATCTTCCCTAGGGCCTGAACGGCATCGGTATGAAACCACGGCCTCGGCGCTCGAAGTTCTCCGAGTAGCTGTCCGATCCGAGCCAGGGGGGCCAGGGCACCGATTTCATTGTTCGCGGCCGCGACAGAGACGACCCCGCTCCCGATCGAGAGGACCGCTGACCGGAGCTCGTCGAGGTCGGGGCTGCCCAGGGAATCGCACCTGACGATGCGGAGAAGTCGGCCCTCCTGGGCCAGCGCCTTGGCCGAGCCGAGGATCGAGGAATGCTCCAAGGAAGTCGTCACGAGGCCGGCGTTTGGCCCCCCTGCCCGAACGCACCCCAGGAGGGCGAGGTTGTTCGATTCCGTCCCCCCGGAGGTGAAGACGAGTTCGTCCTCTCCGACCTCCAAGGCCGCGGCGATCCGCGCGCGGGCTTCGTCGATGCAGGCACGAGCCGCGCGCCCGGAAGCATGTAAACTCGAGGGGTTCCCGCCGAGCGCTCTCGCGACTTCGAGCCATTTTTCGCGTGCCTCCGCGCGTAGAGGCGCGGTGGCGTTGTGGTCCAGCCGAACCCTCATCGAGGTTCGTTCCGCTGGCCGAGGACTCGTCGATAGAGATCCTCGTAGAGACCGACCACCCGCTCGCGGGCGAACGTCTCGAGGACCAGGAGCCGCGCTCGTCTCCCCATCTCTCTCGCGCGCTCGCGGTTCGAGAGGAGCTCGCGCAGGAGCCCGACGTAGGCCTCCTGATCGTCGACCGGGGCCAGCAGACCGGCGACGCCGTCCGCCACCACCTCCGGCACCCCTCCGACCCGCGTGGCGACGACGGGTACGCCGCACGCCATGGCCTCGAGGGCCGAGAGCCCGAAGGACTCTTCGCGGCTCGTGAGCAGGAATACGTCCGCGGGTGCGAGCAACTCCGGCAGGGCGTTGCGTTCCCCGAGGAGGAACACCCGACGCTCGAGCGCAAGTTCCGCGACGAGGCGTGCGCAGGATTGACGCTCGGGGCCGTCGCCCACGAGAGTGAGGCGCGCGGACGTGCCTTCGGTCGCCTTGGCGAAGGCCTGGATGAGCCAAGGGACGCGCTTGACGGAACGGAAGTTGGAGACGTGGACCGCATGCGGAGGTCCATGGGGATCTCGACGAGCCACACCGGGCGCGAAGCGCTTCGTGTCCACGAAGTTCGGGATGACCTCGATCGAGCATCCTTTCCCGCGGTCGACGCAGAAGTGTCTGCGCGTATCTTCGGCCAGCGAATGCGAGACGGCGGTCGCCGCGTCGCTCGCGGTGATCAAGTACTGAGTCAGCGGCGCATAGGAGGGATCGCTGCCCACGATCGTGATGTCCGTGCCGTGCAGCGTCGTCACGACCCGCGGAGCCGGACGCCCGGTATCGAGGCAGGCAGCCGCGCGCGCAACCAGGGCGGAGAGCGCGTGAGGCAGCGCGTAGTGCGCGTGCAGGACGTCGAGCCCCTCGGCGCGATGCACGGTCAGCACGGCCGACGTGATCGCGAGATCGTGGGGCGTGGACGAGAACAGCGGATAGGGAAGTCCCTGCGACACGTGGACTTCGACCGGGCCCGCGGAGCGCGCGAGGCGCGGAGGGAGCTCGGGGGAGAATACGTGCACGCGGTGTCCGCGCTCGGCGAGCGAGAGGGCGAGCTCGCTGGCGACGACGCCGGAACCGCCGTAGGTCGGGTGACATAGGATCCCGATGGAGAGCGGAGCGTCCATGACGGACGATCAACTCGCGGAGGCAGCGCGAGGAAGCGGATCGCTCGGATGGGTGGAACCCGGCGCGGGACTCGGCGTCGGGCGCGGCAGGGGAACGATCTCGGCGGGAACGAGCTTCGTTTCCTCGGCTCGGGAAGGACTCGTGTCTCGGGCGGCGACCTCCTTCGCGAGTGCCATGTAGTCGCGAGCCCCGGCAGACTCGGGGGCGTACTGGAAGATCGTCTGCCCGAAGCTAGGTGCCTCGGCGAGTTTCACGTTCGAGCCGATCGGCTTGCGGAAGATCTGATCGGGGAAATGGCTGCGCAGTTCTCCGAGGACCTCGCGGGCGAGGCGGAGCCGACTGTCGTACAGGCATGGGACGATCCCCGAGATGGCGAGTTCGGGATGGAGTCGCCTCCGAATGAGCTCGACAACCTGCACGAGCTTGCTCAGGCCTTGCAGCGCGAGGAACTCGGTCTGCACGACCAGGAACACCTCCTGGGCAGCAAGCAGTCCGTTCACGGAAAGGAGCCCGAGGCTCGGGGGACAATCGAAGAGCAGATAGTCGGCGGGATCCGCACCCGTGGCCGCACGATGTGTGCGGATCCATTCCTGCACGGCGTCACGGAGGATCGTCTCCCGCCCGAGCGCTCCGGCAAGCTCGAGTTCCGCTCCCGAGAGATCGATGTCCGTCGGGAGGGCGGAGAGCCGCTCGGTCGAGGTCGGGCGGAGGGCTTCCCCGAACGGGGAAGCCCCTACGAGGACTCGATAGGTCGTCGGCGAGCCGGGATCGACGCGCAGGCCGAGATGCAGGGTCAGGTTGGCTTGGGGGTCGAGGTCGACGAGTACGACCCTCTTTCCCAGCGCGGCGAGGGCGGCGCCGAGGTTGACGGTCGTCGTCGTCTTTCCTACCCCACCCTTCTGATTGATGAAACTGATCCGGCGCATCCGTGTTCCGTATTGTAGCCCCGCTGCCCGCCACCCCCTTGTGTGGAGGAGCAGAAGGGGTGTGAGTAGGGGAAGATGCGGGCGGGCACCGACCCCCGGGCGAGGAGGGTCGCTCGCCCGCCCTTCGGACGACGGGCCGCGCTGGCGCCCGCTTCCTGGAGCCGCGAGAAAGCCGGGAGCGTGCATGGTTCACTCCCCCCACCTGAACCCAGAAACCTCGCCTCGTTCCGCAAGGGGGTCTAAGATCCGCGACCCCTTCCCAGGCGCCGAGGTTCGGGGAGGCGCCCTGGAGGGCCGATGCAATGCATGCAGTCGAAGGGATCCGTCGACGGCAACGCAGGCTCTCCGCGATCCTCCTCGGTGTGGCCATCGCGTTCGCCGTGATGGAGATCGGGGGCCGCATCTGGCTGTTCGGGTTCGCTCCAACCTCCCAGTTCTCCCAGTATGCGCCACTGGCCGAGGTGCCCGAGCGCTATCGCCTCTACCGAGGCCATCAGTACCTCTCCTACTGCCTCAACGAGGCCTACCGCAGCCGCGACGGTCTCAATCGCCACAATTCGGTCGGTTATCGCGGGGACGAGATCGAACGAACCAAACCGGCCGGGGTGTATCGAATCCTCTGCCTCGGAGGCTCCACCACCTACGAGACCGCGATCGCGGACTACCGCCTGTCGTTCCCAGACCAGATGGAGAGGATCCTGCGCGAGGAGCACGGCGCGACCCAGGTCGAGGTGATCAACGCGGGCTGCGGGGGCTGGAGCTCCTGGGAGTCCCTGATCGACCTCCAGTTCCGCGGCCTGTCGCTCGACCCCGATCTCGTGGTGGTCTACTGCGGGACGAACGACGTGCACCCGCGTCTCGTTCCACCCGAAGCCTATCGGCGCGACAACAGCGGCTTTCGGCGAGCCTGGCAGCCGGACACCGGCCTTCTCGAGCACAGCTTGGTCTTGCGTCGGCTAGGGATCCTCTTTGGGTGGTCGAGCAAGAACAGCGTCGGCTCTCTGACGGAGGTCGACCATCCCCATGTCGACGAAGGGGCGAACCTGGCTGCCAACCCGCCGACCCACTTCGCAGACAACCTCGAAGACATGGTCGCTGTCTGCCGACACCACGGCGTCGACATCATGCTTGCAACCTGGGCCTGGTGCGGCGCGAAGGACGACTACGCGGCCAGACCCTACTACCAGCGAGGATTCCAGGAGTCCAACGACGTAGTGCGCGAAGTCGCGGAGCGGAACGGAGTTGGGCTCTTCGACTTCGTGACGGTCATGCCGACGGACCCTACCTACTGGTCCGATGGGAGGCACGTCAACGAAGAGGGTGCGCGCGTCAAGGCCGAGTTGTTCGCCGGTTTCATCGCCGAGCATTACCTGCACTCGCGCTGAGGGACGCTCCGAATCTTCGCAGTCGACCCGGAAGCGGCGCTCGCGAAGGAGCGCCCGAGCCGACTTCCTAACGACTCTTCCCCAGCAACCCGGGTCGTCGCGAGCTGGTTCTCAACTCCTTCCCGACGGAACTAGACAAGACGTCCCGGAGTTGTCCACAAGTTGTCCACTCGAGGGTGGGTGCTCCTCAGTGGTCGACGAGCGTGCCCCGCGAAAGGGTCATCGCAGCCCGAGAGGGTTGTAGGTTGGGAGCGGGCCGGAGTGGAACAACGGTTCGCCGAAACGAACCCCGATCCGTTCCCCGAAATAGGCCGCCTTGGTGGCCGCGCGCTCGAGCACGTCCGCCCCGAATAGGAAGTGCTCTCCACGGTCCTTCTCGTCCCGAGGTTCGAGCTGCGATTGATAGCAGCGGATCACCTCGACTTTCCGGTGCCAGACCGGAGAGACGTCGACGACGAGCGTAGGATCGAACGGCACGTGCCCCATGAAGTGGAAGAGCCTCCGCGGACGCCGCGCTGCAGGGCCTCCATCGCGTTCGGCGAGGCGGGCGAGTCCCGAGAGGTACCAGGCTTCCCGGACGAGCTTCCCGCAGGCCGCGTGATCGGGATGCAGATCTTCGACATGATGTGTGAACAGCACGTCGGGTTCGTGCTCGCGCAGAACGCGCGCCACGCGTTCTCGGGAATCGATGTCCGCTCGTAGGCGGCCATCGGGGAAGTCCAGGCTGTCCCGCAGGGCGATCCCGAGCAGCGCCGAGGCCTGTGCGGCCTCGTGCGCACGCTGCTCGGGCGTTCCGCGTGTTCCCAATTCGCCACGCGTGAGATCGATCACCCCCACTCGGGCCCCGGCGTCCACCATTCGCAGAATCGTCCCACCGAGAGAGATCTCGGCGTCGTCGGGATGGGCGGCGAAGACGAGCGCGTCGAGCTTCACTTCGGAGCCTCTTCGATGAGGTTGACGATCCAGTGCTCGGTGGGCAAGGGCTCGAGCTCCTCGAGCAGGAGGTCGAGCCATTCGCGGCCATGGCGTGCCACGAACTCGAGGGCTCCACGGATGCGTTCCTGGGGAGCGTCGCGCGGGAAGAGCGCGTTCGAGATGCGTCGCCGGTACCGGTTGTCGCTCCCGCGCGCATTGGCCTCGACGCGTTCTGCCTTGGTCGCGATGCGATCGACGAGGCCCTGGAACGTATCCGCGGCCTTCTTGAGCTGCTGTCCGAGGCCGCGTTCGATCTCGGCCAACGCGCCGCGTTCGGCCAGGAGACGGGCCGAGGAGTCGGCGGCGATCTGGCGCAGTCTTTCTGCGAGCGGCGAGCCCGGAGTCGAACACGGATCGGTCGCAGGGACGACACCTCTTCGAGCGAGGACGTCGCGCACCTCCACCCCGAGCCGTTCCAGGGCGACACGAGTCTCCCCATCCACGAGCGTCGCCGAGAGTCGCGGCACGAAGGCCGTCACCGGGACGTCGGCGGCTTCACGTGCTGGAGGGAGCTCGGCGTGGTACAGGAGCTCTCCCCAGCCTCCCACGTAGGCTGCCACCGGAAGGGCGAGGTCTTGGACAAGGGGTCGCAGCAGCGCTCCCGCCGAGAAGCCCCCGGGATCCTGCAAGATCTCTGTCGCAAGCTCGGCCCCGCTTCGCGATCCGGACTCTCCGTCGTAGCGGTAGCCTCCCTCGCAAGGGCGGAGCGCGTGACGACGGTCGTTCTCGACCCGCCACAGTAGAGCCGCCTCGCGCGGGTCGATCGCGGGTTCGAGGCCTGCTCGACGCAGGCGCTCCGCACCGACCTCGAGGGCGCCCTGGAGATCGACCGCAACCACGTTTGCGAGCGCGCGCGACAAGGGCTCGCGGATCCAGTCAGGTTCGAGCACGATCAATCCGTGTGGGCCGAATAGCTCGAGGAGCACGCGAGTGAAAGCGCAGGAGACCGTCTCCCCTGATCGCGGGAGGAAAAGCTCGATCGCGGGTTCTCTTTCCGAGCCCGCGGGCAGGTTCTGAAGCAGGACTTCTTTCGTCGCTCGCAGATGATGCCGTTCCGCGTCGTAGTGGATGCGCCCCAGAGGGATTCGACCCGAAGAAGCGCCGACGAGACCGACCTTGAAGAGGTCCAGGTTCGGGTTTTGCAGCCAGAGATGGTGAACCTCGGCGATGTCGTGATCGTCCGAATGGTTCCAGAAGACGGGCAGAACGGGAACCTCCCAGAACACCGTCAGTGCTCGCGCCAGACGGATCGCGTGGAGCGCCTTGTATACGTTGTAGAGCGGGCCGCCGAGGAAAGACGGTTGCTGACCCGTGATCACCAGCATCGTCTCCGGATGGGACAGAGCGCGCACGGAGTCGAGAACTGCGACGTGGGGCCGGAACGGGGCGAGAGCGCGTTCCAAGCTGAGGGCCAAGTGTTTGCGGGAATCGGGCGGAACGGGGCGTCGCGGAATGGACTCGAGTCGTTCCGGGACGATCATTCCAGGCAAGCCGTTCGGTGAGGGTCGGGAGGCAAGGACTTCGCACGCCCATTTCGGCAGCCCGAGCACGTCGGCCGGCAGGTGCTGGAGATCGATCCGCATTTCCGATCGGTCAGACGGGGATCCCGAGGGCCAGCCGGAGATCCTCGATCATTCGATCGAGAGCCAAGCTGGAAGCATCTTTCCACGAACGTGGGGAAGGCATGCATTCCCTCCACGCGAAGGCGACCGCGCGTGAAGAGTTCACCAGGCCGCCGCTCCATGGATGGCGGCGATCGGTGAACGCAGGAACGACATCCTTTCCACTTGCTCCTTGGGCCCCGTACCCCGGCATGAGGAATGGGGTGTGCGGCATGAGGGAGCGAAGCCGAGCAAGTTCCGCGGGCTTCGTCGCGCCGACGACCGCTCCCAGGGACGAGAACCCACGCGATCCCATCAAGGGTGCACCGAGTCGGCGGATTTCGTGCGAAACGATCTCGAACAACGGGGGATGTCCATGCAACTGAAAGAGAGAACTTCCCGGGTTCGAGGTGCGCACGAGGACGAAGAGCCCTCCACCACATCGCCCACACGCATCGACGAAAGGCTCGATCGAATCGACTCCGAGATAGGGGTTGATGGTGATGGCGTCGCAGCGCGAAACTGGGGCTTCGAGGAAAGCGGACGCGTAGGCAGTTGCCGTGCTGGCGATGTCCCCACGCTTTACGTCCCCGATGACGAGCAAACCATGAGATCGGGCGTGAGCAACAGCCCTTTCGAAGGCGCGAACTCCAGGGGAACCGAAGAATTCGAAGAAGGCCGACTGAAGTTTGATGGCGGCCACACGCCCCGCCACGAGGTCGATCAGGGCAATGGAGAATGCCTCGACGGCCGAGGCACGCTCTTCGAGAGAAGCTCTGACGTCCCGCACGACCGCGTACTCCTCGGGGAGGAGATCGGGGTGGGGATCGATTCCCGCGAGGCAGGGGTGTCGTACGCGTTCCAGGGCCTCCTCGAGCCGATCAGCAAAGATCATGGGGAAGACTTGGAGAGGGGCTCGAATAGCAGCCGGAGATGATGGACACACGCCGGATGGGTGCGTTCCCACAGGAAGGTCGAGGGAGGAAGGGTCGGTGATGCGGGAGGTTCTTTCCCGCGAAACGAGATCATTCTCGCGGACGAGGTTCGGGGAGGAGAATCCTGGGAAGATTCGGTGACGGGCACGCGGGCTCCGGGGTTACTGCCTAGGAGTCTGCGCCACGGATAGAGGCTGAGGCCTCGGAGAGGCGAGTTTGCATCGGAAACCCCGGGGTTGGACACACGAACATGGGATGATTCGGTCTCGGAGCAGATCTGTGGCGCAGGCTCCTAGGGGGTGGAAGCTGGCTTCTCCCGGCGAAGAGAGGACCCGGTCCGGTTCCCCGGAGGCGATCTTCTCTTCGACATGGGTCGGTACCAACGGCTAGCTGATACTAGCTGATACTAGTGGAGGGGCTGGGCCGGCCGTGGGAGGGGTGGGAGTTGTCGCAAGCCTGAAGGAAGCGCTGCGATACGGCGTCGGCGAGGGGTAGCCCTCGCGGGGAGAGTCGGAAGCGAGGTCCGGAGACCTCCAGCAGACCGAGGTCCCTCAGGCCGGCTGCGAGAACTGCCACAGGGTCTTGCGGTTCGTGCCATCCAGCCGTTCTCCGCGCCTCCTCGGGATCTACCCCATCGGCCGTGCGAAGCCCGAGCCACCAGGTCTCTCCAAGACGTTGGCGCGGACCGAGCGACTCTTCCCAGGTAAAGGCGAAGCCGTCGCGATCGATTCCCCTTTTCCATTGTTCGATGGATGGAGGGTTTCCCATCCGGGTTCCGTGGAGGTGGCTTACAGCGGATGGGCCGATTCCCACGTAGTCTCCGTTCCGCCAATAATTGCAATTATGCCTACATCGTTCTCCATCTAGAGCAAAATTGGATATCTCGTATGCCTCATAGCCCTCAGTTTGCAAGCGCCCGCGCGTTTCTTCGAAGTAGAGTAGCTCTTCCTGCTCTTGGAGACGCGCGATCGTTCCAGACCTCATTCGACTCGTGAGGACCGTTCCCTCCTCGTAGGCCAACGCATACGCACTGATGTGTTCCGGGCGCAGTTCCAGGACTCGATCAAGCTCCCTCAGCCAGGTCTCGAGCGTCTGATTCGGTGCGGCGTAGATCATGTCCACGCTGATTCGGAGAAAGCCCGAGTTCCGTGCCGCCTCGAAAGCGGAGAAACTTTCCTCGGCACTATGAACTCGTCCGAAGAGTTCGAGGACCTTCGGGTTCAAGCTCTGGAAACCAATCGAGAGGCGGTCCGCGCCCAACTCGCGAAGGAGAAAGGCCTTTTCGGGTGTAAGGCTCTCCGGGTTGCATTCAACGGTGACTTCCACGGCAGAGGTTCGGAAGCCCGTGAAGGAATCGAGGTTGTCGAAGAGCCGCCTTAGCTCTTCCTCGGGTAGCAGCGAAGGCGTTCCCCCCCCGATGAAGACCGTGCGCGGTTCCTCGGGCGCTCGTCGGGCCGCCTCGTTGAGCAGAGCATCTACGGCCCCCGGGATGTCCTGACCTTCGGCCCTGACGGAGAAAAAGTCGCAGTACGTGCACTTCCGCACGCAAAACGGAGTGTGCACATACAGAGCTGTTCCAACCGAAGGAACAAGACAGCGCGCCCTTGAATCACTGGCGGAGGTACCCGTCTGGAACGTCATTGGTAGATCCTGATATGGGTGGACGGTTCCAGCAAGCTGTTGGGTCTTCCGGGCGGAGACCACCTTCGCCCGGCGATCGCTGGTCCTGCCCTCGCCCACATCAGCCCCTCCTCCTGGGGCTGGGGGGCTGAGCGGGCGAGAGCGGCGAGTTCGAGGAAGCGAGGACGGCGGCGGGGCCAGGGTGTTCCGACGGTGATCAATCTGATATTCGCGGGTTGCCGTGCGATGTCGTGGCACGCAAGGTGTATTCCTTGCCGCTGATCGAGCACCAGCTCGCCCGCTACACCGAGGGTGAGCTCAGCCTGCGGCAGGTGAGCTGGGAGCTCCTGGGCGAGAAGACGCCCGCGCACACCTCGCTCTTCGGCCGGTCGCGCGACTCGCGGCCCTGGTTCCCCGGCCGCGAACGCATCTCTTGACCTACCACGGCGTGCTGGCTCCGGCCGCCGAGTGGCGGGACTGGATCGTGCCCGGAGAACCACGTGCGACCCCGAGTGATCCGTCCCGCTCCCTCGCCGCCAAGGCCCTGCGAGCGTCCTCGAGCTCGCGCGTGACCTGCTCCTCGACCTCGGCCGCGCTGGCGCCGCGAAAACTGGTCGTGACCGAGATGCGCGGGATGTCGACCGTGGGTTTCAGCTGCACCGGGATGCGCGCGATCGCAAGCCAGCTCGCGATGACCACCAGGATCACGCCCACCGCGACCGTGTAGGGTCGCGCGACGGAGGCCGCGATCGGGTTCATTGCGCTGCTCCCGCGTCCGCGTTCTCCGTGCTCGGCTCGCGCGGCGCGAGCGCGGCGCCGGAGGGCGCGAGCAGCGGCCTTTCGAGGGTCATGCTGCCGGGAATCCTACTCGCCTCCCGCACCAGGCCCTCGCCAAAGGGCTCCGAACCGACACCGCGCTCGGCCGCCGCGGTCCTCGCCCGGCATGGACTGCC